>Ga0302178_10003961_pt1 | contig 10894 bp, 13 predicted proteins | sample I_Palsa_E1_3_FD_198790 | JGI IMG/M metagenome (GOLD analysis project Ga0302178, IMG submission 198790) | Peat permafrost microbial communities from Stordalen Mire near Abisko, Sweden - I_Palsa_E1_3 | ecosystem: Environmental > Terrestrial > Soil > Palsa > Peat permafrost | place: Sweden... | reverse complement strand
CAGCACCTCCCCGCCCAGCACCTCCCCGCCCAGCACCTCCCCGCCCAGCACCTCCCCAGCCAGCACCGCCCCGGCCAGCGCCGCCGCCTCCAGTAGCGGCCCGGTCGGCACCGTGGCCGCCAGCAGCGCCCCGGATGAGACCGCTTTCCTGGCTCTCGCTGACGAGATCGAGCTGGTGGACGCTCCACCATCCGAACTCGCCGACCGGGTGCGCCGGGGCGAGGTCGTCCCGGCCACCGAGGCCGGCCCCGCGCTGCAGACCGATTACGGGCCCGAATCGCTCGGCGCGCTCCGCGAGCAGGCCTTCACCCTCGTGGCCGAACTAGCTGACCGGCAGCTGACCGCTTACCGGCACGGCGCGTCGCTGGCCGGCGCTGAGGCCGCGCCTGCCATCTTGGGCTGCGCGGCGCCGCGGGCCGGGATGGAGCCGCTGATCAGGTGGTCGGCCGCGCTCGCCGCCCGGCTGGCGGGAGAGTTCCGGGTCGCCGTCGTGCTGCCGTCGCCGCCCCCAGCGGACGCCGACCAGCTGCTCGCGGGGTACTCAGCGCTGACCGCGCAGCTCGGCGGTCAGTTCGCCGTCCTGCGCGGTGCCCCGGCCGCGGCCCTGACGGCGTACGCACGCGAGCACCAGATCACCGAGATGGTGCTGGCCCGCGGGCCCGGCACCGCGGGCGGCCGTCACCTGGTCCTGCGCGAGCTGGCCCGCAGCGCCGGCGACATCGAGGTGCACGTGCTGCCCGCGCAGGCCAGCTAAGGCCAGCCGCCGCCACGATCCGCGCCGGCTCATCGTGGCACCCCACACGCACCACGGGTCCCGCAACGAAATCCAGTTGCATCTTTGTCTCGAAAACGCGTGCGCTATTACGTATGGATGTGACACCCTACCCAAAAGAGTGTGCAGAATGTCACATCCATGCACTCGACGAGCCGAGCACGGGCCGCTGGCGGCTAAGGCGCAGGGCACCGGCGAGGCGGGCACGGGCTGGTCGGGCGAAGGGCACGGGCCGCTTGGGAAACGCGGGCCGGTAACCCCAGGTGGGGACAGGTGAACGTCAGGCGCTGAGGGCCTCGGCGGGTTCCGCGCAGGCCCGGACGATCTCCTCCAGGGACAGCCCGAGGGCGGCGGCCAGGGCGGCCACGGTGAAGAACGCGGGCGTGGCGATGCGGCCGGTCTCGATCTTGCGCAGCGTTTCCGCGGGAACGCCAGAACGGGCGGCGATCTCGGCCAAGCTGCGCCGCCCGCGTGCCTCGCGCAAAAGCAGGCCGAGCCGTTCCCCGCGGGCATGCTCGAGACGGCTCAGTGGCGGTCGGACCATATCGTGATAGTAATACCGGTATAGTTATCCCGCAAAGGGAGGTGCGAACCCATGGTGGAGATCAAGACAGCCGGAGAAGTCCAGGCGATGCGGGCGGCCGGGCAGGTCGTCGCGCGGATCCTGGCGACCACGCGGGCCGAGGCGAAGGCGGGCATGGCCCTGGCCGAACTAGACGAGATCGCCCGCGGCGTGCTCGCCGAAGCGGGGGCCACCTCGCCCTTCCTGGGCTACCAGCCCGGGTTCGCCCCGATCCCGTTCCCCGCGGTCATCTGCACCTCGGTCAACGACGCCGCGCTGCACGGCATCCCCGGCCGGTACCGGCTGGTCGACGGCGACCTGCTGAGCGTGGACTGCGGCGCCGTCCTGGACGGATGGGCAGGTGACGCGGCGATCTCGTTCACGATCGGGCCGCCGGAACCGGCCGACGCGCGGCTGATCGGCACCACCGGCGAAGCCCTGCGCGCGGGCATTGCCGCCGCGGTACCGGGCGGCCGGGTCGGCGACATCTCCGCGGCCATCGGCGCGGCTGGCCGGGCGGCCGGCTATGGGATCTGCACCGATTTCGGCGGCCACGGCGTCGGCCGGGCGATGCACGAGGATCCCCACATCCCGAACGAGGGACGCCGGCACCGCGGTCCACGGCTCGTGCCCGGGCTGGTTCTCGCGATCGAGCCGTGGTTCCTGGCCGGCGGCCGGGACAGCTACGAGATCGACGAGGACGGCTGGACGATCCGCAGCGGTGACGGCAGCCGCGCGGCTCACGTCGAGCACACCGTGGCCATCACCGCCGACGGCCCGCAGATCTTGACGGTGCCCTGACCTGCCGCCCCGGCTGAGCGTCGATTTACCGACGGAACGGATCGTGGTGCTTCCATCCGTCACCTCTTGACCGGCAGCAGAAAAACGGCTGCGCGGTTCCGTGCATACGATGGGCGGATGCAGCTGGGGGTTTCGCGGCCGCCGCCCGGGCGCCCGCGGGCCGCTCGCTTGCTGCCCGCGCCGCTCCGCCTCCCGGCCGCGGCGCTGCTCGCCTTCTGCGTGACGGTGACGGTGCTGCTGGGGATCACGTTCGCCGGGCAGCATCACGCCGGGTGGCTGGATGCGGCGGTCGACACGCCGGTCAAGTCCGCCCTCAAGCGGTTTCCCGCGCCGCTCAACGTCCTAGCCGATGCCGGCACGCTGATCCCGGTGACCCTGATGACCCTGGCGCTGGTCCTGGCCTGCGTGGTGGGCCGCCGGCCGTCCGGAGCCATCCTGGCCGCCGTGGCGACGCCCGCCGCGAGCGCCCTCACCGAGTTGTTCCTCAAGCCGCTGGTGGGCCGGACCATGGGCAGCGCGCTGAGCTTGCCCAGCGGGCACGCCACGACCTCGTTCGCGCTCGCGGGCACGTGCGCGGTGCTGCTCCTGGACCCGCCTGGGCACCGCCTGCCCGGAGCGGTCCGCCTCGTGCTGGCGTCCCTGGCGCTACTGGCCGCGACCGCGGTCGCCATCGCCATGGTGGCCCGGGGCGCGCACTACTTCACCGACGTCGTGGCCGGCGCCGCGGTCGGCACCGGAATGGTCCTGGCCTGCGCGCTTATCCACGATCGCCTGGGGCCAGATCGCCCCGGCCCAGATCGCCCCGGCCCAGATCGCCTGGGGCCGGATCGCGGTCGGTGACCACCACGATCGTCCAGTTCTCCCGGGCCGGACCGTCGTCGGCCAGGATGCTCACCGGTCGAGTTCGGTGCTGGTGAGGTCCGCACAGTAACGCACTAGCCGGTCCTGAACAGTTACGTCACGCGCCGCGGGATTAGCCGGCCTCGGCTTCTGGTGGTAGAAGAACTCGCCGCTGACCATGGCCTCCTGATCTGTACTGACGGCCAGCCATGCTTGCGTGACCGGGGCCAGGGACATGTCGTCCGGCGCGCCGGGGCCGCCCATCTTGGTCGGTACCCAGCCGGGCGTCATCGCGTTCGACAAGACGTCGGGCCAGAGTCGCGCGACGGCGAAGGCGAGCACCACGTCGAACAGCTTGCTGTCGGAGTAGGCCTGCGCGCCGTTCCAGCGCCGGCGCGTCCACTGCGGGTCGTCCAGATCGGGGTCACCGCCGCCCTGCATGCCCGAGCTCAGGTAGACCAGCCGGTCCGGCCGGTCGATCAGGCCGGTCAGCAGGTAGGGCGCGAGCACGTTGACCGCGAAGACCTGGGCCAGGCCGTCCTGCGTCTCGACCCGCCGCGACTCACGGTAGCCGACGCCGGCGTTGTGGATGACCGCGTCGAAACGGCCTGAGGCGTTGGCCTGTTCGGCGACCTGGCGCATTCCGGCCACGCTGGACAGGTCCCCGATGACCACGCCGTCGGCCTCCGGCAGGGCTGCCCGGGTGTCGTCGGCCCGGGCCTTACTGCGGGCGTGTAGCGTGACGGAGTGGCCGTCGGCGACCAGCAGCCGGGCGGCCATCAAGCCCAGCCCGTCACTTGACCCGGTGATGAACACGCGAGACACAAGATCCCCTTCAAGGTTGCGGTCGGCCCGACGTATGGTCGGGCCAGGAAAGGAACGCCATGTCATCCTCGTCGGAACTGCCGCACCTTGACAACCGTCACCGGAACACGCTGCAGCAGATCTTCCAGCACCCCACGAGCCACAACATCGAGTGGCGCGCGGTGACGTCGCTGCTTGAGGCGATCGGCACGGTCGCGACGCACCACGATGGCAAGGTCACCGTCACGGTCGGCGCCCAGAACGAGATCTTCGACCCGCCCTCCGGAAAGGATGTCGACGTCCAGATGGTCCTCGACCTCCGCCGGCTGCTGAGCAGCGCCGGTTACAGCGCATCCTGAATCCAGCGGGCCGCGGGTAGGGAGCACAGCGTGATGCGAGTGGTGGCCGTCAAGCACCACGGCGTGGATTCGGCCGGGTTCATCGGCGCGGCCTTCGAGGCGCTCGGGGCCGAGGTCGCCATGCACCTGCTGCCCGACGACGGGCCGCTGCCCGCCCTCGACGACGTTGACCACGTGCTGGTGCTCGGGGCCGAGAGCTCGGTCAACGATCCCGACCCCTGGATCGCCGAGGAGCAGGCCTGGCTGCGCACGGCGGACGAGGCGGGCATACCCGTGCTCGGCATCTGCTTCGGCGCCCAGGCCATCTGCGCCGCGTTCGGCGGACGGGTCGAGGCCATGGCCCGCCAGGAGATCGGCTGGCGGCTGATCGACTCGTGGGACCACGAACTGGTTCCGGTCGGGCCCTGGCTGGAGTTCCACGGCGATCGCTGCCGGCCGCCCGCGGCAGCGACGGTGCTGGCCAGCAACGACGCGTGCGTGCAGGCCTTCCGCCTCGGCAGGCACCTCGCGGTCCAGTTCCATCCCGAGGTGGACGGTCCGCTGCTCAAGCGCTGGCTGGACGCGGGCGGGGACAAGGACGCCGAGCAAGTGGGGCTCGACCCCGGTCAGTTCCTGGCCCAGACCATCCGGGAGGAGCCGGGCGCCCGGGCCCGAGCCGGCCGGCTGGTGGCCGCCGCCGTGCGTTTGGCCGGTCAGGAGCGGGCAGAGCAGGCCTGACCCGTCCGCGGCGGAGGACCGCTGGCCGCAGCGGGCGGGCCTCGCCCTTGTCCCCGGGGGCGCGGCTATCCGCTGATGCTCGGCCGGTTGTGCACGGCGCTCATGGTGGCCTGCATGACCGCGAACGGGCGCTGGCTCCCGTCGCCGAAGGCCTCGCCGCGGCAGACCACCAGCGTCCGGCCCGCCCGCACCACCTCGCCAGTCAGCACGAACCGGCGCCCGGCCGCCGGCGCGAGCAGGTTGATCGTGTAGGTCGCGGTCAGCACGGCCGCTTCCGGCGGCATGACGGTGTAGGCCGCGTACCCGCACGCGGTGTCCAGGACCGAGGCGACCGCTCCGGCGTGCAGGAACCCGTGCTGCTGGGTGAACCTGTCATCGTGCCGCAGCGCCAGCCGCACCCGTCCCGGCTCGACGGTGATCACCTCCACGCCGAGCGTGGCCATCATGCCCTGCCGGTCAAAGCTGCCCCGGACGCGCGCCAGCATGGCCTCGGTGGACTCGGTCCGCTCGGCACGGCCGTCGGTATCGGTCACCCGCTGATTGTCTCAGAACGCCCGCCGAGCCGTTTCGTCCGGTCCTGGCCCAGGACCGTCACCGGGTGCCCGCCAGGAAATTGACGCCTTTCTTCGCGTATCAGAAGGCAGCAGCTCTCCTCTATCTGGCGAAGGGTGCGGCCAAACGAAGCCATCCATCCCGAAGGGGGAGATCATGCCAACTCAGGAACGTATTCTGGTTTCCTACGAACTGGTTCCGACCACTATGGCCGGAGCATTTATCTCGCCGGCGCCGTCGGCCGATTTCGATCCGAACACCGCGACACCCCGATCCCTGATCGAGAACGGCTTTCCTCGGCGTCGTCCAGACGAGAGCGGCGATCCGGTGCTCCGCGGCCTGGCAGCACGCTTTCTCTCGGCCATGGCGTGCCGAGGACCGCCTTATCCCTGAGCTTGTCCCGCGGCCAGGGAGTTTACTGCTCGGTCCAGTATGTAAACGGTAAAACGGCGGGCCAGATTTACTTCGCCAACGACACCACGGGCGAGCATTTCTCGATAACCCTCGCCCCTCCGCCGGGCGCCACCTTCGATGGCAACACCGCGGAATGGATTATGGAGGCACCAGACGGAGGCGAGCCGGTCTCGTCGCTGCCGGCCTTCACGCCGGTGACATTCACCGATGCCATCTGCTGCGGCGCCACGCTCAGCAAGCCGCAGTACGGCGACATCTTCAATATCGTCGGCTTCGGGGTCACGCTCACCGCGGTGACGGTCGGCTCAGACACCGTCACCATCACCTATATCGGTCCCTGATAACCGGAGCCGATCCGGTGCCGGTCCCTGATAACCGGAGCCGATCCGGTGCCGGTCCCCGATAACCGGAGCCGATCCGGCTGCCCGCGTGCCGTGCAGGCCGGACGCTGACCGTGCAGGCTGGATTCAGGCCTTGCGGCCGACGCCGCCCCAAAGGGAGGTCGGCCCGTTGGCTTCCGTCTGCGACGCCGGGCGCCACTCGGTCACCTTGACTACTCCTGGCGGCAGCAGTTCGAGCCCCCCGAAGAACTGCCCGACCACCTCGCGCGACCGCCCGACGTGGTTGCCCTCGGCCAGGTGCTCGTTCATCCGCCTGATCATCTCGGCCATCTCCGCCGGGGAGATGTCGCTGGCCGCGTGGGAGATCGTCACGTAACTGCCGGACGGCACGGCGCTGATCAGCCGGGCCACGATCTGCTGTGCTTCGGCCAGGTCCGGGATGTAGTGCAGGATGGCCAGCAGCATGATCGCGACCGGCTGGCCGAAGTCCAGAGTGTCCGCGGCCTGCTCGAGCAGCGAGTCCGTGTCCCGCAGGTCAGCGTCGAGGTAAGCGGTGACGCCCTGCGGGCGGCTGGTCAGCAGCGCCCGGGCGTGCGAAAGTACCAGCGGGTCGTTGTCGACGTAGACGATCCGGCTGGTCGGCGCGACCGACTGCGCCACCTCGTGGGTGTTGTTGGCCGTCGGCAGCCCGGTGCCGATGTCGAGGAACTGGCGGATGCCCTCCTCGGCGGCCAGGTAGCGGACGGTCCGGGCCAGGAAGGCCCGGTTGGCGCGGGCCGAGGCCCGGATCGCCGGATAGGCGGCGATGGTCTGCTCGCCGGCGATCCGGTCGGCCTCGAAGTTGTCCTTGCCGCCCAGCCAGTAGTCGTACACCCGGGCCGGATGCGCGACCCGGGCATCAAATCCGTGGCCGCCACGAGCACCCGCCGGGTCGCCTGCCTTCGGCATGTTCATCGCTGCCATCGCCATCAACCCCCATTCCCCCCTCATCTACCTGCAAAGCGGGCGCTACCGTCAGATAACCGTAGCCGGACGCGGCGGTCACGGCGTCAGCGACCCTCCCCGGTGCTTTCCGAGTCGGCGTCCACGGCTGAGACGGCGCGGTCCGGTTTTCCGCGCTAGACCAATATCGGGGTCGTCGCCGGGACGGCCCATACGAGCGGGAGGCAGCCGTGACAGATCAGCAGGACGGGCTGGTCGTGCGGGACGTGGCGGTGCGGCCGGTGGTGGTGCCGCTGCGGCGGCCGCTGGCCACCAAGGTGGGGGATTTCTCCCAGTGGCCGCTGCTGCTCATCGACGTGACGACCGAACAGGGCATCACCGGCCACGGGTACCTGGCCCCCTACCTGACCCGCGCGACCGCGGGCCTGCGGGCGATCCTGGCCGACCTCGGGGCTACCATGCGCGGGCAGCCGGTCTCGCCCGCCGCGGCCATGGCCGGTGCCCGCGGCTGGCTCGGCCTGGCCGGATACCAGGGCCTGGCCCTGGCCGCGGTGGCCGGCCTCGACATCGCGCTGTGGGACGCGCTGGCCCAGGCGGCCGGGCTGCCGCTGGTCACCCTGCTGGGCGGGACGATGGCCCCGGTGCCGGCCTACAACAGCAACGGCCTAGGGCTCATACCATCAGAACGGGCCGCCGATGAAGCGCTCGAATTGCTCGACGAGGGCGGGTTCACCGCACTGAAGGTGCGTGTCGGCCGGGACCGCCCCGCCGACGACATCGCCGCCGTCCGGGCGGTCAGGGCCGCGGTCGGTGACCAGGTCACGCTGGTCGCGGACTATAACCAGGGCCTCGGGCTCGGCACGGCGCTCGAGCGCTGCCGGGCGCTGGACGGCGAGGGCCTGGCCTGGATCGAGGAACCACTGCGGTACGACGACCTGGACGGGCACGCCAGGCTGGCGGGTGGTCTGGCCACGCCCGTTATGCTCGGGGAAAACTTTTACGGTCCGCGGGCCATGTACGACGCGATCCGGTCCCGGGCCTGTGACCTGGTGATGCCGGACCTGATGCGGATCGGCGGGGTTTCCGGCTGGCTGCAGGCCGCCGCGATCGCCGACGTCACCGGGATGCCGATGTCCTCGCACCTGTACCCCGAGGTCTCCGGGCACCTGCTGCGGGTCACCCCGACCCGGCACTGGCTGGAGTGGCAGGACTGGGCCCACCCCGTGCTCGCGCATCCCTTCGAGGTCCGTTCGGGTGAGCTGCACCTGCCCGACGTCCCCGGCAACGGCCTGGCCTGGGACGAAGACGCGGTGGCCCACTACCAGGCCGAGCTCTGACGCGCCCCATAAGCTAAGTCACCGTAACTGATGACAACGGCGGCCGGCCTCGGCGACGGTAGCACCATGATGACTCCAGACAGCCCGAGCCCGGTCCGCGAAGAAGCCGCCCAGGAGACCCGGGCATGACGCTGTCCACAGCGGACCGGCTGGAGATCCTCGACGTCGTCGCCCGGGCCGACTGGGCCGCGACCCGCCGGGACGCCGATGCCTACGTCCAGCTGTTCACCAAGGACGCGGTGCTCGACGGCGACCAGGGACACCACGCAGGCCGGGAGGCGCTCCGCGCCTCGGTCGGGCCGATCTGGGCCGCCGAGGGGAAGGCCACCTTGCACCTGACCCTCAACCCGGTGGTCGAGGACGACGGCGGACCGGAGCCGGTCGCCCGCTCGGTGCTGCTGATCATCGACCCGGACCCGCCCGTGACCATCCGTACCGCGGTCATCATCACCCAGACCTTGCGCCGCTCGGCGGGATCGTGGCGAATCGCCAGGCGGACCGTCGGGGCCGCGGGCCGCGAGTGAGCCCGTCGCCGTCATCACCCGGCGCGGCGGCCCCGGCGCCGGCACCGGCGCCGGCCGCGCCGTCCGCCTGGTCGCCGTTCCGGCACCGCCTGTTCGCGGCCATGTGGGGCGCTCAGTTCGTCAGCAACATCGGCAGCTGGATGCAGACGGTCGCCGCGCAGTGGCTGATGCTGACCCTGACCAGCTCGGCGACCTACGTCGCGCTGGTGCAGACGGCGGCGGGCCTGCCCGTGGTGCTGTTCGCGGTGCTGGCCGGAACCATCGGCGATCTGGTGGACCGGCGCCGCTTCCTGCTGGTCACGCAGGCCGTCATGCTGGTCGCGGCGGCTGCCTTGGGCGTGCTGGCGATCGCCGGGCTGGTGACGCCCTGGGTGCTGCTCGCGCTGATCTTCGCGGTCGGCACCGGGCAGGCGCTGACGTCGCCGACCTGGCAAACTCTGCAGCCTGAGCTGGTCAGCCCGGCCGAGCGGCCGCAGGCCATCTCCCTCGGCGCGGTGAATCAGAACCTCGCCCGCGCCGTGGGCCCTGCTGCCGCTGACCGCCCGGTCGGCGCTGCACCTGGGTTCCGGCGGTTACGGTTTGCTGCTCGGCAGCGTCGGGATCGGCGCCGTCGGCGGGGCCGCCCTGCTGCCACGGCTACGAGCCCGGCTGTCCGCTGACGGCATGCTGGCGACCGGCTCGATCGGACTGGCGGCGGTGACGCTGGTGCTCGCCTTCGCGCACGTGATCGCGGCCTGTGTGGTCGCCCTTGCGGTCGGGGGAGCCTGCTGGATCCTGGCGCTGTCCACCTTGAACTCGCTCTACCAGCTGTCCCTGCCGCAGTGGATCAAGGCCCGCGGCATGTCGTTCTACCTGGTGGTGTTCCAGGGCGGCAACGCCGTCGGCAGCGCCGTGATGGGTGTCGCGGCCGAGCACGTCGGCTTGTCGCCGACCTTGGCCATAGCCGCCGCAGGCCTGGCGCTCGGCCGGCTCGCCGCGCTGGCCTGGCGGTTCCAGAAAATCCCGCCCGAGGAATTGCAGCCGGCCGGCGACTGGCCCGCGCCGCAGCTGGCCGTAGTCGCCGACCCGAACAACCCGGAGACCCCGGCGGCCCCCGCCGGCCCGGTGCAGGTCAGTGTGGAGTACCGGGCCCGCCCCGGAACCGAAGATGAACTGATAAAGGCCCTGCGGGACGCCAGGTTCAGCCGCCGCCGCACCGGCGCCATCTCGTGGCGGGCCTGGCGAGACGCGAGCGACCCGAGCCGGATTCTCGAGGAGTTCGTGGTCGCGTCCTGGGACGAACACCTTCGCCAGCACGAACGCGTGACCCGGCGCGACCAGGACCGCCTCGACCGGATCCGCGCGCTGACCGACCCGGCCCACCCCGTGACGGTCACCCATTGGCTGACCCCGAGCTGACGCTGATGCATGATGTGCGGTCATGAGGTACCAGCGCGCCGTTGAGAAGCTGCGGATCCTCGCCGAGGCGTGCGAGCGCGTGAAGTTTTTCTGGTTCGACACGGAACCGTTCCTGAAGGCCGTATATGCCTTCGGCGAGGTGGTGGACGGAGCCGACCCGCTGGACGACGTTCAGGTCGCGGTCGCGATCAACCTGTCTCCGGAGGAAGTCCCGTGGGAGTCCAACCCCGAGGGCACCGACTGGCTGGCGAATGAGTTGCGGCTCAGCAAGGGCGGCTTCATGTACCTCTGGCGGTCGCAGCTAGATCCGGTCTGGAATCACTACATCCGCGGCCCGGTGCGGATCTGGTCTGTCGACAGCGGCCCCGACGAGCAGGCGTTGGCGGCGCTAGAAGCGAGAGACTTCGGGTCGCTGAAGCGGCTGATTCCGGAGTCGGCCGATGAGCGGCTGCAGCTCCGCGAAGACCTGGGCGCGGCGCTGGCTCATCTGCGCGACGTCCGCGATAAGTACTGGGATCATGACTGGCGGCG
>Ga0302178_10003959_pt1 | contig 10895 bp, 9 predicted proteins | sample I_Palsa_E1_3_FD_198790 | JGI IMG/M metagenome (GOLD analysis project Ga0302178, IMG submission 198790) | Peat permafrost microbial communities from Stordalen Mire near Abisko, Sweden - I_Palsa_E1_3 | ecosystem: Environmental > Terrestrial > Soil > Palsa > Peat permafrost | place: Sweden: Abisko... | reverse complement strand
GGTTGAAGAAGCCGCGCTCTGCGATGCGAGCCTTGTCCTCCGCCGTCACCTCGACGTTCGCAGGGGACAGCAAGAACACCTTATTAGTCACACGTTCGATGCTCCCGCGCAGGCCGAAGATCAGCCCAGCCGCGAAGTCGACGAGACGTTTTGCGTCGCTGTCGACCATCTCGGTTAGGTTCATGATCACCGGGGTGCCTTCGCGGAAGTGTTCACCTATCGTACGCGCTTCATTATAAGTGCGAGGATGCAGTGTCGTAATACGCGCGAGGTCAGTCGTCTGCGGCGCGTGCTCGGCGCGCCAGTCGGCGGCCTGGTAGCCGACGTAGTCGTCCCGGCCGATGCGCGCATCGGGCTCATCTTGCGCCTCAGGGCGGTCCGCCGGCTCGTCGTAGTCCTCGTACTCGCCGTAGGAGTCGTACTTGTCTCCGAAGCGGTGGTCGTCTTCCACGAGGCCTAGGTAGACCGCCATCTTTCGCATGGCACTGGCCATCCTTCAGTCCTCCCACCCTGTACCCGTTGTCGCCAGCCGATTCGGCTTCACGCGTGGGACATTACCTGACACGGGGCCTGCGATCGCCGAGCAACGCCGTACCAATTCGCAGGTGTGTCGCGCCGGCCTCGACCGCGGCCTCGAGATCGCCGCTCATACCAGCGGAGATCACCGTAGCTGAGGGCCGGACCGCACGCACGGCCGAGGCGCTGTCGAGCAGCCTGGCGAACGCCGCGGCGGGCGCCAGGCCGAGTGGGGCGATGGCCATCACGCCCCGCAGCATCAGCCCGGATTCGGCCTCCAGCGTCTCAGCTAGGGCAGCAACCTCTCCGGCCGGTGCCCCGCCACGAGCCGGGTCACCGTCCAGGCTGACCTCGATGAGGCAGTCGACGACCCGCTCGGCCCGGCGCGCGGCCCGGCCGAGCGCGTGGACCAGCCGAGCCCGGTCCACGGAGTGCACGACACTGGCGTAGCGCACCACGCTGGCGCACTTATTCGTCTGCAACTGCCCGATGAAATGCCAGGTGAGATTCTCCTCCGAGCACTGGGCCGCCTTCGGCGCGGCCTCAGCATCGCGGTTCTCGCCGACGTCGCGAAGGCCAAGCGCGCTTAGCAGCCGCACGTCGGAAGCGGGCCTGGTCTTGGTCACCGCGATCAGCGTGATGTCGCCGGCGTCTCGTCCGGCCACCTCACACGCCTTGGCGATGCGCCCTCGCACGTCGGCCAGCCGGGCGGCGAGTTCCTCACGGCGAGACGAATCGGTCACTTGAGGAAGTCGGGGACATCCAGGTCGTCGTCTTCTTCGAACACGACAGGGCGGCGCCGGGTGGCGGTGACATCAAAGGCCTTCCCGGTATTCGGGACGGTCTCGGCGTGCGGCGTCCGGAACGCGGAGGATTCTGCAGCGTTCGCCGCGGTCGCGGGAACCCTGTCCGGCCTGGGCGCTTCGTGCTGAGGCACCTCATAGGCCCCCGCGCTTGACGGCACCGGGCCGAACCCGGCCGCCTCGGCCGCGGCGGGCCTGTCGTCCATCACCGGCGCGGAGAGCACGGCGGCGTGACCGGACCCGGCCGACGCTATCGCCTGATCGGAACGGGCGGACGTACCGAGGCCGGTGACCGCTACCTGATCGGCGCTGAACCCTTCGCTGCTGTTCCGGCCGGCCTCAGCTGAGCCGACCTCGGCTGAGGGGGCATCCGCGTACCAGGGCGGGGCGCCTTCTGACCCCGCCGCGGCTCCGTCACCACCCGTCCCAGCGGAGACTGCCGAGGTGGAACCGGCGGTGCTGACGCCCTGGGACGCCGCAGCACTTGACCCGGCGCTGCTGTAGGAGGAGCCGGCCGAACCAGCGGTGCTGGTGCTGCCGCTGCCCCGTCCGGTCCGGCCTTCGCCAAGGCCGGCGGCGATCACCGTCACCCGCACCTCGTCACCCAGGGCATCGTCGATGACCGCGCCAAAGATGATGTTGGCGTCAACCGCGGCGGAGTTGGAAACGAGCTGGGCGGCCTCGTTGATCTCGAACAGCCCGAGGTCAGAGCCGCCCTGTATGGAGAGAAGCACGCCGTGCGCGCCGTCGATGCTCGCCTCGAGCAGCGGGCTCGAGATCGCCATCTCCGCCGCCGCGACCGCTCGGTCGTCGCCGCGTGACGAGCCGGTGCCCATCAGCGCCGAGCCCGCCCCCGACATGACGGATTTCACGTCGGCGAAGTCGAGGTTGATCAGCCCGGGCGTGGTGATGAGGTCGGTGATGCCCTGAACGCCGGAGAGCAGCACCTGATCCGCGGCCTTGAAGGCGTCCAGGACGCTCACGTGCCGGTCCGAGATGGACAGCAGGCGGTCGTTGGGGATGACGATCAGCGTGTCGACCTCGCTGCGCAGCTTCTCGATGCCGATTTCGGCCTGCACGACGCGACGCTTGCCCTCGAACCCGAACGGCCTGGTGACCACGCCGATCGTGAGCGCGCCGAGCGACCGCGCCACGTTCGCGACCACCGGGGCACCGCCGGTCCCTGTGCCGCCACCCTCGCCCGCCGTGACGAAGACCATGTCGGCCCCCTTGAGGACCTCCTCGATCTCCTCCCGGTGATCTTGGGCGGCCTTACCTCCGACATCGGGGTTAGCGCCGGCGCCCAGCCCTCTGGTGAGCTCACGACCGACATCGAGTTTGACGTCGGCGTCGCTCATGAGCAGCGCCTGCGCGTCGGTGTTGATCGCGATGAACTCGACGCCCTTGAGCCCCTCTTCGATCATGCGATTGACGGCGTTGACGCCGCCACCGCCGATTCCGACGACCTTGATAACCGCCAGATAGTTCTGCGGTGCTGCCACGAGGAGGGTACCTTTCCACTCGTTACTGAAGTAATTTCACTTGCTGCCATTTAGCTGGCTGCCATCCCGGCGAAGCTAATTCCCGCCGATCATGGCCCTGGGCTCGGGAAACCTTCGCCCTGCTGGGTGCCGCGGAATTCACCGCCGCGGGCGTGGTCCGTCACCATCAGGTTTCACCTTCAGGTTAAGATTTAGAGTTTTTGCCTTCCGCGCGATTGATACGGACAGTAGGGTGGGCGGGCACCCGGGTCAACTAACCACGCAAGAACCGGTCTGCGTGTCGCGGGTCGGCGAGTCTTGGGGACTCTTCGGACATCAGCGCACATCACTTGATCACCAAGGTCCCCTGCGCGCTCACGTCGTAATAGTGCGAGTGGGTCCGCATGAGAACGGTAAGCTCTTCTGATTTCGCGGACGCCCCGCCGGTGCCGCCCCAGACGACGGTTATCCCGCCGGCCAGCTGCAGCGTCACCTGATCCGGGCTGGGGGCTGTGACCGATTCCACCGAGCGCCGGAGCCGGGCGGGCAATTCGCCGAGCACGGCCACGGCCGGGCCGAGGTCCGGGTCGCCGCGCAGCCGGGTAACGGGCGTGGTAGCGGGATAAAGCGGGAGGTCCGCGGGTCGGGTGGTGGCCCAGAGCACGATCACGCCGGTGGAGTCGACGAGGTCGAACCCTCCGCCCGGCGCCGGGACCGCGAGCGCGGGCGTACGCTCATGCACCACGATGACCACCCGGTCCGGCCAGGATCTGGTGACCTGCGCGCTGCGCACCTGCCTGATGGTGTCCACCCGCGCGGCGACCTGCCCGATGTTCACGCGGATCAGCGGCCTGCCCGGCTCGACGTCGGCGACGGAGAGAACTTCGGACGCCGGCACCAGGTGCGCACCCGAGACGACGACTGAGCGGACCACGAGCAGCTGCGAGCCGAGCAACGCCCAGGCCGCGATCCCGGCCAGGCCAGCCAGCGCGAGAGCGAAGAACACCATCCGCCAGGAATGAACGGCCCGGCCGTTATAGGCCGCATTAACGCGAGCATAAGCCGCATTAACGCGAGAAGTCGGACTTCCGCCGGCGGCCTCATCGCGGGAGACTTCGCCGTCCCCGGATGCGCCGCCGGCTCCGGTCACTCGCGTCGCCCGCTGAGGACCTCGATGAGCTGCGGCCCGAGCTTGGTGACGTCGCCGGCTCCCATCGTCAGCACCACGCTTCCCGGCTCGGCGATCTGCGCGATCAGCGCGGCCACCCGCACCCGGTCCGGCAAGAACCGCGCCTGGCCGCCCGGAACCGCGTCCGCCACGAGCCGACCGGTCACGCCGGGTTCCGGGTCTTCCCGCGCGGCGTACACGTCGAGGACCACGGCCTCGTCGGCGAGCCCGAGCGCGCGACCGAACTCGACGGCGAAGATCCTCGTGCGGCTGTACAAGTGCGGCTGGAAGATGGCGATCACCTGGCCGCCGTCCGCGATGTCCCGGGCCGCGCGCAGGTCAGCGGCGAGCTCGGTCGGATGATGCGCGTAGCTGTCGAGCACCCGCACCCCGTCCGCCTCGCCCTTGAGCTCCAGGCGGCGCCGTGCCCCGCGGTAACCCGCGATAGCCGCCGCGACCCGGGGCGGCGCGAAGCCAAGCTCGACGGCCGCGGCGAATGCGGCCGTCGCGTTCAGAGCGTTGTGGTGACCTGGGACTCCCACCGTCATATGGGAGAGACTTTCACCGAACGGGCCGTGGTCGGAGCACACCGCGAAGCTGACCTCCATCCCGTGGGACCGGACATCGCTGAGCCGGTAGTCGGCATGGCCTGATTCGCCGTAACGTCGGACGCGGCTGGGTTCAAGCCGGGCCGCGACGACCTCCGCTCCCGGGTCGTCCGCGCAGGTCAGCACCGTGCCGCTGACGCGGCCGCCGAACGTGGTGAACGCGGCTTCGATGTCGGCCAGGCTCGCGTAGTTGTCCAGGTGATCGGCCTCGACGTTGGTGATGACGGCAACGTCGGGGGACAGCAAAAGAAACGATCCGTCGCTCTCGTCCGCCTCGGCGACGAAGTCCATGCCCGTGCCGTCCTCCGCGCCGAGCCCGGTCTCGGTGAGGATCCCGCCGATGACGTAGCCGGGATCGGCGCCGCACTCACGGAGCACCGTGGTGAGCATGGAGGTCGTGGTGGTCTTCCCGTGCGTCCCCGCGATGGCGATGACCCGCCGTCCGGCCATGACCGAGGCCAGCGCGGCGGCACGGTGCAGCACCCGCATCCCGCGCCGGCTCGCCTCGGCCAGTTCCGGGTTGTCCGGGCGGATAGCGCTGGACACCACCAGCGTGTCGGCTGAGCCCAGGCTGCCGAGGTTGCCTGACGAGTGACCGACGTGCACACTGGCGCCGAGCGCGGCCAGCTCATCGAGCATCGCCGAAGGCATCAAGTCGCTGCCCGACACCGGGATGCCCCTGGCCAGCATGATCCGCGCGATGCCGGACATGCCCGCCCCGCCGATGCCGGCGAAGTGCACCCGCCCCAGGCGGACGGCCGGCACCGGCTCGGCCGACATTATCTGCTTACTGAGCATCGGACTCTTGAGCATGCGGGTTCCCCTCCGTGCCCGCCACGATCTTGACGACCGCCTCGGCCAGCCAGCGGTCCGCGTCGCACCGTCCGAGCGACGCGGCCGCTTCTGACATGTCCGCCACCTGGTCGATGTTCACCAGCACGGGCAACAGGGTGTCGCGGATCCACTCGGGGGTCAGCTCGCCGTCGGCCACCAGCATGCCGCCGCCGTGCTGGACGACGGGCAGGGCGTTCAGCCGCTGCTCGCCGTTGCCGATGGGCAGCGGCACGTAGGCGGCTGGCAGGCCGACGGCGGTGAGCTCGGCGCAGGTCATCGCGCCGGCCCGGCAGAGCGCGAAGTCCGCCGCCGCGTAGGCCAGGTCCATCCGGTCGATAAAGGGCGACGCCACGTAGGGCACTCCGGTGGCCTGCACCGGGGCGTCGTGACCGTTGCGCGGGCCGATGATGTGCAGCACCTGGACACCCGCGTCCCTGAGCCAGCCGGCGGCGCCGAACACCGCGGTGTTGATGGAGCGGGCTCCTTGCGATCCGCCCGTCACCAGCAGCACGGGCAGGTCGGGACGAAGGCCGAAGTGGGCGCGCGCCTTATCGCCGAGGCCCAGCCGGTCAAGCTCGGCGATCTCGCGCCTGATCGGGATGCCGATGTAGCTGCCGTTCCTGAGCTGGGTGTCCGGATGGCCGGTGAAGACGTGCGTGGTGAACCTGGCGCCAAGCCGGTTGGCCAGTCCCGGCTTGGGGTTCGCCTCATGCACGACGATCGGGACCCGGCGGCGCCTGGCCGCCAGGTAAGCAGGGGTCGCGACGTATCCGCCGAACCCGACGAGCACCTGTGCTCCGGTCCGGTCGAGCGCAGCCGCGGCCGCGTTGACCGCGCCCGCCAGCCGGCCGGGGACCGTGAGCAACTTCGGCGTCACCGACCTAGGCATCGGCACCGCCGGGATGAGCTCGAGTGGGTACCCGCGCAGCGGGATCAGCCGGGTCTCTAGGCCGCGTTCGGTGCCCAGGCAGGTAATCTCGGCGCCGGGGTCGATACGTCGCAGCGCGTCCGCCAGCGCCAGGGCTGGTTCAATATGGCCGGCTGACCCGCCGCCGGCAAGCAATACCTTCATGTCTCGTCCCTGAACGGCCCAACGCTTATCGTCGGCGCTTTGATAGACCGAGCCAGCTTAGAACGCGCAGCGGCCAGCCGGGGCCGCGTGCGGCCAAAGCCTCACGGGCACCGGGTTCAAGCCGGGCAAACGACATGAGCATACCGAGCGCGATCAAGGTCACCAGCAACGATGACAGCCCGGCGGAGACAAGGGGCAACGGCACCCCGGTGATGGGCAGGACGCCGATCACCGCGCCGATGTTCACCGCGGCCTGAATGACGATCCACGCGGTGATGGCGGTGGCCGCCAGCTGAGAGAACACGTCGGGCACGCGCCGGGCGATCCGGATCCCGGCAAAGGCCAGCCCGCCGTACAAGAAGGTCACGCACAGCGTGCCGACGAGGCCGAGTTCCTCACCGATGATGGCGAAGATGAAGTCGCTGGTCGACTCGGGGACCCAGCCCCATTTTCCCCCGCCGGCCCCCAGGCCCACCCCGAAGATGCCACCCGAGCCGATCGCGTACTTGCCCTGGATACTCTGCATCTGCTTGCCGGTGGGACCGCCCTGGGTGCTGAAGAAGCCGGTCAGGCGCTCGAAACGGTACTTCTCCGTGACGATCATGAGCGCCACGGCCAGGGCCATCAGGATCAGCAGGCCGGCGAACACGCGGGCGGGCGTGCCGATGACCCAGAGCAGGGCGAGGAAGATGACCAGCAGGATGAACGTGGTGCCCAGGTCGTCACCCGTCATCACGAGCAGGCACAGCAGCCCCGCACCTGGCATCAGCGGCACCAGCATGTGCCGCCAGTCAACGAGCTGGCCCAGCCTCTCCTTGCGAGCCAGCAGGTCGGCGCCCCATATCACCAGGGCGAGCTTGGCGATCTCGGACGGCTGGATCTGCTCCCCGCCGATGGAAATCCACCGGGCCGCGCCGTTCTCAGAAACGCCGACACCGTGGATCAGCGTGAGCCCGAGTCCGACCACCGAGACCGCGACCAGCGGGTAGGCGAAGGCACGGAACAGCCGCGGCGACGAGCGCGCCGCCGCCCACATCAGCGGCAGGCCGACGGCCGCCCCGAGCAGTTGCTTCTTGAAGTCGGTCAGGGGCGGGAGTCCGGCGGTCAGGTCGGCGACGGACGTCGTGGACTCCACCATGACCAGGCCGAGCCCGAGGAGCAGCGCGGTGATGCCAAGGACGAGGTAGTACGACGTGAGCGGCCGGTCAAGCAGCCCGCGCCAGGTACCGATCCGGTCCCGCAGGCCGGCCAGGCCGCGCAGGCCCGGGGCAATCTGGCCAAGCCCCTCGCCGTCCAGCTCCGCCAGGTCATCGTCCCCGGACACCCCGAAGTCGCCGGGGCCTGGCGAGGACCGTTCACCGAAGCTCACGCCGGGTGCCGTCATCCGCGGGACCCCTGGATTCGCGAGAGCTGCCATGCCCACCGGGGGTTGTCAGGGTGATGCATAATCCAAGTCTGTTCGCTGGCCTGCGGCAAGACCGGGACATCCGTGGCGTGTCGCCCAAAGATTCCGACTGGGCCGGCTGAGGGCGGCCCTGACTATCTGGCATGATGTGCTCCAATGAGCAGGTCAGATTCTTCTCGTTTTCCGGTGACGGTGACCCGGCTGCCAGTTACCCGCTGCGAGATATGCGGACGTACCCTCGCCTACCGGCCCGGTCAAGCGAGCACGGTGCTGACCCAGCATTACCACCGGATGCATCCGGAAGCCCTGACCGGCACGCCAGAAACCGCTCGCTTAGCGGGCTTCCGTCACCGCCGCCGCGCTAGTACGCTCCGCGGATGTGGGCATGATCTCCGGCGGCGCGGATGTGAGCACGATCGCTGGCGCACTGACCGCCGCCCGGGCAAGTTCGGATACGTCCTGGAGTTTCCCCGGCCACTCGCTGGCCATCGCGGCTGGCATCAGCTGGCTGCTCACGGCAGGCATCGGCGTTTACATGCTGCGCACCTGGGTGACCCGCGGCGGTCTGCGCGCTCAGCGCGCCACCGGGGTGGGCGTACCGCCCGCGGTCGTGTTCGGTCACGCCGGCGCCGCCCTGGCCGGGCTGGTGGTCTGGGTCAGTTACGCCGCGGCGGGCTGGGTCCCGCTGGCCTGGCTCGGGTTGGTCTTCATCGCCGCCGCTATCGCCCTCGGCATCTGCACGGTTACCCTCTGGACCCCCTACCCCATCGCCGTCCCGGAGACCGCGGCGCCGCCGCCCGCCGCCCGAGAGGACCCCGGAGCCGTCACGGTCACCGATGAGATGATCGCCCGCCTGCTCGCGGACCCGTTCCCAGTCCGGCGACGACCTCGGCTGCGGCTGGAGCCGGTGATCCCGGTTGGCCACGGTTTCGCGGCTCTAGCCACGTTCATGCTCGCCATGCTCGCCGCGATAGCCGCGAGATAGGTACATTCACGACTCAATAAGACCGCTTCTTACCCATCCGGCCGGCCTCGCCCGCCTACCCCGGTGGGAACAACCGCCAGCTGGTCAGGCAGTCTGGAGGCATGTCAGAAAAGCTCACGATGATGGCCGTCCACGCCCACCCCGACGACGAAGCGTCGAGCACCGGCGGCGTGCTGGCCACCTACTCCGCCCAGGGCATCCGAACGGTGATCGTAACCTGCACCAACGGCGAGTTCGGCGACGCACCCGGCGGGGTCAAGCCCGGAGCCAACGGGCATGACGAGCAGGCTGTGGCCCGCCAGCGCCTCGCTGAGCTGCGCGAATCCGCCGCGATCCTCGGCGTGACCGATCTCGAACTGCTTGGTTACCACGATTCGGGCATGCCGGAATGGGACTACAAGGACCGGCCGGACGCCTTCTGCAACATCCCCGAGGCGGACGTAGCCGCGAGGATCTCCGGCCTGATGGAGCAGTACCGGCCGCAGGTACTGATCACTTATGACGATCAGGGTCCTTACCGGCACCCCGACCACGTCCATGCGAGCCGTGCGGCGCAGGCGGCGTTCGCCGGCAGCGGCATCGCGGCCAAGCTCTACCTCACCGCGATGCGTCGCAGCGACTGGCAGAAGATCTGGGAGGCGCTGCGCGAACTCGGCGAAGAGGTGCCTGACTTCGAGGCCATGGACCCGGAGGCACGGCGGCAGGCGGCCGAGTCCGAGCAGCGCATCACGACGTCCGTCGACATCCGGCCGGTCCTGGCCCGCAAGCGCGACGCGCTGTTCGCGCACGGCAGCCAGATTCAGGAGTCGTGGTTCAGCAAGATCCCGCAGGACATCGTGGAGGGGACCTTCGGACGCGAGCATTTCATCCGGGCCAGCGACAGCACCGGGGCTCCGCTGCCCGAAGATGACCTGTTTGCCGGCCTGCGGCCAGCGGGCGAGGGGTCCGCATCATGACCGCCGAGCCGTACGCGGCCGCCTCCGGCCTGGTCGAACGGTCGGCCGCCGCTTATGTATCCTCGGTGCCCGGCCAGCCGCAGGACGACGGGTTCTTCGGGCCCGCGAGCGTGACCTGGCGGATCACCAGCGACCTGTCCGCGCCGGTCGCGGGGCTGCGCTCGCTGCTCATGCAAGCGCTGCACCCGCTCGCCATGGCGGGCGTCGACCAGCACAGCGACTGGCGGCTCGACCCGGTCGGCAGGCTCGCGGCTACCTCCGCCTATGAAGCCACCGTCACCTACGGGGACCGGGCCAGCGCCACCCGGGTCGCTCAGCGGGTACGGGCGATCCATACCCGCGTCCGCGGCGTGGACACGGTGACCGGCCAGCCGTACGCGGCCGAGGATCCCGCCCTGCTGCTGTGGGTGCACGCGGCCCTGGTGGACTCGGCGCTGGCCGCCAGCACGCTGTTCGGCACGCCGCTGGCAGGCGCCGACGCGGACGCCTACGTCGGCGAAATGACCATCGCGGCCGAGCTGCTCGGGGTCCCGCACGAGATCATCCCGGCGAGCGTGGCCGAACTCGGACGGTACTTCGCCGACGTGCGCCCCGAGCTGCGCTGTACGGCCGCGGCCGCGGAGTCGATGGGCTACCTGCTCGACCCGCCCGGCATGGACTCCGGCATCGCGGAACTGTGGCAGGACATCAGGGACGCCGCGATCGCCACGCTGCCCGACTGGGCGCGAGAGATGTACGGCTATCCCGCCCCGGCCCCGGTGACGGCCGAGCGCCGGACGGAGATCCGCCAGGCGCTCGGCGTGCTCGACGCGGTCTTCCTGGCCGAACCGGGGGTACTCGAGGCGCGGCAGCGGCTCGCCCTGCGGATGCGTTCGGCCGGGAGTAAAGCAGGCTAAGGGGAGCTTGGAGATAAAGGCGGGGCAAGAACGACCACCGGGCCTGGCGGGGGCAAGTGAGGAGACGGACGGGTGAAGTCACAAGCCAGGAAGCTGGCTGTTGCCGTCGTGGCGGGCTGCGTGTCGATCGCGGCGCTGACGCTACTGCACGGCAGGCGGGGGCGGCGCGGT
>Ga0302178_10003956_pt1 | contig 10898 bp, 10 predicted proteins | sample I_Palsa_E1_3_FD_198790 | JGI IMG/M metagenome (GOLD analysis project Ga0302178, IMG submission 198790) | Peat permafrost microbial communities from Stordalen Mire near Abisko, Sweden - I_Palsa_E1_3 | ecosystem: Environmental > Terrestrial > Soil > Palsa > Peat permafrost | place: Sweden... | reverse complement strand
CCCACCGGCCACGGTAGAGCTCACCGCCGATGATGATGCTCGCGCCGATGCCCGTTCCCACCGCCACCAGCATCACGTCGCGGTACCCGCGGGCGGCCCCGAACCGCGCCTCGGCCCAGGCCGATGCGTTCGCGTCGTTCTCCACCACCACCTCACGGCCCAGACGCTCCTCGACCCGCTGCTTCAGCGGCTCGCCGCGCCAGGCGAGGTTCGGCGCGAACAGCATCGTGGCCCGGGCGCTGTCGACGAACCCGGCTGCGCCGAGCCCGATGGCTGTGATCTGACGCGTCGGAACCTGGTGGCCGTCCAGCAGTTCCGTCACCACATCGGCGATGGCCTGCTCGGTCCGCGCCGGGCTCGCCGCCGGAGTCGACCTCTTCAACTTGGCGAGGACCCGGCCGTCTTCGTCGACCACTCCCGCCGCGACCTTCGTGCCACCGACGTCAACGCCGATGGCTAGCGTCACGGAGCGGTTTCCCCGCGATCCGGCTTTGTCGGCGGTGTTACCACGGTCCGTTCGGCCGAATGATTTTGATCTTGGGTTTTCATGGCCTGCTCAAAGGCGGAGAAGGCGTCCTGGACGACCGAGGCCAAGACGCCGCCGGCGCCCGTCAGGCGAGCGCCGAGGCCAGGGCCGGACAAGCGGGCCGCGCGGGCCGCCTGGCAGACCGGGCACCACTGGCATTCCAGCGGCTCGTCAGGCGGCAGCTCGGTCGTCGCCGTGTCCCACACGTTACCGCTGTCACGCCGGCGTTCCTGGCCTATCGTCCTTTTGACCTGGTCGGCGACCTGGTTGGCCATACTGCGCGCGCCCGCCTTCATCAGCCAGCGCTGGAAATCGGCGACGGGGTCGCTGCTGCGGCCCGGCTGACTGCGGCCGCCTGACTGGCCGTTGCTTCGAGACGGGCCAGTGCTTCGAGACGGGCCAGTGCTTCTGGACCAGCTGTCGTCTCGCGGCGGGCCATCGCTTCGCGGGTAGCCGCTGCCCCCAGGACCCCCTGGCTGACTGCTGGCTCTGGGCTGGCCGCTGTTCTCTGGCTGGCCGCTGTTCTCTGGCTGGCCACTGCTTCCTGGCTGGCCACTGCTTTCGGGCTGGCCGCCTGGGGAGCTACCGCTTCCTGGCTGGCCTTCGCCTCGGGATTCCGACACCTAGCGCCTCCTACCCATGATCGTACCGCTACCACTGCAGGACAAAGGGGGCGCCGGTGGCGCGGAAATGCCCGACGTTCAGGCATTCGGTGGTACCGATCCTCGTCCTGCGGGCAAGCGGCTGGTGCACGTGCCCGAATACCGAGTACCTCGGACGGGTGGCCTTAATCGTGTCGAGCAGGGCCACGCTGCCTACCTCGAGCCGCCTGGCCACGGTGTCGTAGAGGAGTTCGGGGACGGCGGGCGGAATGTGCGTGCACAATACGTCCACCTCACCGACCGCCTCGAGCTTGTCGCGGAACTCGTCCTCGGTTATCTCATACGGCGTGCGATAGGCCGATTTCAGGCCACCGCCGACGAAACCGAACGTCAAACCGCCGATTTCCACCGTGCCGCCGTCCAGCACCCGATGCCCGGATTTCAGGTACCGCGCCCACATTCCAGGGACGTCGACGTTGCCATAGGTCAGGTAGGCGGGTTCGGGTAGGGCGGCGAACAGCTCGGCGTACTGCCTGGCCATAGCCGCCTCGAACAGGCTGCTCCGGCTCTCGGGCCGCCCCGCAAGCAACCCGGCGGAGAACTCCCTGGCCTCGTCGAACTTCTTCGCGGTACGCAACTGAACGTAGCGACTCGCCGCCTGCTCGCCGAACAGGTCGGCGAAGATGCCCTGGCCGTGGTCGGCATAGTCGAGGAACAGGAGCAGGTCGCCCAGGCAGATTAGCGCGTCGGCGCCGTCCGCCGCGCCGGCCAGCGCGTCGGCGCGTCCGTGCACGTCGCTCACCAGGTGAACTCGCATGTCACCACCGTAGGCTGGCCCGGTTCACACCCGTAGGCTGGCCCGGCGGCAAGATCGTAACCGGGAACGACGAGCGACCGCCCTAAGCTGGTACTTGCCTAAGCTTGTACTGCCATGTAGCTACATCCCTGGAGATGTTGTGCGCGAATTCAGCATTCCGGCCCTAGCGGAGATCCCCGCTACCGCGAATCTCGCCGATGCCGTCTTCCGCCGGGCCGCGGAACGGCCGCAGGCAGTAGTGGTGCGCCGTCCCGATCCTGAAGGCGGTTGGCAGGACGTGACCGCGACCCAGTTCTCCGGCGAGGTCACAGCGGTGGCCAAGGGGCTGGTCGCGGCCGGGATCGAAGCCGGAGACCGGGTCGCGCTGATGTCGCGCACCAGGTACGAGTGGACGCTGATCGACTACGCCATCTGGGTGGCGGGCGCGGTGAGCGTGCCGATCTACGAGACCTCCTCGGCCGAGCAGGCCGAATGGATACTCGCCAACTCGGGCGCGCGGGCCTGCTTCGTCGAGACGGGCGACCACGAGCAGATCATCGAAAGCTTCCGTGACCAGGTACCGGCCCTGAAGTACGTGTGGCGGATAGAGGCGGGCGGCTCCGAGGAGTCCCCGCTGACCGGGAGCGGCGCGTCAGTCAGCGACGAGGTCATCTCCGAGCGGGCCAGCGCGGCCAAGGCGTCCGACGTGGCCACGGTCATCTACACCTCGGGCACCACCGGGCGGCCCAAGGGCTGTGAGCTGACGCATGGGAACCTGCTCGCCGACGTGCGCAACGCCTTCCTCGGCCCGCTGGCGATCATCGCCGAAGCGCCGGGCGCTAGCACGCTGCTGTTCCTGCCGCTCGCGCACGTCTTCGCCCGGATCATCGAGGTGGGCTGCATCGAGAGCGGGATCGTGCTCGGGCACTGCCCGGATGCCAACGAGCTGCTGCCCGCGCTCGCCTCGTTCCGGCCCACGTTCATCCTCGCGGTGCCGCGGGTGTTCGAGAAGGTCTATAACGGCGCCGAGCAAAGAGCCGTCAGCGAGCGGAAGGGCGCGATATTCGGTCGCGCGGCCCGGGTGGCGATCGCCTACAGCCGAGCGATGGACACGCCCGGCGGCCCGGCGTTCGGCCTGCGGGCCCAGCACGCGCTGTTCGACCGGCTGGTCTACGCCAAGCTGCGCGCTGCCCTCGGCGGCCGGGCTCACTACGCCGCGTCGGGCGGCGCCGCGCTCACCGAACGGCTCTGCCACTTCTTCCGCGGCGTCGGCGTCACCGTGCTCGAGGGGTACGGCCTGACCGAGACGACCGGGGCGGCCACCGTCAACCGGCCCGACCGGAACAAGATCGGCACCGTCGGCCAGCCGCTGCCCGGCGTCGCGGTCAAGATCGCCGAGGACGGCGAAATCCTGATGTCCGGGGCGAACCTCTTCCGCGGCTACTGGCAGAACGACGCGCCCAACAAGACCGACACTGGCCAGGAGACCTTCACGGCCGACGGGTGGTTCCGCACCGGCGACATCGGCGAGCTCGACGACGAGGGATTCCTGCGGATCACCGGGCGGAAGAAGGAGATGATCATCACCGCCGGCGGCAAGAACGTGGCGCCAACGGTGCTGGAAGACCGGCTCCGCAGCCACGCCCTGATCAGCCAGACCATGGTGGTCGGCGACGGTAAGCCCTTCGTCGCCGCGCTGATCACCCTGGACCCTGACGCGCTCGCGCCCTGGCTGGAAAGGCACGGCAAGCCCGCCGATGCGACAATTGCCACGCTGCGCGAAGACCCCGATCTCATCGCGGCCGTGCAGGAGGCGGTCGATGACGCGAACAAGGCGGTGTCTCGGGCGGAGTCGATCAGGAAGTTCCGGATCCTGGAGGGCGATTTCACCCAGGAGGCCGGGCAGCTCACGGTCAAGCTCGGCATCCGCAGAAGCGTGCTGATGAAGGACTTCGCCGCCGACGTCGAGGCCCTCTACTCTTGAGGGTCTCGATGCCGGCCAGCGAGTCCGGGTTGTCACTTGCCCTTTGGGTCGGCCATGATCTCGTACCACCGGCGCTGGGCGTAGTCGATCTCGGCGAGCACGCCGAGGGTACGCCGGGCCACCCGGGTGAATAGGCTGGTTCGCGTTGTCATCATGCGCTCTTCTCTAGCTGGTGCGTGCGACGCCGGGCCGCGCGGGAGCCTGTCATGTGGACTGAATGGCGCGCCGCGTCCGCTCGCCGGGCCGCCGTGGCCTGCTGGCGTGATTCCCTGATGTGATCCCAGCTCAGGCTCTGTGCCATGTTCGGGTTCATCGGTCCTCCTCGATGTGCGGCCCTCTCGGCCGCTCACTATCGAGTCTCGCGGTAAGACCCCGGTGGCCGCATCGGAGGAAATCCCTATTTTGCCTGCTGAGCGGGGCCTTAGACCACCCTGGGGTGGGCTTAGGACGGGTCCGGCGGGCTAAGCCCTGGCGTCGCCGGCCAAGATCGTGGCCAGGCGCGCGGCAGGAAGTTCCTCCCGCCACTCGCGGTCGATCCATGCCAGGCCCTTCTCCCCCATCGCCTTGGCCTTGGCCGGATCCGTGAGCAACTCGATGATCCGGGCCGCGACACCAGGGACGCCGCTGACGACATAGCCGGACTCACCGTCGAGGATGGCCTCAGGGGCTCCGCCAGAGTCGCCGCCGATCACCGGCAGGCCGGTGGCCGAGGCCTCCAGGTAGACGATGCCAAGTCCCTCGACGTCCAGCCCCGCGCGCCGCGTCCGGCACGGCATCGCGAACACGTTCGCCGCGTCGTAGTAGCCGGGGAGTTCGGCCCAGGGCACGGGACCGGCGAACACGACGGCGCCACCGACGCCGAGGCGATGCGCCAGGCGCTTCAGGGCAGCCGCGTAGGGCCCATCGCCGACTAGCAGCAGTACCGCGTCGCTGACCTCGGCCCGCACCTGCGGCCAGGCCTTGATCAGCGTGTCCTGGCCTTTGCGCGGGACCATCCGGGACACGCAGACGACCACGGGCCTGCCCACCAGCCCCAGTCGTTCCCTGACCGCTTGACCGCCCGCTCCCGGGCGGAAGAACGTCACGTCGACGCCCGGCGCCAGCCGCACCATCCGATGGGCCGCTTCGGCCGACAGGGCACGAGCCAGCCGGACCCTGAAGTACTCACCCAGGTACGTCACCACGTCGACCTCGTCACCGATGCGACGCAGGAGGGTGCGGGCACCGGGCAGCGCCGCCCAGCCCGCCTCGTGACCGTGCGTCAGCGCGACCGCCCGGGTCAGGCCGGCCTTGCGCAGGGTCGGCGTGATGAGGCCGAGGGGGGCGGCCGCGCCGAACAGGACCGCGTCGCAGCCGTGCTCCTGGGCGATGGCCGCAGCCCGGCGGGCCACGCCGGGCACCGGCAACATGAGCGAGGTCGGATGGCGGATGACAGGGAAAGGCTGCAGGGCGTCGAATTCCGCCGCGCCCTTCCAGGCCGGGGCGTATACCGTCACCATGCCTTCTGGCAGCCGGGTGGCCAGCGCGTGCACGAACGACTGGATGCCGCCAGGGCGGGGCGGGAAGTCGTTGGTGACGATCAGCGTGCGGCGCACCGGACGAGTTTATCGGGCTACCCGCGGCTTTACCGGGCCGCCTGCGGCGGGAGGTTGGCCGGCCGGCGGGCTAGGGTCGCACCACTCCGTCGGAGTTGTCGGCGTACCAGGATGTGCTCATGGGGATTCTCTCCACGTCCAGCCCAGTCTGCGGCGCGTCGATGATGTAGCCGTCACCTACGTACATGGCCACATGTCCCTCACCGTCATACAGGATCAGGTCACCGGGTTCGAGCGAGGATGCGGAGATGTGCGGCAACTCGGCCCAGTCTTCATAGGTGTCACGCGGTATCGCGACCCCGGCGGCCGCCCACGCGGCCTGCGCCAGCCCGGAGCAGTCAAACCCCATGTGGCACGGGCCGGTACCGCCGTAGACATACGGGCAGCCGAGCTGAGAGTAGACGAACGCGACGGCCTTGTCCGCCTCGGTGCTGGTCGGTCCGGTGTACGACACGGACGTGGAACTGCCGTTGGCGCCGATCGAGTTGTTCTCCACCGTCTGCTGCTCCGGCACGGTCAGGCTGGCCAGCGTCGCCTTCTCGGTGGTGATGAGCTTGCTCAGGGAGTTCTTGTGCGCGGTGAGCTGGCTCTTGAGCGCCGCGATCCCGGTCTCGGTGCGCTGCATCTCCTGCTCGACGCCGGTCAGCTGGCTGGCGTCGAGCAGAAGCTGCTTGGTCTCGGCGCTTCGGGTGCCGGAGAGCTCCAGCAGGAGGGAGCCCTGCTGGAGGAGGATCGAGGGGTCAGCTGACGTGAGTACGCCCGCGACGGAGGTCGCCCCGGTGTCCTCGAACGCCGCGGCGGCGGTCTGCGCCACATTCGCCTGGGCCGCCCGGAACTGGACGTTGGCGTTGTCGAGGTGCGCCCGGACCTGGGACAGCCTGCCCTGCGCGGTGGAAAGCTGCTGGCCGGCCTGGTCGAGCTGCTCGCTGACCTGGTCGAACTGAGACGTAAGCTGATTGACCTTGGCCTGGACCTGGCCAACGGTCGGTTGTGGAGCAGCGCCTGCACCGGTGGCAAAGACCGCAAGTCCGCCGACCGCGACTAGCGCCGACGCCATCGCGGCACCGCGGCGAAACCGGGACTGGCCGCCCGCTAGCCGCGTACCCACGTACCTCCACACTCCCTTGTCGACTTCTTTACCTGCGCCTTCGCCCAGATCGTTGACGCTGGTTACTGGCCAGGCAACTTTGGGTCAGCGTAGTGAAGCCGAAAGGGCGATACAACCGATTCGCCCAATTCCAACTACTTCATTACGATGTGGCGTTTCGCCCACAGGAACGAGGTAGTCGCGTTACTATCGCCAGGCCTTCGGGTTAGGGAAGACCGAGGTCCTGGCCGCACCCTCGAACGGGGCAGCGAAAGCCGGAGTGGCGGCACCATGCCCGCGTCCGCGAGAACGCCAAGCGCCCGTACTTCGGCCTCATCCAGGTCGTCCGGTGCCCGCGGGATATAGCCTGTCACGTCGGCCGGCGACAGGACCGCAACAACGCAATCCTGGCAGCCGGCACCACGCAGCGCGCATCGGCCGCAATCAATCACCATGACGTGCCCCCTTCATTTCGGAATAGAGGGCACACGTTAACGAGGACCTCTGACATTTTCGGCAGACCCGAACGGCGCGGGGTGTGCGACACATATGTAGGGGTCCCGCATCAGGGCAGGTTATTCTGGGAGTCTGGTTGTTGATCAACAACCAGATGAGGAGTGCCCATGACCGAGCCGTCGCTCCCGGAGCTGGAGACCGAGCGGGACCGCCTGTACGCGCAGCTCAGCGCGGTCGGTGATTTCCGGCGCGGGTCGGTGAGCGAGAACTACCGCAAGTGCGGGAAGCCGGACTGCGCGTGCGCTGCCCCGGATCATCCCGGCCACGGGCCGAGGTTCTTGTGGACCCGGACCGCCCGGGGACGCGGCACCGTCGGGCGGCAGCTGGCCGCCGCGGAGGTGGACAGGGTGCGGCGGGAAGTCGCCCGGCATGCGGACTTCGCGGCGATCAGCGAGCAGATCGCGGAGGTGAGCGAGAAGATCTGCGAGGCCAGGCCCGCCGCAGCGGATGCGCCCCCGGTGCCGGAGGGCGAAAAAGACATCCGATGCGGTTAAGTTGTCAAGGAGCTGGTGAAAGTTCTTGTGTCAGGCTGCGGTCTTGGCGGTGGCCTGGTTGGGGAATGCGGTGGTCTCGTCGTAGTGCTGGCCGGTGGCGAGGCAGTGGTGGAGGCAGCCGAGCAGGCGGTTGAAGAGGTTGCGCTGGGCGGTGGTGTGCCGGTCGCCGGCGTCGCGGCGGCGGTCGTAGTGGGCGCGGGCGCCGGGTGAGGCGGTGAGCGCGGCGAACGCCCAGGTGTATCCGGCGCTGGCGAGCCGGTTGTTCTTGACTTTGCGGTGGGTCACGGATCGTGTCTTGCCGCTGGCGCGGGTGATGGGCGCGGACCCGGCGTAGGCCTTCAGTCCTTTAGCATCGTGGAACCGGGACCGGTCGTCTCCGATCTCGGCGAGCACCCGGGCGCCGGTGAGCGCGCCGATGCCTGGGAAGCTGGTGATGATCCCGGCGTCCGGGTGCTGGTTAAAAGACTCGGCAGCGGCCTGCTCGAGGTCGTCCGCGCTGGCGCAGGCGGCGTCGAGCTGGCGGAGCAGGGCGAGCGTCTGCCGTCCCATGGCCTGCTCGACGAGCGGGAGCTGGCGCATCTGCCCGGTGCGCAGCGCCTCGCGCAGCCGCTGGGCCTCGGCGTCGATGCCGCGGACACGGCCTGCTTTCTTCAGCAGGGCCCGGAGCTGGGCCGTGGTCAGCTTCGCCGCGGACGCAGGATCAGGGGCGGCGGCGAGGATGGCGCGGGCTTCGGGGCGCATGATGCCGCCGCGGGCGGCGCCGAACGCGGCGAGGAAGCCGGGGAAATACCCGCGCAGGTGGGAGCGGAGCTTGTTGTGCGCGGTCGTCCGGTCCCAGACCGCGTCCTGCTGGGCGCGGGCGAGCACCGCGATGGCCTGGGCGAGCTCGCTGTCGGCCGGCAGCGGCCGGTGCGCGTGCAGGTCGGTGCGCAGGACGTTCGCCAGCACGACCGCGTCGCCGTGGTCGGACTTGCGGCCGGCGACGGAGTGCCGGTCCCGGTAGCGGGCCACCGCCATCGGGTTGACGGGGTAGATCTTGCGCCCGGTGGCGCGCAGGCAGGCGACCAGCAGGCCGCGCGGGGTCTCGATCGCCACCGGGATAGGGTCGTCCGGGACGTCGCCGTGTCCGGCGAGCAGTTCCAGCAGCCGGGCCAGGCCGGCCGCGTCGTCGGTGATCCGCTGACGGGCCAGCAGCTTCCCGTCACGGTCCGCCAGGGCGATGTCATGGTGGTCTTCGGCCCAGTCGATCCCGCAGAAGACGTCCATTCACTCCTCCTTTTCCGTGCTGTCGTGTTATCCGTTCTGGTCCTTGCCGCGCGGGGCACGCGCGCTCCCTAATGGAAGGGCTCGAGGGCACCGCCATCCGATTGGCCGTTCGTGACCCCAGCTGTCCGCAGGCCCCGGTCTGGCCCAGGGCTCGGCGGCTCCCGGGACTGGCAAGGGGTAGCTCCTGCAGGTGGCTCAGGACACGACCACCATCACGCAGCGGACAGCGATTTCCCAGGATGCGGCCCGGCGTGTCGCTTATGCTCCCGTCACGGCGGGCTGATGCCGGGACCCGGATCTCGTCCGGAAGGATCGCGTCCCCTGGCCTGCGGAACGGGTTCCCGGCACCAGCCTGACCGTGCCTCACGGCTGCTGGCAGCGGCACGGCCTGCCTCCGGGACTCGCGGCCCAGAAAGGGGGAAGTGCTCACTAGCCGGCAATCACCGGGCAAGCATGCCCCGCGCTCTTTTTCGGGGGCTCCCATCGCCCCAGGGGCTCCTAGCGGTGACTTGCTCATATGCCCATTAGGGGGCTCTTCACCGCGTTCGCGGAAGCCAGGTCCGCCGAGATAGCACGGCTGGCGGCCGAAGCGGCCCGGGCGCTGGGCTGCGACGGCGGGCTCGGGGCCGCCGAGACGGTGCTCCGCGCCGGGCTGCTGAAGCTCGGCGGCAGCATGCTGGGGCAGCTGCTGTCCGCCGACCCCGGCCAGCGCGGCCCGCGGCTGCCCTGCGGCCAGGGCCATGAGGCGGAGTTCATCGATTACCGGGATAAGGTCACCGACACGGTCCTCGGCCCGGTCACGCTGCGCCGCGCCTGGTATCACTGCGCGGAATGCAAGCACGGCTTCGCGCCGCGCGATACCGAGCTCGGCGTCGAGGGCACGTCCCTGTCCCCGGGCCTGGCCGCGATGAACGACATCGCCGCGGCCACCGGGCCGTTCGCGAAGGCGGCCGGGCTGCTGGAAGACCTGGCCGGGATCTCGCTGACCGTCAAGCGCGTCGAGCGCGCGGCCGAGGCCAGCGGCGCCGCGCAGGCCGCCGCGGTCCGGGAGCGATCCGCCCTGATCGCCGGCCGGAAGCTGGTGCCGCTGCCGCCGCAGCCGCTGGCGGACATGCTCTACGGCGCGATCGACGGCACCGGCGTGACCACGACCGCCAGGGAAACAGCCGGGCGGGAAGGAAAAGGCGAGAACGGGCGGGCCCGCACCCGCGAGGTCAAGCTCGCCGTGTTCTTCACCCAGGACGACGTCGACGAGGACGGCTACCCGGTGCGGGACCCCGGCTCCTGCAGTTACATCGCCACCTTCGAGCCCGCCGCCGTGTTCGGCGGCATGGTGAAGGCAGAAGGCATCCGCCGCGGCGCCGATCACGTCCGCCAGCTCACCATCCTCGGCGACGGCGCCGCCTGGATCTGGGGCATCGCCGCGGACAAGTTCCCCGAAGCCACCCAGATCGTGGACCTGTTCCACGCCCGGGAGCACCTGAACAGCCTGACCCGCAGCCTGGAGTTCATGCTGCTGGACCGCAAGGACCAATGGCTCGCCGCCCGCCTGGAAGACCTGGACTACGGCGACATCGACGGCATCGAAGCCGCCGTCCGCAAGTATCCCCTGGAAGGCGTCAAGAAGGACGAGGTAGAGAAGGAACTCGGCTACTTCCTGAACAACGCGCCCCGCATGCGCTACCGCTGGTTCCGCTCCCGCGGCCTGTTCGTAGGCTCCGGCGTCGTGGAATCCGGCTGCAAGGCGGTCATCGGCCAGCGCCTCAAGCTCTCCGGCATGCGCTGGACCGTCGCCGGCGCCGATGCCATCGCCACCCTCCGCTGCCAGCAAGCCAGCCGCCCCGAAGACCGGATCTGGCCCCAACGTCACAACCAGACGATCCCCGCCTGACCAGCTACGCCAGCTAAACGATCTTGCTCACCCACAAAATTGTCGCGCACCCAATTGAATGGTATCGACGCCGGAATGTCCGCCCGTGTCATTACCCTGGGTACGGTGAACGGAACGTGCGGCTTAGTGGGTGACACCGTA
>Ga0302178_10003951_pt1 | contig 10904 bp, 14 predicted proteins | sample I_Palsa_E1_3_FD_198790 | JGI IMG/M metagenome (GOLD analysis project Ga0302178, IMG submission 198790) | Peat permafrost microbial communities from Stordalen Mire near Abisko, Sweden - I_Palsa_E1_3 | ecosystem: Environmental > Terrestrial > Soil > Palsa > Peat permafrost | place: Sweden... | reverse complement strand
GCTGCCAGCTCGCCGGATCCACCTGGGGCACGAGCAGGGCGGTGTCGACGCGGTAGAAGCTGCCATCCGGAGTAATGAAGGAGCTGAGGCCAGGGATATTCAGGTTGCTGCCGGCCGGAAGCGGCGGTGCGGGAACCGCGGGTCGCGGGAACCGGATGGCGGCCCGCGCCGCGGCGACGTTGTGCTCATCGATCAGGTTTCTTCCGGCTACCGTCCCGAGCGCGGCCACGGCCGCGGCTGCGCCGCTTGAGACCAGGAACCGTCGCCGCGCGGGCCAGGGGGACGGAGGCCGGTCGTCCGGATTGGGCAGGTAGGTAAATGAGTAGGCCGGGCCCGAACGGAAGGCAGGTCTGGCGACCCCGGCCGAGTCGGCCGGCCCTTTGCGCTTGGCCGGCTCGGGGTCGAGGCCGGAAGGATCGATGCCGTCCGCCTGATCGGACAGGCCGGGCTGATCGGACAGGCCGGCCTGATCGGACAGGCCAGGCAGAGTGGAAAGGTCAGGGGGAACGGAGATATCAGGCAACGGGGGGAGGTCGGGGGGAGCCAGCGCGTCCGTTGGAGCGGTCCGGCCGGGCCGGACGATGGTGGTACGGAACGCGCGGAAACCGCGCGAGGCTGGGCCGCCGCGCGGGCCGGTGCGGGCCGTGGGGGAGCCGAGCCCGGCCGCTGCGCGGGCCAGCCAGGCCAGCGCGAACGCGCCGGCCGCGGCCCCCACCAGAGTGGGAACCACGTATCCCGTCGTGGCGGTCGGCCTGGTCAGCGCCGCCGTCAGGCCGATGCAGGCGAAAATCGCGAGCCCCCACATACCGAAGGCCAGCCGGCGTACCGCGAGCATCCCGACCACGGCGGCGTACAGGGCGAGGACCAGCAGAATGCCGCCGAGCAGCACCGTCTTGTCGCCGGCGCCGAACGCGGAGATGGCGAAGTCCTTGACCGGCGGCGGTGTGAGATCGATGGCGGCCTGGCCCACCGCGATCACGGGTGAGCTCTGCGGAACGCCGAGCCCGGAGGCGAACTGAGCGGCGCCTATCGCGACGGCCGCCGCGAGCAGCCCAACCAGAGCCCCGGTGAGGGCGCGCAGGCGCCGAGGCTGGTCGTCGGCGATCTCAGAAGGTGATGTCATAGCGGGGGGTCGCGGGTAGACGCTTTGTACACGGTACCTGCCCGGCCGTCTTAATTTGTGGCGCGAAGATTGCGCCTAGGTTATCCCTCTTCCTCGAAGACCCAGCGGGTAGGGGACCCGGTGAAGTCCCCGGCCCGCATGCTGAACACGCGGCGCGGACGGACCCCGATGGTCGCGTTCTGCGCGGGGTCGAGGAATTCCACCCCGAAGTCCGTCCGGTACTTGGCGTTCATCAGTACCGCGGCGTGGAGACTCCGGCCTTCAGGCCGGGGAGGAAACGCCGCTTCACCTCCCCGGAAATGTCAGCGGTATCCGATAGTGTGTTCGCATGTCCAGGTACCGGCTGCTCCCCACACCCGCCCAGGAAGCGGTGCTGGGCGACCACTGCGGCCACGCCCGGTACGTCTGGAACCTGGCCGTCGAACAGCACTCCCACTGGCACCCAGGCCGGGCGGGCGCGCCGGGCTACCTGGAACAGTGCCGGCAGCTCACCCAGGCCCGAGCCGAGCACCCGTGGCTGGCCGCCGGCTCAGCCGGAAAACCGGCGAGGTCTGGGTGCCCAAGGCCGGGTGGGTGCGGTTCCGCTGGTCCCGCGCCGTGCCCGAAGGCGCGAAGTCCTACCGGGTGAAGATGGACCGCGCGGGCCGGTGGCATATCTCCTTCGCGGTCATTCCCGATCCGGTCCCGGCGCCCGGCAACGGCCAGGTGGCGGGCATCGACCGTGGTGTGGCCGTCAGCGCGGCGCTGTCCACCGGAGACCTGCTGCACGCCCCTGGCCTGACGGTGCGGGAACGCCTGCGCCTCCGGCGGCTGGAGCGCACGCTGGCCCGCGCCAAGCGGGGATCGAACCGCCGCGGCCAGGCCAGGCACGCGATCGCCCGGCTGCGCGCCCGCGAGACGGACCGGCGCAAGGACTGGACCGAGAAGACCAGCACCGGGATCGCGCGGCGGTTCGACCTGATCCGGGTCGAAGACCTCCAGATCAAGAACATGACCCGATCCGCGAAAGGCACCCGGCAGAACCCGGGCCGGAACGTCCGCGCCAAGGCAGGGCTGAACCGGGGCATCCTGGGGTCGGGGTGGGGCCTGCTGGTACGCCGGCTGGAGGACAAAGCCCCGGGCCGGGTGGAGAAGATCAACCCCGCGTTCACGAGCCAGCGGTGCTCGGCGTGCGGGCAGGTGGACCGGGGCTCGCGTGAGAGCCAAGCCGTGTTCCGGTGCACTGCCTGCGGTTTCGCCGGTAACGCGGATGTGAACGCGGCCATAAACATCGCGGCGGGGCACGCCGTGACTGCGCGGGGAGGCGACGGGACTACCCGGCCCGTGAACCGCGAACCTCACCTACTGCTCCCATCGGCGTAGTAGCTGGAATCCCCCGGCCTTCAGGCGGGGGAGGATGTCAACTGAGGGATCTCCATGGCGCTCTATTATCCGGGGGGCGACCCCCGAAGGGGCCCGGCTGGAGACTCTTTGGGTCTCCGTTTGGGCTAACGTGGGGACTCGTGAAGGCATCACCGCAGAACCAGCTCCGGCTGCTCGAACTGGCCGACCTAGACGCCGAGTTTGTCCGCCTGGCGCGACGCAGGCAGGGTCTCCCGGAAGTCGCCGAACTGGCCGGGATGGAAGCCAGGGCCAGCGAGCTGAAGGACGCCCTGGTCATGGCTGAGACCGAGCTCAGCGACCTGTCCAGGGAACAAGGGCGGGCCGAGCGTGACGTGGACCAGGTCCGGACCAGGATCGATAAGGATCGCGCCCGGCTGGACGCCGGCCAGGTATCCGCCGCCCGCGAGCTCGCGGGCCTGCAGTCGGAAATCGAGTCGCTGCACCGCAGGCAGGGCGACCTCGAGGAGATCGTGCTCGACCTGATGGAGCGCTGGGAGGCTCTCGTCAGCCATCGCGACGAGCTGACCGCCGAACGCGAGAGCCTGGGCAGCCGGATGGCCGAGGTGGCCGCCCGGCGAGATGCCGCCTTCAGCGAGATCGACGAGCAGGGGGCCAAGGCATCCGACAAGCGCGCCGACGTCTCTGCCGAGGTGGCCGCCGACCTGCTCAAGCTCTACGACCAGATCCGCAGCACCCGCGGCGTCGGCGCGGCCATGCTGCGGGCCGGCCGGTGCGAGGGATGTCACCTGAGCCTCAACACGGTGGATCTGAACGTGATCAGGGCCGCCGCTCCCGACGAGGTGATCAGGTGCGAGGAATGCCGGCGGATCCTTGTTCGTACACCTGAGTCTGGCCTCTAGGTGCGCGCCAGGACCAACTGGATGCCCGCCCAGGGCGAGCCCACTGTTACCTTGCTGCTTCGGCATGGGCAGACGCCGATGTCCGTTCAGAAAAGGTACGCAGGCCGGTCCGATGTCCCGCTCACCGAGACCGGCGTGCTGCAGGCCGCCGCGGCCGCCAAACGACTGGCGTCGGCCGGTATCGGGGTGATCGTGACCTCCCCGCTGCTGCGGGCCACCCGGACGGCGCAGGAGGTGGCTGAGGTCACTGGTGCTCCGGTCGTGACCGATGAGGGTTTCCGGGAGACTGACTTCGGCGCCTGGGAGGGCCTGACCTTCGTTGAGGTCAGGCAGCGGTGGCCGGCCGAGATGACGGCGTGGCTGGCCGATGCGGCGGTCGCGCCGCCGGGCGGCGAGAGCCTTGCCGAGGTCAGCGCCAGGGTGACCGAGGCCCTGCGCCGGGTACTTGCCGACCGGGCACACCAGACCATCCTGATCGTCAGCCACGTCACGCCGATCAAGACGCTGGTCGCCGCGGCTTTGCTCGCCCCGCCGGCCGCGCTGTACCGGATGCACCTGGACGTGGCGGCCCTGTGCGAGATCGACTGGTACGCCGACGGGCCCGCGGTGCTCCGCTCGTTCAATGACACCGGCCACCTGACCGGGTGAATCGCGGGCGGCTCACCGCTTCTGGCGATTTTCTGAACGGACCGGCGCTCACGCCCGAGGATTCAACCGCGTATCCTGAGGCGTGGGTGAGTCGGCCGGGCGGTCGCGCCGGGCCGCGTCTGGTCCGGTGAGGAAGGTCCGGGCTCCACAGGGCAGGGTGGTCGGTAACGCCGACCCGGGGTGACCCGCGGGACAGTGCCACAGAAAACAGACCGCCCCCGCGCTAGCGCGGAGGTAAGGGTGAAAAGGCGGTGTAAGAGACCACCAGCGCCGCAGGTGACTGCGGCGGCTCGGTAAACCCCACCCGGAGCAAGGCCAAGAAGGGGAATCACGGTTCCCTGCGCGAGCGTTCGAGGGCGGCCCGCCCGATGCTCGCGGGTAGGCCGCACGAGGCTGTCGGCAACGGCAGTCCTAGATGGATGACCGCCGCCCCGCGTAAGCGGGGCACAGAACCCGGCCTACAGGCCGGCTCACCCCCCTCTTGGTCGTTGACCTGGGACGGAACGGGAGTTCGAGTCGCGCTAGCGTGGGTCGGGGCGGTCGACGTTGAAGTGCCTGCCCGTTGACGTCAGCCACCTGTCATTCGCATGCCGCAACGTGAACAGGCTGATCACTCGCTGGCCGCCTTCCCAGTCGCCATAAAGGATGCTGAGCATCATCGGGTCGCCAGCCTCGACCGCGGCGGCGACGGCCTTGAACTGGGCTGTGACCGGATCACGCAACGCTCCCTGCCAGAATCCGAGGTCGCCGGATGCCACGTAGATGTCGCGGGTCTGGGTGGTGAAGTCCTCGAGTGGCGGATGGGTCTGCTGTGGTTGCCCGGTCACCTCGACGTGCCAGCCGTGCATGACGGCGAGCCCGGTACCGACGTTCCGGACCGAGATCACCATATACACCGCGCCGTCAGCGACCTCAAGAGCTGCGCTGCCGCCGGCGACTTTCAAGAACCTGCCTTCCAGGAATTGGATCTTCTGCTCCGGGTCCTGCAACCGTGAGCTCATCAGCAGCGGGCGCTCTGCCGCCATCAGTGAACGCTCAGCGATGCGAGCGGATTGTTCGGCGACACGAGCAGCTCGGTCCGCGGCACGGGCCGAGTAGTTCGCCGAGCGGACGGACGCGAAGGTCGCTATCGCGAGTACCAGGGTGCCTACGGCGGTCGCCAGCGACGCTATCGTCGCCCACTCCGTCACGGTCATCGCTGCATTTTAGCCCGGGGCCTCGGGGCACATGACCCGGAGATCTGCCCCGAAACGATGAGAAGCGCCGAGATCTCAACCGCAGGTCAGAGTGGTCGCCCTGGAAGCGGTGCAGCCGCGCCACCGAATCCCGGCGGGGTGACACGTCGCTGTCGACGACCTGTAGCCGTCCGCGTGCACCAGCCGCGGCCCGTCCGCTCACGGTCGCCTCCGGGCCGAGGGCGACGTCCGGTGGCGGAGTTCGGCGGCCATCATGCCCCGCATCACGACCGCCATCTCCTCCCGGTGATCCGGGTAGTTGCCCTTGAGATCGCTGGCCATCTGCTCAAGCGTCCCGTCGGTGTGCTCGTCGAGCCATGTGCTGACGAGCCTGCGCGCGGCGGCCAGGTCGACACGCTCCATGTCGCGATACCTCACTGGGTATCACCCGCACTGTGCTCGCGTCTCACTGGCCGCTCCATATCCCGCGTCGCCGCCTTTTCCCAGTCCGGAAACTGTCATGGATGAGGCTAGGCAGGGCGAGTTGCGCGGTCCCGCAATGATGTGAAGGAAAAAACCTGGCCCGCGGATACGGGCAGCTAACCCGTACAAAAGTCCGGGTTAGCTCACTCCAGCGCGATGCGCGAGCGGGCGAAGCTCCGGTGTCGATGGCCGGTGCTCCCGGCGCAGCAACTCGGCGAGAACCTCATGTGTCCGCCTGTCGTAGCGGACAAGCTCAGGGGACAGCCGTTCGGCCGCAAGAAGGAGGTTCACTGCGGCGGCGTCCTGCCGGCGCATGGCGTAGGCCCGGGCGAGATCGAGGCTCACCTGCGTTCGCCGGCCCACCAGGCTGTCAGGGATCGCCGTGATATCGAGGGTCTCGCCCGTCTCGGCTGCCGTCCGGGCATCACCAAGCTGGAGGTGTGCGGCGACAGCGTGGATGGCGACATTGACCGGACCGAACGCGGTTCCCAGGTAGTTCGTTTCCCCGGTGCGCTCGGCGATGCTGCGAGCTTTCTCGAGCAGGACCGTGGTCATGGTCCGGTCGTAGCCTGCCGCCGCCGCAGTGATGGCGGCCAGGTGCAGAGCGCCGTACACGCTGAGCTGCTCAGGCGAGGGTGACCCCATCGCGTGCTCGAGGGTGCCCGCGGCGGCCATCGCCAGGTCCAGGGCCTCGCGCGGGTGCTTTCGGCTGGTGATGATGTAGGACAGACGCCAGGCCGCCAAGGCCGCGAGAAGAGGCTCGCCGGAGTACTCGGCGGCGGACATGGCGCGGTCCGCGGCGGTCCACGCGAGGGACGGCTCGCCGACGCGATTGAGCAGGGCGGCCGCGGTGTCGTAGACCAGGGCGCGTACCCGGCACAAAGATGGTCGGCCGGCGTTTCCGGCAAGGCTGGCGGTTTCTATGCCGCGGATCAGCCCTGGCAGGAGATGGCCGGTAGCTTCGTAGCGGGTTGCCTGATAACGCTGGTAGCCGAACGGGCCATCGCACGCAGGTACCCCATCTGGCGCCCCGGTTCCGGCTCAGGGCCGGCGGAAGCGCCTAGCGTGCCGTAGCGCATCATGGCCTGCTCGATCAGCGGTGCGGCCGGGTACGCATGCTGGCTGTCTTCGGCGCCTGCGGCGGGCGTGGTGATCTGCTCGATATCGATCCGGAGGACTTCGGCGAGCCGGGTCAGGACGGCGTGGCTGTCGATACGGCGCCTGCCGCGTTCTATCTGGGACAGCCAGGACTCAGACCGGCCGACCAGGCCCGCGAGCACGGCCTGAGACAAGCCCCGGCGTCTCCTCGCCCGTGCGATCCGCTGCCCCGCCGTCTCCGGGTCCATCACGTCACCGGGGTCCGTGCACCGGCGGGGAGCGCGGCGATAACCTCACTCCAGGGCGGCAGCCTCCGCTCGTACGGGGCACCTGGATCGAACAGGACACCGATGCCCATGCGGCCGAGCGTCTCCAGGCTCGCCGCGAACGCCGGATGGCTGGCCAGCTGGGGTTTGCAATGCGGGACGACGACGACCGGCACGCCGTATCCGACCATCTCGCAGAGGAGGCCGACCGCGAAGTTGTCCGCGTGGCCGTGTGCGAACTTGTTGACGCTGTTGAACGTCAGCGGGCAGGCCAGCACCGCGTCAGCGGCCGGGGCTGACTTCCCGGTGCCCGGCAACCGGTATTCAGACCGCACCGGCTCGCCCGTCAGCTGTTCCAGCTCGTCTGCGTCGATGAACCTGGTTCCGGCCGGCGTGGAGAACACGACAACGCGCCACCCGGCGTCCTGGCACCGTCTCACCAGCGCGGACACGCCTTCAGGCGCGGGCGCGCCGCTCACGACCAGGTACAGGGCGCCGTTCGGGAACGGCCGCTCCATGCTCTCGTCATGCACAGTTCCCGCACCTTCCAGGATGTCTGACGACTCCAGGATAGGCATGCGACCTTGCCGTTGGCCCTCATCGAGACGTTTGGGTGATCAGCTTGATACGCCTCGCGCCTAGAGGCCCCCTGGGATACTGGCCGCATGCCCTGGACTGTCCGCTGCGAGAAACCCCTCTACGCCGAGAGGTTGTGACCCGCATCGATCACGCGGTGTTCGTGGCGGCCGGTGAACATGCGGTCTGGTCTGCCGTGCCGCCGGGCCTCAGTATCTCACTCGCTCCGTCCAGACGGATGACGCGTGCGCCCTGGATGGTAAGCAGCGGTACGACCTCGTCGTAGGCATGCACGTCGAACGGGAACCCGTGCGACAACATGACAGGGCATCCCTCGGGAGGGCCATCGTCTAGATAGCTCATCGCTAGAACGCCTGCGTTAATCGTCTTCGCATCCACCACTCCACTCTCGCAGCGGGACCGCTGGCTAGGGGAGCAGGGCGATAAGAGTCGGCGCGGCCCTCATGGCGCGGTCACGGTGGGGACGGTGGCGGCCAGGGTCCATGACGTGGTCTGGTCGGCGAGTGACGGCGAAGGCGCCGTGTCCTTCCTGGGCACCCCGCGGGTTCACGGCGGGGGCACGTGGGAGTGCGTGCGCGCTACAGGCGACGCACTCACCCTTTGCCAGGAGGCAATCCAGGGTTAGTGAGTGATTGTGCCGAAAGTCACATCGGGCGTCCAGATTGACTGCCAGCCGATCCCTTGCGCTTGATCAATCGCCGAGACGATGTGATTGCTGCCTTCGTAAATGGCAACATGGTAGACGGGGCTGCTCGGGCTCGAATTCTCGTGGAAGAACACGAGGTCCCCACCCCATGCCGCGCTCCTGCTCTCGGAGCGGAAATAGTCGAACTGCTCTTGAGCAGTTCGCGGGATCGACTTGCCGTAGTGACCGTACACGTATTGGGCGAGGCCGCTGCAGTCGAAGCCTGAGCTGGGAGAAGTGCCACCGTATGTATACGGGACATTCCCTATGAACGTCTCGACATAGCTGGCTGTCTTCTGGTTGAACGACAGCGTCTGAGCGCTAGCCGTCCCTTGGAAAAACGATAGAGCCACTACCATCGTTCCGGCGATGGTGCCTACCTTATGTCGGACTGCCATGGTCCATCCTCCTTGTGTGTTGGCTGAGTGCACAGGCCTCAGGCGGGCCGGTGCCGCGGGCCTCTTCGTGGTCGCTACTATGGCGCGACTGGCTCGCGTAACGCAGCGGAAGCGTATATTCACGCTCTGAAATAGAGATCCCGCGCTGCATCAGGATGCAGCATCGGGACCGAAAAGTACGACAAATTCATAAAATGTTCCAGCTTATGGAACATTTTTGACTCATGTATATCAGCTTTCACAGCCGATAACATAGGTATCACAGTTGGATTTCGGAGCCATCACCGGATATGCCTTAGGCCTTGACGTGATGCTGAGGCACCTGTGGAGACAGCCGTCCGGTGCTCCTCTGAGCTGGGAAAACGTGCAATTTGAAGAGAAGTACGCACGAATTCGCCTGGCGGACGGGAGCAGGTACTGAGGGCAGACCGGCTCGGAGCCCGCTGCCGCGGCGAGGGCCCTGCACCCGGTCGAGGCCAGGCGCGTGCCGAGCGGGCTGCGCCTGGCCTCCAGCGGAGGTTCCTACGGCTTTCGAGAGGTGGCGAGCTCGGTGTCTACGAGGGCGCCCCGGCGATCGACGAGGCGTGGTACCGGGCCAGGATCGATGCCGTTCAACCTGGCTGCCTCGGCCGCTGTCGTGGAAGCTACTGCCGCGCCAAGGGGATATCTTCCGCTGCTGGGGTCGGCTGCCGCGGGATGTCTTCCCCGAACCTGACGTCCAGCCGTCGTGCTACCCGCCGGCCCATGCGCTGCATCGGAGCCTCGATAAAGCGGTAGGTCAGACCGCAGCAGACCAGCAGGACCAAGAGGAAGATCGCGTTCATCAGCAGTTCCGTCGGCACGAAGTTCTCGTTCTGGGTCCACGGCACGCTGGCGTAGATCTCGATCAGCACCGGGTGCAGCAGGTACACCGAGTAGCTGACCAGCCCCAGCCAGGCCAGGGGCCGCGGCACCTTCTTGTTCCGGCACAGCATGGCCACCGCGAAGGTCAGCCCGGCAGCCTCGAGTGAGTTGAACCCCGTGCGGATGGCGACATAGCTCTGTGCCTGCGGGGAGACATGCCAGAGCGCGGCGGCGAGCACGATCCCGAACACGACGATGACCACGGGGAGCGCCCTGCGCCAGGGATACTCCCCGTTCTCGGCGCGGTACAGCACGGTGCCCGTGAACATCAGGGCGAAGATGGTGAAGCTCTCCCAGGGCGCGGCGTACCCGCTGTTGAACGCGACCACGAGCAGGCCGCAGCCAGCGCCGCGCCCGCCATCCAGGCCCGTCCCCTGCCCGCCAGCGCCAGGACCAGCCCGGTCAGGATGAGCCCGTCGGTGATCACGACGACGATGCAGGGGGAGAGGAGACTGTAGGACAGCGTCCCCGGGTTGAGGATTCCCCCCAGTACCACCGCCGCGACGCCGAACGTCAGCGCGTACCTGCTGCTGCACCGGTGCACGCCACCCAGGAACAACGCGGTGAGCATCAGGTAGAACACCATCTCATAGGCCAGCGACCAGACCACGTTGGGCACGGTCGGCGCCCACAGCACGCTCTGCAGCATGAACACGTCTTCGAACGAGGAGGTCACCGGGTCGGAGTTCATGCCGGACAGCGAGCCGATCCCACTGGCCCAGAGCACGATCATGGCGCCGACCGCGACCAGGTACAGCGGGTACAGCCGGAACACCCGGCCCACACAGAAGTTGCGGACGCTGCCCCTCCGCTCCAGCGAGGCGGGCACGATGTAGCCGCTGACCAGGAAGAACACGAAGACGCCGTACTGGCCGGGGTCGAACCACTGGTACACCGTATTGCGGACGGGCTGGAGCACGGAGTAGGTCAGGTGGTCAAACACCACGCACAGCGCGTCCAGCCAGGCGAGCCGTTTCACGGCCGCCGGCCGAGGCGTAGCCAGCTGCGATCCAGGTTGCGCCTGTGGCGCTTGTTGGGTGGCAGCATCCGGCATGGTGAGGCAGGCTACCCAGCCAGCCTGAAGTAAGCGGGGTGAGCGGCTGCGTGTCCCCTGGGAAAACGGAAAGGGTGACGGCCATGCTGACATTCGGTGTGGTGGTGCTGAGAGTTACCGATCGCCGTCGGCCCGAGGATCACCCGCGAATCCACTTCGACCTACATCCGCGCGCACGTATGTATTCGACGATGCCTGCTACAAGCGGCGGCCCAGGGTTTTTTGGCAAAA
>Ga0302178_10003949_pt1 | contig 10912 bp, 8 predicted proteins | sample I_Palsa_E1_3_FD_198790 | JGI IMG/M metagenome (GOLD analysis project Ga0302178, IMG submission 198790) | Peat permafrost microbial communities from Stordalen Mire near Abisko, Sweden - I_Palsa_E1_3 | ecosystem: Environmental > Terrestrial > Soil > Palsa > Peat permafrost | place: Sweden: Abisko... | reverse complement strand
TCTGATGACGCGCAACGCCCCTCATCTGGTTCGGGCGATGCCGCAGCTGGTCCCGCTGCTGCCGTCGATGGGTCGGATGGAGCGGGCGTTGGTGCGGGCCGGATTTCTCGCCGGCGACGCGTTGCGCAAGACGGCGGGCACACCCGGATCTGTTTTGCCCGGTTCACAACGTATTTCGGCGCAGCGCGCCCTCGAGATGGCACCGGCCGTTCGGCGCGACGGCCTCGACGGTGGTCTCTTGGCCTACGACGGGCAACTGATCGACGACGCCCGGCTGGTCGCCGCCGTCGCGCGAACCGCGGCACAGCGGGGTGCCCGGATCTTGACCTATACCGCGGCATCCGAGGCCACCGGGGACTCGCTGCGGCTGACCGATCAACGCAGCGGCGAATCATTCGACATCTCCGCGCGCGCGGTCATCAACGCCACCGGGGTGTGGGCGGGGGAGATCGATCCATCATTGAAGCTACGGCCCAGCCGCGGCACCCACCTGGTCTTCGATGCCAAGACGCTCGGCAATCCGACAGCGGCGCTGACGATTCCGATCCCCGGCGAACTCAATCGCTTCGTCTTCGCGATGCCCGAACAACTGGGACGGATCTACTTGGGGCTGACCGACGAGGAGGCCCCCGGACCGATTCCCGATCTGCCGCAACCGACATCGGGGGAGATTGCGTTCCTGCTGGACGTGGTGAACACCGCGCTGGGCATCGCCCTGGACCGCGCCGACGTGATCGGCTCCTATGCGGGGCTGCGCCCGCTGATCGACACCGGAGCCGGCCGCACCGCCGACGTATCCCGCGACCATGCCGTCATCGAATCGCCGGCCGGAGTGATCAGCGTGATCGGCGGCAAGCTGACCGAGTACCGGCACATGGCCGAGGACGTGCTCGACCGCGCGATCCAATTGCGGGAACTCGACGCCGGCACCTGCCAGACCCGAAATCTGCCGTTGGTCGGCGCGCCGGCTAATCCCGGGTCGACGACCGCGCCGATGGCCGGGCTGCCGGAGTCGCTGGTCCTGCGATTCGGGGCCGAGGCGGCCAACGTGATCGCCGCCGCAACGTGTGAGGATCCCGCCGACCCGGTGGCCGACGGGATCGACGTGACGCGTGCGGAATTCGAGTACGCGATCACCCACGAGGGTGCGCTGACGGTCGATGACATCGTGGACCGTCGCACCCGAATCGGCTTGGTGGCCAGCGATCGCGAAAGAGTCACCGGCGCAGCCGAGGAGCTTCTGTCGCAGTTCGGCTGAAGCGAGCGCGATACCATGAAGCGGAACTAATCCGTATCGGTCAGGATGGATCATGGAGCAGGCGGCTAGCACCCCGCGTCCGGCACGAAGCCCGGGACGCCTCGATCGGTCGCTGGATGCGACCATCCTCGATGCCGCGCTGGCCGGTGTGGCCGAACAGGGTTACGACCGGTTGAGCATGGATGACATCGCGTCCCGCGCCGGTGTCGGAAAGGCTGCGATATATCGTCGCTGGCCGTCGAAGGCCGTGGTGGTGGCCGATGCGATAGCCCACTGGAGACGGCGACTCGGACCCGTCGAGTCGCCGAACACCGGCAGCCTTCGCGGCGACATCGATGCGCTGATCGCAGCCGTTCCTGACCTGAATGACTCTGATGTCAGCACAATTCAGGTCATTGTCGGGGTGGCGACGGCAGCGATGCACAATCCCGTCTTGGCAGCTGCCCTGGATGACCTTGTGCTGTCTACTCCGCGGCAGGTGGTCCGGGCGGTACTGGACCATGCGGTGGCTCGCGGGGAGATAACCGCCGGCCGCGATCTGAGTCTGATCCCCGACGTAGCCCTGGGTCTCAACGTGCTGCGGGTGATGACGGGACGGCCGATCGACCGGGTTTACGTCCGGCGCGTGCTCGAAGACGTGATCTTGCCACTTGCCGGCGCGTCGGCGCCCTAACAGTTGCGCGTTCCATCCAGAGGTGTCACATTGGCCTAGACGGAACTAGTTAGTTCCGTCTGGAAGGGGAAGGCAATGAGCGTCGTACGTGTCCCGGTCCTGATTGTCGGCGCGGGGGCCGCCGGACTTGCCACCTCGGCGCTGCTGGCCAAGCACGGGGTCGGCTCACTGTTGGTGGAAAAGCGGCGCGAGATCTTCATTTACCCGAAGGCTCGAAATCTCAGCTTTCGCAGCCTGGAGATCCTGCGCGGTCTTGGCCTGGGCGATCAGGTCCACGCCGTCGCCGACCGAGTTTCCGACATGGTGGTCAAGCCGATGCTGAACAGTGCGGAAGAAAAGCTGGCCATCGACATCGACTCCTTTTTCGCCGGCCTGGATCAGCTGAGCCCCGAGCCCGCCGTGCAGTACTGCCCGCAAAGCAGCCTCGAGCCGATGCTGCTCGCCGAAACCCGGCGACGTGGCAGCGAAGTGCGCTACGCAACGGAGTTGCGTTCGTTCGAACAGGACGACACCGGCGTCACAGCGGTGCTGCGTGATCTGGATTCCGGCGAGGACCAGACGGTCCGGGCAGACTTTCTGGTCGCCGCCGACGGTGTGCACAGCAGGATCAGGGAATCGCTGGACGTCACGACATCGGGATACGGAGCGTTGCCGATTTTCGTCGTCTTCATCTATTTCCGTGCCCCCTGGCGGAAGTTCGTCCCGCATCTGAGCGAAGGCGACGGCGTCCAGGTGAAGAATCCCGACGTGGACGGCATATTCCTGGTGGCCAAGGACGATCTCGGAATGTTCATCACCACCTACTTCCCTGGCAAGGGCGAGACCGCCGCGCAATTCACCCCGCAGTACTGCAGCGAAGTGCTCACCAAAGCCGTCGGCGAGCAGATCGATCTCGAGATCATCGAGGCCGCGGCATGGCAGCCATACGAACAGGTAGCCGACCAATTCCAGTGCGGGCGAGTCTTTCTGGTCGGCGACAGCGGACACACCATGCCGCCGTTCAAGGCCGGGGGAGCCAACACCGCCATCCAGAGCGCCCACAACCTGGCCTGGAAGCTGGCCGCAGTTCTGGGTGGTACGGCCGATGCGGCGTTGCTGGACAGCTACCACGCCGAGCGGCATCCGGTCGGCCGGTTCGCCGCTCGTCAGTCGCTCACCGGGCCGACGGTGGCCTTGATCGATCTGGACGACCAGGGTCCGGGATTATCGCCGGAGGAGGAGGCGTCGATGTTCTCCTTGCTTGTCGGCTACCAATACCGCTCGGCCGCAGTCGTTTCCGGTCAACCCGCTCCCGATGATTCAGACGCCGTGTCGTTGGTCGACGAATTGGGTGGCCAGCCCGGTAGCCGCGTGCCGCATGCCTGGGTGCAGCACGGCGGCCAGCGGGTATCGACGCTCGACCTGGTTGGCCAGGACTTCACCCTGCTCACCGACGATGACGGCGCGCCATGGATCGAGGCTGCCGCATCGGCGTCCGCGGTCCTGGGCCTCCCGATCACCGTCCACCGGATCGGGCCCGCGGGCGATGCGCGAGATCCCGACCGCGCATGGCTGCGGGCCGCGGGACTCTCGCCAGGCGGAGCTCTGCTGGTCCGCCCCGACGATTTCGTCGGCTGGCGGGCCGCCACTCTTCCGCAATCGCCGGAAGACGATCTCCGCCGGGTGCTGTGTCAGATTCTCGGCCGGGCGCCGTGACCGACCCGCGCCGGCAGGGTCTGCCGCGCGAAACGGTGGTCTGTCTGGGTTCCAGTACCACCGCGTCGAAGGGAACCTACAAATGGATCGACGAGTTGGAGAAGCGGCCGCAAAATAAACGATTTCGATTCGTCAACCTCGGTGTGGGCGGAGATCTGTCGTTCAATACCATCGGGTTGCTCGATCGAGTGATCGCCTCACAACCGGACCGGGTGATCATCCTCATCGGGACCAACGACATCATGGCGAGCGTATTTCCGAATTTCAGGCGATTCGTCCGGGTATGGAAGCGGCTGTCAGAAGCGCCGTCGCCGACGCAGTTCGAGGAGAACCTCTACTTCATCGTGCGCAAGCTGCAGCGAGGCGCCAATCCGAGGATCGGGCTGAGTTCGCTTGCGCCGCTTGGAGAAGATCCCGATTCGCGCGACCCCGTCCAATCGCGGCTCAACGACCTGATCACCACCTACAACGACATCATCGCCAACATCGCGTCGAACGAGCGTACGGACTACATCCCCTTCAACGAGTCTTTCCAGGGACAACTTGCCCGCGCACGGACGCCCAAAGCATTCACCCATTTCGCAATCGGATCTTTGTACCGCGACTACGTGTTTCGGGAAATGATTCTGCGACAAAGCTTCGATGAGATCTCGCGAATGAACGGTTGGGAGTTCCATATCGATGGGATTCATCTCAACAGCAAGGGTGGGCGTGTGCTCGTCGAGGTGGTGCAGCAATTCTTGGACTCCTGAGGGCCGACCGTTGCGACATCGTCGAACGGTGTGAACCGTGCCCGGCCGCTCTCGACCCATCAGTCCGTGACTATTGACCAAGATCGACTTCTGGTCATAAACTGATTGCCGTGATGGTGGAACGGCCCCGAGGCGACCGGCGAGAAAGGGCGGATCGGATCCTCGATACCGCACGAGAGTTGTTGCTGGCCTGGGGCTATCGGCGAGTGACAATCGATGAGCTGGCACGTCGGGCTGGTGTTGGCAAGGGCACCATCTACCTGCACTGGCGCTCTCGCGAGGAAGTGTTCCACGCGGTCAGCGCCCGCGAAGCGGCGGCGATGGCGGACGCGATTGTGCAGGCGATCCGTGATGATCCGGCCGAGGTTGCGCTGCACCGTCATCTGCGGCGGCTGTTCGTCGAGGCGATGAACCGTCCCGTGTTGCGCGCGCTTTACACCCGCGACGCCGACACTCTCGACACTTTCCTCGCCTCGACACATCATCATCACCTCGAGGAAAGCAAGCTCGGGGTCAACCGCGATTATCTGGGTGTGCTCGCCGCGGAGGGCATGTTGCGACCGGGCTTGCGGCTGGACGATCTCGACTACACCTTGCCCACCATCGTGTTTGGTTTCTTTGCGGCAGAGCCGTTTCTGCCGCCGTCTCTCGGGCTGACCCTCGACCAGAAAGCCGATCAACTCGCTGACACGGTACGCCGGGCTTTCGAGCCGACCGATGTACCGAGCAGTGCCGTCGTCAAACGCGTTGCAGCGAAGTCTATTCCGATTTTAGGGCGAATTGCTCGAGACCACCGCACGGCTACCTATGGAGGCGATCCGAATGACTGAGTTGGCAACTGAGCTCACCCGCCCTCGCGGTCGGTATGGAGTGGACGGTGATTACCGGCTGATTCCGGCGCCGGTCATTTTCGGCGGCTATCTGTTGTTATGCCTTGCCGCAGCGGTTTTCGCGGCCAAGTTGCTGGTAAGCGGACGAACCCTGTTCGGTGTCGGCGTCGCCGTGGTCGCTTTCCTACTGATTAGCGTGGTCGTCAGCATCCGACGGTTCAGCCGCCGAGGGAAGTTCGAAGTCTGGGCATGCCTACTCACCCGGATAGGCCTGCGCGGCGACGAACGTGTGCTTGACCTCGGTTGCGGACGTGGCGCGGTCTTACTGACAGCGGCAAAGCTGGTGCCGCACGGAAGCGCTGTCGGAGTGGACATCTGGCGGGCCGACCAGACCGGCAACTCCCCCGAGGCCACTCGGGCGAACGCCGATGCCGAGGGCGTCGCGGACCGGGTCGAATTGCACACCGCCGACATGACCGATCTTGCGTTTCCCGACGACTCCTTCGATCTTGTCGTCAGCAACCTCGCGATCCACAATCTGCCGGACAACCACGCGCGGCGGTCCGCCATCGACGAGGCTGTGCGCGTACTGCGGCCCGGCGGTCATGTCGTGATCGCCGACCTTGGTTTCACCCGTCAGTATGCGACCTGGCTGCAGGAGTGCGGCATGGCGAGCGTCGAGCGTCGAAGCCTTGGTTGGCGCGCCTGGTGGGGAGTGCCGTTCATCCGGACCCACGCCGTCACCGCGACCAAGCCAATGTCGCTGCAGTGAGTACAGTTTCGGCCATCCGAACAGTCGCGCTGGAAGAAGCATTCCTGCATCCGCGGGTGTGGGACCTGTTTCCCGCAGCGCTGCAGCAGAAGTATCAGCCGGTACGCGCCCGGCTCAGCGATGTCGGACCCGAGCGTATTCGCCAGATGGACGCGGCCGGGATCGATGTGCAGGTGCTCTCACACGTCCAGCCGGGAGTGCAGGTGCTTGCCGACGACCAAGCCGAGTTGTCGGTCTCTGTCTGCCGCGAAGTCAATGACTGGCTGGCCGAAGTCGTTGCCGCCCAACCATCCCGGTTGTCGGGCTTTGCCATGCTGCCGACCCAGTCGCCTGCTCACGCCGCCGACGAGCTGGAGCGAGCGGTTCACCAACTCGGCTTCAAAGGCGCGTTGATCAACGGACACACCAACGGCCGCTACCTCGATGACCCGTCATTCGACGTGCTGCTCGGGCGGGCCGAGTCTTTGGGTTTTCCGATCTATATTCATCCGACCGATCCGCCGCCGCCGGTTTCCGACACGTATTACGCGCCGTTCGACTCGGCGTTGGTGCCCACTTGGGGCTGGCCGGTGGAAACCGGCACGCATCTGTTGCGGTTGATCTGCGCCGGGGTGTTCGACCGCCATCCGGATCTGAAGATTATCGTCGGACACATGGGCGAGCTGCTGCCGTTCTGCTTCACCCGGCTGAATGCCGGATTGACGATGGCCGGTTGGCTGTCGGCAGCCGGGTCCGAGCAGCCGCTGATGCGTAACAACGTCGGCTATTACTTGCGTAACAACGTATTCATCACCAGCAGTGGAGTTTTCGACGTGCCGGTGTTCGATTGCGCCCGCGCGATGCTGGGTCTCGACAATCTCATGTTCTCGGTCGACTACCCGTTCCAGGACAACTTCGCCGCAATGGAATTCCTTGAACGGTGTGACCTGTCCACCGATGAGAAGGAACGCTTTGCACATCGCACCGCGGAGAAATTGCTGAAGCTCGATGATGACAAGCCGGACCGTAGTCGGCAGCTCGCAGTCGGCGATACTTGGTACCGGTTCATCAGCCGCGCCAAGTCAAAAGTGGGCAGGGCGTTGATTTCCGCCCTGGTCAAGTAAGAGGTACCCGCTTACAGCGGGATGTTCTTGTGCCGTCCGCGCCGTGCCGGTGCCTCGGCCAGCGCCTGGGTGATCCGGCCGCGGGTGTGGGCGGGGTCGATCTTCTCGTCGACGACACCGATCTCGATGGCGTTGTCCACACCGCCGGCGATCCGCTCGTGCTCAGCGGCCAGTTCGTCGTGCAGCGCGTCGCGCTCGTGGTCGGCCGCAGCGGCCAGCTTCTTCTTGTGCAGAATGCCGACAGCGGCCTTGGCGCCCATCACGGCGACCTCGGCGTCCGGCCAGGCGAACACCTTGGTCGCGCCCAGCGAGCGGGAGTTCATCGCAATGTAGGCCCCGCCGTAGATCTTTCGGGTGACCAGCGTGACCCGCGGAACGGTGGCCTCACCGAACGCGTGCAGGAGTTTGGCGCCGCGGCGCACCACGCCGCCCCATTCCTGGTCGACGCCGGGCAGGTAGCCGGGTACGTCGACGATCACGATCAGCGGGATGCCGAACGCGTCGCACAGTCGCACGAAACGTGCTGCCTTCTCGGCACTTTCCGAGTTGAGGCAGCCGCCGAGGCGCAGCGGGTTGTTGGCCAGCACGCCGACCGAGCGGCCCGACAAGCGGCCCAAGCCGACCACCATCGACGGCGCCCACTTGGCCTGGAATTCTTCAAACGGCGCGTCGTCATCGAGCAGTGCGTTGACGAGCGGGTGCACGTCATAGGCCCGACGTGGCGACTCAGGCAACAGCGCGTGCAGGTCGCTCTCGTGCGCCTCAGCCTTGCTGCGGTCGAAATGGCCCTGCTGGCAGAACAATCCGACCAGGCGGCGACCACGCTCGTAAGCGTCGGCCTCGTCGTCGGCGACGATGTGGCAGACTCCGGACTTCTTGTGGTGCGTGTCCGGGCCGCCCAGCGAGGCCATGTCCACGTCTTCACCGGTGACGCTGCGCACGACGTCGGGCCCGGTGACGAACACCCGACCCTCCGGCGCCATGATGACGACATCGGTCAGCGCCGGCCCGTAGGCCGCGCCGCCGGCGGCGAAACCGACCACCACCGAGATCTGCGGGACGTATCCGGACGCGCGGATCATCGCCTCGAATACCAGCCCGACGGCGTGCAATGCCTTCACACCCTCGGCCAGCCGCGCACCGCCTGAATGCCAGATGCCCACGATCGGGCTCTGCTCTTCGATGGCGGTGTCGTAGGCGTTGACGATGTGCGTGCAGCCCTCGAGCCCCATGGCCCCGCCCATCACGGTGCCGTCGGTGGCAAATGCGATGGTGCGCAAGCCGTTAACGGTTCCGCCCGCGGCGAGCACACCGGAGCGGTCGCGCTCGTGCAACAACTCGATGCTGCCGTCGTCGAAGAACCTGCTCAGCCGCAGCAGTGGATCGCGCGGGTCGAGCGACTCATCGATTGCCTCAGGGGCCAGGGTCGTCATCGCAATTCTCCTCGTCTCATTGCTGTTCGGGGATGCGGGGTTAGTAGCGGCCAAAACTCAGCGCCACGTTGTGCCCGCCGAACCCGAAAGAGTTGTTGATCGCGTACTTGTAGTCGCCGGGTCGCGGCTGGCCTGCCACCACGTCCAGGTCGACCTCGGGGTCGAGATTCACCAGGTTCAGGGTGGGCGGGATGATCTGGTCACGCAGTGCCAGCACGGTCAGGATCGATTCCACCGCGCCAACGGCTCCCACTGAATGGCCGAGCGCCGACTTGGGTGCGTACACCGCCGCGTTTCCACCGTGCGGGCCGAGAGCCCTGTTGATGGCCTTGCCCTCGGCCAGGTCGCCGACCGAGGTGCCGGTGGCGTGGGCGTTGACGTGGTCGATGTCGCCAGGTGTGAGGCCGGCCAGCTGGATCGCACGCGTGATCGCATGCCCGGCGCGTTCGCCGTTAGGGTCCGGCGCCACCATGTGGAAGCCGTCGGAGGTGACGCTCGCCCCCATCAGCCGGGCCAGAATGTTGGCGCCCCGCGCTTTGGCGTGTTCCTCGGTCTCGATCACCATCAACGCGCCGGCCTCGCCGAAGACGAACCCGCTGCGGTCTTTGTCGAACGGGCGGCAGGCGCCGGCCGGGTCGTCGTTATTCTTCGACAACACGATGCGCATGGCGGCGAAAGACGCGATCGGCACCGCCTCGATCTTGGTCTCGACGCCGCCGCAGATCGCGATGTCGGCCTCACCGAGCACGATCTGCTGCCAGGCACGGGCGATGCCCTCCGACCCGGACGCGCAGGCCGACACGGGGGTCATCACCCCGGCCTTGGCATGGCGTTCCAGACCGACCGCCGCGGATGCGCCGTTGGGCATGTACATCTGCACGCCCAGCGGGTTGACCCCTCTCATGCCGTGTTCGCGCATTTTGTCGTACCCGAGAACCAGCTCCTCGCTCGAGCCCATCCCGGTGCCGATCGACACCATCAACCGGTTGGTGTCCACCTCGGGCGAACCGGCGTTTTCCCACACCCGCCGGTTGAGTACGGTGGCCATCCGCTGCAGGTAGCCCAGCCGACGGTTTTCGATCCGCGTCAGCTGGCTTTCGAATTCCTCAACGAGGTGCCCGCCGATGCGGACCGGTAGGTCAAAATCCTCCACGAACGGGTCGTCGAGCGTACGAATCCCACTCTGCCCGTCCAGCAGCAGTTTCCAGGTGGTCTCCGCGTCAGATGCGAGCGCCGTCGTCATGGCGATTCCGGTGACGACCACGTTGGGAAAACCGTTCCCAGTAGCCAACGTTGACGAGTTTGTCATGCGAACTACGCACGCTCCTTCCCTGCTTATTTACTTATCCAGCATCGCCGCCGGAAGTCCTGCTCAGTAGCGCCCGAAGGCCAATGCGACGTTGTGTCCGCCGAAACCGAACGAGTTGTTGATGGCGTACTGGTAATCGCCGTAACGTGGCTCGCCCGCAACAACATCGAGGTTGATCTCGGGATCAGGCGTTTCGTAGTTAAGTGTCGGCGGAATCACGCCGTCCCGGAGCGTAAGCACCGTCAGCACCGATTCCAGAGCGCCCACGGCGCCGATGGAGTGGCCCAGCGCACCCTTGGGTGCGTAGATCGCGGCGTGGTCGCAGCCGGCGGCCCGGATCGCATTGGCCTCCGCCGTGTCGCCGATCGGTGTGGCGGTCGCGTGAGCGTTGATGTGGTCGATGTCCTTGGGGGAGATGCCCGCGAGCTCCAGAGCCCGTGCCATCGCCTTTCCAGCGCGTAGACCATCCGGGGCCGGGGCCACCATGTGGAAGGCGTCCGACGTGATGCCGGCACCCAGCAACCGGGCCAGCGGCTTGGCGCCGCGAGCCTTGGCGTGCTCCTCGGTCTCGATCATCATCATTGCGCCGGCCTCGCCGAACACGAAGCCATCGCGATTCTTGTCGAACGGCCGCGACGCCCCTTCGGGATCGTCGTTGCGCGTCGACATCGCGCGCATCATCGAGAACGCTGCGATGGGCAGCGCTTCGATGCCGCCTTCGACACCACCGCAGACCGCGAAGTCCGCGTCACCCATGACGATTTGCCGCCATGCGTGGGCGATGGCCTCCGAGCCCGACGAACAGGCCGAAACCGGGGTCATCACTCCGGCGCGCGCGCCGAGTTGCAGGCCGACGACCGCAGCGGCGCCGTTGGGCATGATCATCTGCACGGCCAGGGGCGACACCTTGCGGGGTCCGCCTTCGTTCATCAGGTCGTAGCTCTCGACGATCTTCTCGGCGCCACCGAGACCGGTGCCGACGACGACCGCGAAACGGTCCGGGTCGACCTCCGGGCTACCGGCGCTCTCCCAGAGCTGGCCACTGAGGTGCTTGGCCATCCGCTGGACGAACGACATCCGGCGCATG
>Ga0302178_10003947_pt1 | contig 10916 bp, 7 predicted proteins | sample I_Palsa_E1_3_FD_198790 | JGI IMG/M metagenome (GOLD analysis project Ga0302178, IMG submission 198790) | Peat permafrost microbial communities from Stordalen Mire near Abisko, Sweden - I_Palsa_E1_3 | ecosystem: Environmental > Terrestrial > Soil > Palsa > Peat permafrost | place: Sweden: Abisko... | reverse complement strand
TGCAGCGGCCGACGCTGGTGACCGTTTTTCTGGCGCTCGTGCTCCTCGCCGGCACCATCTCCGCGACGACGCTCGTGACGCAGCAGTTCCCGAGCACGGACACGCCGTCGATCCAAGTCTTGATCAGCTATCCCGGCGCCTCCACGACGGAGATGCGCGACGCGATCGTCCGTCCGCTCGAAGACCAGATCGCCGGCTCGCCGCAGCTCGATTATCTGGAGACCTCGATTCAGCCCGGACAGGCGTCGATCGTCGCGGTTTTCCAGCTGAATTCGGATCAGAACAACGACCTCGTGCAAGTCCAGGGACGCGTGCAGAACGCGCAGCACTCGATCCCGAACGACGTTCAGGCGCCGCAGATCTCGCTCTACAATCCCAGCGAAGCCGTCGTCGTTTCGCTGGTCCTGCGCTCGCGGTCGCTGGCCCCCGGCGACATCTCGTCGCTGACGATCAACAAGATCGTTCCGCAGCTCGAGCAGATCCCGGGCGTCTCGTTCGTCCAGGCCAACGGCGCAGTGACACCCTCGATTCAAGTCAACGTCGACCCGAGCCGGCTGACCGCTTCCGGCTTCACGATCACCGATATCGTCAGCACGGTCACCAACAACAACATCCGTGCCCCGGGTGGGATCCTCTACTCACCGAACCGCGAGACGAACCTCGACGTCCGCGGCGATATTCAGGACGTGCCGACCGTCGCCAACCTCTTGATCGCCGCTTCGGCCGGCAGCAGCACCTCGTCGACGACGAATCCGTTCTCGACGTCGCCCCGCTATCAGCGCATCGGCGACGTCGCCAACGTCCAGGATGCCTACGAGACGCAGCGGGTGTACTCTTATTCCGAGGGCATTCCGTGCGTCGAGCTGGACGTGCAGAAGTCGGCCGGGACGAGCGAGGTCGACACCTCAAAGCGTGTCATCGCGGCGCTGCCGGCCCTGCGGCGGACGTATCCGGACGTCGAGTTCTCCGTCCTCAACGTCCAGTCGACGTACACGCAGGAGCAGCTCCAAGGTGTCGTCCGCACCTTGATCGAGGCGATCATCTTCACCGGGATCGTGATGCTCTTTTTCCTGCGCTCGTGGCGCAACGCGGTGGTCGTGATGATCGCGATCCCGTCCTCGCTGCTGGTGACGCTGTCCGCGATGAAGCTGGCGCACTTCACGCTCGACACGGTGTCGCTGCTCGCGATGACGCTGATCATCGGCATCCTGGTCGACGATTCGATCGTCGTCCTCGAAAACGTCGAGCGGCATTTCGAGCGCGGTGAGGCGCCGGCCGAAGCAGCCGTGAACGGACGCAACGAGATCGGCGTCGCGGCGATCGTCATCACGCTCGTCGACGTCGTCGTATTCCTTCCGATCTCGTTCCTGCCGGGCGGCGTCGGGCTCTTTCTGCGTGAGTTCGGATTGGTCGTCACGGTCGCGACGCTAACGTCGCTGTTCGTGTCGTTCACCGTGACTCCGGCGCTCTCTGGGCGGTGGTCGCTGCTCTCGCGCTGGCGGCCGTGGGGGATCATCGATGCGTTCACCGAGCGCTTCGAAGATGCGCGTTCGTGGTACGTGCAGCGCGCGCTCGACTGGGGGCTGCGTAATGGCCGCGCGGTCGTGATCGTCTCGGCGCTGACGCTCGTGCTCGCATTGGCGCTCATCCCGCTAGGGATCGTCGGTTTCGAATACATCCCGCCCGTCGACCGCGGTCAGCTCTACCTGACGATCAGCTACCCGGCCGGCACGCCGCTGACGACGACCCGGGCCGGCATGCTCAAGGTCGAGCAGGTCGTGGACCGCATCCCGGACCTGCAGACGGAAGCCTCGATGGCAGGCGCCTACATGGGCCAGCTCAGCGGCTACATCAACAACGGTGCCGTCGCGCAGATCAACGTCTTCCTCAAAGACCATCGCGCGCACTCGACCGCGTATTGGGTCGAGCAGCTGCAGGCGCGCGCGCAGCGCCTCGTTCCGGATGCCGCGGTCGTCGCTGTCCCCGCGACGGATACCTCGGGCGGCAACTCGCAGCCGATCGATGAGGTGGTCTCGAGTACCGACGGCCAGCCCGAAGCGGCGGCGGCGCACGTGTACGCCACGCTCAAGGCGACCCCGGGCGCCATCGACGTCACGACGAGCGATCCCGGCGACGCGCCGCAGGTCGAGGTGCACTTCAATCGTGACCGCGCGCGCGCGCTCGACGCCAGCGTCGGTACGGCCTCGACCGCGATCGAGGCGGCGTTCGGCGGCGATCTCGCGACGCAGTTCACCGGTCCCGACGGACTCAAGGACGTCCTCGTGACGTATCCCATCGCGGCGCAAACGTCGCTGAGCGCGATCGAGGCGATTCAGGTGCGCGCCTCCGACGGTTCGATCGTCCACGTCGGCGACATCGCGCACCTCGTGCAGGCGCCGGCGCCGCCGATGATCATGCGCATCAACCGCCAGAACGTGGTCTACATCGGCGCGAACCTCGCGCCGGGGGCCATTCTTTCGAACGTGCAGCGCGACTTCGCGCGCCGCCTGAAGAACCTCGATCTCCCGGCCACGGTGAGCGTCGGGCCGTCGTCGGGCGGCAACGAGCAGCAAGTGACGCAGACCACCTCCGGCATGGCGATCGCGCTCTTGCTCTCCATTCTGCTGGTCTATTTGCTGATGGTTGCGCTGTACAACAGCTATCGCACGCCGTTCATCATCATGTTCGCCGTCCCGGTTGCCGTCGTCGGCGCAATTGGCTCGCTCGCAATCACGCACCAGACGCTGAACCTCTTTTCGCTGATCGGCTCGGTGCTGCTGATCGGCCTGGTGACGAAGAACGGGATCCTGCTGGTCGACTTTGCCAACCACCGGATGCGCGAAGGGTTCGATCGCGTGGGCGCGATGCGCGAGGCGGCACGCGAGCGATTCCGGCCGATCATGATGACGACGATCGCGATGATCGCCGGCATGACGCCGCTCGCGCTCGCCCTCGATGCCGGCGCGCAGGCGGCACGTTCGCTCGGCACGGTCGTGATCGGCGGCCTCGCGAGCTCGCTGCTGCTGACGCTGCTGCTCGTCCCCGTCGTCTACGTCGCGATGGCGCCGCGCCGCGCCGAGCACGGCGGGACCGACGACCTCACGCGCGTGCCGGAGGAGAGGCCCACGCTCTTCGACGCGCCTGCGCGTTAACAGCCTACGGCGCGAACAGCGTACGATTCCCTACTGTTGAGAACGTCATTCGCGAACAACTTCCGTTCTCAAGGCTACGGGGCGTCGTACGTCCCGAGCCAGGAGCGAGTGAAGGTTGGCTCCACTTTTCGCCGCCCCGGCGGTCCGCAGTTCGATCCGTCCCACTTCCCATTCTTCTCGCGCTGTTCGACGGTCGATTTCTCTGTGAACAGGCGGCGCAGCCGACGTATCGCCTTTTCAGCGTCGCCAAAGCTGAAACTCGTGTCGCACATAAACCGTCCATCGATTTGGAAGAGGGCGACAGAGATTGGACGATGATTCTCCCGGGCGTATCGGAGGCGTCTTCCGCCAGCGAACGTTCAGTCCGTCGAGCTCGGTGGCGAAGGTGTGGAGTTTCCGCATGCTCAGGTCTGTTGCGTCGAATCTGGATCACGAGGAGAGGGTGGGATTCGAACCCACGGACCGCTTTGGGCGACCTTCAGTTTTCAAGACTGACGCGTTAGACCACTCCGCCACCTCTCCGCCCTGCGCTTTTCGGCCGAGTTTTCCCGAACCCCCGGTCTAGCGCTTCCGGCTGGCCCCGGCGGCCAGGAACCCAAACTCGCGCGACGGAGTAGGCCTTGTGCTCTACAATGCGATCGCCGGCAAGAGCCGCGACCGTCTCGAGGCGCTCAGCGACGGACTGTTTGCCTTCGCGATGACCCTGCTGGTTCTCGACCTCCGCGTGCCGAGTGCTGCGATCGTTCACGGCGAGGCCACTTTGCAGCACGCCCTCCTGCGCGTGCTGCCCCGCATCGTCCCGTATCTGAGGAGCTTCATGACGCTCGGTATCTTCTGGATCGGTCAGCAAACGCAGCTCAACGCGCTCACGCGCACGGATCGCAACCTGACCTGGATCCACCTCGCGTTCCTGCTGCCGGTCACGTTCGTCCCCTTCACGACCTCACTCTTGGCGGAGTTTCTGAGTTACCGCACCGCGCTGCTCGTGTATTGGCTGAACATCTTTTTGCTCGGACTTTTTCTGTACTTCAGTTGGACCTACTCGCGGCACGCCGGTCTCATCAAAGACGACATGACCGAAGAGACGCGGGCTGCCGTCGACCGCCGCATCGTCATCGCGCAAAGTCTCTACGCAGGCGGTGCCGCGCTCGCGTTCGTCAATACGTACTGGAGCATCGCAGCGATCGTGCTCATCCAGTTGAACTACGTGCTCGCGCCCCGCGTGCGCTGGCTGTACCGCCTGTGACGCGGTTCGTCACCGCCGACCTCGTCGATGCGTACGCGGATCAGGTCCAGGGCTGCGACGTGCAATTTCGACAATACGGCGGACGGCGCGCGTTCCACGGACGGATCCGCACGGTGCGCACCTTCGAAGACAACGCGCTCGTGCGGGCGGCGGTGTCGACGCCGGGTGAAGGTGCGGTGCTGGTCGTCGACGGCGGCGCGTCGCTGCGCGTCGCGCTGGTCGGCGACATGATCGCCGCGCTCGCCGTGGCCCACGGTTGGGCCGGGCTCGTCATCTACGGCGCGGTCCGTGACAGCATTGCGCTTGCCAAACTGGAGATCGGTATCAAGGCGCTGGGGACGAACCCGCTTAAGAGCGCAAAACAGGGGCTCGGCGAGATCGATGTTCCGGTGACGTTCGGCGGCGCGACGTTGGCGCCGGGCTCGATGCTGTACAGTGACGACGACGGACTCCTGGTCAGCGCGGGCGCGCTCGAGCCGCCCGGGAGGTAAAGGCGACGCATGAGAGCGCGTTTCGAGTTTACGTTTCACACCGTCGAACGCGACGATGTCTTGCGAGCGGAGGTGGACCTCACCCTAGCCCTGCTCGGCTCGCAGGGTTGGGAAGTCCGCGCGGCAGCTTCACTGCGCGAAGGGAACGTCATGCTCGTGCTGCAGCGGCCGCTCGACGAAGATCTGCCGCTGCCCGATGCGTCGACGCTCTCCTCGGCGCTGGCGGTGCCGCTGGCGGCACCGAGCGTGGCTGAACTCGAGCGCGAGCTTCCGGGGCCGACGGAAGCCGCGGGCGGCGCAGGCGTGGAATGCAGAGGGAGGCCCAACGCGCGGTCGAGTTGGGGATCGCGTCCCGGTTCTCCCGGATGCGCATCAGGCGGCTCCGCGACGACGATATCCGGCGTAATCCCGGTGCCTTCGATATCGCGGCCGCTCGGCGTGCGATAGCTCGCCGTCGTCAATTTGATCGCGCCGCCGTCGGGCAGCGGAAACGTCTCTTGCACGAGCCCCTTGCCGAAGGTCTTCGTTCCGATCAGCGTGCCCGCGCGATCGTCCTGAATCGCGCCTGCGACGATCTCCGCCGCTGAGGCCGTATCGCCGTCGACCAGCACCGCGACGGGCGCGTCGACGAGCGGCGTTGCGGGGTTCGCCGCAAAGGAGACCGGCGCTCCGCTGCGGCCGGCGATCGTGACGACCGTTCCGCGCACGAAGTGCGAAGCGACCGCGATTGCATCATCGCGATAGCCGCCGCCGTCGGCGCGCAGATCGAGCACGTAGGCGCGCGGCGCGTGCGCGCGCAGTTCGCGCAAGATCGCGTCGAGCTGGCGTGCCGATTGCGCGCCGAACGAACGCAGCCGCACGTACGCGATGCCGTTCGCCAGCATGCGTCCGGTGGCGTCGGGAGGGACGAGCGCGCGGCGTACCACCGCGACCGGCGCGCGCGGCGCACCATCGTGCGTCACACCGACCGTCACCACGCTGCCGGGCGCACCGCGCAGCGCGGCGCCGACCGCGGCCGGAGTCGTTCCCGGCGGTTTGCCGTCGATCGAGTCGATCGTGTCGCCGGCTGCAAAACCTGCCGCCGCCGCTGGGCTGCCGTCGAAAACGTCGACGATGCGCACGGCGTGGCTCGCGGGATCGACGTCGAGTTCGGCGCCAATTCCGCCGACGGCCTTACCGTCGAGGAACGCGACGAACTTCTTGTAGGCGGTGGGCTCGAAGAGCACGCTGTACGGATCGTGCAGCGCGGCCAACTCGCCGGCAAGCGCGGCGTTGACGAGGTCGTCGCTGCGAACTTGATGCGGATAGCGGGCGATCGCGAGCGCGACGTCGCGCGCGATCGCGTTTTCGGCGCCGTAGCGGTCGGCGTGCGGCGATGCCGCCGGGATGGCTGGGTGCGCGACGCCGCGCCGGCGCAGGTAACCGACGATGCCGCCGCGCGCGCCGGAGAGCAGCAGCGCGGGATCGACCGCTTTGTAGTAGCGCGCCATCACGGTCGTGAACCCAATCTCCAGCGCGATGACGTCGAGCGCCGACAGCGTTGCAGGTGCGGAAGAGGTCGCCGCCCCTCCCGGCACGGGGAGGGCAAGCAGAGCCACGGCGGCTATGATGCGGCGCACAGATACGCCTTCGCGATCTCGATGCTGACGTTCTTCATCAACGATCGTCCCGAGGAGAGGCGTGGCGGGGAGGCGGAATCCATGGCGTGCGGGTTCTGCCTCTCGTGTGCGTGTTCGGTCTGGCGCTCCTCGTGTGCGCCGGGGTGACGAAACGCCACCCGACATCGTGGAATGACATCTCGCGCTGGGCGACCGTCGACGCGCTCGTCTCCGACCGTACCTTCGCGATCGACGGTTCACCATTTGCTGCAGCGACCGGCGACAAGATCCGCGCGCGCGGACGCACCTTCTCGGATAAGCCGCCGCTCCTGGCGCTGTCGGGCGCGGGCGTTGCGGAAGTGCTGCAGCCGCTCGGCATCAGCCTGCGCCGCACGCCGGCGATCGCGATCTTCCTGATAACGCTGCTCACGGTCGGCGTGTGGTATGCGCTCGGCTGCACGTACGCGTATGCATTTCAGCGACGGCTCGGCTTCAGCGAGCGGCGTTCGGCGGCGGTTGCGGCGGCGATGGGGCTGGGGACGCTGGTGCTCCCCTATGCGACCGTCCTCGTCAATCACGTTCCCGCCGGCGCTGCCGGCCTCGCCGGGTGCTATCATCTGCTCTTCGAGCGCGACCGTGCGCGCGGACCGCTCCTGGGGGGCATGTTTCTCGCCCTCGCCTACGCGTTCGATCCGGCTGCGGTCGTATTCGGAGTTGCCGCGGTCGTGCTGTTAGCCGGGGCCGGAGCGCGCCGCGTCGCGCTGTTCGCCATTGCCGCGCTGCCGATCGTGGCGCTGCAGATTGCCTACAACGTCGAGGTGACCGGAAGCGCACTGCCCCCGATCTTCAACGGAGCCGTGTGGGCCGACAAGTCATTGCCGGAGTACATCCCGCCATCGACGCCGATGGTCGCCTGGTACACGCCGGGCGACTATGCGCGTTTCGCCTTCGATCTGCTGCTCGGGAACAAAGGACTCTTCACGTTCACGCCACTGGCTGCGGTCTGCGCGTACGGCGTCGTCGTCATGTGGAAGAAGGACGCGCGCTTGCGGCGGCTGGCTCTCGCGATCGCAGCGACCGCGCTTACGCTCTTCGTTCTCATCCTGTTCTTTCAGAACGACGAAGGCTCGCGCAACTTCGGCGAGCGGCGCTACGTCGACGTCTTCTTCTTGGCGTGCACGTCGCTGGGCGTCGCGTTTGGAGCGGTGCGCGGTGCGCTGGCTGCGATGGCGGTGCGCTGCGCCGTTGCCGCGTCGGTCGTCATCACCGGTCTCGGCGTCATCGAACCCTTCGGCGGCCAGCCGGGCCAAGACGGGATCACGTTCGTGGCGCGGGATATTGCGACGATCGCGCATCGCAATCTCGGTCAAGCGATCGAAGACATCGTCGCCATCGCGATCGTGGCCCTGCTCGTGTTATGGCTCTTGCGCGGCGTCGTCATGGCAACGCCCCCGTCGCGCGAACGTCCGCTGCCGCTCTAGCGGCGCGCGCGTCACGGGCTCGCTGCCGCCCGGCGTAGCCGGTCGCGCACCGCATCGAGTGCTTCGCCGCCGGAGGGCAGCGTTGCTAGAATGGTGTCGTAGCCGTCGGCATCCAACGCGCGCAAGGTCGCGTACAACGTTTGCGCCGCTGCGGGCGGATCGTTCGGCAGCACGAGCATCGCGACGCGTTCGCCGGCGCGAGCACGGCGCGCCGCCTCGGGCTCGCGATCGCCTTCCTCGACGAGGACGACCCGCGCGCGAGGCGCGTAGTGCGCCGCCAGCATTCCGGGCGCTCGCACCGCGCCGCCGGCGCGCGTCACGACGGCCGTACCCAGCGCGGCGCTCAACTCCGACGGCGTGATTGCGCCGGCGCGCAGCACCGCGGGGACGGACGCCGTCAGGTCGACGATCGTCGACTCGACGCCGACGCGCGCCGGGCCGCCGTCGACGACCAAGTCGACCGCGTCGCCGAGGTCATCGCGAACGTGCTGTGCCGTCGTCGGTGAGACGCGACCGAACCGGTTCGCGGACGGCGCGGCGAGCGGGCTGCCGAAGGCGGACAGGATCGCAAGGGCGAGCGGATGAGCCGGGATGCGGACCGCGACGGTGTCCTGTCCTCCGGTAACGGTGCGCGGCGTGCGCGGGCCGCGCTCGACGACGACGGTCAGCGGGCCGGGCCAAAAACGGTGGGCGAGCGGGTCCAGCGCAGGCGGGAATGCCGCGTATCCGTCCAGCGCCGGCATGTCGTGCGCGTGAACGATCAGCGGGTGGTCGGTGGGACGGCCCTTGATCGCGTAGATCCGTGCGATCGCGTTCGCGTTGGCGAGGTCGGCTGCCAACCCATACACCGTCTCGGTCGGGATCGCGACGACGCCGCCGCGCCGCAGGATCGCAACCGCGCGCGCAACCGCGTCATCGTTCATCCTTCGCGAACGGAACCATCGGGTTCGATCGACGCGAACCCGCAGAACGGTCGCAAGACGGCCGGGATGGCGATGCCGCCGTCGGCGCGCTGATAATTTTCCATGAGGGCCAGCAACGTGCGCCCGATCGCCAGCCCCGAGCCGTTGAGCGTGTGCACGAACTCCGGTTTGGCCGCCGGCTCGGGCCGGAAACGGATCGCGCTGCGGCGCGCCTGAAAATCGGTGCAGTTCGAACACGACGAGATCTCGCGGTAGCGGTCGAAGCTCGGCACCCACACTTCCACATCGTAGGTCTTGGAGCTGTTGAAACCGGTGTCGCCGGCGCAGAGCAAGATCGTGCGGTGCGCGAGCCCGAGTTCTTGCAGTAACCCCGAAGCGTGCGACGTCAGCGTCTCGAGATCGGCGAACGAGCGCTCCGGCCTGGTCAGCCATACGAGCTCGACCTTCTCGAATTGATGCAGGCGGAAGATCCCGCGCGTATCCTTGCCGGCCGCGCCGGACTCTTTGCGAAAGCACGGCGTGTACGCGGTGTACTGCAGCGGGAGCGCCTCCGCGCTGAGGATCTCGTCGCGATGCATCCCGGTGAGTGGGACCTCCGCGGTCGGAATCAGGAAGAGCTGATCGTCGCCCTCGACCGCGTACATCTGGTCGGAAAACTTCGAGAGCTGTCCGGTCGACCACATCGTGACGTCCGAGACAAGCAGCGGCGGATTGATCTCCGTATAGCCGTTGCGCGCCGCGCGGTCGAGAAAGAACTGCGCCAAAGCGCGCGAGAGCCGCGCCCCCGCACCGCGCAGAATCGCAAACCGCGCGCCCGAGAGTTTCGCGGCGCGCTCCAGATCGAAGATGCCCAGCGCCTCGCCGAGTTCCCAATGCGGCTTGGGCGGAAAGCCGAAGTGCGGCGCCTCGCCCCAGCGGCTCACCTCGCGGTTGTCCTGCTCGTCCGCGCCGTCCGGCACGCTCGGATCGAGCAGGTTCGGGACGTCGTCGAGCGCCGCGGAGATCTCGCCCTCGAGCCGCGGGATCTCGCTGCCGGCCCCAGCGATCGATGCATCGAGCTCCGCGATGCGCGGCCGAAACTCCGCCGCCGCCGCTTTCTTGTCGCCGGCCTTGGCAATTTGCGCGCTCAGGTCGTTCTTGGCGGCTTTGAGTTGTTCGACGGTCGTGAGGGCGCGGCGGCGCTCCAGGTCGAGCGCGAGCACGCGATCGACGAACTCGGTCGCAATGCCCCGCCGCAACGATGCGCTCCTCACGAGTTCCGGGTCGCGGCGCAGGACCTCCAAATTCAACACGTCCGCGCGCCGTTACCCGGTTACCGGACCGTGTCCTACCGAACGCCATGAGCGGAGCACCCCGCGCGTCGAACGGGAGATGATGCGTGCGATGCACCCGGGCGCGGCATTCGACCCGGATTTGCTCTCCACACCGGAGGCGGCGCTTGCGACCTACCTGCGTGCCGTGCGGCTCGAGCCGGCCGCCTGTGAGGACGTACCGCTCGCTGCCGCCTACGGGCGGATCCTCGCACGCGACGCTGTCGCCGCGCTTCCGTACCCTGCCGACGATCGTTCGACGATGGATGGTTTTGCCGTGCGCTCGGCCGACGCGGGTCGCCCGCGGCGGATCGTGGGTGCGATTCGCATGGGGTCTGCGCCGCCTGGGCCGCTGCGGGCCGGCGAGGCGATGCGCATCCCGACCGGCGGCGTCTTGCCGCCGGGCGCCGATGCCGTTCTGCCCGTCGAAGATGCCGACGAACGCGACGGGCTGCTCGTTGCGCGCGACGACGTCGGCGCGCGCGAGTTCGTCACCGCGCGCGGCGACGACATGGCGAGCGGCGACCGCGTGCTGCTCGCCGGCTGCCGCATCAGAGCCGCCGAACTCTCCGTGCTGGCGACGCTCGGTCACACCCCGGTGAGCGTTCGGCGTCGTCCCCGCGTTGCGGTGATCCCCACCGGCGACGAACTCGTCGACGTCGAGCGCGTCCCCGGACCGGGACAGGTGCGCGATTCGAATCGCTGGGCAATTGCC
>Ga0302178_10003945_pt1 | contig 10918 bp, 12 predicted proteins | sample I_Palsa_E1_3_FD_198790 | JGI IMG/M metagenome (GOLD analysis project Ga0302178, IMG submission 198790) | Peat permafrost microbial communities from Stordalen Mire near Abisko, Sweden - I_Palsa_E1_3 | ecosystem: Environmental > Terrestrial > Soil > Palsa > Peat permafrost | place: Sweden... | reverse complement strand
TGGCGGTCAGTCGCGGCCTGCCGGTCGGCTGATCCCGATCTGTTCTTTCCGATCTCAGATTCCGGCCCGGCTCTGGAGCAGGCGGCGAAGGCCAAAACGATCTGCGCGACCTGCCGGGTCCAGCCTGAATGCCTGACGTTCGCACTGCGGACCGGGCAGCTCCACGGCATCTGGGGTGGCACGACCGAACACGAGCGCGCTGCTGCGCGGCGAAGGACGCTCAGCGAACAGCCGGCAACCAATGAGCAGCGCCCGGCGTGACGGTCGGTCCAACGCCGACGCGCGTTGCGGCGTCTTAGAGGCATGAACACTATGCGCGCCGGCGTCGTGGGCGCCGCTCTCCTGGCCTTGGCCGTCGCGACGGCCTGTAGCAGCACCTCGAGCGGCCCGGCCAGCTCCAGCTCCACGCCGACCTCGGCTGCGGCGTCCGCCGCTGCCTCGCCCTCGCCGGCCTCGACGCCCAGCAGCAGCCCACCGGCTTCGGTTCGCCCCAGCTTGGCGGCCAGCGACGTGAGCTTCGTGTCGACGCAGCGCGGTTGGGTCCTCGGCGCCGGGCAGCTACTCACGACCGATGACGGGGCGCTGAGCTGGACGGCGCTTCCAGCACCCCCGGCCGGAGTGACCCACCTGCGCTTCGCCACCTCCTCGGACGGCTACGCGTGGAGTGCCGACGGCGCGTTGTGGCTCACTACGGACGGTGCGGCGAGCTGGCGGTCCGGCCAGCTCAGCCAGGTGCTCTCGCTGGAGACCGCATCCGGCTGGGTCTGGGCCATCGCCGGCCCGCAGCCCTACCCGGACGTCTGGCGCGCACCAGTCGGCAGCACCGTCTGGACGAAGCTCGGCCTTACCCCGGACCGCAGCGCCACTCTGGTGGTCCACGGGCCGACCGCCTACGTGGTCGGCCAGGAGGGCGCCGGACCCATCCCGCCCTCGGTCGAGGTGTACACCGGGACCCAGGCCGGCCGGCACCAGGCCGTGCCGTGTCCCACCTCGCTGCCGGTGCCGCAAGTCGAGCTGGGCGCCTCTACCGACGGCAGCCTGGTGCTCATCTGCGACGTCCAGGGCCAGTCGGCCGAGTACGACCGGGCCTACGTCTCCACGGACGGGGGGTCGAGCTGGACGGCCATCACGGCGCCGGCGGTCTGGTCGAACGGCGTGACGGCGATCACCGGCAAGCGCTTCTCGTGGAACGGCAACGTCCTGGTCTCTTCCGGTGGACCCTGGACGGTCGCCCTGGCCGGGCCGTCGGGCGGGTTCTCGCTGGTCGGGTTCGAAACCGACCAGCAGGGCGTGGCGCTGGCCGCCGGCGGCGCCCTGTGGATCACCAGGGACGGGGGGTCTACCTGGAGCCGGGTATCGTTCGCCGGGTAACCCGCGTCCGGAAACCATTTGCACGCAGTGCGGCTGACCCGCGATCCTGCTGTCGTGGCGCACGGCACGGTCAAGTTCTTTAAGCCGGACAAGGGCTGGGGGGCCATTAGCTCTCCCGAGCTGCCAGATGGCTTCGACGCGTGGGTACATTTCAGCGCAATCCAGATGGAGGGCTACCGTTCCCTGAACGCCGGCGACCCGGTCGAGTTCGATTACGAGCCCGCCGAGCAGGACAGCTTCCGGTTCGTCGCCACCCGCGTCCGGAAACTGTAGTGAGCGCGAATGACCGGCCGGCGAGGTGGATTCGCCGCCTGCTGTACTGCGGTCTGGCTGCCGGACCGGTCTTCGTCACGACATTCCTCGCGGAGGGTGTCACCCGGGCTGGGTACCGCCCTTTGCGTCATCCGGTCAGTTCGCTTGCGCTCGGGCCACACGGCCGGGTCCAGACCGCGAACTTCGCCGCGACCGGGACGCTGGTCCTCGCCGCCGCCGTCGGCTTGGGACGCGCCGCTGATCCCGCGCTCAGCAGCCGCACGGCAAGGGCCCTGATCGGCGCAGCGGGCGCGGGCCTCATCGGCTCAGCCGCCTTCGTTACCGACCCGGTCAGCGGCTACCCGCCAGGAACTCCCGACGCGCTCACTCAGCCCAGCCGCACCGGCATCATGCATAACCTCGCAGCAGTCCCGGTGTTCCTCGGCCTGCCCGCCGCCGCGTTCACCTGCGGCTGGCGGTCCGCCCGAGCCGGCCACCGCGGATTCGGCCTGTACTGCGCCGCCACCGCGACGACCATGCTGGCCACCTCGGCCATGGCCAGCGCCGGTTTTAATCAATCACCCCGGCTCGTCAATCTCGCCGGATTGTTCCAGCGAGCCAGTATCGTGACCGGCTGCGGCTGGCTAACCGCCCTGTCCGCGCGAGCGCTCACACGCACGCCGGCCGCTTAAGCTCGCAAACCGTCCGCCTGAATGAGGATGGCTGACATCGCGCGCTGTACCTGCTTTGACGCAGCGTCACAGTACCGCTGGAGTAAGGCCGGATCGTTGGTTTGTGCTCTTTAGCGATCTGGGCTCGGGTTTATGCCTTTTGCCGTATCTTCGGAAAGTCCGCGTACGGGCAGAGGCTGAGATGGCAGGCGGGGCAGACGGGTGGCACAGGGCCTGAACCGTGGCGCTGAACCCGGTCCGGGCCTGCCCCGCCGCCGACTGCTGCTGGCCGGGGCTGGTCTGTTGTCCACGGCGGGGCTGGGTGCGGTCGTGTGGGAGGCCAGCCGTCCGGATGCGGCTCAGCCGCGGACGACGGCCATGCGGGAACCACCGGCCCGGCGCCTGGCTGCGATTGCGCCGACGCCGACAGTGCCGGCGAAACCACCGGCCCGGCGGGCGGCGATCTGGCAGGCCAAGATATCTGTTCCCCGGCCCCAGGTGATGGCGGCGGCGGGCGGGGTGGTGTGCGTGGCCGGGGATGAGGGGGTGTATTTCAACCCGAGCACGTCGCGCGACATGGTGCAGGCACTGAACGCCCGCGACGGCAGCCACATGTGGTCCTTCACCGTCCGGACCGGCGTCCGCGGCATGGCCTTTAACGATCCGCCGGGCCTGGCTGCTAGCCAGGGGTGCGTCTATGTGGCTGTCGATCGCCTGTACTGCCTGCGGGCTGGCGACGGCGCCAAGATGTGGAGCGCCCCTGATCCGCTGACCGTTAACCTGGCGGCCGGGCCAGATGCCGTCTACGCCGTCCAGTCGACGCTGTACGCGCTGAGCAGCCGCGACGGAACCCAGCTGTGGTCCTTTGCCGCCGACGCCAGCGCCATGCCCGCCCCGCTCCTGGCCGACGGCGTCATCTATGTGCTCGGATACGACGCGCAGACCAAGGTCATGGCTATCCGGGCCAGCGACGGCGTCGAACTATGGGAGTCACCAGGCCCGGGCGGGGGATGGCTGGCCTGCGACGGGAAGACCGTCTGCGCCGTGTCCGGCGTCGGCCCCGGCGTCCAGATTTCGGGAAACGCCGGGCCGATACCGAGCCAGATGTGGACCTACCGGGCCAGCGACGGCAAGCTGCTGTACCAATCGGCAGCCAACGCCGGGTACAGCTTGCCACCAGTCATGTCCGGAGGGATGGCCTTCGCTCTGACCGCCGGAGACGGGCACATCCCCTCGAAGCTGCACGCCGTGGACCCCGGCAACGGGCGGACAGCATGGAGTTATCCGGGAGCATCAACCGGGCTCGCAGCAGCCCGCGGCCGGATCTACACCACCAGCCCCGACGGCGATCTGATCGCGCTGAACGCCAGCGACGGCACTCCGGTATGGCAGTGCCCGATCCGTTTCACACTCGGGCCAATTGTCGTCGGCAGCACCGTCTACGTCTGTGACAACACCACGGTCTACGCCGTCCGGACCTGAACGCCAATCCGCACGATCACGGGCGGTCGAACAGACCACCGCGCGGCGGCGGCGGCTCGGGTTACAGGCGGGAGGTGAGCTCGGCGACGATGTCGGCCGCTGACTGCGGCTGTGTGGCGAGGGCGACGCTTTGCCCGGCCCACATCGAGAGCGCTTCGATGTCCCCGGTGGTCCCGGCCATCGGCGGTGCCGGCTCGTAACGGACGATGGCTTCGCCGGAGGCGAAGTGCGCGATCACGTCGCCTTGTCCTGGCCGCTGCGCGTCTGGGGGGCGGCCCGCGGCGTCCCAGGCCTGGGCGGTTGAGTTGCGCAGCGCGCGGTGCGGTGAATCGGGCCACCCGACGTCGTACAGGTTGGGGTACCACTGCGGGTCGGTCTCGGCTGCGGCGATCAGCGCGCGCCGGTAGTCCTCGTGGATCGGCATCTCCTCGGCGAGCAGGAACCGGGTGCCCAGCCACGCGGCCTGGGCACCCAAGGCCAGCACCGCCGCGACGCCGCGGGCGTCACCGATCCCGCCCGCCGCGATCACCGGCACCGGCGCCACCGCGTCCACCACCGCGGGCACCAGCGGCAGCGTCGCCACCGTCCCCCACACGTGCCCGCCCGCCTCCCAGCCTTGCGCCACGATCACGTCCACCCCGGCCGCCACCGCCCGCCGAGCCTCCCCGGCGCTGCCGACCGTGTGCAGGACGACTGCCCCGGCGTCGTGCACCGCCGTGATGTAGCTGCTGGGATCCCCCCACATGAACGAGACGATCCGCAACCCGGCCGCCAGCGCCTGGTCCAGATGACGATGGTGATCCGAGGTGAGAACGAAATTGCCGCCGAACGGCCGTGCGGTCAGCCCCGCCGTCTCCCGGACCACGGCCCCGGGGTCATCGGACCACGTCAGCGTCACCATGCCGAGGCCGCCAGCATTCGAGACCGCCGCGGCTAGCGGCGGAATCGCGGCCATGGGGGCCTGGACGATCGGTTGGTCAATCCCGAGCATCTCGCATACCGGCGTGCGCACTGACCTCGCCCCTTCCGCGATCCGGTCCTGTTACGTATACGAGGTCGGCATCGACTCGGACCCCCGGTCCCAGCCGTGAAACTTGGAGTAGTCGTGCGCGTCCCAGGCTGCGCGGAGCCCGGGGGTGCTCAGATCCCAGTCCGGGCGGATCTCGGCCGTGGCGGCGCGCAGGTCAGTCCACAGGTCGTAGAACGACGGGCGGCCCCAGAACCAGTAGCCGTTGTAGACACTGTGAATAACCAGCCCCGGCTTGAGCACCAAGGTGTGCGGGATCATGGGGTTGTGCTCGGGGTCGGTGTACTCGGCGATGTCCAGGTCCTGCTGGACGGTCCGGCCGGGATCGGACAGGAAGGGCCACTGGGCGCCCACCGACGCGCGGAACTCTTGAATGGTGTGATGGTCGTCGGTGGCGATCGTCGCGACCTGGGTGTAGGCCACCGCGATCTTGGCGTAGTTGGCCGCCAGCTCCAGGTGCTGCTGGTGCTCTTTAGGGCAGTAGTTGCCGCGCGCCAGGGTCAGGACCAGCGGATCACGACCCTGAAGCTCGCTCAGCCTACGCACCGTGCCCGTGTGGTCGGGCAGAGCGTAATCGGGGAAGACGCCGCCAGCCACGATGTCCGGACGCATCGGATGACCGCCTCTCACAACCTCGGTATGACCTGCACGAGACTATATCGGGGGTCACGGATGGCCACGAGGACGACCCGGGCTCACCGGCGGTCAGGCGCGGGAAGCCGGAGCTCAGCGTACAGTGCGCGGTGGTCGCTGCGGGTCAGCCAGTGGGCCGATGTGGTCACTACCGCGCACCGCCGGTCGATGAGGACGTGGTCGATGGCGAGCAGGGTCGGGCGCCGGTCGGGTCGCGGTCCCCAGGTGAGAGACAGCCCGTTGCCGACCTGGCTGGCGGCGTCCACGTAGCCGAGGCGCAGGAGCCGGCGGAACTGCGCGTGATCGAGGGTGGCGTTGAAGTCTCCGGCGAGGATGCGCGGACTGTCACCGGGCGCAGGCAGCGCGGCCAGCTGGCTGCGCCACCGGGCCGTAGCGTCCGGGGACCACGGAGGCCTCGGCGGCGCCGCGTGGATGCAGACCAGTTGCACGAACTGCCCGGACGGAAGGTCCAGCCGAGCGGTGCACCGGGCTGCGGACCTCGGCGCAGCGAGCGGCCCGTCGCTCAGCGGGTGGCGGGCGTAGATGCTGCCTCGGGTGCCGTGCGCCCTCGGCTGCGTCACCCGGTGCGGGAGCAGATCGCCCAGTCCGGCCCGCTGGAGCCTGGCTTCCGCCTCGTCGTTGAGTTCCTGCACGAAGAGCACGTCCGCGTGCTTGCGGCATACGAGCTTGACCACCGCCTCCGCCTCGGCCCGGCCGACGAGCAGATTCGCCGTCAGGACCCGCAGCACGGGCCCTGCGGCGGGCGGCTGGCGGTGCGGTGCCGCGCGAGGGCCCACCGCGCCGGTCAGGACAGCCCCGGCGACCGCGCTGACGGCAGCCGGACCCGCCCCGCGCAACAGCAGCGCGCTGGCCCACGCTCCCGCGGTTACCTGCGGGGTGAACGACAGCGTCGGCACGGCCCACGCTTCGGCAAACCGGAGACGATCAGCCCCCGCCAGCCGGGCAGCCGCCCAGCCGGCCAGCACGCCGGCCACCGCCCACTCCACGCGTCGTGACAGCACTGGTTCATGATTGCAGAACCGCTGCCAGCGGAGAAACCAACCGCCCCCGGCGGCTCATGCGGCGCTAGGCGAGGCCGAGCTGCTGCCGCTGCAAGGCGGCGTCCCAGAAGGCGGAGATCACGATGAGCTGGTCGCCGTCCCACTTGGTAGTCTGGCCGAATTCGACGTCGAACGCTTTTCCGGTCGGGGGGATTACGGTGCCGTCGGGCAGGGTCATCTGGCCGGTGAAGGTCCCGGTGGCGTTGGTGATGACGGTGATCCAGTCGCCGCTGCCGAACTGGATCGGGTACGGGTCGCTGTACACGTGCATGTCGGGGAAGATGCGGAGAAACTGCTGCATCGCCGCGGCGTGCGCTTTGTTTCCGTACACCGGTTCCGCGAGTCCGGTGATGTACGCGATCATGTCCGGGTGGTGGACCTCGTCCACTGCGGCGAAGTCGCGGGCGTTGAACGCGTCGTCGCCCTTCTTCATCAGCGCTAGCAGGCGCGCGGTCCGGCTGGTGTCCTCGGTCGTGGTGGGCATCATGACTCCAGTTCCTGATCGATTGTTGGAGTTTACTCTTATGTTAGTGTTCACTACAACAATCGGGACGTGGGTTTATTCCGGCCGCGCCAACCGATCGCGCGAGCTCTTCGCCGAGCTACTGACGGCCACCGAGGCGATCTGCGCCTAAGTCAGCTGCGCACCGGGGCGGCACTGACGATGCGGAAACGCTGAACCAGCGGTCGAGCTCGTCCAGGAGGTTCTCGACAACCGGATACAGCTCGTCGGCGATCTGTTCCTGGTTTTGGCCCTCTTGGGTGCGGCGGCCGGCTTCGCTGATGATGATCTGGAACACGCCAGCCAGCGCAATCCCTTGCAGCCTGGCGATCTCCGGCGGGACGGCGGTGGTGTCGCTGATGGCGGCGGCGATGGCGTTGGCCTGGCGGCCGGTCATCTCCAAAGCCAGCCGGTGCACGGCCGGGCTGATGGCCGCCAGGTAGCCGAGTTCGCCACGCCATTGCTCCGGCGGGATGCCGCGGATCCCGGCGGCGGACTCGAGAACGTAGTCACGGACGGCGGCCGCCGCGGTGACGCCGGGCGGCCGAGAGCGGATCAGGTCGCTGAGCCGCTCCTGGACCTGCTGATCGCGATCGGTGACCAGTTGCTCTTTGACCGGGAAGTAGTTGTAGACCGTCTGCTCGGCGACCTCGGCCTCACGCGCCACGTCAGTGACGGTGACGTTCTCATAGCCGCGATCGGCGAACAGGCGGGCGGCGGTATCGGCGATGTGCCGCCGGGTGCGCGCCTTCTTGAGCTCGCGCAATCCCATGCTGGGCATACCAGCGAGTTTAGCGAGGGCGCACGAAGGTTGGTGACACACTCTATTTAGGGCTCACACCACCGTTGCCGGAACGAGCCGTTCGTCCAGGGAGACCGCACCGGGGCCGAGCTATAACCTCTGACCCGAATCTGAACACGGCGGCCGACAGTCCTTTCTGGCAGGCTACGGGCATGGCTGATTACTACGAGACTTTCGCGGCCGATTACGACCGGATCTTCGATGACGACGCGCTGGCTCGCGGTCCGGCCCTCAGCCATCCCGCAACGGCGCGTCTGCTGGAGCGGACCAGTCACGCCAGCGTCGTGCTGGACGCGGCCTGCGGCACCGGCATCAACGCGGCGGCGCTCGCCCGCCGCGGCTACCGCGTGTGGGCAGCCGACGGAAGCGAGGCGATGATAGCGGTGGCGGCGGACCGGTTCCGGAGCGAGCAGCTGGAGATCCCGGTGGTGCACTCCATGTGGGCGGATCTTCCGGCGGTCGTCAGCGAACGGTTCGACGTCGTGCTCTGCATCGGGAACTCACTCGTGCACGCAGTCGGCCGCGACGCCATGGTCGGTGCGCTCACCGGGCTCCGGGATATGGTCCGCCCCGGCGGCCACGTGGTCGTGGATTCCCGTAACTGGGAGAAGCTCCATGCCGAACGCCGGATCGTACAGCTCGCCGACACCGCGGTGACCCGGCACGGCCGCCGGTCCATCCTCTTGTACGCCTGGGAGATACCGGACCGCCTGGACCAGGAGCACGTCGCCCACATCGTGCTCATCTTCGAGAACGGCAACCGGGTCGAACCGCACGAGTACCGGATCGCCTTCCATCCCTTCACGGTCGGCGAACTGCGCGAACGACTCAAGGCGGCAGGCTTGAGGGAAGTCGATACCGACTTCGACGATGCCCGCGACCGCTACGCCATAACCTCCGTACCGGCCTAGCGGGAGCCGCCGGCGTTCAGGTCGCGAGCGCCTGCTCGACCCAGGACCGCAGCGCGGCGGCCGGCGCGGCCCCGACCTGGCGCGAGGTCACCTTTCCCTCGCGCATGACCAGCAGCGTCGGGATGGACTGCACGCCGAAGCGCTGCCCCAGCCTGGGCGAGTCGTCCACGTTGACCTTGACCAGCTTCAGGCGGCCGGCCATGTCCGCAGCCACTTGCGCCAGCGCCGGGCTCACCATGCGGCACGGGCCGCACCAGGGCGCCCACAGGTCGACCACGACGGGAACGGCGAAGATATCGTCGCCCGCGTCGACGATCCAGGGCAGTGGCTTGTGGCAGTGGCCGCAGCGCGGGATCCCGGAGGCCGCGGCGGGCACCCGGTTCCTGCGGCCGCAGTTCGGGCACCGGATTATCTCCTCTGACATGCGCAGGCCCGCCTCAACTCGCCGGATTCTCGTACGTCACGGTGAGCTCGCCGTCCGCCAGGCCGACGCGGATGACGGCGCCGTCGCGGACATCGCCGGCCAGCAGGGCGCGTCCGATCCGGGTCTCGACCTCGCGGCTGATGAACCGGCGCAGCGGGCGGGCACCGTAGACCGGGTCGAAGCCCTGCTGCGCGATGTACCTGCGGGCCTCCTCGCTGAGCTCGAGGGTCATCTGCCGGTCGGCGAGCCTGGTCCGCAGATCGTTGAACATCAGGTCGACGATGCGCTCGATCTCGGTGGGGGTCAGCGGCTTGAACAGCACGATCTCGTCCAGGCGGTTCAAGAACTCGGGCCGGAATGTCGAACGCAGCGAGGCCATGACGCGCTCGCGGGCGTCCGGCTTGATCTCCCCGCCCGAGGTCACCCCGTCCAACAGGTACTCCGAGCCGACGTTCGAGGTCATGATGATCACTGTGTTGCGGAAGTCCACGGTGCGACCCTGCGCGTCGGTGAGCCTGCCATCGTCCAGGACCTGCAGCAGCGTGTTGAACACATCCGGGTGCGCCTTCTCGATCTCGTCGAACAGCACCACCGAGTACGGCTTGCGCCGCACCGCCTCGGTCAGCTGCCCGCCCTCCTCATAGCCGACGTACCCGGGTGGCGCGCCGAGCAGCCGGCTGACCGTGTGCCGCTCCTGGTATTACTCATGTCGATCCGGACCATGTTGTCCTCGGTGTCGAACAGCGCCGCCGCCAGGGACTTGGCCAGCTCGGTCTTGCCGACCCCGGTGGGGCCGAGGAAGATGAACGACCCGATCGGCCGGCGCGGGTCCTTAATGCCCGAACGGGCCCGGATGACAGCGTCGGCGACCAGTTGCACGGCCTCGCCCTGGCCGATCACCCGTTCCTGCAGGATCTTGTCCAGCGCCAGCAGCTTTTCCCGCTCGCCTTCTTGCAGCCGGGCCAGCGGGATGCCGGTCCAGCGCGAAACGATCCCGGCGATCTCATCCTCGGTGACGACCTCCCGCAGCAGCCGCCGGCCGCCCTGCCGGACGGCGAGTTGCTCCTCTTCGGCCGCCAGGCGCCGCTCGAGGTCCGGGATCCGGCCCAGCCGCAGCTCCGCGGCCCGGTTGAGATCGTAGTCACGCTCGGCCTGCTCGGCTTCCTGACGCAGCCGCTCCAGCTCCTCGCGCTGCTCCTGGACCTTGCGTAGCGCCCGGCGCTCGGCCTCCCACTGGGCCCGCAGCGCGTCAGATTCGGCCCGCAGGTCGGCCAGTTCCTTGCCGAGGTCCTCCAGCCGCGCCTTGCTCGCCGGGTCGGTCTCCTTGGCCAGGGCGGCTTCCTCGATCTCCAGCCGCATCACCCGCCGGGTGAGCTCGTCCAGTTCGGCCGGCATCGAGTCGATCTCGGTCCGCAGCATCGCGCAGGCCTCGTCGACCAGGTCGATCGCCTTGTCCGGCAGGAACCGGTCGGAGATGTAGCGGTGGCTCAGGGTGACCGCGGCGACCAGCGCGCCGTCGGCTATCTTCACGCCGTGGAACACCTCGAGCCGCTCCCGCAGGCCACGCAGGATCGAGATCGCGTCCTCCACCGACGGCTCGTCCACCAGCACCGGCTGGAACCGGCGCTCCAGCGCCGCGTCCTTCTCGATCCGCTGGCGGTACTCATCCAGCGTCGTCGCGCCGATCAGGTGCAGCTCGCCGCGGGCCAGCATCGGCTTGAGCATGTTGCCCGCGTCCATCGCGCCCTCGGCCGCCCCGGCCCCGACCACGGTATGGAGCTC
>Ga0302178_10003940_pt1 | contig 10929 bp, 8 predicted proteins | sample I_Palsa_E1_3_FD_198790 | JGI IMG/M metagenome (GOLD analysis project Ga0302178, IMG submission 198790) | Peat permafrost microbial communities from Stordalen Mire near Abisko, Sweden - I_Palsa_E1_3 | ecosystem: Environmental > Terrestrial > Soil > Palsa > Peat permafrost | place: Sweden: Abisko... | reverse complement strand
CCCGGGAAGGCGCGTTTACCTGACAGGTTCAGGACAGGACGATCCGTGGACGTACGAGGTACTCGAGGCGAGAGGCTTGTCGATCGTCGGCGAGGACCATGAGTGGGGGGAGGACGGGCTTGACCACCCTGCGCCGACCGACGATCCACTGGACGGGATCGTCGATGCCCGCCACCTTTCACTCGCCGGCGCAGCCCGCGCCGGCCTGGCCGAGCGGACAAGGCATACCGCGTCCAGGGCACGCGCGTGCGCCGCCGACTCGGTGCTACAGATCGTCTTCGATGACGACGAGGCATCGGGGTGGGAGGCACCGCACCTGCGAGAGCTTCTCGGCGACGAGATCCCGCTCGTGACCATCGAGCTCGAGCACGGCCGGCGCGACGAGGAAACGCTTGCCGCTGCCGTGACGACGCTGCTGGGGGGAAACGATGTCTGAGGCGACCGGGATGCGCCGCCAGAGTGAGCTCGATTGCACGCGCGAGTTCACCCGTCATCAGCGGGCGTGGTTCGCGGAGCTGCGCGAGCGCATCCGGGATGGCGAGCCGTTCGCGCTGGTGAGTGCCGACTCGCCCCATGAGATCTACCGAGCGATGGATATCCCCTACGTCGTCGTGCAGTGGTGGTCATCGATCATCGCCGCCAAGCAGCGTGGTCCCGCCTATCTGCAGCGACTGCGGAATGCCGGATACCCCGATCGCCATGACCAGTACAACTCGCTCGGGCTCGGCGAGGTGCTCGACGACGATCCGGACAGGGCACCGTGGGGTGGACTGCCGAGGCCCACGATCCTTCAAGCGTCGACGTCGAGCGACGGGATGCGGCACCTGTTCGAGGCGTGGGCGCAGCGGACTGGCGCCACCTTCCACCCGATCGAGCGCTCGATCGACACGCGCACTGAGGTACCAGCCCGCTGGTGGGAGGAGCTGCCGAACAATTGGGAGAGCTTCCTGCCGAGCTCGAGACTCGATCTGCTGACCGACGAGCTCAAAGGGGTGATCCGGGTCCTGGAGAGCACGACCGGCCGGCGCTTCTCGGAGAGCCGCTTTGCGGAGGTGATGACCCTCGCCAATCAGCAGGCCGAGCACAACTGGGCGACGCGCGAACTGGTCGCGGCGACTGTCCCCGCCCCCGTCAGCGTCGCCGACACGATGCCGGCGGTGATGATCCCCCAATGGCATCGCGGCAGCGTCTGGGCACGTGATGCCGCCGCGCGGCTGCATGCCGAGATCGAGTCAAGGGTCGCCGCCGGTCAGGCGGTCTGCGATCACGAGCGGATCCGTCTGATGTGGCTCGGTCGAGGGCTGTGGTCGAGCCTCGGCCTCTACCAGCAGTTCCAGGAGCGCTACGGCGCGGTGTTCGTCTGGTCGATGTACCTCGGGCTCGCCGCGGACGGCTACGCGCGCTACTTCGAGGGCCGCGACCCCTTGCGGGCGCTCGCTGCTCGCTTCGTCCCTGTCGGGGAGGAGCTGCGGATGCCGACCTGGTCGAGCGCCTGGCACGTGAAGGAGGCGCTGTCCCACAAGATCGACGGCGTCGTCAGCCTCGGCGAAGAGGACTACTTCAGCGTCCGCAAGCTCGAGGCGGCCGGGATTCCCGTCCTGTCGATCGACGCCGACAACGTCGATCGCCGAACATGGAGCGAGGAACAGCTGTCCGAGGCGATCGGAAAGTTCATCGAGGAGCGCGCCAGACCTGCCGCCGAACGGAGGATGAATGGCAAGTGAGGATCTGACCGAGGAGATCGACGGGACCGGTGCAATCTCAGCCAGCGGTCCGCTGGTCGGGGTTCGCGTGATCGATCTGACGCGGGCGCTGGCAGGTCCGTTCTGCACGTTGACCCTCGCCGGGCTCGGCGCCGATGTCATCAAGGTCGAGGATCCCGCCGGCGGCGACATCTCCCGGGGCAACGCCCCTTACGTCGGCGAGCACGGGATCACGCTCACCGCCTCGAGTCCCGAGGACTTCTCGCTGGCGATCCTCAACCGCTGCCGCGGCAAGCGCAGCATCACGCTCAACCTCAAGCACCCGCAGGCGCGGGATGTGTTCGCCGATCTCGTCCGCGCGGCCGACGTCGTAGTGGAGAACTTCTCGTCCGGCACCGCCGACCGCCTCGGCGTCGGCTACGAGGCCGCGCGGGCGGCGAACCCTGCGATCGTCTACTGCTCGATCAGCGGCTTCGGGGCCGGAAATGACCCCGGCGTGCGGGCGATGGACACGATCATCCAGGCGCTCAGCGGCGTCATGCTGACCAGCGGAGGTCCCGAGGACCCGCCGGTCCGCGTCGGCGTCCCGATGGCCGACGTGCTGGCGCCTGTGTGGGCGGTGGTGGGGGTCCTCGCCGCCCTTCAGCGGCGCCACCGCACAGGACAGGGCGATCACGTCGACGTGTCGATGCTCGGCGTCCTCACCTCGCTCGTTGCCACCGAAGACTGGTCGGCGCTGGAGCGGCTGGGGCAGCCGCTGCGCACTGGTCCGACCCTGCCACGTCTGGCGCCGTTCGGCTTGTACCGCTGTGCCGACGGTTGGATTGCTCTTGTGGCGCCACAGGAGAAGCTCGCGGCCAGTCTGTTCGAGGTAATGGGCCGTCTCGATCTGCTGGACGATCCCCGCTTCGCCAACCGCGACGCCCGCGTGATCCACGACAAGCAGCTGACGACGGAGATTGAGGCTTGGAGCAGCCGGCTGAGCGCCGCCGACGCGGTCGCTTCGCTGCTCGCCGCCGGTGTCCCGGCGGCGCCCGTCCGCTCGCCACAGGAGGCGGTCCACGACGCCCGCGTGGGAGCGCGCGAGGAGACGATCCCGGTCGAGCACCCAGCCTACGGTCCGGTCGACGATCTTCGCACCGCCGGCATCCCGATCCGGCTCGGTGCGGCGCGTGTCGGCTTCGATCGCCTTGCTCCCCGTCTCGGTGAGCACACGGCGGAGGTGCTGACGAAGGTCGCGGGGTACACCGAGGAGCGCCGCCGGGCCCTCCAGGAGGCGGGCGTCGTCTGAATCCGGCTCACGGCCATCGCTCGGGTTCGGATCCGGACAGAGTGCGGAAGATCGCGGTTGACTTTGCGTGCCGGCACCGCGTAGCGTTGCATCCGAGCGAGCAGAGAGGACGGGAAACGGTGCGGCATTCGATCCTGAGCAGGATCGTCCTGGGAGGAAGCGTCCTGATCGTCTGCGCGCTGTCCGCTGCGGGTTTCGCGGCGGCCGCGGTTTCGGACCCTGTAGCGGCGCAGCCCGCGGTGATGGTCGCGCCGGGGGCCCCCGGGAGCGAGAGCTACTTCGACCTGGCCCGCAAGGACTGCGTCGGCACCGCGATGAACACGACGTCGAAGGTCTGGTTCACGGTCGCCGACGGCGTCTTGTCGGACACGTACTGGCCGACGATCGACGCGACGAACGTCAACACGCTCCAGTTTCTCGTCACCGACGGGCACAGCTTCACCGACCTCCAGACGCGGGACATGACCTACACCGTCGAGCCGGACCCGACGGGGATGGGCTGTACGATCGTCTCCTCGGACAGCGCCCACGGCTACCGGATCACGACGACCTACCTCGCGGACCCGGCGCGCGACGCGGTGCTCATGCACGTGCGGTTCGAAGGCCCGGCCGGCGATCAGCTCTACGTCCGGCTCGACCCGCTCGCGGGCGGCACGGGCGGAGGAGGGTCGGAGAACGCGGGGGGCAACACCGCCGCGGTCGTCAGCTTCAACGGTCAGTCGGTGCCCGTCGTCGCGAACACGAACACGACGACGGACGCGGTCAACCGCAGCTACGCGGTCCCGACGTACATGGCGCTCGAATCCTCGAGCGGCTTATCTGAGGCGAGCGTTGGCTACGCCGGAACGGCGAGCGACGGACTGGAGATGCTCGACGGCGATCGCTATCTGACGCCCTACACCTCCGCCCCTGACGGCCACGTCACGCTGACCGCGTACGTCCCTACCGAGGGCTCCCGCACGGTCAATCTCGCCCTCGGATTCGGCACGACCCAAGCGCAGGCGCTGTCCGTTGCCGCGGCCTCGGTCGCCCAGCCGTTCGCGCCCGTCTATGACCGCTACGAGCAGCAGTGGAAGCAGTACGACGCCACCCTGAGAAAGCCGTCCGCCTTGCTCGGAGCGGCAGCGATCCACGAGTATTACGAATCGGTCAACGTCGTCCGCGCGAGCGTCGACAAGACGTTCCCTGGCGCGATCGCCGCGGGTCTCGCGTCGCCGTGGGGCCAGTCGGTGCCGGCCGGGAACCTCACGAACGGCGAGCCGACGTACTTCGGCTCCTACCGCGAAGTGTTCGCCCGAGATCTATACGAGGCATTCACTGCGCTGCTTGTCGCCGGCGACACTGACACGGCCCAGGCCGCCACCCGGTTCCTGTTCGACCGCCAGCAGCAGACCAACGGCTCGATGCCCCGCAACTCGCTGCTGAACGGGGAGCCGGCGCCCGACACCGGCGGGCTGCAGCTCGATGAGACGTCCTACCCGATCCTGATGGACTGGCAGTCGGGGCTCGCCAGCGACGCAACGCTGTACAAGCGGCACGTGATCCCAGCGGCGGACTTCCTCGTCGCGCATGGCCCATCCGACGGCGTCGAGCGTTGGGAGGAGCAGTCGGGCTACTCACCGTCGACGATCGCCGCCGAGATCGCCGGCTTGACCGCAGCGGCGCACATCGCGCAGGTCAACAACGATCCCGTGCGAGCCGCTATCTATCAGGCCACCGCCGACGACTTCGCCACCAACATCGAGCTCTGGACCGTGACCACGAACGGACCGTTCATCGGTCCCGGCGTCCCGGCGTACTTCATCCGCATCGCCAAGAACGCCGACCCGAACAACGACGATCCGGTCGACCTCGGAAACGGCAGCATCACGGTCGACCAGCGCTCGCTGATCGACGCCGGATTCCTGGAGCTGGTCCGCCTCGGGATCCTGCCGGCCAGCAATCCGATCGTCGAGTCGTCGCTGAGTGTCGTCGACGACACGATCGAGCAGATGACGCCCAATGGTCCCGGCTACTACCGCTACGGCACCACCCCGACCGAGTCCGTCGACGGCTACGGCGACTGCTTCCAGCCGAGCGGATCTAGCTGCTCCGTGATCGGGGCACCGTGGGCGCCGACGGGCATAGGCACCGGGCACCTCTGGCCGGTGCTCTCCGGCGAGCGCGGCGAGTACGACGTCGCGGCCGGCGAGGAGAGCTGGGCCGTCACGCTGCTGACCGCGATGCGGCAGATGACCTCCGGCCAGGGTCTGGAGCCCGAACAGGTCTGGGAGGACCCGGCGGTGCCGGCCTCGCCCTTCGGCACCGACCCGACGACGGCATCGATCGGCTTCGAGCCCGGACAGCCGGCCGGGTCGGCCAGCCCGCTGACATGGGCGCAGGCCCAGTATGCACGGCTCGCGCTCGACATCAGCGCGGGGCGCGACCTGGAGACCCCGGGGATCGTGACGGCCCGTTATGTCACGAACGGCATGCCGGGGGTGCTCCCGCTGTCGATCACATCGCCCGCGAACGGGGCGAGCGTGAATACTTCGACGGTGACGGTCACCGGCACGACGGCCGCCGGCGCGAGCGTCGATGCCGAGGGCGTCGGAGCGACCGGCGGCGTCGCCGCGACGGCCCACACGACGGCGGACAGCTCGGGCAACTGGTCGCTTGAGCTCCCGACCGGCTTCGGAAGCACGACGATCACCGTCACGGCGACCTCGGGACGGAGCACCGGCTACGGCCAGATCACTGTGACCAACGTTGCGCTCCCGGGCACCCAGGTGCTGAAGGTCTCCGATCCGGTCGGCGACGACAACGGGCCCGGCACCTACCAGTACCCGACAGCTACGGACTTCGCACCGGGAGGCTTCGACCTCACCGGGATGCAGGTCAACGAGACGGGCAGCGAGGTCTACATCCAGGTCTCGATCCACAACCTCGTCCCGACCTTCGGGAATTCGTTCGGCGCGCAGCTGCTCGATCTGTATGTCACTGATCCGTCCGCGACGAGCACCTCGACGGCCGCCGCCTACCCGCAGCTCAACTACACGATCACGCCGGCCGACGCGTGGAGCGAGCGACTCGAGGCCCAGGGCTTCGCGCCCGCGATCTGGGTCAATGCCGCCGGAACGTCGCTGGGCAACGCGAACCAGGTGGTCGACGACCCGAGCGGGACGATCACCCTGATCGTCCCGCAGTCCGTGTTCGGCACCGTCGGCAGCGGTTGGGTGTTCACGGTGACCCTGACGGGTCAGAACGGATACAACTCCTACGAGGCGCGCGACTTCACCGCGACCGCAGGCGCCTACACGTTCGGGGTCTGCGCGCCGGGCGGCACGAGCCCGATCTGCTCGGTCGATCCAAGCACCGTTCCCTACGTCATCGACACGATCACGCCGCCGGACGTCTCGCAGGACACCGAGCTCAACCCGACGCTCGGACCCGTGGAGCTTTCCGGCGTGACGGTCCCCTGACCCAGGCTCAACGAGCAGGAGTGGGGCCGCGTCCGCGGATGGTAGATTTCGAGGACGGCGAGCGACAACCATCTCGGTGAGCACGACGGTCGATTTTCGGAGCGCGAGCGCAGCGGAGCTGAACGGCGATGAGGCGCCGAGGGAGTGCTCGTCGCCCGATACAGCGATCACCGGAGGCTGAGGGATGAGTTTGACCGAAGAGCCCGTACTGCAGCTGCGGCACCTCGATCGTTTCTTCATCGGCGGCGCGTGGGTCGTGCCGTCCAGTGACTCGATGATCACGGTGACCGATTCCGCGACCGAGGAGCGCTTCTTCTCAGTCGCCGAGGCCCAAGCGGCTGACGTTGACCGGGCGGTCGGGTCCGCGCGTCAAGCGTTCGACGCCGGCCCGTGGCCGCGGATGAGCCATGGTGAGCGGGCCGATTATCTGCGCGCGATCGCGACCGCGCTGCGCAAGCGCGGTGAGGAGGTCGGCGACATCTGGCCGCGGGAATCCGGCGTCCTGCACGGCATCGCCAAGCACGCAGCGGAGGGCGCCGCCCGGACGTTTGAGTACTACGCCTCGCTTGTGGACAGTTTCCCTTTCGAGGAGGAGGCGCAGCCAACGGCTGGTGGCGAGTTCGGGTTGGTCGTGCGCGAGCCAGTCGGCGTGGTCGGCGCGATTATTCCCTGGAATGCTCCGATGGGCCTGATCTCGAATAAGGTCGCGCCCGCGCTCTTGGCGGGGTGCACCGAAGTGCTGAAATCGTCGCCCGAGGCACCTGGTGAGGGCTATGTCCTTGCCGAGATCGCTGAGGAGGTTGGGCTGCCGCCGGGTGTGCTGAACGTCGTGACCGCCGACCGTGAGGTGTCGGAGTTGCTGGTCCGCGATCCGCGCGTTGACAAGATCACGTTTACGGGCTCAACGGCGGCCGGCCGACGGATCGCCTCGATCTGCGGTGAGCGGATCGCTCGCTGCACGCTGGAGCTTGGCGGGAAGTCTGCGGCGGTGATCCTGGATGACATCGATCTCGAGACGGTCGCTCAGACGATCTCCGGGGCCGAGTGCTTGCTTTCCGGCCAGGTCTGTTCGTCGCTGACACGGATCGTCGTTCCGCGTCACCGGCACGACGCGCTGCTCGAGGCGCTGTCATCCACGTTCTCGAAGGTGCGTGTCGGCGATCCGTTTGACCCCTCGACCCAGATGGGACCGCTGGCGTCCGAGCGCCAGCGAGACCGGGTGTTGGGATACATCCACAAGGGAGTTCAGGAAGGCGCCACGCTCGCGACCGGGGGACGGCGTCCGGATCACCTCGAGCGGGGCTGGTTCGTCGAGCCGACGGTGTTTGGGAACGTCGACAACGGCTCCACGATCGCACGCGAGGAGATCTTCGGACCGGTCCTGAGCGTGGTCCCCGCCGAGGACGAGCGTGATGCCGTGCGCGTTGCCAACGACACGATCTATGGACTGAACGCCTCGGTGTTCACCGACGACGTGGAGCGAGCGCGAGCCGTCGCGGGCGAACTACGCTCGGGCACGGTCGGCCACAACGCGTTTCGAACCGACTTCGGGATCGCGTTCGGTGGCTTCAAGCAGTCCGGGATTGGCCGTGAAGGAGGAATCGAGGGCCTCTACCCGTTCCTGGAGACCAAGACGGTGATCCTCGAGGGTCGGCCAGGGCGCTACGCCGCTCGCGCCAGCTAACGTGGTCTGTGGGGCCTTCCCGGCCGCTCCTCGCCGGTGCGACTATCGCGGCGCGCCTTCGCTCAACCACTGCTGGAACACGGCGACCTGTGACTCGGACCACTTACCGTCGCACGGCATCGTCCCGTTTCGTACGCGCTGCGCGATCGCTTCAGCGTGGGCGGCGACGTCCTCGTATGCCCAAAGGTCGAACGCGGCGCGCATGGCGTCGCGATCCTTCTGTCGGAACATCGGTCGGATGTCGTGGTCGAATCCCAGCGGGCGTCTGTCCGTCATGTCTGCTCCTCTTAGCGGTGTGTAGCGTCAAGTGACCTTTACGCACGAGCGGCTGACTCAAAATACGTCCCGCGGGCTCCTCGAGGCCTGGCGCTTTGAGCTCACCTCGTTGTCACGTTCCAGTCGGGCCGAAGCGCTCGGTTCGGATGAGATCTAGCGCGTGGCCGCTTTGCACGTCCGACTCCGATCCCGCACAGCAGGATCAGCAGGGCTGCTGGTGTGACCGCCCCGGCAACATCGAGCGCACCAAGGGCAGCCGCGGACAGCAACATCACGAGCTGTCCGAACAGAATCAGTCGCTTGCGATCGAACAGATCCCCGAGGACCCCGGCCGGGATCGCGAGCGCGAGTATCGGGAGGTTGGTGGCCTGGATGGCTCCCACGAGAACCGCGGAGGACGTCAGCGACGTCATCAGCCACTGCGCCGCGACCGTCTGCATCCAACTACCCACATTGGATGTCAGATTCGCCAGCCACCACCGCCGAAAGGCCTCATACCGCAGCGGGCTCCAACCCGAGCCGCCCCGCTCGCGCGAGACAGCCTCAGACGGCTCGCGATGTCCCTCTGCGTTCGGCGGGTCAGGCACGGGTTTCACGGACAAAGCTGGTGATCACCGCTCCTCTCCCAGCGTGGAGTTCCAGTCGATTCCCTGCGCCCAGTCGACGAAGCTCGTCCATCCGACCTCGGGATAGCGCGCACGCAGCTGGTGCACATCGATCCCATAACCCTCGTCGGCCAACCAGCTGTACATCTCGGCGAGATCCACGCTCCGCCGGCGCAGTTCTTCAATCGGAACCTGCTCGTAGTCGACGCCGATCGCCGCCGCCATCTCCTGCGGAGTTGGCGCCTCACCAGCCACCTCGATACGTCGGTGGACGTGCTCGTCGCGCCGTTTCAGGAGGGCGGCGACGAGTCGGCCGAGGTCGGAGAGCGCCACCTGGTGCAGTGGACGGTCGGGAGGGAGCGCGATCGGTAGGCGCCCGGCTTTGATCGCCTCGCGTGAGCCGAGCACATTCTCGTAGAAGTAGCTGGGCGCGACGACGGTCCAGTCGAGCTCGGTCGCCGCCAGCGACTGTTCGATCTTGGCCTTGCTCTGGAAATGAGGTACCGGCGCGCGCGCCGCGGCGGCGACCGAGGCGAGGATCAGCCACGACACGCGGCCCCGCACCGCGGCCGCGATGATGCTCTCCCCCTGGCGCTCCTCCTCGCCGGCCCCGTGCTCAAACGGGGTGGTGATCGCGTACACCGTCGCCGCCTCGGCAAACGCTCTCTCGAGGGCGAATGTGTCGAGCAGATCGCCGGTTACCAGTCTCGCGCCTGCCTCTCTCAGAGCCACCGCGCGATCCGAGCGAGGATCGCGCACGAGCACAGCAACATCCGCGCCCGCGGCTAGCAAGCCGCGGGCGACGGCGCCACCTTGGGTGCCGGTGGCGCCTAGGACCAAGACGGGATCTGGAGTCGACATTCTGTTCGTAGTCATGCCTTGCGGACCGACGATCAGGAGCCCTTCGTTCATCTGCTCGTCTGTCCGTTCATGCGGCGCAGGCTAGGGCACCTTCGCCGAGGCTCGCTTGCGTCAACTGACTGCGCCCTTGCTCGTGACGCGGTCTCAGTCAGGTGACTGAAGCGGATGTGAGGTCGCAGCGCGTATGGTGCCTCGCATGACCGAGAGTCCCGCCGTCTACGACTCGGCCCAGGCGACGCCGACCGCCCTCGGGGAGGAGACCGCCGACGGGGAACGCCTGACGCCATGACCACCGCCGAGCTGATCCTGCACTCCGGAAAAGTCGTGACTCTCGGGCGGCGGTTGCTCGCCAGCTCGATCGCGATCGGCGACGCTCGCGTTCTTGCGACTGGTGATCGGTCGGCCGTCGAGCAGCTCCGCGGACCCGACACCGTCGACGTCGACCTCGGCGGCCGAACCGTGATCCCGGGGCTGAACGACTCGCACCTTCACCTCATCCGCGGTGGCCTCAACTACCTGATGGAGCTGCGCTGGGACGGTGTCCCGTCGCTCGCCGACGCGCTGCGGATGCTCGCCGAGCAGACGCGGCGCACGCCCGCGCCGCAGTGGGTCAGGGTGATCGGGGGATGGTCGGAGTTCCAGTTCGCCGAGCGGCGGATGCCGACGCTGGCGGAGATCAATGCCGTCTCGCCCGATACGCCGGTGATGGTGTTGCACCTGTACACGCGGGCGCTCTTGAACCGCGCCGCGCTCGCCGCGTTGGGCTACACGCGTGAGACGCCGGACCCGCCGCGGGGTGAAATTCAGCGCGACTCGAACGGAGACCCGACGGGGATGCTGATCGCCACGCCCGACGCGCGGATCCTGTACACCGCGATCGGGGGGGCGCCGAAGCTGCCGGCCGAGCAGCAGGTCGTCTCGACGTTGCATTTCTTCCGCGAGCTGAACCGGCTCGGGATCACGAGCGCGATCGACGCCGGCGGCGGCTTCCAGGCCTACCCCGACGACTACGGCGTCGTACAGCAGCTCGCGAAGGAGGACCGCCTGA
>Ga0302178_10003937_pt1 | contig 10936 bp, 12 predicted proteins | sample I_Palsa_E1_3_FD_198790 | JGI IMG/M metagenome (GOLD analysis project Ga0302178, IMG submission 198790) | Peat permafrost microbial communities from Stordalen Mire near Abisko, Sweden - I_Palsa_E1_3 | ecosystem: Environmental > Terrestrial > Soil > Palsa > Peat permafrost | place: Sweden... | reverse complement strand
GCGTTGGCGACCAGAATGCCGACCGGCCCCCAGGCGTCCTCGATCTGGCGACGCACCGACTCGACCTGGCCGAAATCGGTGACGTCGCCGGTCGCGGTCATGGCCTGGCCGCCGTCGCGGATGATCGCGGCCGCCACGCGGTCCGCGGCTACCTGGTCGCGCCCGTGCACGACGACGGCGGCCCCGCGGCGCGCGAACTCGGCGGCGATGGCCGCCCCGATGCCCCGCGTGCTGCCGGTTACCAGGGCGATCTGCCCGTCGAGCGCGCTCATGCCGTCTCTCCTTCTTCTGTTAGCGGCCTGTGCGGCCGCCATCACTGAATATTAGACATCTAATGGTTAGCTGTCAATCAATTAGACGTTGATGCTTGGTGATATGCTGGCTGACATGCCTGCGCCGTTTCCCCTGCCGATCGGGCTCCGCCTGAACCAGACGGCCCGCATCGTAGAGCGCGCGTTCGACGATGCCCTCGGCGAAGTGGGCGGTACCCTGCCGGTCTGGCTGATCCTGCTCAACCTGAAGCTCCGCAAGCCCGCCAACCAGCGGGAACTCGCCGAGGCGGTAGGAGTGCGCGAGGCCACGCTGACGCACCACCTGAACGCCATGGAGGCCCGCGGGCTGCTCACCCGGACCCGCGGCGCCGCCAACCGGCGAGTTCACGTGGTCGCGCTGACCGAAGCGGGCGAAGCCGCGTTCGTGCGTATGCGGGACACCGCGATGGCCTTCGACGCCAAGCTGCGAGCGGGCCTCGCCGACGCCGACCTGGCGACGCTCAGTACCCTGCTCGGCCAGCTAGCCGCTAACGCCGGCGCTGGGGAAGCCGCCTCACCCTGGATCGGCCTGGCCGACCACCGCCCGGAGTAACTGACAGCGACACGGGCGGCCGCGGCCAGCTGAACTAAGCTACGGGTTGTGACGAAGGCCAGTGATCCGTGACGGTCCCGGTATGGGTCTGGGCGGTGGCGGCGGCGGGTCTGGCCGCGGCCATCGCGGCGGAGGTCGCGGCGGGCCGGAGATCGGCGCGCTCTGGCGCCTCCGGCGCGCTGCGCTCTGGCGAGGGCACCACTCGCTGGGCGATCGGCTGGGTCGGGGTCTACGTGTCGCTGGCCGTGCTGTTCGGGCTGGCCGTAGGGGTCACGGCGGGCTGGGTGACGGCGGGGCAGTTCTACACCGGTTATCTCACCGAGTACAGCCTGAGCCTGGACAACCTGTTCGTGTTCTCGGTGATCATGACCTGGTTCGCGGTCCCGCCGGCCCGGCAGCCCCGGATCCTGCTGCTCGGCATCGGCCTAGCGCTGGTCATGCGGTCGGCTCTGATCGTGGCCGGAGCGGCCGCGCTGAACCGTTTCGGGTGGCTGTTCTACCCGCTCGGCGCGGTCCTGGTGTGGACCGCGATCGCTCTGATCGCGAGTGGCCGGGCCAGGCCGGACGGCCAGTCCGGGAGACGCGCCCGGCTGGCGGCGCGGCTGGCGCGGAAGGTGCGGCGATCCGGGCAGCCGGGGACCACCCCGCTGGTCCTCCTGGCCGTGGCGATCGGGCTGGCTGACCTGCTGTTCGCGTTCGACTCGATCCCGGCCGTGTTCGGCATCACGACCAACGCGCTCCTGGTCGTGGCGTGCAACGTGTTCGCCCTGATGGGGCTGCGTCAGCTGTACGCGCTGCTGGCCGGGGTGCTGGGCCGGATCGTCTACCTGAACACCGGCCTCGGCCTGATCTGCGCTTTCATCGGGGTGAAGCTGCTGTTGCGCGCGCTGCACGACTCCGGGGTGAGCTGGGCGGCGGAAATCCCGGCCTGGCTGTCGATTCTGGTGGTGGCCGGGGTGCTGCTCGTCACGGTCCTCGCGGGCGTCGCCGGCGGCCGCCGGACGCATACCGCCGCCGAACGGGCCATGCTGGAGCGACGCTTCGCCGTCATCGACACCGACGGAAACGGGGTGTGGCAGCGCGAGGACTACCGACTGCTGACCCGGCGGCTGTGCGAGACCTTCGGCCTGGCCGCCGATTCGCCGACGGGACATGCCCTGGCCAGCGCACAGCGCGCCCTGTTCGACGCGATGCTGTCGCACATGGACGCCAATCACGACCAAGAAATCAGCCGGGAGGAGTTCGTCGCGGGCCTGCGCCGCGCGATCAAGGACCGCGCGGGCTTCGAGGTCGCCGTCGGCACCGCCGCGCGGACCCTGATCCAGGTGGCCGACCAGGACGGCAACGGAGTGCTCGACGCCGGGGAGTACGCCCGGCTGGCGGCGGTGTACGGCGCTGGCGTCGATGAGGCCGAACAAGCCTTCGGCCGACTGGACCAGGACCACAACGGCGTACTGGACGCTGCCGAACTCACGGCGGCGATCGGCCAGTTCTTCGCCAGCCGAGACCCTGGCGCTCGCGGTAGCGTCGCGTTCGGGCGACTGTGAACCGTGGGGACTGGCCGATGTTCTCCCGCCCGGCCGAGCTGGCCGGGCGGGTCGCTACGCTCGCGGGACGCGGGAGTGCTCAGTAGCCGTAGCCACCGCTTGTGCCAGTGCTGGTGCTGGCGTGGACGGCCGGCTTGGCGCCAGAGACCGTCATCTCGTACCACAGGCCGCCCGAGAGGTTGAGCCCGTTGCCCTTGGCCTGCCCGGCCGCCGTGTCACCGACGTAGGTGTACAGCGGGTGCCCATCGTAGGTGGCCTGCGTCGTGCCGTCGGAACGGGTGATGGTGCCCAGCGTGCCGGTTACGCCGGACCCGGCGGTCGCCGGGCCGGTCACCGGCGGCCAGTAGGTCGCGCACTGCCCCGTGCATTTGGAGGTGGTCGAGGTGTCCGGCGCGTACCAGTACAGCGTCTTGCCCGCGGAGTTGGTCAGCACCGCGGTGCCGTTGATGGTGGTCATGTTCACCGTGGTCCCGCTGCTGGTCGACGCCGCCGCGCTGCTGCCCGCCGCGGCCGGGGCGGCCGTGGCCGTGGCCGGGGTGCTGGACGAGCTGGACGAGCTCGCGCACGCCGTCAGCGCCAGGGCGAGGGTTGCCAGTCCGGCGGCACCCAATATCTTCCGCATTCGAATTCTCCTCTTCACCGTGCTCGTGGTCTCCCATCGGGAATCACGTACCGGTCAGCCGTTCAGTTCACGTTCGGTTCAGCTGGTCTCGGGCGGCAGGCCGAGCTGGTTAGCGGCGGCGACGCTGCGCGAGCTGGAGCCAGGCGGTCAGCGCAAGCAGGACGACCGCCGCCCCCTCGACCACCAGGACCGTGTAGGCCAGCCCGGAGGAGAACGTGAGCTTGAAGCCGAAGATGCCGACGCTGCGGGCCAGCAGGAAGCCCACGATGGTCCCGGCCATCAGCGCGGCGGCGCCCAGCACGACCAGCACGTGCCGGGTTACCAGCAGCGTCAGCGCGGCCAGCAGGCACAGGATGACCTGGACCAAGAACAGCACGTCGAGGGTCTTGACGTGCCGGTAGGCGATGTCCCACAGGTGCAGGTGGATCAGCCCGGAGGCGACCAGCAGCCCCGCGTCGCAGACGTAGAGCAGCCACATCAGGCCGGTGCGGGTGCCCTGGCCGGGCCGCCGGGTGCTCTGGATGGTGGTCACCGCGTCTCCGGTGGTGGTGGTGTGGTGAAGGGCTCAGCGAGCTGGATCAGCATGGTCCGGATCAGGCGCGGTCGCGGACCGGATTGCTCGACCGGGACCGGCCGGCCCGCCAGGCCCGTCTCGATCACCGCCGGGCGGCAGGCCCGGGCGGGATAAACGGCGCGGCGGGACAGCAGGTCCCAGATCGCGAAGACCGTGCCGAGGTTGATGTCCAGCCGTCCGGTGGCGGAGTGGTGGATGCGGTGGTAGGCCGGGCTGATCACGATCCGGCCCAGCCGGCCGTAGGTCCACGGGACGTTCGCGTGGGGCAGCGCGCCCAGGCAGGCGTAGACGGTGAAGACGGCGGCCGGCGTCGCGGCGTTGCCCTCGATGGCCAGGACCGGGATCGCGGAGAGCAGGAAGCTGACGTGGACCAGCGGGTGCGCCCGGTAGGTGGTGAGGATGCTCAGTTCCTCCTGCGAGTGATGCACGGCGTGCAGCCGCCACAGCGCGGTGAGGCGGTGGTTGGCCAGGTGGGTCAGCCAGTCCACCGCGTCGATGCCGAGCACCGCGAGGGCGACGAAGCACCAGCCGGGCACGCCCGGCATCCGGGGTAGCACCAGCCACGGCGCGGCCCGGGCCAGCAGGCCGGAGAAACCGGCGCCGAGCAGGACGATCAGCGGGACCACGAGCAGGGCGTAGAACGCCGTGTAGCAGAAGTCGAGCAGGTGCCCGCGGGCGAACAGCCGCCGGCGCTCCGCGGGACAGATCTGCTCGAGGACGCAGACGGCCAGCACGAAGCCGAGCACCACCGGCCCGGCCAGCTGAAACCGGCCGGCGTCGACCGAACGGGCCAGGCCGTCCCGCCCCATCGCCTGCCAGCCCCGCCAGCTCAGCCAGGCGGCCAGCCCGGTGATCGCGATCGTCGGCAGGTAAAGCCCGCGGCTTACCCGCCGGACCGCTTCCGCCGCCTGCGGGTCGTGCTCCACCGCTTCCAGCTGCACATCAAGGGAACGTGCGGATCAGCCGGGCGGTTCACCCCGCGGGCCAGCTGGCCAGCAACTCGGCGGCCCGCGGGGCGAGCTCGGGCAGGCGTTCGGCGTACAGGTTGTACCAGACGGTCAGGTGCAGCCGTCGCAGCTGCTCGCAGACGGCCAGCTGGCCAGGGTCAACGGGCTCGCCGTAGGCGGCCAGTACGCGCGGCCCGGCCTGGTACTGGCTCGAGGTGGAGGCGGCCAGGTCCCAGGCCATCGGACCGGAGCAGGTGTCCTCGAAGTCGTGCCAGAGCCAGCCGCGGTCCGTGGCCATGAGGTTGCCGCCGCCGGCGTCGCCGTGCAGCGCCTGCTGCGGCGCGGCCGGGTCGAGCTCGGCGGTCAGCCGCTGGTACGCGGCGGCCAGGGCGGCCTTCCGTTCCTGGGTGACTTGCGTCTGCGGGCGGGCCAGGTAGGCGGGGATGTCCTGTAGCGGGGTCAGGTATTCCTGGGTTCGCGGGTAGTGACGCAGGACGGCGTGCAGGTCCCGCAGCATGGACCCGATGGTCTCCTCGTCTGGCCGCAGCGGGCGCGCCGGATCGGCGGGCGGCAGGTAACGCCAGAACGACATCACGTGGCCGTCGTCGTGGTGGGTAGTGGCGGGCAGCTCCGGGCTGGGCGGCACGACCGGGGCGCCCTCGGCGGCCAGGAAGGCGCTGACGTCCAGTTCGCGCTGGAGCCAGTGCTGGTTGTCGCGGCGAACGGCCGGGGTACTCGCGGCGACCTTGGCTACCACCGGGGCGGGACGCAGGTGCACGACGATGTTCGCGCCGTCGGCCAGCACCATGGGCTCGGTGGCGATCAGGCCGAACCGGGCAGCGACGGTGACCGCGGCGCGGACCGCGGTCTCCGGAATGATCGGCATCACGCTTGCAGTATGCCGGGGCGCCTTCCGCGCGCTCACACCAGGACGTTACGGGCCGAATCGGCTAGCGCGGCGCGGGTGCCGCGGGCCGCGCTGACCGCGGTGACCGCCGCGGCCACCACGACCAGGGCCAGGTAGACACCGGGGATGGCGGCGTGGTGGTAGCCGGCGAAACCACGCGCCCACAGGCACAGCCCGGTGACCGCGACGATGATGGCCGCCGTGGCCACCAGGATGGCCGCCGCCGCCACGCCGCCCGCGGTCGCGGCCAGGCGAAGGGCCAGGCCGCGCGGCTGGAGCCGGCGCATGGCTAGGCCGGGCCCGGCCGCGGCTAGAGCGGCCGCGGCGAAGCCGGCCAGGGTCACGACCAGGAACCACCCGGGGCTGACGCCGTCGGCCCCGCCGACCAGCCTTACCGTGACCCCCAGGGCGGCCAGGAACGCGGCCGGGGCGATAAGCGGGAGCAGCAGGTAGGCCACGTCGCGGCGGCGGTGCTCGCGATGGGCGCGGCGGAGCATGAGCAGCCACAGCGGCAGGCCGCCGAACCCGGCGGCTGCTATTGAAAGGGCCAGCGCGGCATCGAAGACTAGGTAAGACGCCTTGATGATGGGATGGCCCGCCGGGTGGAGGCCCTGGAACTGCGTGAGCTGGGCAAACACCAGCCCCAGGCCGATCAGGAAGGACCAGGCCACCAACCCGGTGGACAGGCTGGCCCGCATCCGGGCGGGCCGGTCGTACAGGTGGGCGGGCGGCCCGATCCAGGCCGGCAGCGCGCGCCAGGCCAGGCTGGCCACGTCACGCAGGCCGCCGCTTTCCTGCAACAGCGCGTGCACCTCGTCGCCATAGCGGGCCCGCCAGGACGGCGGGTAGAGGGCGAGCGCCATGCGGGCCAGGCGGGTCGCCTTGGGGTCGCTCATGCCGGGGTTGCTCATGCGCCGGCCCACCCTAGGCTGGCCTGGAGCCGTTCGGTGGCTAGGGAGGCGACCCGGCTCATCCGCTCGGACTGCCGGGCCAGTTCCTTGGCCCCGGCCGCGGTAATCCGGTACGGCCGGCGCCGGTCCTCCGCTTCCAGCGGCTCGATGAACCCGCGGGCCTCCAGCCGGGCGATCACCGCGTAGAGCGTGCCCGCGCTGAGCCGGACCCCCATGGTCTGCGCCACGTCCTGCGTGATGGCGTAGCCGTGCTTGGGCTCGCCGGCCAGGCTGGCCAGCACCAGCAGCGGCGGATCGGCCCAGCGATCCAGCTTGTCTCCCATGTCGTTCTCCCCGTGCCGCGTCCGGATCAAGTACCGCCTCACACTACAACGCGACTCGATATACCGCAAGCTGATATAGCGGGGGACGGTATAAAGCCGCCGCCCTGACGCCTCACTCGCGCGGCGCGGTCCACACCGTGAGGTGGGCTGGTTCCAGGGCGGACTGCACTACGCCGGCCAGGTCGGCGCGGACTGTGTCCAGGTCCACCGCGTCCTGCAGGCGGGCCGCGAACGCGGCGATGGTCTGGTCGGCGTCGTAGCGGGCCCGGTTGAACCGGCGGTCCACCGCGTGCTGGACCCGGCGCCGCACCGGGTTGAACAGCGCGGCCGCGGCCAGCGTGGAGGCGGCCACCGCGACCGGCGAGCTGAACCGCAGGACCTGCTGCGCGAGCAGGACCAGTCCGGCGTACACGCCGATCAGCAGCCCGGTGACGATCGCGTAGGCCAGGGTCCGGCTCAAGACCCGGTCGATGTCGTACAGCCGGTACTTCAAGATGGCCATGCCCATGCTCACGGGCACCGCGAAGAGCGCAAAGATCGCGACGTGACCGACCACGCTCCAGAAGCCGGTCGCGTGACTGAGCGCGGCCGCCAGGACCAGGCCGGCCAGGCCGACGGCGAAGCCGCCCAGCAGCCACTTCAGCTGCTGCCGGCGCTCACCGGACGAGCGCCGGTAGCTGACCACCTGCCCGGCCAGCGACACCAGCGTGCTCACGGCCACCGCCACCAAGAGCACGTCCTGCAGGACGTTCCACCAGGGCGGCGAGTTTGGTCCGTTGTCGAGGGCCAGCAGGTTCCCGCCGGAATCCACGCGGATGGCATGGCGGAGGATGGCGTTGACCGTGATGACGTAGGCGCTGACCATCCAGGCCAGGCCGATGGCCAGGTACAGCCACAGCACCCACCGCAGCCGCGGTGACGGCAGCGTGCCGTCGGGGAAGATCAGGACGCTCAGCCCGATCAGGACGACCAGGATGGCCCAGGCGGGCTGGGCGAGCATGGCCACCCACGCCAGTGGCAGCGTGCCGTGACGGATCCGGTAGCCCGCGATCGCGTAGAGGCTGCCGTCATCGCTGAGCGCCCCGGCGACGGTCAGGCCGAGCAGGCACCACCCGAGCGGGTTGCGCGGCTTGCGCCAGGCCACGACGAAGCCCACCACGCCAAATGGGGTGAAGTCCCACCACTGCGGGCCGCCGACGGTGGCGTTTACGCTCACGTGGGCCAGGCTGGCGAACGGCCACTCGGCGACGAGCAGGACCAGCGTGAGAGCGCCGACAACCAGCGCGGTGACGGGCGAGGCCAGCCGGACGCGGCGCGCTGGCCCGCCGGGCGCCGCCTGGCCCGCCACCGGGTGGTCCTCCCTCATACCGCAGACGGTACGCCCGGAACGTTCCGGGAACGTTACCGCTCTTATGCTTGTTGCGTGCAGGGTTCCGTGACCGTCCATATCGCCGCCCCGGCCGAGCGGGTGTGGGAGCTGGTCAGCGACGTCACCCGGATCGGGGAATTCAGTCCCGAGACCTTCGAGGCGCAGTGGCTGGACGGCGCGGACGGGCCTCGGGCCGGGGCGCGTTTCCGCGGCCACGTCCGGCGCAACGGCCGGGGCCCGGTCTACTGGACGACCTGCACCGTGCTGGTCAGCGATCCGCCCCGCGAGTTCGCTTTCGCGGTGCACGGGCCGGGCGGAACGACCGTCAATACCTGGCGCTACCGCCTGGTCCCGGGCCTGGACGGCACCGACGTCACCGAGTCCTTCCAGCTGCCCGGCGCGCTGCCGACCCGCCTGTACTGGCTGCTGGCCGGGCCCTGGCGGCTGCGGACCAACCTCAACGGCATGCGCGCCACCCTGGAGAAGATCAAGGCCGTCGTCGAGGCGCAGCCCGCCGCGTGATTACACGGGCACGGCGAGGACGGGGGTGGTGGTCGGGCTGGAGGTGCCGCCGGCCGGCTCGACGGTGATCCCGATCCGGTCGCCGGGCACCACGCCCGAGGCCAGCACCGGGCCGGCCCGGCCGGTCCGGGAGAGCAGCCCGGCCGACCGGGCGCTGCCGTCCGGGCCCATCACCCACAGCTGGTAGGTCTGCGCGGAGGGCAGCGACCGCATCCCGGCGGCGGAGACGACGGCGGCCTGCTGGCCTGCGGAGACGACCACGGTGACGGTCCCGCCGGCGCTGGTCGCCACGGTCTCGGTCCGCGCATCGGGCGCTGTGACCACGCGGCTGATCGTGGTGCTGGCGGTCTGGGCGACGCCGGGCTGGTGCCTGGTCACGACCTGGGTGATACCAAGGGCGACGACTACCACCAAGGCGGCGGCAGCGAACGCGCCGGCCAGCCGCGGGACCTGCGGGACCCGTAGCCAGCGCTGCGCTACCCGGGTCCGGCGGCGTTCGGGCTCGATCCGGTCGCCGATCGGGGGGAGCTGCCGGGTCCGGTAGGTGGCGGCCAGCACCCGCGGCCGCAGCTGCGGCGGCGGGTCGACGGTCTTGGCCAGGCCGAGCCGGGCCGCGGTCTCGCGCAGGCCGCGGACCTCGTCCTCGCACTGGGAGCAGTGCTGGAGATGGCGTTCGAAGCTGTCCCGCTCCGGTTCGGTGAGCGCGTCCAGGACGTAGCTGCCGCTGAGCGCGTGCAGGTCGTCACGCATCGCCTTCACCACGCCACCCCCAGACAGTCACGCATCCTGATCAATCCGTCCCTGATCCGTGTCTTCACCGTACCCAGGGCCACCCCGAGCAGCTGGGCGACCTGCGGATAGGAGTAGCCCCCGTAGTAGGCGAGCTTGATCGACTCGCGCTGCAGCTCGGTCAGGCCGTCCAGGCAGCGGCGGACCCGCTGGCCATCCAGCGTGGTGGCCACCACGTCGGCCACGTCGTCGGGTGCCTCGGACAGGTCGGGCGCGGCCTTTTCCTCGCGGCGCGAGGAGGCGCTCTCCGAACGGACCCGGTCGACCGCCCGGCGGTGCGCGATGGTCAGGGCCCAGGCGGCCGGGCTGCCCTTGGCCGGGTCGTACCGGGACGCCGCGCGCCAGATCTCGAGCAGCACCTCCTGGGCGACCTCCTCGGACTGGGCGGGATCGCGCAGCACCTGCCGGACCACCCCGTAGACCGGCCCGGCCAGCTCGCCGTAGAGCAGCTCGAAGGCCCGGTGGTCGCCGCGCGCCACCTGGGCCAGCAAGCCGGGCAGATCCGGGTCGCGGTCGGTGTCCTCCGCGGGGCCGGGATCCGGCCGCAGCTGTCGTATCGCCGTCCGTCTCATGCCTCTCATTCGAGGCACACCCGCTTCCGGATTGCTCTGAACCCCTTCGACCTGCGCGAATAAAGTCCCGCCAATCCGGTTCGAGGGGCAGGTCCGAATGGCCACCCGTGATCAGGATACAGAATCGGCACAAAGAGTTGCGCTCCGTAGTCAGCGCGATGGCCGTGGGCGCACTGGCCGGGATACTGGCCGCCGCGGTGGCGCTGGGCGTGGCCGAACTCGTGGCGGCGCTCATCGGTCCGAACAGCGCCCCGGTCATCGCGGTGGGCGAGACGGCGATCAACCTGACGCCCATCCCGGTCAAGGACTTCGCGATCACGCACTTCGGCTCCCACGACAAGCAGGCGCTGGTGGCCGGGATCCTGGTCATGCTGGCGGCGTTCGCCGCGCTGCTCGGCGTGCTCGCGGTACGCCGGATCGGTTACGGGCTGGCCGGGCTCGGGGTGTTCGCCGGCCTCGGGGTCACGGCGGCGATCCGGCTGCCTGGAGCAGGCCTTATCGACGTGCTGCCCACCCTGGCCGGGGTGACCGTGGCGGCCGGGACCCTGGTCACGCTGGTCCGCTTCGTCCGGCCCCGGGAACCGCGAGCCGGAGCAGCCCTGGGGTTCCTAAGTGGAGCACAGGGTCGGCGGGGGTTCCTGGTGGGGGCGGCGGGGGCGGCGGGGCTGGCCGCGGTGGCCGGGGGGCTGGGCGATGTGCTGCTGCGGCGGTTCAGCATCGCCTCGTCGCGGGCGCTGGTGCGGCTACCGGTGGCGGCGGTGCCCGCGCCGGCCGTCCCGGCGGGGACCGAGCTGCGGATCCCCGGGCTGACCCCGTTCTACACCTCGAACGCCAGCTTCTACCGGGTTGACACCGACCTGGTGCTGCCCCAGGTCGCGCCGGAAACCTGGACGCTGCGCATCGACGGCATGGTGGACCGGGAGCTCGAGATCACCTTCGCCGAGCTGCTGAAGATGCCGCTGACCCAGACCGACATCACCCTGGTCTGC
>Ga0302178_10003931_pt1 | contig 10948 bp, 11 predicted proteins | sample I_Palsa_E1_3_FD_198790 | JGI IMG/M metagenome (GOLD analysis project Ga0302178, IMG submission 198790) | Peat permafrost microbial communities from Stordalen Mire near Abisko, Sweden - I_Palsa_E1_3 | ecosystem: Environmental > Terrestrial > Soil > Palsa > Peat permafrost | place: Sweden... | reverse complement strand
CAATGGTCGATCGACGAGGAGTCCCATGGCCATGACCGTTGCGGAATACGACACCGCGGTCGCCGCGTACCGCCAGACGCTGACTGTCATCCAGCAACAGATCCACTCCACCGTGCCCGGTCTCGCGTCGCAGATCAGGCCGGGCATCGACCGGTCACAGCTGCGCTTGGCGAGCGACGGCCGTATCTGGCTGCTGTCCCCGCTGACGTGTGACCCGCTCACCGGTCCGGGCGGACGGTACGTTCTGCCGCCGTCCGCGGTGGCCGACCTGCGCCACATCGCCGCTGCGGGTATCGAATTCCACACCATGGCGGTGGGGCACGAGATCGATCCGAACGGTCCGGCCAGGCAGCTGATCCCGCAGTTGCGGGACGGCCCGAAGTCGTGCCTGCCGGACCTCGCCAGGGCCTTGGTCGGTCCAGTTCCCGCGGATCCGCGGGCGGCCCAGCTGGCCCGGTGTATGGGCCGAGCCATAACCGCGGTCGCCAGGCCAGTGGCTGCCCTGGCCCACGAGGCGGCGGCCCGGCTCGACCCGGTGATTTTCGGCCTGATCGGCGCAGACGGACGGGTTGAGCCGGGCTGGCCCGCGTTGTATGTGGCCTGCACGAAGTGGGAGTGGTGATCATGTTGCCGCCGCCCGGAGCCTGGGAAGAGCTGGGACGCTTGAACACTCCTGTTGCGCCAGAGCCGGTCAAGACGCCGACGCCAGGAGGTCCGGCCGGAGCCCTCGGCAAGGGGACGCGTCGGTTCCTGACTATCACCATCGCCGTTTCTGCCATCGTGGCACTGACTCATCAGTCGCTGACAGCCACGCTAGCGAGCGCACACCGGGACAGTGCCCTGAAGGCCGCCCATACGATGCTGACCTGGCCGCTGCCGATGACTCAGCCGATTCTGGCTGGCGTCGCAGCGTTCGTGCTGGTGGGAATCGCCGTGCAGACCAATGGCTGGCGCCAGGTTAGCGCGCGGCAGAGCAAGCTCTTGCTGGGCTTCGGGATTGCCGCTGTTCTAGGGGCTGGTCCCATGGTCGTGTTCTGTGTCCTGACCGTCGTCATCTTTTCTCTGGTTATCTCGTTCGTACTGCTTATTATTTTCATCCTGATCCTGCGGTTGATCTTGGCGCGGTGACCTCGGACAACAACTCGGCTGCGCGGCACCAAGGGGGTCCTGCCGACGGTAGTGCCCTGGTGGGGCACGTCCCTGGGTGAGCGGTAAGTGATTGAATGGGGACCGAGCGTCCGGGGGCGGCAATGCCGGTGGTGTGGACGGGGTACGGGGCGGCGGCGTATAGGCGCTGCGCGGGGTGGTTGGCGAGGTCAAGGGTGGTGACCCGCTTGCTCCGGTGAGTGTCCTGGTGCCGACGCATCTGTGTGGTGTGATCGCCCGGCGGATTCTGGCCCAGGGTGTCGCCGGGCGGCCGGGTGTCGCGGGGTTGTCGGTACTGACGGTGGATCGCCTGGCTGAGCTGATCGCCGCGCCTGCGCTGACTGGGCTGGCCGACGGCCGGCGACTAGCCCGGTTATTGCCGCAGCGTGGCGGCGGGCGTTGGCCGAGGATCCGGGGGTGTTCGGGCCGGTGATGGCGCATCCGGCTACGGTGCAGGCGCTGGCGGCTGCGCATCGCGAGCTGCGGGAGGTGGCGGAGGGCGAGTTGAAGGCCATCGCTGGGTGCGGTGAGCCGATCGCGGCAAACCTGGTGCGGCTGCACCGGCGGGTGGCTGAGCTGCTGGCCGCGGACTGGTATGACACCACGGACCTGCGCCGTGCCGCGGCCGCGGTGCTGCACGGGGAGCCGCACCGGGGTGGTGAGATCGGCGAGGTCGTGTTGTTCCTGCCGCAGGAGCTGTCACCGAGCGCGACGGCGCTGCTGCGGGAGTTGCCTGCGGCCGGGCTCCGGGTGGTGGCCGGGCGGACGGGTGAGGAGCGGGTGGACCGCGGCGTCATTGAGGCAGTGCGGGGCCTGGAGGCCGGTGACGGGGGTGTTCCCGTGGTGGTGCCGGTTACGGCGACGCAGGTGGTGACGGCGTCGGATCCTGACGATGAGGTCCGCTGCGTGGTGCGGTTGCTGGTGGACAAGCTGGCGGAGGTCCCCGCGCACAGGGTGGCGGTGTTGTACGGGGCGAGCGAGCCGTATGCCCGGCTGCTGGCTGAGCATCTCGGGGCCGCGGGGATCACCGCGAACGGTACTGCCGTGCGTCCGGTGATGGAGCGGGCGTTCCCGCGTGCGTTGCTGGGGCTGCTGGCGTTGCCGGAGCATGGGTGGCGCCGCGATGAGGTCCTGGCGCTGCTCGCGGGGGCGCCCATCCTTGGGTCCGACGGGCGGCTGGTGCCGGTCTCGCGGTGGGAGCGGATCTCGCGGGCTGCTGGCGTGGTCGCGGGCGGTGACTGGGCGGCTCGTTTGGCGGGATACGCCGCGGCGCAGCGGTCGGCGGCGGAGCGGGAACGGGTCTCGGATGGGCCGCGGGAGGAGCGGATGGCCGCGCTGGAACGCGACGCCGAGGTGGCGGACGCGCTGCGCGGGTTCGTGGCCGGGCTCAGGGGCCGGGTTGAGGCGGGTGCCGGGCTGAGCTCATGGGCTGAGCTGGCCGGGTGGACCACCGTTACGTTCGGTGCCTTGTTTGGTGATGTCGGGGACGAGTCACGGCTTCCCGAGGGGGAGGCCAGGGCCGCGGAGACGGTGGCACGGGTCGTGTCCGGGCTGGCGGAGCTCGGCGCGGTCGAGCCGGTGGCTGATCTGACCGCGCTGGGGCTCACCCTGGGGCTGGAGCTGGCCGATGACCTGCCGCGGCAGGGGCGGTTCGGCACGGGCGTGCTGGTGGCGCCGCTGGGCTCGGCCATCGGGCTGGACGTGGACGTCGTCTTCGTGGTGGGGCTCGCCGAGGAGCTGGTGCCGGGGCGGCTGCGCGAGGACGCGCTGCTGCCCGAGCGGGTCCGGGCGCTGGCGCCGGGGCAGCTGGCGCCGTTGCGTGACCGGCAGCACCGGCAGTTGCTCGCCGCGCTGGCGGCGGCGCCCGAGCGGATCGTGTCGTTCCCTCGCGGTGACCTGCGCCGCAGCTCGACCCGGCTGCCGTCGCGGTGGCTGCTGCCGTCGCTGCGCGCGCTGTCCGGGCAGCCCGGGCTGCAGGCCACCAGGTGGGAATCGGTCAGCGGCCGGTGGCTGGACGGATCGCCGTCCTACGCGGCGGGCCTGACCCGCGGCAGCGTCCTGCCGAGTGAGCAGGAATGGCGGATCCGCGCGGTCCTGGCCGGGCGCGGAGCCGGGATGACGGTCGATGAGGTGCTGGCCGGGGGCGAGATCGCGCGGCGCGCCATGGCGCGCCGCGCTCTACCGCTGCCCGCCACCCGGAGTCATGACGTGGGAGCTGCCTGACGACGCCGCCGGCCGCACCGGCCCGGACGGCTGCTGAGCTGTGGCGGGCGGCTGGCGACCGCAAGGCCGCACGGGCTAAAGCCGCGGACCAGCGCCGACGCGAAGCAGAGGCCCGCAGGGCGGCGGCTCAGGCTGTCGCCTACGCGAAGCACCTCGACCAACTCGACCAGCTCGACCAGCTCGCTACCCGGACGTAGGCGGCCTGGGAGAAGGCCGCAGAGCTGATCGAGACCAGGCGCCCGCGCGACTACGACCGGCCTGCCCCGCTGATCTGTGCCAGAATCTGAATTAGCGATGACCGAGACCAACGTGGCCCTGCTGGCCGACCTTCCCGGCGATGTCCGGGCCCTGCTGGCCAGGCCGCCGCTCACCGAGACGAGGCTGCTCGAGCTGGCGGCCAGCTGGGAAGGCCTTACACCGGCGCAGGCCAGGATGGCTGACACGCTGCGGTTGTTCGTGGTCACCTGGGACCCGCTCGAGTGGTTGGCGCCACGCCCGGAGACGGTGGCAACCGCCAGCGCATGGCCGGTTGAGATCGTCGTTTACGTGCCGGTGTGGTCGCTGGCCGAGATGGCAGGGCGGCGGGAAACGACGATGGCGGCCGTCCTGGCCGGGCTGGGCGGCCGTGCCATCACGACCGCCGCGGGCTGTGAGGACGCCGTTATGTCCGGACGGTACGCGGAGCTCGCGGCACACGGGGAGGTGCCGGACCTGCTGTCCGGGCACCCCGGGCCAGCGCTCGAGAAGGCCGTCATCATGGCCGCGTCTGCGGGGTGGGAAGACATCGGCCTCGGCGCGATTACCGATTTCGTCCAGCAGGCATTCGGACCCGTTGAACTGGACCGGTCGCTGGTTGAGCTCACCGTGGCAGCCGCGCCCCGGCCCGGCTGCCCGGCCTGCGCGGGCCGCCGGTTCAAGTTCCCCGCCGACCTGGCCGACTCCCGGGACCGCATGTGCCCGGCGCACCGGAAGGAGGCGGACGCAGTGATCAGGAGACGGATGGGCCGGGCGGAGGCCAGCAATCCGGCTGGGTGGCGGATGCTCGCGGACGCCTCCGCGCGGCCGAGAAGGATCTGGTGCGGCGCGCCCGGCTCCTGGCCGAGGCCGCGGCCGGGTTCGCGAGCCGCCCGGATGACTTCGGCAGCGCGCTCGCGGAAAACCAGGATCAGGCGGGCCGGTTCCCGGGCTGGCCGGTCACCCTGATCAGTGACCTCGGCCGCGCAGGCCAGGGAACCGAGGCCGTCATGCTGAGCGAGGCGCTGGCCGCCGTCGACCCGGCCAGGCACGGTTTCTTCGCCGGTAAGGCGGCAGTCGCGCTGGCCGAAGCCGGGCTTGCCGACGACGCGCGGGCGAAGATCACCGAGACTCTCGAACGCTGGCCCGATGACCTCCGAGCCCGGATACTCGCCGGTGACGCGCTGACCATCCTAGGCGATGCCGAAGCGGGGCTCGCCCACTTTCAGGTGGCCTTGCCGCTGGCACAGCAGGACAAGGACTCCAAGGCGATCCGTGACCTGTCAACGCGAATATTCCGGCTCACCCGTCCCGCCACCGGTGAGACGGTGCAGCGCCGCCAGCCCCGGTCCAGGCCGGCAAGATCCCAGCGCAAAGGCCGACGGTAACCCGGGTCCAGGCCGGCAGTGCGTTTCGGTAGGTCACCAGGCTGTGTTCGGCGCGCGCGCGAACTACGGGCTTCAGGTCACTGGCCGGCACCAGGTCGACCTTGGTGCCGAGGATGGCCTCCAGTTCAGCCTGGACCCGTCGGGGTTCGACCGTCGCAGGTAGTCGCCTGCCTTCGCCCGAAGAGGCAGCTAGCTGGACTGATCGTCGCTGGGTATCGCCCCGGCGTCGCCCAGCGTCTGGCTCCGTTGGCTCCCCGGAGTCTCGTTAGCTTCGCTAAGGGGTTAGCTCGGTACCAAAATTCGGTCGTCTTTGAAAGTCGGGACCTGGCTAGCCGAGATTGAGCTCTAGGACCCACTCTTCAAGTCCATCTGAGGTGATCTTCCGGCAGGCGAAACCTGCCCGTGTGTTCAACCGCTTACTGGCGTCATTGCGGGGATCAACCCATCCAACCAACCGAACAGCATCCAAGCCCTCTTGCTAGCGGCCACGAGAAAATACGGGTGTGCGGTCAGTTAGCTCCAGGTTCGCGGCCATCGTTTCTCCAGTCCTGCGGCCATTGATGGTCCGGGTGGCTGGTCTTGTTCTTTGCCGGCTCACGGCGTGTCGTGATGCTGGTGGTCCCTCCGGTGTGGATGGGTTTGAGGTGGTTCGCCTTACCCATCGGAGTCCGGAGGGACCTGTGACCAAGTCTGGCAGGGAGATCATGGAGATTTTCGAGGCGTTCGACCTCACCGGGACGGCCTGGTCGGCGGCGCAGCTGACCGGGTACGACGCGAAGACGGTCGCCCGTTACGTGGCGATCCGGGAGGCTGGCGGGGACCCGCTGGCGAAGACGAGCAGGCCGCGGCTGATCGATGTGTTCATGCCGAAGATCGAGGAGTTCGTTGACCGGAGCAAGGGCAAGATCCGGGCGGACGTGGCGCACCGCAAGATCACCGCGATGGGCTACCGGGGCTCGGAGCGGTCGACCCGGCGGGCGGTCGCGGAGGTGAAGGTGGCCTGGCTGTCGGGCCGGCGCCGGCGTTACCGGCCCTGGATACCGGAGCCCGGGATGTGGCTGCAGTGGGACTGGGGCGACGGGCCGCTGATCGGGGGGCGCAAGACGCAGCTGTTCTGCGGGTGGCTGGCCTGGTCCCGGTTCCGGGTGGTGATCCCGGTCTGGGACCAGCAGATGGGGACCTTGACCTGGTGCATCGACCAGGCGCTGCGGGCGGTGGGCGGCGCGCCGACGTACCTGCTGACCGACAACGCGCGGACCGTGACCATGGACCACGTCGCGGGGATCCCGGTCCGGCACCCGGAGATGGTCGCGCTCGGGCGGCATTACGGCTGCAAGGTGGAGACCTGCGTGCCGTTCGATCCGGAGTCCAAGGGCGGGGTCGAGGCGACGGTGAAGATCGCCAAGGCGGACCTGGTGCCGTCGGAGGCGAACCTGCTGCCGGCCTACGGCAGCTTCGCCGGGCTCCAGGAGGCCTGCCGGGAGTTCTGCGAGCGGGTCAACGCCCGGGTGCACCGGGAGACCGCGGCGGCCCCGGCCGCGAGGCTCGCGGCCGAGCGGGAGCGCCTGCACCCGCTGCCGGCCGAGCCGTACGCGCTGGCGCTGGGCGAGGAACGGCTGGTCGGCGACGACCAGACGGTCCGGTTCGGGTCGGTCCGCTACTCCACCCCGCCCGGCCACGCCGGGACCCGGGTCTGGTGCCGGGCCGCCGGGGAGGAACTGGTCATCACCGCCCGCACCGGCCGCGGCGCGGCCGAGATCACCCGGCACCGGCTCTCGGTCCCGGGCAGCCCGCAGATCTGCGACGAGCACTACCCGCACCACCCGGGCGGGAACGGGCCGCGCCAGCCCCGGCCGAGGCCGCGGACCGAAGCAGAGGCCGCGTTCCTGGCCATCGGCGACGGCGCGCAGCGGTGGCTGGCCGAGGCCGCCGCGTCCGGCGCGGCCCGGATCCGGTCCAAGATGGCCCGCGCGGTCGAGCTCGCCGCCGTGGTCGGCGCAGGCAAGGTGGACGCGGCGCTCGGCCTGGCCGCGATCGCCGGCCGGTTCGCCGACGGCGACCTGGCCTCGATCATCGACCACCTGGCCGCCGAGCGCGCCCCCGGCGAGGTCGTCATCGCCGACCAGGCCCACTCGGCCCAGCCCGGCACCGCCGGCTGGGCCCGGCTCGGGACCGAGGAGGCGGGACGATGACGGGACTGCGCCAGCCACAGCAAGACGCCCTCGTGCCCGCCGCCGACGCGGCCCGCATCCGCCAGGTCCTGGTGACCTGCTCAGACCTCCTGTCCTGGGCCGAAGCGACCTGCGGCCCGCAGTTCGCCGCGGCGGCGCAGGACGCAGCGCAGGCCGCCGGGTTCAGCCGCGCCCCCGGCGCCCTGGCCTACGAGGTGAACCTGGCCATCGACACGCTGGACTTCGCCGATGCGGCACGGAGCGCCCGGTGACCGGCCCCGCGGCGCCGCCGCTGCCCGCCGAGCTCGACGCGCTGCTGCGCCGGATGCGGCTGCCCTACCTGCGCAAAGCCGCGCCCGACGTGCTCGCCACCGCCCGCGCCCAGCGGTGGGAGGCCGCCGAGGTCCTCCGCGTCCTGCTCGCCGAGGAAGTCACCGGACGCGACGCCGCCACCCGCCGGATGCGCCGCAAGACCGCCGGGTTCCCCTCCGGCAAGACCCTCTCCTCCTGGCGGGCCGGGGAGTCCTCCATCCCCGAGGCCACCCAGAACGCGCTGGTCACCCTGGAATGGATCGGGCGGGCCGAGAACCTCGTGATCGCCGGGCCGTCCGGGACCGGGAAGTCGCACCTGGTCGAGGCCCTGGCCCACGCCGCGATCGAGAAAGACATGCGCGTCGCGTGGTTCACCCTGGAAACCCTGACCGCCGCGATCGGCAGAGCCGGCGCCGACGGATCGGTCGCCCGGACCGTCGCCCGGATCTGCCGCAGCGACCTCATCGTGGTCGACGACATCGGCATGCTCCCGGCCGGGCAGGACGCCGCCGAGGCGTTCTACCGCATCACCGACGCCGCCTACGAACGCCGCTCCGTCGCCGTGACCAGCAACATCCACCCCTCCGGCTTCGACTCGATCATGCCCAAAACACTCGCAACCGCCACCGTCGACCGGCTGCTCCACCACGCCCACCTCGTCATCACCAAGGGCGACTCGCACCGGCTCGCCGAAGCCCTCGCCGGCAAGGGGGTGATCCCGCTGGCCACCTAACCCCGCCCGCCGGGAGAACACGCGGCCACCAGCCTGGAAAACTGGTGGCCGCCAACCGGGAGAAAACAAGGCCACCCAACCGGAATTCCTAATGGCCCTTGACAAAGGGACCTGACCTGCGAAGACTTCCGGGCAGGAACCAGGCCGGAGAGCCGGCACGACTTATGTCATGCAGGAAGTCAAAGATCATTTTTCAAGATCACAACATTCCTCTGAGCTGGGAAAACGTGGAGATAAGGGGATTCGAACCCCCTGACCTTCTGCATGCCACACAGGGCCGGGCCGTCGCTGGATGGGGCCGGGCGTCGGCATGCGAGCGGTTCACCTGCGGTAATCCTGGCCCGATGTGGCCTGACGTTGCCCGGCGCCTGCCGACGCTGGCTCCCAACTTGGCTCCCAGGAAACTCGTTAGCAGCGCTAACGTCCGGCAAGGCCCGAACAGGCTGCCGGCCCGCCTACGCGGACCCGGGAACACCCCGCACCCGCGATCTGTTGACTCCCTACTTAGGTACTAGCAGCCTTTAGGTACCAGGAGGTCGAGCCATGGCGAACCAGGCACCCATCAAGGTCAGCGGACAAACCAAAGAGCGCATCCGCTACCTCGCCGCGCTCACCGACGCCACCCAAGCCAGGGTCGTCGACCGCGCCGTCGAAGAATACGCCGCGCGGCACGCCGACGCCATCAACCAGGGCATCGAGCCTGCCCGCCTAGTGCTCGCCGGCGGCGACGCTGCCATCGCCGCCCACCTTCTCGACGTCCCAGCCGACGACATCCAGCGCATCGCCGGCCAGCCACCCGGCGCTAACGCAGGCCCAGCCTGACCACTTCCCACCAGCCAACCTGGCCCGCTGGCCAGTCACCCCGGACCTCGAACACCGCATCAGGGAACCCGTTCTCCTAGGCGGCGAACAAGATGTCACGCAACCGATCGCGGACATGCGGCCCGTCCGGCGCCCGGCCGCTCAGCGCGCACCAGATCTCCTCCACTCCCCCCGCTGTCCACAACCAGCACCCGGCACGGAAGATAGCCGCCCAGGTCAGCCGCCAGCTCCGTGCCCCTCCGCGACAAAGCCTCAGCTCTGGGGTGTGTTCCTCGATATGTCCGCGAGTTCTCGTTGGGCGCCGCAGGTATCTGCCGGGGCCGGCCAGTTGGACGCGGAGCTCGGTAATGATGGGTCTACCGGATCGGTCGCGATCGGGGTGGGGTACGCGTAACGCCACCGGGCTGGGGGCCGGAAGGGCGCCCACTGGCCGGGCGGCTGGCTCAATCGGTCGGCAATGACCCACAGTGCGGCGGGATGGTGGCCGATGCCGAAGTGGCTCGCGTAGACCTCGACGTTCTCCGCGCGGCGGGAGGGCTGGTCCAGGCAGGCCCGCCAGGCGACGATGCCGTCCAGACGCGTGTAGACGGAGGTGGCTGGGACGGGGAGCGGCCCGAGGCCGGCCTCCAAAGGCAGTTGGATCATTTCTGCGTGCCGGTTCTCGAGCAGTTCGTACGCGCGGCGGGCGTTGCTGTGCGCGTGATCGGTGAGCCGGATCGGGCTCGCTAGCGTGATCACCTGGCGGACGGCGTCCGGATGACGCCGCCCGAGTTGACGAGCGAAGATGCCGCCCAGACTCCAGCCGATCACGCTCACCGGTCCGTCGTGGCGCGCGCGGCACTCGCGCAGGCGTTCGGGCAGGCCGCTGACTACTCGCGCGGTGGGTCCGATGTTGCGCCCGAGTTCCCAGCCGTAGGTCGCGTATCCGAGCGCGGCGAGGAAGCGGCGGAGGATCAGCGTGGACCTGTCGCTGGCCCCCAGTCCGGGGATGACCAGCACGGCGTGGCCATCTCCGCGGGGTGCTCGGGCCAGCGCCGGAAGCGTGGCCGACAGCGCCCCGATGTCCCAGCCGGAGCGGGCGTAGTCGGTGAGGTACAGCGCTTTGTTCGGCGCGCGAGCCGGCTGGGATGTCTTTGTCATCAGGTGAGCAACGCTCCGCCGTCGACCGGCAGGACGATGCCGGTGACATAGCTGCTGGCGGGGCTGGCGAGGAAGATCAGCGCCCCGTTGAGTTCTCCCGGCTCGCCCAGTCGGCCTGCCGCAGCGCGCGCGGTCACCGCGGCGTGTACGCGTTCGTCGAACTGGTCGCTCATCTCGGATTCGAAGTGTCCGGGCGCGATCGCGTTGACCCTGATGCCTTTGCGGCCGGTCCATTGCTGCGCCAGGTCCCGGGTCAGGCCGATCACGCCGGCCTTGCTCGCGGTGTAGGCGGCCTGCGGCAAGCCCATGCTGGTGAGCGCGAGAACGCTGCTGATGTTGATGATCGAGCTGCCGGGCTGCATCACCCGCGCGCAGGCCTGCGCCATCCAGTAACTGGCGTTGAGATTGAGGTCGACCACGGAACGGAACTGGTCGGGGGTTTCCTTCAGCGCGGGGACGGCGGTGCCGATGCCGGCGTTGTTGACCAGCACGTCGACCCGGCCGAACTCGCTCATGGCCGCGCTCGCGAGGGCGGTGCAGTCCTCGGGATTGGTGACGTCGGCCCGGACGGCCAGACCGCGCCGGCCTTCGGCTTCCACCAGCGTGCGGGTTTGCGTGAGGCGGTCTTCACGCCGGGCGCCGAGCACGACGTCCGCGCCGGCCTGGGCCAGGGCCTGCGCGAACTGGACTCCGAGCCCGCTCGACGCGCCGGTCACGATCGCCACGCGCCCGCATAGACGGAAGCTATCGAGTACAGGAATCATCCGGAGTCCTCTCCA
>Ga0302178_10003923_pt1 | contig 10968 bp, 15 predicted proteins | sample I_Palsa_E1_3_FD_198790 | JGI IMG/M metagenome (GOLD analysis project Ga0302178, IMG submission 198790) | Peat permafrost microbial communities from Stordalen Mire near Abisko, Sweden - I_Palsa_E1_3 | ecosystem: Environmental > Terrestrial > Soil > Palsa > Peat permafrost | place: Sweden... | reverse complement strand
TCCACGAACCGGTCCACGGTCGCGGCGGCCATGCCCGCTTATCCTGTTACTGTGCGTAACATCGTCAAGAGCGTCGGGCTTACGTCCGCGGCGACACGTTTGCCCCGCCTTGATATGCGTGTCGAGTGTGACGCTCCTAATACCCCTAACATAAGAGGCAGGCAGCGTTTAGGAGAGTGGTACCAGTGAGCACATCCAGCGCGGACAGTGACGCGGACAACGCGGCGGCCCGGCCGAGCGTGTCGGTCACCCAGTTGCTCGCCGCGAAGCATGCTCGGCCGATCCGTTCTCTCGATGAGCTTGCCGCGGATACCTTCCAGTCCGACGAGGAACTGGAGGAGTTCCTGACCTTCACCTACGCCGAGCGTCACCGCGACTTGGCCTGATCCTCAGCCGTGGACCCAGCCGTCCTGGACACTGATGTCGCCTCTCTGCTGCACAAGGGAACGCTTACCGGGCCGCTTGCCACCCGCCTGATCGGCCGCGAGCCGCTGATCACCTCCGTGACCTTCGGAGAGCTGGCCAAGTGGGCGGAGATCCGCAACTGGGGCCAGCGCCGCCGCGAGGAACTCACCAGCTGGCTGTCCCGCATGGCGGTGCTGCCCGGAGACGAGGCAGTAGCCGCCACCTGGGGCCGACTGTCCGCGGCAGCCGTCCAGCGCGGCCGACCACGGCCGGTCAACGACATGTGGGTCGCGGCCTGCTGCCTCACCCATGGCATCCCGCTCGCCACCTTGAACCTCAAGGACTACGAGGACTTCAACCAGCATCACGGCTTGCGCATCCTCGGCCGGGAGTAGCCGAAACTCGGCGTAGCCGGGAGAGTTCCGGGCTGAGCATCAGGCGGCCGACGGACAGCAGTTAGCAGATCTGGAGGAACGATGATGCGCATCGCTGGCAGGTGGCGGATCACGCAGGCAGACCTGTGGGACTGCGGCGCCCTGAACATCGTGGCACCCGCGTTCATTGCGTTCGCCGAGGCCTGGGTCGGGCAGCTTCGGCTTCATCGCCGTCCAGGGAGAGATGGGCTACCGCGAGATGGAGCGGGACGAGCGGCCGGGTGTGGAGTTCTCCTGGGAGGGCAACGATGAGGCAGCCATGGCTGAGCCTGGTGAAGACATCCCGGCCGAAGGGGTCTGGGCCGAGCTAGGCATCGCCGACGACCAGATTGGTCACCGCAGCGAGGTCTACGACCGCTAGCCAGCGGCGCGCTGCTGACTAGCGATGGCCGCGCAGGTCGTCCCAGAAGCTGCGGGCGGCGGAGACGGCGCTGGCGGTGCAGTTGACGGCCTCAGCGGCGGCGCGGGCCGCGGTTCCCTTCACCCCGGGTATAGCCGCGACGGCGTCGGTGATCACATTGCCGGTCGCCTCGACGATGCGGGTACCGGGCGGGACCTGCACCTGGAACTCGTCCGGGTCGATGGGCTCGGTGCTGATGTCATCCAGCTCCGACCAGATCGCCAGCGTGTCGTCGGCGTAGCAGAGCAGGCGGAGCAGGCAGCCGGTCTCGGCGTCCACGATCGCGTCGGCAGGGAAACTCATCAGCAGCCCCAGGACCTGCTCGCCACCCGAGGATGTCACGCGGAACTGGCGGGCGGGCCGGCCACGGTAGGTGAGCTCCGCGCCGCCGGATAGCCCGAGGCGGAGCAGCCAGGACGACTCGGCCAGGGACACAATCGGCTCCCGTAGCGAAGTGGCCGGACCTACCGCGATCCAGTCCTGGAAGACCCGCCAGCAGCGCTCGCCGTCGCAGGAGATCGTCGTCGCATCTACGGGGCGCGGGCGGGCGGAATAGTCCAGGCGGTACCTGTCCGGGCCGCTGACACGCAGCCGGGCTTCGGTGCGGGTCACGTTCATGACGCTGGTCACCGTATCGAGGAGGGAAGCGAAGCCGCCTCCCCCGGCACGCATTTCTTCTGACATCGGCCTGGCGACGGCGGCGAAGTCGAGCCACTGCCGCGCCGTGGCGCTGAGGACCTGGGGCTCGCCGCTGCGGTACAGCAGCTCAAGGACCTCGTCGGGCGGCGGTGAGCCGCCGGCCAACCCGAGTGGGGCCGGATCGGGCGATGGAATCGCCTCCGGCTGCTCGGCGGGCGCGCCGCGACCGGGCCAGTTGGGCAGATACCTGGTAAGCGCGCCGAGGCCACCCGCCGCCAGGTTCGCGGCCGCCCAGACAGGACCGCTGACCCCTGGCTTCTCCCCCTTGGCATCGCCGAGGTGGCTGCCCGGTCGCGGAGCGAACCGGGCAGGGTCGGCGGCCTCCAGCGGGTCCATCGTCACGTCGGTCAGCTCGGTGAGGGTGACCAGCTCGCCGGCGGACGTCTCGATCCGGCGGAGCAGGATGCCGAGCTCGGCGTCCACGGCGACCTCAACCCGGTCATAGGCCTGCCGACCGGGACGGAATCCTAGCGCATCACGGCGCGGCGTGGCCGCGACCGCGATCGCGTCGCGGCCGGCGACGGTCACCGGTCCCAGCTCTTCCAGCGTGTACCCGCCGAGCAGACGGGAGGGGCAGAACAGCTCGGGCACCGGCAGATAGGTGCCGTTCTCCCTGACCGGGAGCGGCGCAGGACCTCCCATCTCCAGCGGCCGCCACGACCAGACGTGCTCGCCGTCGTTGCCCTCGGCAGCCTCTCCCCCGGCGCCCCGGCCGGGGTCCGGGCACACCAGGCGCCACCGGCCACCAGAACCGATCAGGAGCGCTCCGTGCCCCACGTAGCGGTCGTTGTCTTGCCTCTGCCCCGGCCAGTCGCGGTACCAGCGGGACCGGTACTTGCGCGGTGAGCGCGGGAGCGGGGGCGGGGGCGGGGGCGGGGGCGGCTCCGGGCCATATTCGGCGCGCAGCTCGCCCGACAGGGACAGACGGGTCCAGTCGGCCCGGTAGAGCAGCCCGATCAGGTCTGGCAGGCCGGTCATGGCGGCACCATCCGAGGCGAATCGGCCGAGGGAGGCGGGAGAGCCACCCCGTTTGGTTAGATTATGCCCTGTGCCGGCTTGAGAGCTGCACGGCTTGTGGTGACGTGGACTTACCTGGGGAGGCCGAACAGTGCCGCCGCGTTGCCGTAGCAGATTTTGCGGAGGTCGTTTTCACTGATCGGCGCCGTCTCGATCCACCGGGCTGCATCGGTTGCCATCTCGTAGGGATAGTCGCTGGCGATTTGTCCAGCGCGGTCAGCCTCAACGGCGTCGTTATGAACAGCGCCCGGGTGGTCGGTCCCGCCCTCGCGCGCGTACTGATCGTCACGATCGGTACGACATCGTGTCTTGCCGTCACCGCCGTGTCATACGTGGCCGTGATCGCCGCGCTGGTGATGCTGCGCCCGCTGCGGCCCGGCGTCCGAGGGCGGCGGGCGGCCGGCGGCGTCCATGCGGGCCTGCGCTACGCGGCCAGCCGCTGTGGCTGCCGCTCGTCATGATGGCGCTGGTCGGGCTGCTCGCCTTCAATTCCCGGTCATCTTGCCCGTGCTGGCACGCCAGACATTCCACGGCAACGGCGGCACCTACGGGCTCTTGTCCACCATGCTCAGCATCGGCTTGGTCGCCGGCTCGCTCGGCGTCGGCCTCATTTACCATCCCCGCCGGCAGTACCTGGTGGCCGGTGCGCTGGCCTTCGGGGCCTTCCTAGCCGCGACCGCCGGGGCGCCAGATATCGCCATCGGCTGCCTGACGCACCTGGCGACCGGGGCGACTGCCTTCTCCTTCGTGACCCTCTGCCAACCGCGCTGCAGCGGCACTCGTCCCCGGCCTACCGCGGGCGGAGAATGGCGCTGTGGGTGTACGTCTATATCGGAACCAGCCCGGTTGGCAGCATCATCACGGGGGCGATCATCTCGGCCGCCGGGGTACGCGCCGCCCCTGCTGACCGGCGCGGCGGCGTGCCTGGCCGCGGCCGCCATCGCCGCCCGGGTGCACACCCCTCCGCATGCGGACGCGGCGCTGACCGACCTCGCCAGCCCTTAGCTGGCGTTAGTGCAGACCGGCGATGCCGCCGGTTCATTCCCTGCGGCGACCGCGGGGATGAACAAACACGGTCCACGCTTCAGGCTGCCGCGCTCCCCCGATCCAGCTACCGTGCGTAACTTGGTTGATCGTCGTTGATCTTCCCTGCAGTCAAGGGATCTGCGGTCACGTCGGCTTCGCCCGCGACGTTCCCGGAGGACTCGCGAGTCGCTGATGGCGCGGTTATCCGCTGTACCGTGGTGTAGGACCTGGGAATTGCCCTGGTCCCCTTACGGCGACCCGGGGCGCGCGCCACACCCACGGGGAGCTAGGGCTACTTTTCCCCGGAGCCTTCTGCTTCTGCGGCTAACGAAGTAGCCATGGGTCACCCGGTCACGCATGCCAGTAATCACGCGCCAGGGCACTTCAGGATGCGCGTCGCGGACCTTTTCGCTTACCCCTCGCGCCGCCTCGCCGATGATCTCAACCCAGTGAAGCACCGCGTTCTGCAGCAACTCGTCGGTATCAAAGCGCGTCCGGTCATGTTGCACATAGCGCTGGATCCGGTCAATCGCGGACTGGATATCCGCCAGACGCTCGTCATCATTCCTCACAAGGCAACGGCCTCAGCAAGGACACGGTCCCGGATCCGCGCCTTCAGCCCTCGCGGGGTTGCCACATCCACGTGACGCCCGACGATCTCCTCGACCTCCAGCGCGAAACCACTCAGGTCGACAGCGTTGTATCTGGCCCTGGCACTACCAAGAGGCCTACGTCACTGGCATCGACCGCGTCACCGCGGGCAACCGAACCGAACACACGCACCTCGCCCAAGCCACGGCGCGACGCCGCCGCGAGGATCTGACCCCGAACCGCGTGGAGCGAGTCAAGATCTGGTCGTTGCTCGTGCTCTGGTTGTGCTGACAAGATAAATCCCTTCAGCACCCATGGTACGGGCGGGTAGGGCTCGAACCCACGATCCGTGGACAACGGGAAGGATGACTGGGCACCCTACAGGTGTTCCCAGATACCTCAGAATTACTACGCCAATTCGGCTGACCGGAAATTAGAATTTTTATTCATCGCTTTAATGTGGGGCGGGTGGGGCTCGAACCCACGACCGGCGGATTATGAGAAGCGCGGCCCAACGCTCCGGGTGCGCTACCTGCACAGATACCACGGAGCCGTGCCGCCGATGGCGCTAACTGCACAAATTGCATGGGTGACTCAGTCCATGAACCGGTCCACGCCTTAGCATGGCGATCACCGCATGGCAGCTACAGAACGTTATCGCCGACAGGGCCTGGTATGCCAGGACTAGGGCAGGCGGGCGACGTGGTCGATCTGGACTACCCGCCTTTCTTCATCGATCGTGTAGAAGACGCGGTACCCGCCCGCGGGCGCCGCAGATCCGGCGACCCGTAAGCGAACGACTCCGGCGGCCGCGGCTCATCGGCGAGCTTGCCAACAGTGTCCCAGAGCGCAGCGACACCGACAGGATCGGCGGGGAGGAAGCCCGCCGCCTGGTCCAGCGCCTCAATCTCCCCGTTGACCTGATACCTCACCGGGATGGCATGCCCAGGCGGCGGTCCGCTTCCTTGAGCTTGGCGGTACCGAGGTCAGGGAGGTAAGAGAGCGGGTCATTGTGAGCTCAACTCGCTGCATGATCAGGGAGGCAACGAGCACGACGAACTCCGTACGATGGTGTTGGGCTGGCGCAACAGATGATGGAGGGAATCTAATGTCAGTGGTGGGGTGCGAACTTACTATCCGCAATGGGCGGAAGTGTGGAATCACTGCAGTTGGCCGGTGTTACGTCGACGGGCAGGCATTTTGCGACTCGCATCGCGCGCGATCATTTAACACGCAGTATGTCGATCTGTGTACGGTGTGCTTCACTGCTCAGCTATCTACGGAAAAATCGTTGTCTCTACAGGCAAATGCGACGAGGAAGTCGGAGCAAGGTAGAATCGCTGAATGCATTCGCACGCTCGACAGCCGCGGCGGGGTGGGATGGCGGGAACGCTCTATAACCAAGAAGGAGTACAAGTCCTTTCTTGGCATTACACGGACTGTCGAAAAAGTGGTTCCGCTCGAACCAGCCTGGCCAGTTGGAGACCTCAAGTGGACGTCGCCTGAGCGGTGGAACATGGGTGAAATAACATGCTCTGTGCCCTCGGGTATTACCCGCTCTCTTACTCTGGTCCCTCTCGACACGTCGCCTTATGAGGACCGCAAACTCGAAGCCTGGAATCCATACTCGGAAGGTCCGTTGGGCAATGAGTCAGTGCGGCACCAGGTTCTCGACGCCCTAGAGCGCCTCGTTGCGGTTCTTGCGACCACCGGCTGACCGTCAGTGCTGCCAGAAGGGCGGAATGGGACCACTGGCCGGCAGTTCCGGGAACGGCGCGCTGCCTAACGTCACGCTCGACACCAACTGCGAGAGCCACGCCATAGAGGTACAGCAACCTTGCAGCCCAACAGCGACCTCATCCGGCCAACCAAGACTTACCGGCTGCACCGGCGACCAGCATAGTCCGGCATGCGGCTAGTTCACACCAAGGAGGTCACTGGTCGAACATTTATTGCGGCGAGTGTGAACTAGCCGGCCTATTGGCGCGTCTTAAAAACGATCCTGCGGATGAGGGGGTAATTCATGAGGCGTTCTCGTGCTGTACTGTGGCTGGCCTGCGCATTTGTGATTGCCGCGATCGCCGGTGCGGGAATCCTGCTCTTTACCCAGGGACGCGGGACCGGCGGGACGGCTGCTCCGACGAGCGCAAAATCTCTTTCTGCAAGCGTGGCGGCTAGCACGATGGACGCTCGGCAAGTGGCCGATGCGCTGCGGAATCTGCCGGACGATCCGCAGACGCTGGTCGCGAGTGACGCGCAAGGGCAGGTGGCGGGCCGGGCGCGGCAAGCGATCCCGCCGGGCACTACGGTGACGCCGGACGAGAAGTCGTGGTCACCAGATGGCGTTGGCGGGGGCACGATGCTCGTGACCGTCACCGTGCCGGGACACTCGCCGGTCACTTACGACGCGATTATGGTGAGCCAGGGCGGCCAGTGGAAGGTGCTTGCCACGATCTCTGTGGCTACTTCCCCGTCCACGGCTGCGGTATCACCGTCTGCGAGCGCGTCATGAGGCCCGCAGCCGGACGCTTGGGCGCGTCACGCGGCCGTGCCGCCCGACTGCTCGCCGCCGTCTGCATGTCGGTCGGCGTGCTGGCCGGCGGAGCTACCATCGGATCGCCCGCCGTCGCTGCGCCGACCGCAGACCCCGTCGGCTGGGGAGCTCAGTGCGGAGCGGCGGCGCTCGGCCTGGGCCAGGACACAGTGCAACTTGCGCCGGTACTGGCGTCGGACACGCTGCCAAGCGGCGGCCATATCGTGCCCAGGCCCCTCAGCAACGGCACCTGGGTCCCGGTGATCATGGTGCACGGGTGGACCAGCCAGGACAGCAACAACGCTGCCCGCACAGGCGCGTTCTCGCACTATATCGACCTGAGCGACGTGCCCGGATTCTCCCCGGACGTCAACAGGTCGCTGATCGGGCAGCTGCAGCGCATCCCCGGCGCGGCGGTGTTCACTTTCGACTACCACCCCTACTCCGCCAGGTGGGTCGATGACCCGCACCTCGGCCCCGCGCTCGGCAAGGTCATCGATTGCCTGTACCGGGCTAGCGGGCAGAAGGTCGTCATTGTCGCGCACTCGATGGGCGGCCTCATCGCCCGCTACGCCGCTACCCACCTCGGCGCCAGCGGTATGGACAGGTCCGAGGAGATCAGTAGTGTCGTGACATTCGGGACACCGGAGACCGGCTCGGTGGCGGCCCTGCTCGCCGCGACGGGCATTGACGTCGGCGCCTCAGTCAGTGACGAACTTGCCGTCATCCGGTTCATCCTCGCCGCATGCGGGAAGCTGGCCTCGGGCGACATCAGAACCGGGTCGATATGTGACACGCTTCCCGCGCCCGCGCGGGCGTTCGCATCCGCCGCCGGCATCGCGTTGCGTGCCGGATCACCCCAGCTGGCCGCCCTCAAGCCATGGCCATCATCGATCCGTGTCACTGCGCTGGCCGGCAACGCCACCTTCGAGCTGCCCGACCCAGGCTGGTTCTCGCTCCCGTGGGACACGACAGCGGTCGACGTCGGCGACATGATCGTCACCCGCGGATCGGCGCTCGCCGACGCAACAACCACAGGTAACGCCACCTGCCACTACGAGCTCAACCTAGTCCGCGGTGCCACCGACCAGGTCGGCGTCTTGCTTGGCTTGGTAGCTAAGAGCCAGGTGGCACAGCAGCCTCTCGGATCGTTTGCCGGGGCCTGCTTCCACACCAATCTCATGCGCGGCATCGAGCTGACCAATGACGCGTACGCGGCGGTGTCCACCGACATCGCGAGCCGCGCTCCGGTCACCGCGCAGGAACTCCTGTCCGCGCCTGTCCCCGCCGCCTGCGAGCACCCAGCCGGAGGGCTAGTCAACGGCATCCTGCCTGGAATCCCTGCGAACCATGGCGAGATGCAGCTCGCCTGGCTGAACAGCTCGCTTCTGTCGGAGTCAGCGGGCACTGCCTTCGGCGACCTGAACGGCGACGGGACTGGTGACGCCGCTACCATCCTGTACTGCAACGCTGGCGGGGTCTCCTGGCCAGACATCGTTGCCTTCTACGCGCAGGGACAGGCCGGGCTGAGGCTGCTGGCGTGGGCGTACATCACCAACTTCAACCTGCCCGGCATACAGGAGCAGGAAAACGGGTTCGTCCGGCAGATCCGCTATCAAGACGGCACTGTCTACGCCGAGTGGTCCACGCAAGACAACGGTGATGCGGCGGCCACCTCGACGCTGGACTATTCCGCGACGCTCAGACTGTCGGGCGGCAAGATCACCGCGACGAACCTCGTCGGCGTTACCGAGCGGCAGACGGTGCTCGCATTCGCGAGCGACCTGCGGGCGCGCAACATGGCGGCCGCGGACTCCCTCGCCGCGCCAGGCGTGGGCGAGCAGGCCGCCAGCCTATTCCGGTCCTACCCGTCTGCACTGAACGCGGCCCCGACGTGCTACGGCCTGAACGACGTCTTCACCATGCCGACCGCCCTGGCGAACCTGATCGACCAGGGCGGCTCGGATCAGGTCAACCCGGAAACGGAACGGCTGTGCGCGTTCCCCTCGACCGATCCAGGCGCGGACTGGATCGCCTTGGGCATGGAGCACACCGGATGGCGGACCTGGCGGGTCCTTTGGGCCCAAGGCGCCTGACGAGCTGATCGACCGGCAGGGCGTGTTCCTCGAGGCCGCTGTTATGGGGATGATGGCACGGAAGCTCCGCGTACGTCTTCAGCGCGGGACGCAAGAACACGGGAGCGACACGGATCACCTGTGTATTACGCGATAAGTTCGCTCGCACTCTTTGAGCGAGGGTAACGCTGCGTTACGATTGCTGGTTAGGGCCGACAGCGAGACTGCGGTTAAGTATTACGAGACTCTATTGAGAGCAAGAAATGACCGCGCTCAGAATTGGTCGCTCTGGCGTGTCGGGCGGGACCTGCACTCGAGCCAGGCGGTCCGGCCGCCTGATCAGTGAATATGCTCCAGTCGCATGAGGGTGGCGCAGTTTTCGGCACCCACGGACGGTGGCCCATCCTGCAACGTGAAGAACGAGCACGGCATATCTGGCGCTAGAAAGCAGAGCGGGTTCTTTGGGCCTAGCACACACTCTGGCCTGATGCCCGGTTCTTTTCCGTGGTGACGAGGGCTAGGTCAAATCCGTTTTCGACTTGTCGCGGATGAGGATGACGGTGACCGGTTTCACGCCGGTGGCGGCGTACCACAGGCAGGTAACCGCGTGCACCGCGATGGTCTCCGTCTTGCCGTTGAAGAGCCGCACCCATCGGAAATATGGAGTAATGGACCACAGGAAAACAAAAAAGCTCGGCCCAAAAGTAGGGACGAACATTTAAAACTTTCGCGCCGCCTGATACCACCGGTCCATGGGTTGGACTCATGTGGCGCCAGACGGCGTTCGGGGCAGCTCGTTTCAGCTCTTAGTGAAGGCTTCGACGAGCGAGATGGCTAGGGCCTTTGTTGCCGACGACCACGTTGGCGTTGGTGTTGTAGCCGACGGCTATCGCAACGGACGCTCCCTTCGAGTTGACACCGAAGTAAGACAGGCCGTCCGGGGTCGTCGAGTAGACATTCGTTCCCGGCAGCGGCGTCATCGAGGAGGTGATCGCGTGGTTGAGCGTGGTGGTCACCGCGCTGGGAGCCGCGTATTCGATGATCGCCTTCACAGGGTAGCCGCCGTTGTTCTTGACACCTCCGTACAGATTGCACGAGGAAACCTGCTGCGCACTTTCTGGCGTGTAGTCGATGTGGGTGACGGGAACGCCGAGGATGGCCCTGAAGTTACTGGGGTCCACCACGTGGCAGTCCATGGCGCTGGGGATCACGATGCCGTTGATGCTGGAGGCGCCGCTGCTGGCCGGCGAGGTGGCCGGGGCACTGGACGTGGCAGGCGCGGCAGCGGAGCTTGACGACGAGCCGGAGCTTGAGCTAGCAGCCGGCCCCGAGGAGGCCGCCGAGCTGCAGGCGCCGATCGCAATCGCAACGAGCAGTGCGAGAGTGCTTGACACAAGCCAATTGGGAGTACGCATCAGGCCCTCTTTAGGGCAGATTGTGCGTGAATGGAAAACTATGCTAGAGGGATGATGCGGCTGCGCGGAGGCCACCGGGCTGCATTCGCTATCCCATTACGGGCTGCGAGTAGCATCGTCCAACCGGGCCTCAGATGGCCGGTGACCGCTAAATAGGTCATCCGGGGCCCCGCAATCGGGACCACGGTTCGGCCGCAGGCTGTGGGGCACCTATCGCTCCCGCTGCGGACGGGCAACAGTCCGGCCCGCGGGGACGCCGCAGACGACAAGCCCATCATGAGCATCGTGGCTGCATACAGGACTGCTGCAGCCCGCGCCTGGGGGACTCCTTGATCGGCGTAGTTCGAGGCAAGTGCGGTCGGCCACGGGATGA
>Ga0302178_10003919_pt1 | contig 10975 bp, 6 predicted proteins | sample I_Palsa_E1_3_FD_198790 | JGI IMG/M metagenome (GOLD analysis project Ga0302178, IMG submission 198790) | Peat permafrost microbial communities from Stordalen Mire near Abisko, Sweden - I_Palsa_E1_3 | ecosystem: Environmental > Terrestrial > Soil > Palsa > Peat permafrost | place: Sweden: Abisko... | reverse complement strand
GGATCTCGAAGAACTCGAGAAGCGCATCACCAACGCGCGCATGCCGAAGGAAGCCAAAAAGAAGGCCGATGCTGAGCTGAAGAAGCTCAAGCTGATGTCGCCGATGTCGGCTGAAGCCACGGTCGTGCGCAACTACATCGACACGCTGATTGGTTTGCCGTGGCGCAAGAAGAGCAAGGTCAACAATGACCTGACGAACGCGGAACGCGTGCTCGACGAAGATCACTTTGGCCTCGAGAAGGTCAAGGAACGGATCCTCGAGTATCTTGCGGTCCAACAACGGGTCGAAAAGGTCAAGGCGCCTATCTTGTGTCTCGTCGGGCCTCCAGGTGTCGGCAAGACGTCGCTTGGCCAGTCGATCGCCCGCGCGACGAACCGCAAGTTCGTGCGCATGGCGCTTGGCGGCGTGCATGACGAGTCCGAGATTCGCGGACACCGTCGCACGTACATTGGGTCGATGCCCGGCAAGATCCTGCAGAGCCTGTCGAAGATTGGTGTGCGCAATCCGCTTTTCCTGCTCGACGAAGTCGACAAGATGGGCATGGATTTCCGCGGCGACCCGGCGTCTGCTTTGCTTGAAGTGCTCGATCCGGAACAGAACCATACGTTCGCCGATCACTACATTGAAGTCGATTTCGATCTGTCGGACGTGATGTTCGTAGCGACGTCGAACTCGCTGAACATTCCGCCGCCGTTGCTCGACCGGATGGAAGTGATTCGCCTCTCGGGTTACACCGAGGACGAGAAGATCAACATTGCGCAGAAGTACTTGTTGCCGAAGCAGATCCGCAACAACGGCCTCAAGGCTGGCGAGATGGATCTGACCGAAGAAGCGATCCGCGACATCATTCGGTACTACACGCGTGAAGCCGGTGTCCGGTCGCTCGAGCGCGAAATGTCGAAGATCTGCCGCAAGGTGGTGAAGATGCTTCTGCTGAAGAAGGCGGAAGGCGCGGTCCGGATCGACGGCAGCAACATCGACTCGTTCCTCGGCGTGCGCAAGACCGACTTCGGTCTGGCCGCGAAGGAGAACCAGGTCGGTCAGGTGACGGGTCTCGCGTGGACGGAAGTAGGCGGCGACTTGCTGACTATCGAAGCCGCTGTGATGCCGGGCAAGGGCAACATCATCCGCACGGGTTCGCTCGGGGACGTGATGAAGGAGTCGGTCGAGGCAGCGCGTTCGGTGGTGCGTTCGCGGTCGCGTCGTCTGGGGGTGTCGGATGAGGCGTTCGAGAAGAAGGACATCCACATCCACGTGCCCGAAGGCGCGACGCCCAAGGACGGTCCGTCCGCCGGTATCGCAATGACGACAGCGCTGGTGTCCGTATTGACCGGTATTCCGGTTCGTGCAGACGTGGCAATGACCGGCGAAATCACGTTGCGCGGTGAAGTGTTGCCTATTGGCGGATTGAAGGAGAAGTTGCTGGCGGCGCATCGCGGCGGCATTAAACTCGTGCTGATCCCGGAAGAGAACACGAAGGATCTGGCCGAGATTCCGGACAACGTGAAGAACTCGATCGAAATCGTTCCGGTTCGTTGGATCGACAAGGTTCTCGAACTCGCGCTCGAACGTGTTCCCGCGGCACTTCCGGAAGAAGAAGCCAAGCCGGCAACGCCTGCCGTTGCGGAGAAAAAGGACACGCCAGCAGTTGGTGAGTTCGTGAAGCACTAAGCGTTACCACGCGCCCGTCGAGGCGTGGCCCGAAGCGGTTGCGCCGGAGTCGAGCGAATCCTAAAACCCGCGTGGTCAGTGTGAACTGACCACGCGGGTTTTTTTATTAGCCCGTCCGCCGTGCGCTTTAGCGCGTCAGAGTTCCGGCAAAGGCCCCCTAATCAGGCTCAATCCCGGTTGACACCGGTCTTTCGGCTACTTCTAATGACCGCCGCACTTAGGGCTTCCGGGGCCCGCGCTCAAGCAGCCTGTCGTGAATCACCTCTTTGCAGCATCGCCCATCCACTAACCATTATTCGGGGGATCACAATGAACAAGACGGACCTGATCGACCATATTGCGCAACAAGCCGACATCTCAAAAGCGGCGGCGAGCCGCGCGCTCGAAGCCGTGATCGGCGGGGTCAAGACGACCCTGAAGAAGGGTGGCTCGGTGACGCTGGTCGGCTTCGGCACCTTTGCCGTGGGCAAGCGGACGGCGCGCATCGGCCGTAATCCCCGTACCGGCGATGAGATCAAGATCAAAGCTGCGAAGGTACCGAAATTTCGCCCTGGCAAAGCACTAAAAGATGCGCTAAACTAGCGGACTCGCTGGATACGGACCGGTTTAAAGCGGTTTCAAATCTGGCGGAGCGGATCACGCACTTCGCTTCATAGTGTGAAGATCGCTTGGAAGATCACCTAAAAAAGATCGCTTAAAAGATCGCGAGATCGAGAAACGGGTGCTTAGCTCAGTTGGTAGAGCGGCGCCCTTACAAGGCGTAGGTCGGCGGTTCGAGCCCGTCAGCACCCACCACCGTTTCGCTGGCAAGATCTAAGTAGTTCAGGAATGACCAGAAAAACCCGCATAGCTATTGGCTCTGCGGGTTTTTTAATGCCTGCGAATTGAATAACTGCGGTAAGGAGTTGGGGGGATGCCGACGATAGACCTGAATTTATCGGGCAAGGTACCAAGACGGCGCAGGACTGGGCTGTCTATCTTGATCGCCCTGCAATAAGGCTGGTATTCGGTCGGTGCCGTGGGGCGGGCCGCGTCGCTTGTTGCCACAAATGGCGACGAAGACACATCGGAGTTGATCTCGCTGCGATTAACTTGGCGCTTCACGTGATTTGGATATAAAAGCGCATTGAACCGGCGCGATGCGGCTATCGCGAAGCGTTCTCGTTGTTCATTGAACAGACGATGTTCCGATGAAAATGAAAAAATGAACTCCAGATCTTCCAAGGCGAGCGGGTTTAGTATCGTGGCAACGTCGAGAATACCCACCAGTGCGTCGCATGGATGAAGCCCTCCAATTTAATATCTTGATACATTTTAAAAAGGAATACGAAGTAATTGATATCAAGTTTCAATATCGAGCTAATGCTGCCGGAGGGCGCGCCTCTACGAAGTCACCCGGTGCTCCTCTTGTGTGGCGCATTGCGAATCTGCGTCATCAGGATCATCGGGACCGGTGACCAGATTGATGTTCCTGGAAGATGCGTGCCTCGGTGCCAAGGCACCGAGCAGGAAGCCACTAGTCCAGGGCCGGCGATTCATGTGCTAACGCCGCAGAGACTTCACGACGCGCGTCGTCCTCCTTTTCTGCTGCAACTTCTCCGTGGTCGGATCGAACCCGCCCAAGCAGCATAAAGACCATAACGGCAGCAGCCAAGGTCAGCATGATCGCAACCCAAAGTAGCTTCTTGAACGCAAGGTCATAAGCCAGGAGCAGGTGCGCGTGATCGAAACCCGAAAGGATCGATCCGGCTTTCTCCAGCGTTCCGGCAGCGAGTTGCGCCGCACCTGACACCAAGGTATCCGGATTCTGATCAGGCCTGATGTCGGCCAGCGTTTGCCGCGCGAAAAACGCCAGCAATGAACCCACAATGGCCATGGCCGTGCTGTCAATCGAGACGCGCAACGCGCCAAAGATACCGACGGCCATTCCGGCCTTGTCGCTAGGGACGACACTCACGGCAAGGTTATCCATCAACCCCCATGGGATGGCGGCACCCAGGCCAATCAGAAGCAGATCCACGCGCATCAGGATGCCATGATCTCCGAGTGGCACCTGGGTAAGTAGAAAGAGCCCTGCGACCGAGATCAGCATGCCCAAACCCGACAGGATGCCAACCGGAATAAATCGGGTGAGCATGGCCGAGAGGAACGGGATAAAGAGCAGCGGCGCTGAAAAATAAAGCATCAGTATCCCGGCATCCAGGGCATTGAGCCCTTCAATCCCGATAAACCGCAGCGGCAGAATAACAAGCAGCGCAATATATGAATAGGCTGTCGCGAGCGGCAGAAGCTGCGCTCCCACGAAACGCGGATAGCGAAACAGACTGAGATCGAGCATGGGATTCAAGACTTTCATCTCGATCACAACAAAAAGGCCCAGCATCAGACCACTCGCCGCAAACAGTCCCAACACAAGCGAGCCCGTCCATCCATGCACCGGGGCTTCAACTACTGCGAAGGTGAAGAGCGTGAGCATCAGGGTGAAGGTGCCGGCACCTGCCCAGTCGAGACCATGCGCCGATGGATTCTTGCTGTCCGTCATGAAGAAAATGCACAATATCAGAGCGATAAAACTGATCAGCGCACTACTGAGAAAGACCGCGTGCCAGCTGGAAAAAGCGATCAGGATGCCGGCCAGAGTCGGGCCGAAGGCGAGGCCTGCGCCAAACGCGATGCCGATGAGGCTGAAAATCCTGACGCGCGCAGCACCTTCGAATTCCTGGGCCAGCATTGACACGCCGCCGGCATAAGCACAGGCAGCCGCAAGACCGTGCGGAACGCGAAGGAAGTCAATCCACAAGACGCTTGGTGCGAGCGGCATCAGAAGCGAAACGAGCGTCATGACCAACATGCCGATAAAGAAGATTTTCTTGCGGCCATAGTGATCGGCAAGCGCACCTGCCACCATCAGGGTACTGCCGCAAGCGAGCATGAACGCATTGGTGATCCAGGAAAGCGCAATGGTGCCTCCCGCAAGGTCGCGACTGATGTAGGTTTGAGCAGCAGGCCCCGCCGAAAGACTTAAAGGCAAGCTGATGCAGGCCAAGATCACCGCGATGAGAACAAGGGTTTTGGCGCGTGTGGATCGTGGCACTGTCGGGGAAACATTCGTGGTGCGTTGGCGCATCGATAAGATTCCCTAAGGTTCATGCGATACAGGAAGGGCGCAACCGCGCGTTTCCCGGTTCTGGGGATGGGTCGATCCTAGGGGTGTCAGCGTCATGGATAAAGAAAGACAATGTGAATTCATCTGTCGTGAAACACGAATAATGAAAAACGGGCGCATGCTGCGGTTAAATCGAACTGCCGGTCAGCAAGCAGTGTTTGCGTAGATTCTGTACGATTCCAGTCAAGCAATGATTAGCTGTTGCGACAGCGTTCCAGCGGGGGACGCTTCCAAGTGCCATGACTGATTCGCAGCGCCTCTTTGAAGAGCCGGGTCTGTCAGATTCCCAATCCTTACCCGGGACGCCGGCAAGCTCGGCTGGCTTGACCGCTTGTTCTTGCTGCGATCGAACCATTGGCTGAATGAACATGGACGCTTCATATAGCGGGACCACATTGCTGAGATTGTGAATGGACAAGATCATCGTTTTCATACTTCCTGTGTTCGTTGTTCTGATCGGCGCCGAGTTCGCTTATGGCTGGTTCAGGCAACGTAATACTTATCGACTGAACGATGCGCTGAGCAGTCTCAGCCAGGGCCTGATCAGCCAGTTGCTGGCGCTGGTCACGCAGCTTTTTCAAATTGGCTTGTATGTCGTTGTGTTCAATGCGCTGAACCAAACTCCCAACCTCAAGCTGTGGGACACCTGGTACGGGTGGCTGATCGCCATTGTCCTGTTCGATTTCTTCGACTATTGGCTGCATCGCGCTGGGCATGAGTGCGCTGTCATGTGGGCTGCCCATGTGGTCCATCATCAAAGCCAGCACTTCAATTTCTCCACCGCCTTGAGGCAAGAAAGTACTGTCGTGCTTATTGGCTGGATCTTTTACCTGCCCATTGCGGTGATAGGCGTGCCGCCGGAGCAGTTTGGCCTCGCCGGACTGATCGTCCTCTTGTATCAATTCTGGATTCACACTGAACACGTCGGCAAACTCGGCTGGTTTGATCGCGTATTTTCTTCGCCCTCGAACCATCGTGTGCATCATGCGGTCAACGACCAATATCTCAACAAGAACTATGGCGGCATGTTTGTGATCTGGGACAGGATGTTCGGGACTTTCGCGGTGGAAGAGGAGCCTTGCGTCTATGGAACGAGGACGCCCTTGCGCAGTTGGGATCCTGGCTGGGCAATCTTTGCAGAATACTGGTCGCTCGTGCAGGCAACGCGGCAAGCGAAGTCGTGGGCAGACAAGTGGCGCATCTGGCTCAAACCTCCGGGCTGGCGACCAACGGACTCCAGTGAAGACCTTCAGGCACAGGCCTCTGCGCCAACGTTCGACCTGCAAGCGGCGGGGCAGTTGTACGGAGAGCCGCTTGCCAGCAGCGCTGCGATATTTGCCGCCGTGCAATTCGCCCTGATGATGGGAGCAACGGCGGGTTACCTATGGTATGCGGAAGAACTTTCATATCCGACGGAGCTGGGGCTGACCGCTGTTATCGTCGCCGGACTTTGGGCTTTGGGCGCGTACTTGCAAGGCCGTGTGAGCGTCATCCCGGTCATTCTGGTCGACCTCGTGGGCGTGGCGGCGGCGGTCCTGATGTTCAGGGCTTGAACGTCGCTTGAACGTCGCTTGACCAACATTTCCGCGGTGATTCGAAGACGAATGCACCGGTGCGTCCCGTCGAGCTCGCATTGACGAGGTGTTCAATTCAGGGCCGCAGCGAAAGGTGCTGGATATCTGCAACAACAATCATGCGGCGCTCGCTGCTCTGCGTGCTTGAACTGGCGCCACCCGCAACCACTCTCAACCACCCTCGGTTTCCTTAAGCACTGCCGTTGCCGCTTCGCAAGCGCCGCGCAATTGCTCGCGCATCAGGTCTTGAACGCGTTTATCGCCGGTGGCGATCGCGTCCTTGATCTTGACGGCCTGTTCAAACGACGCCCGCATGCGCCCGCCGCGCGCCATCGCAATGCGTCGCAACCGACGCACGGGGCCCATCAGGCTCGCGTGCGTTGCGTGAAGCGTGCGGTTGTCGGCGAGGGTCATCACGATCGAATAAAAACGGTCGAGTGCATCGACATAAGCCGCAGGGTCATTAGCGGCTACGTTCGCGCGCATCTCGCCTATGACGTCTTCCAATTGAGCGCGCCCAAGCGTCGTGATGTTTTCAGCACAAAGCTGGACCGCGAGGCACTCGAGCGCGGTTCGCACCGTGTAGATCTCCGCCACGTCACGTAGCGTCACCGACCGCACAAACGCGCCAACACGCGCCACAACCGTCACCAGACCCTCGCGTTCAAGCTGCGCGAACGCTTCACGCATGGGCGTGCGGCTGACGTCCAGCTGCTTTGCGACCTGCACCTCCGACAGCCGGCTTCCCGGCGCCAGTACGCCTTCCACGATGGCTTCCCGCAGCGCCGGGACCACCACGCCGTCGCTGAGCGAGTCGCTGGATGCGTCGAGCGTGCGCATCTTCGAGTGATATTTACGGCCGATCGCTTCGAGCGCCCGCTCGGGCGCTTCAACGAGATTTGCCGCTTGAGCGCGTTTAGTTGCAGAGGCCATTGACTTTCCGTTATTCGATGAATACGCTGTATACAGCTAATACAGGCAATTATACAACAGGAGGCTGCTTGGATCACGCGCGCTTGCCGGATCCGGTCGTGATCGATCGATCGGGCGAAATTCTGACCTTTACCCTGAACAATGCCGAGGCCGGCAATGAAGTCACCGCGCCGATGTTCGACGCCATGATCGCCGCGCTACGCACCGAAGCGACCATGCCCATGGCGCGCGTACTGCGCATCCGCGCACGCGGTGAAGTGTTCTGCGCGGGGCGAGAGCGTGCCGGCACGGACGCGGTGTCCATTCATCGTGAAGTATCGCGGCTGATCGAGCTTAAGCGGCTATTGCGGGCGTCTTCCCTGATCACGATTGCCGAAGTGCAGGGCGACGCGTTCGGCTTCGGCTTTGGCCTCGCGATCCTGTGCGACTTCACGCTGGTATCAAGCGGTGCGAAACTCGCCTTTCCCGAGATGCGTCACGGCCTGCCGCCCGCCGCGATCATGGCCTACCTGGGCCGATACACACTGCCCAAGCAGGTGTTCCCGATGGTGCTTTTCGGCGATGCCATCACGCCGGAGGCGGCTTTGAACGCCGGTCTCGTGACCCGTGTTTGTGCGCCCGATACGTTGCGAGCCGAAGCCGATGCACTCGCGCAGCGAATCCTCGCACTTGACGACACCGGCGCGCGCCAGTGCAAGTCCTTCTTCCAGACAGCCGAGGAAAGCTCGGTAGAGCACAACTTCCGATGCGCGACGCAAACGCTGACGGTCTCGGCGTTGCGACTGATGGCCCTGAAGTAACCGGTCATGTATGACGACAAACCCACGAAGGTTTGCAGGAGACGGAAATGAATGTGAATGCAGGCGCACGTCTGGACCGGCTGCCGGTATCGGGCTTCCACAGGCGCATCATGTGGCTGATCGGAATCGGCATGTTCTTCGATGGCTTCGATATCTACGTAGCCTCGACGGTCCTCGGCGCCACGCTGCAAAGCGGCTTTTCCACGCTCGGCCAGAATGCGCTGTTTGTGTCGCTGACGTTCCTCGGGATGATGCTCGGCTCGCTGGCTACGGGATTCCTTGGCGATCGTTTCGGCCGTCGCTTTACGTACCAGACTAACCTTATGATCTTCGGCATTGCGTCGCTGGGTGCCGCGATGGCGCCGAACATGCTGGTCCTGATCGCGTTCCGTTTTGTGATGGGCCTCGGGCTTGGCGCGGAGAACGTCGTTGGATATTCCACGCTCACCGAATTTGCGCCGCCTGCATCGCGCGGCAAGATGCAGGGACTGATGGCCGTGTTCGTCGTCTCGGGATTGCCGGTTGCGGGACTGATCGGACTTGTGCTGATCCCCTCGATGGGCTGGCGAGCCATGTTCGTGCTCGGTGGAATTGGCGCACTTGGCGTCTGGTATGCGCGCAAGTCGTTGCCGGAATCTCCACGCTGGCTTGAGTCGGTGGGTCGTCATCAGGATGCCGAAGCGATTCTTTCGAAGATCGAGAACGAGGTACGGGCCGAACACGGTGGCTCGTTGCCAACGCCGTCGCCCAAGCCCTCGGTCGCGCCATCCCGTGCGCTTGGCTCGCTTTTCATGGGCGCAATGTTGCCGCGCATGATCGTAGGGTGCGTGACGCTGGTGGTGATCAATACCTTGTTATACGGCTTCGTGACGTGGTTGCCGACCTTCTTCGTGCATCAAGGATTCAGCATTGCGAAGTCGTTCGGCTACGCGCTCGTGATGTCGCTCGGTGCGCCTATTGGCTCGGGTATAGGCGCGCTGACGGCAGATCGATGGGGACGCAAGCCGACCATTATTGGCGCATCGATCCTGGCCATTATCTTCGGTGCGATCTATCCGTTCGTGAGCAACCCGGTCATGTTGCCGGTCGTCGGCTTGCTGCTGGTGATCCCTATTTATGTGCTGGTCGCCCTGCTGTTCGCGATCTACGTGCCGGAGCTGTTTCCAACCGAAGTGCGCCTTCGTGCATCGGGTATCTGCAACACGCTCGGTCGAGGTGCGACGATCGTCACGCCTTTCATCGTGGTCGCGCTCTTTGGACGCTACGGCGTGGTCGGCGTGCTTGCGTTGATGATCGGCTTGCTGGCAATTCAAATTGTGGTGGTGGCGTGGCTTGGCGTCGAGCCGACCGGCCAGCGCCTGGAAGACATTCAGCCGACGGACGCGCCCGAGCGCCTCGACATCGGCGCCGATACGCGGGTTTCCCCGCTCAAGTAATCACGGAGAAAGCAAGATGGATGCAGTGAACAAGCAGTTCCTGAGTGCGCAGTTGTTTATTGACGGAAAGTTCGTCGATGCCGCGTCGGGCGAGACCATGGACATCATCAATCCGGCGGACGGCGCTACGATCGGGACGTTGTCGAAGGCATCAGCGCAGGACGTGGGCCGTGCGGTGCAATGCGCGCACGACGCGTTCGAAAGCGGCGTATGGCGCGACATGGCTTTCCAGCAACGGGCTCGCGTGCTGAACCGCTTCGCTGATCTGTTCGAAGCCGACCTGGAGAATTTCTACAAGCTGGAGACCCTGAACAATGGCCGGCCGATCGTCGAGACGCGCGCGCAGATTTCGCGCTTGCCGCAGTTTTATCGATACTTCGCGGCGCTTGCACTTACGCGCCGTAGCGACGTGATCCCAATTGAAGGACCGTACCTCTGCTACACCCAGCGCGTACCGCTTGGCGTGTGTGCGCTGATGACGTCGTTCAATCATCCGTTGATGATTTTGTCGAAGAGCCTCGCGCCGGCACTCGCAACCGGCAATAGCGTCGTGATCAAAGCGTCGGAGCAGACACCGCTCACCACGGTGCGGCTGGTCGCGTTATTGCAGCAGGCGGGTGTTCCTGACGGCGTGGTGAATGTGATCAACGGCGAGGGCAAGGAAGCGGGCGCTGCGCTGGCGCGTCATCCGCTGATCGCCAAGGTCGTATTCACCGGCGGTACGGAAGTGGGGCGTTCCATAGGCGAGGCAGCGGCGCAAACTTTCGCACTGACAACGCTCGAACTGGGCGGCAAGGGCGCGGTGATCCTGTTCGACGACATGGACATCGATCGCGCGGTGAACGGCGCTGCGTTTGCTGCGTTTATCGGCGCGGGGCAAACCTGCGTGTGCGGTGCGCGCCTGCTCGTGCACGAGTCTATCTACGAGAAGTTTCTCGAGAAATTCCGCACCAAGGTCGAGGCAATTCGCGTGGGCAATCCCGCCGATCTCAACACGCAACTAGGCCCTGTGATCTCCGAGCGTTCGCGTACGCGCATCCTCGGTATGCTGGAACGGGGCATCGCGCACGGGGCGAAGCTGCTCGCGGGCGGCGGTATTCCGGCGCATCTGAACGAGGGTTTTTATCTGCAGCCTACAGCGTTCTACGACGTCGATCCGAAGTCGGAATTAGGGCAGGGAGAGGTGTTTGGTCCCGTCACCGTGATCATGCCGTTCCAGGACGAAGCGGACGCGCTGCGCATTGCCAACGACACGCAGTTTGGCCTTGCGGCCTCTGTTTGGACAACAGACGTGGCGCGGGCGCATCGCGTGGCGAGCAAACTGGTGTTCGGCATGGTCTGGATCAACGATCACCATCGGCTGGATCCGGCTTCACCGTGGGGCGGCTTCAAGA
>Ga0302178_10003917_pt1 | contig 10979 bp, 8 predicted proteins | sample I_Palsa_E1_3_FD_198790 | JGI IMG/M metagenome (GOLD analysis project Ga0302178, IMG submission 198790) | Peat permafrost microbial communities from Stordalen Mire near Abisko, Sweden - I_Palsa_E1_3 | ecosystem: Environmental > Terrestrial > Soil > Palsa > Peat permafrost | place: Sweden: Abisko... | reverse complement strand
CCGGGCTGGCCCTGATCGGCCTCGGCCTGCTCGTGGGCCTGCCGTCCGGGTTCAGCCAGACCGCGGTGCTGGCCAGCGCGGGCATGGCGGTGCTCGCGGCGGCCGGCTTCGCCGCGGTCACGCTGACCGGTTCCAGGCCGGTGCCCGGGCTGGACGAGGCGGCCGTGACCGGTTTCGGCTTCACCGCCGGCGGCCTGGCCCTGATGCCGCTAGCGGCGGCGTTCGGCGGCCTCGGCTTCCGGCCCGATCCCGCCGCCCTCGGCCTGCTCCTGGCCCTCGGCACCGGCCCGACCGCCGTGGCGTACACGCTGTATTTCCGCGGCCTGCGGACCGCTGCCGCCAGCACAGCCGCGCTCCTTACCCTGCTCGAACCCCTGACCGGCACCGTCCTGTCCGCCTTCATTCTGGGAGAACGGCTGAGCGCCACGGGGATCGCGGGCGCGGGCATCCTCGCTCTGGCCGTGATCCTCACCGTGCGGGCCGGCCGAGCTGGCCGCACGCGCGGAGCCGGCGACGTTGGCGGCGACGATGAGCTCTACGGCGGCAGGTGAACTGGCCCCAGTTCAGCTCGCCTGCCGGTAACGCTCGCTGATCCCGGCGCGCAGGGCCGATTCCGGTACGCCCGCCGCGGCCAGGATGGACGGCACCATCCCGCGTTTGACCGAGCTGAGGGCCAGCGCGATGTGCTCGATCCCGATATGTGAATCGTGCCGGGCGACCGCTTCGCGCAAAGAGAGCTCGAGGATCTTCCTGGCGGCCGGGGTAAAGGGCAGGCGACCGTGGAGAAGCGGGCCAGGCGCCCGGTACCGGCCGGTGGCCACCTCGGTCCCGGGAGCAGGCGGGGTGGCGATGCTACTCCGGGCGCGGCGCCGGAGGCGCCAGCTCCGGGCCGGACGAGGCCGCCGGCGGCGAGTAGTTTCCCGGTGCACGGTCCGCGCGGCCGCACTGAGGGCCTGGGGCCCGAAGGTTGATTCGATCCTGGCGCGCACCGCATCAATATCGATCCCGATCGAGGCCAGTGCGTCCCGGTCAAGGCCGGCGAACAAGCCGGTCCCGGCCCCCAGCCCAACCCGCCGGACGATCTCGCCCTCGACCCGCTCCGGCGTGAGGCCGTGCTCGCAGAGGACCGCGCTGGCGGGCTGGCTGGTGGAGACGGCGGCAAGCAGGAGATGCTCGCCGCCGACGTAGCGATGCCCAAGCCGGCTGGCGTGCTCGGCCGCCTTTTTGATGACGGCGCGAGCATCCGGGGTGAAGCGTTCGAGCATCATCGCCCCCCGATCCGCCGGCCGTACTTGCGGTGCACGGTCTGCTTGGTGACGCCGAGGCGCTCGGCGATGTCCTGCCAGGACCAGCCAAGCTCGCGCGCGCTCTGGACCTGCAGAGTCTCTAGCCGCTCGGCCAGGGTGCGCAGGGCCGCGACCGCGCGGAGCCCGACATCGGGATCATTGCTCGTCGCGCCTTCGGCAATTTCTAGTACGGGTTCCATGATCGTCAGCATAAGCTGACGATTGGGTGTTCGTCAACATATGCTGACGGCAATGGCCTTGATGTCCAGTCCAGCGCCCCCGGGAGGACAGTTGGCAGCTGCGTTCAGACCGGCAAAGAACCCAGGACCACGACGCCACGCTTCGGATGGAAGAGACAGCAAGGCTGGAGACAGCGTTCAGCCGGCATCCAGGCGAGCTTCTTAGGTTCTGATTAGGTCCGCTGACGAACGCACCAGGGCGGGCTAGAGCAGGAAGGGTTGGGAACGTGTTCGATAAGGTGACCATCACGTACCGGGGAGCGAAGTACGAGGTCGGCCGGGGACGGGACTTCTACGGGATCTGGACCGTCGGAGGGTCCCGGTCGCAGCCATTGCAGTGGTGGCCGGAAACCTCAGAAGGCTGGTCCGCCGCGTGGACGAAGTTCACGCAAATCGAGGCACCGGGGGCGATCACCCCGGTCGGCCGGCGCACGCCCCCTGTTGCCCCAGGTCCGGTTGCCTCAGGCCCGGTCTCCTCAGGCCCGGTCTCCTCAGGCCCGGTCTCCTCAGGCCCGGTCGCCTCAAGCCCGGTCGCCTCGAGCGGTGCCCAGGTGGGGGAGAGCGCGAGTGTCCGCGATGCAGGCACGGCCGCGGCCGGTCCGGCCACGGCGCTGCTTGACGACAGGGACAGGGCTGGCGCGGCCCGCTCAGGCGATGCCGGGTTCCCTCAGGGTCCTCCGTTCGCCCAGGGCGGTGCCCCGTACGGCGCGAGGACGGCTGACTCCCGGACCGGTGCCTTCGGTGCTGCGTTGCTGGCCGTGGGGGTCGTGCTCGGCGTCGCTGGTCTCTTCCCCGCTTATCTGGCTGGTGCGAGCCTGTCCCAGCAGCCCGCTCAGCTCGTCCCGCACGCGATCTACCTTGCCGTCTGGGCCGCGAGTACGGTGCTCATCCTGCTCGGCGGCGTCCGCTTGCGGCTCGGCGCCCTGCTGGGCGTGGGCATCAGCGTCGTCACCTTCGGCCTGTTCTTCGCCGATGCCGGCACCGCCATTGCCGCGGGAGCGCACACGGCAGGCTGGGGTCTGTGGCTCTCGCTGCTGGGCTGGCTCGCCTGCGCCGCCGGATCGGTGCTGGCTTTCCTGTTCCGGCCCGCCGCATCGCCCGCCGACGCCACCCGGGGCTGGCTGGCCCGCCAGGATTACCTACGCCGTCCGCGCGGGTCTGAGCTGGGCCCGGTCGTCCTGCTTGTGCTGTCCGGCCTCGGGGTAGCCGCCGCCTTCGCTCCGGCCTGGGACAGCTATACACTGCATACCGCGGCCGGGCAGTCGCAGTCCCTGACGGCAGGTAACGCCTTCTCCAACCCCGGCTTGGTGATCACGGGGGACGTCGCCGTCATGGTCGCGCTCGCCGCTGTGGTCATCGTGGCCGCCCTGTGGCGCCCCCTCCACCATGGGGCACTACTGCTAGCCGGCGCGGTCATCCCGATGGCGGCCCAAGCTATCTCGGCCCTCATCCAGGCCGGCGAAGCAACCTCGCCGACTCAGTTCGGGATCTCGTCCGCGCAGGCCACCCAGATCGGCCTCACGATCAATTCTGGTGTCACGCCGGCGTTCTGGATCTACTGCGGGTTCCTCGTGGCGCTGCTGGTCTCGTGCGCCTGGATGCTCTTCACGCCGCACCAGGGCACCGGAACACCGGCCGAGTCCTTCGCCCCGCCGTCAGGCCCCGCAGCCGGTACATACGCCTACCCGTGGAGCCCCGCCGCGCCGGGCGCCCAGCAGAGCAGCGTGAGGCCGACGGCCGACGACGACGACCCAGCCGATCTTGATGACGACGATCTTGATGACGACGACGAAACCGAGACGGACATGGTTCCCGGCTTCGAACCGACCAGTTACAGCGGGTCGGGCGACCATCCGACGGCCTGAGTGTGCCGGTCGGCCCCGCGTCCTGCGCGGGCTGGCCCAGGCGCACCCAGCGACCCCGACGGTGAACTGATCGCCGGCGAGCCCGTCCGCGACGCCCTGTCATGGCTGTCTCAGTACGACGTCGGCCTGAGCCCGCAAAGCACCTCGGTACTCCTCCTGCCCGTCGCAGGCTAGAGGAGATCAGCGCTGGAAGTAGCGCACCTGCTCCTCGTGCGTGACGCGCATCCATTCGGGGCCATCCCCGAGCCGCGGATCGCTGTACGGCTTCCCGGCCGAAACGGCGTCCAGGTAGGCGGAATCCGCAGCGAGCCGGCTGCGGAACTCGGCGGCCTCCCCGGCATGGCCGTGGCCGGGCACGACGTGGCGCACACCGGGCAGGGACGCCAGCCGCTCCAACCCGGTGCGGTAGTCGCCGAGCGGATCCGCCGCGTCGGTGTCGAGCAGCGGGATCTCCACGTCGGAGCACATGTCGCCGGCCACCAGGACTCCGGTGCCGGGAAAGAAAACGGCGCCGTGGCCGGGGGCGTGCCCGTCATGCACGATCAGCCGGGTCTGTGGCCCGTCCCACGGGATAATGGGACCATCCAGTGGCCGCAGCCGCCCGACCAGCGACAGGTCATGACCGGGCGCGTCCCGCTGCACCTCGTCGAGGATGGCGTCTCGTTCAGTCTCCGCCACGGTCACGGCGGCGGGCGCGGCGTACCTGGGCGCCGTGCCGAGCTCGGCGCTCCACAGCACGTGATCCCAGTGCGCGTGCGTCGACCAGGCCGCCGACGGCGTGAGGCCCCGCTCGGCAAGTTCGGCGGCCAGCCCGGTCAGCTCGGCCACGGTCACGCCGGGATCGATCAGCAGGCACCCGCCCGGGCTAGCGGAGCTAACCACAACGGTCGTGATGGTCAGCTCAAACGAACTAGTCGCCATGAGCACTCCCGGCGCGATCTCAGTCAAGCCTGCCACCGGACCGGGACGAGCCGCACCGGCAGTGCCTCCAGGCCGTGGATCAGCGTGCTCGGCCGCCAGCGCAGCGCCTCGGCGGGCACCGCCAGCTCCATCGAGCCGAACCGGTCCAGCAGCGCGCCGAACGCGATCTCCGCTTCGAGCCGGGCCAGCGGCGCGCCCAGGCAGTAGTGGATGCCGTGACCGAACGCCAGGTGTCCCGAGGTGTCCCGGCCCAGGTCCAGCCGGTCCGGGTCGGCGAAACGGGACGGATCCCGGTCCGCCGAGCTCAGCGCCACGATCACCGCCTCGCCCGCTTCGATGTGCGCCCCGCCGATCTCGACCGGTTCCGCGGCGAACCGGCCGGTCGCGTGGTTGACCGGGTTCACGTACCGCAGGAGTTCCTCCACGGCGCCGCCGAGCAGCGAAGGGTCGCCCCGCAGCCGGCCGAGCTGCCCGGGGTTGAGCAGCAGCGCGAGCGTGCCGCTCGCGATCAGGTTGACCGTGGTCTCGTGCCCAGCCACCAGGAGCAGGAACATCATGGACAGGAGCTCGTTCTCGTCGAGCCCGTCCCCCTCGTCCCGCGCCAAGATCAGCGCGGAAAGCAGGTCGTCGGCGGGCTCTTGCCGCTTGGCGGCCAGCAGCGCCATGAAGTAATGGACCATCGCGGTCGCATCCGCCTGGAATGTCTCGACGGAGACGTTATTGGAAATGATGCTGGCCGACCATTTCCTGAAGTCGTCCCGGTCCGCCGCGGGTATGCCGACCAGCTCGCAGATCACCGTGATCGGCAGCGGGAACGCGAACGAGGCCAGCAAGTCGACATCTCGCTGCGTCGACATCTCGTCGAGCAGTTGCGCGGTGATCGCGGCGATCCGCGGCCTGAGCTGTTCGACACGGCGGACGGTGAAGGCCTTGTTCACCAGCCTGCGCAGCCGTTCGTGATCGGGCGGGTCGCTGTTGAGCATGTGCCCCTCGATCGCGGCGTAGATCGAGCCCGGGTCCAGGTGCCAGCCGGGCGGGCTCTTGCGCAGCCGAGGATCAGCCAGCGCAGAGCGGGCCTCGATGTACCCGGTGACGAGCCAGGCGGGCGTCCCGCCCGGCATGATCACGGCCGAGACCGGGCGCTGCGCCCGCAGCCGCGCGTGCACGGAGTAAGGATCCTGGAAATACTCGGCGCCGAGGTATTCGACAGTTCCCCGGTCCATGTCCGCCCTTGTCATGCGCGTCCCTCGTCAGATAGGCCGGACCCCTGATCCCCGTGGGCCCGCGGACGCCAGCTTAAGTAATAACTTATACGTTGTAAAGGAATCCGGGTCGCCGGGAGTCCGCTGCCAGCAGAGCCGGGACGGCCACCAGTTCCACCGCCCGATCAGGACCACCGCCGCCGGCACGAGCAGTGTCCGGACCAGGAACGTGTCCATCAGCACGCCGAGCGCCAGGCCGACGCCGACCACGACGATCGTCCTGACGTTCTGCGCCCCGGCGCTGCCCGAACCCACGATCGCCAGGACCCCGAACGTCCCGGCCAGCACCAGCCCGGCCGAGGTGACCGTGGTCCCGGTGACCTGCAGCGCGCGGCTCACCGCGTCGGCCAGCGGCAACCGGTGAGCCTCCTCCCTGATCCGCGTCATGACCAGGATGTTGTAGTCCTCGCCCAGCGCCAGCAGGAACGTGAAAAGCAGGAACGGCAGGATGAACGTCAGCCCCGGCTGTCCGGCGGCCCTGATGAACACGAGCACGGTCAGCCCCAGCGCCGAGAAGTAGGACAGCACCACGGAGACGATCAGGTACAACGGGGCGATGAGACTGCGCATCACCACCGCCAGCAGCACCGCGATGACGGCGATGGCGATCGGGATGACGGTGCGCAGGTCTCGGTCGGACAGCTGGGCGACGTCGAAGGTGAACGCCGCCTGCCCGGTGACACCGAAGGCCGTGGCCCCGGCGGTCCGCGCCGCCCGGGCGGCGGCGGCGCGCACGGCCGGCACCGCCTGCGCCGCCGCCGTGCTGGTCGCGTTCCCCGCCGCCAGCGACGTCGCGAACGAGATCGTGTCCCCGTCCGCGCTCACGTACGAGCTGCTGGCCCGGTAGGCCTGGTAGGCAGCCAGCCTGGCCGCCGGAAGGGCCGTCCCCGGCGAGGCCGCCAGCCCGCGCGGCGGCCCGTAGGCAGAGTAAAGCGCCGCGTACTGCGCCGGGCTCAGCGCGGTGCCGTTGGCGTCGAAGGGCCCGCTCACGGCGGTGAACTGCGGATCGGAGGCCAGCTGCTGCCCGGCTGCGGCCACCGGGACCGCGGACGCCCAGACCGGCTGCGGCAGGCGCAGCACGATGATGGTCGGGTCGGCCGCCGTCTGCGGGTAGTGCCCGGCGAGCAGCGCGTTGCCCAGTGCCGAATCGCTGCCCGGCGGCGCGGTCACCGCCCCGCCGAACCCGGCGGCCACGTACCCGGCCGAGGCTACCGCGAGCCCGCCGAAGACGATGAGGCCGCCGACTAGCGTCACCACGGGCCGGCGCACGATCCGGGCGCAGACCGGACCCCACCAGCCAGGTCGTCCGGCGCCCGGCCGGACGGAGGAAGGCCAGAAGGCGGCTGGGCCCACGATGGCGAGCAGGGCGGGCAGCAAGGTGAGCCCGGCGATGAGCATCAGCCCGATCGCGATGGCCAGCGGGGCCGCCAGGCCGGAGTAGAGGCTGAACGTGGCGGTGACCAGCGACAGCAGCGCGGCGATGAGAATGCCGGCGGAGAACGTGATCGTCTCGCCGACCCGCCCGACCGAGAACACGATCGCCTCGTGACACGCGAGCCCGGCCCGCATCTCCTCACGCACCCGGAACATCAGGAACAGCGCGTAGTCCGTGCCCGCGCCCAGCACGAGCACGATCAGCAGCAGCGACGCGATCTGGGACACCGGCAGCCCACCGGCGGCGGCGACGGCGGTGAGCCGCTCGGCTATCAGGACCACGACGACGGCGGGCAGCACGGCGATGAGCGGAGCCAGCGCTGACCGGAACACGGCGATGAGCAGCGCGATCACGAAGATAATCGAGAACCACTGCACTTGGCCGCCGGTCTTGGCGGACGTCGCATTGCTGTCCACCCGGGTCGCCACTGTCCCGGCGGTGTGCGCCTCGAGCCCGGCCGGCAGCTCCGCGGAGCGGATGGCGCCGCGTAGCCCGGCCACCAGGTGAGCCTGTTGCGTCGTAGCGAGCCCGCCGGACTGGGCGAGCGCGGCGAGCACCGTGAGCTGCTCGGCCTGGCCGTCGGCGGACTGCCCGGCGTCCCGTACCGACACGACCCGCGGGACCCGTGCCAGCGCGGCCGCCAACCGCGCGACCAGCGCCTGGTCGGTGCCGGTCAGCGGCTGGCCGCGGGTCGCGGCGACCACCGTGACCGCGGTCAGCGAGGCCTCCTGCAGCGGCGAGGCCAGCTGGGCCGCCTGCTCGCTGGGCGCGCTGGCCGGGAGGAAAGAGGTGTTGTCGCTCTGTGTCACGCTCGACAGTGACGGCAGCAGCACCATGGCTGCGGCCACCCCCGCGACCCAGGCGAGCAGGATCACCCACCGCAAGCGCACCGACAGCCGCCCGGCCGCGGCGAAGAAGGTTCCCACGAAGGCCATCGTGGCCGGCTGGCGGCCGGTTGCGGGGCCTGCGGGCGCGTAAAGTTGCCTCGTGGCAGATCCCCACGGACCCGTAGCGTACCGGCCTGCGCCGGGCGAGATTCCCGAGTCCCCAGGGGTCTACAGATTCCGCGACCAGCGTGGCCGGGTGATTTACGTCGGCAAGGCGAAGTCGCTCCGGCAGCGGCTCAACTCCTACTTCGCCGACTTCGCCAGCCTGCACCCGCGCACTCAGATGATGCTGACGACGGCGGCGGGCGTGGAATGGACCGTGGTCGGCACCGAGGTCGAGGCGCTGCAGCTGGAGTACTCCTGGATCAAGGAGTTCGACCCCCGCTTCAACGTCAAGTACCGGGACGACAAGAGCTATCCCTATCTCGCCGTGACCATGGGCGAGCAGTACCCGCGGGTCATGGTGATGCGCGGGGCCAAGCGCAGGGGCACCAGGTACTTCGGCCCGTACAGCCACGCCTGGGCCATTCGCGACACGGTGGACACGCTGCTCCGCGTCTTCCCCGTGCGTACCTGCTCGGCCGGCGTGTTCAAGCGGTCAGGCCAGATCGGCCGGCCCTGCCTGCTCGGCTACATCGGAAAGTGCTCCGCGCCGTGCGTCAAGCGGGTCAGCGAGGAGGAGCACCGCGCGCTGGCCGAGGACTTCTGCGACTTCATGGCCGGCCAGACCGCCCGCTTCGCCAGCCGGCTGGAAGCCGAGATGAAGCAGGCCGCGCGAGAAGAGGAGTTCGAGCGCGCGGCCCGGCTCCGAGATGACCTGCGAGCGCTTGAGCGCGCCATCGAGAAACAGGCGGTGGTGCTCGGCGACGGTACCGACTGCGACGTGATCGCGCTGGCCGAGGATCAGCTCGAGGCGGCCGTGCAGGTGTTCTACGTCCGCGGCGGCCGGGTCCGCGGGCAGCGCGGCTGGGTACTGGACAAGGTGGAGGACGTGACCCCGGCCGGCCTGGTGGAGCGATTCCTCGGCCAGGTCTACGCGGACGCCCCCACCGATGCCGAGGCGGTCAACGCGGGCATACCGCGGGAGGTCCTGGTGCCCGAGATGCCGCCGGACCCGGCCACGATGACCCAGTGGCTGACCGAACGCCGCGGCGGCCCGGTCGATCTGCGGGTGCCGCGGCGTGGCGACAAGAAGGCGCTGCTCGAGACCGTGGCCCGCAACGCCGCTCAGACCCTCGCCCTGCACAAGACCCGCCGGGCCAGCGACCTGACCACCCGGAGCAAGGCGCTGAGTGAGATCACCGAGGCGCTCGGCCTGGAGGACGCGCCGCTCCGGATCGAGTGCTACGACGTGTCGAACCTGCAGGGTACGCACGTGGTCGCGTCGATGGTGGTGTTCGAAGACGGCCTGGCCCGCAAGAGCGAGTACCGCAGGTTCGCGATCAAGGGCTCCGACGGCACCGACGACATCTCCTCGATCTACGAGGTGATCACCCGCCGGTTCCGCCGTTACCTGGCCGAACGCGAGAAAACCGGTGAACTGGACACGCTCGGCGACCCCGAGGCGGCAGAAGACCAAGATCCTTTGGCGGAACGGGCAGTGGTAGATGCCCCGAAGAAATTCGCTTACCCGCCCAACCTGGTGGTCGTGGACGGCGGCCCGCTCCAGGTCGACGCCGCTGCCCGGGCGCTGGCCGAGCTGGGCATCGACGACGTGGCCGTCTGCGGCTTGGCCAAGCGCCTGGAGGAGGTCTGGCAGCCGGGGGAGGAGTACCCGGTGATCCTGCCCCGCAGCAGCGAAGGCCTGTACCTGCTGCAGCGGGTGCGGGACGAGGCGCACCGGTTCGCGATCAACTACCATCGCCAGAAGCGGGGCAAGGCCGCCACCACGAGCGCCCTGGACGACGTGCCCGGCCTGGGCCCAGCCCGGCGTGCCACGCTGCTCAAGCACTTCGGCTCGGTGCGTAAGCTCAGGGCTGCCAGCGCCGAGGAGATCGCAGAGGTGCCGGGAATAGGCCCTAAGCTGGCCGTGACGATCCTCGCGGCCCTCAGCAGTGCCAGCTCGAACAGTGCCAGCTTGAACAGTGCCGGCTCGAACAGTGCAAGCTCGAATATTGCGGGCCCGAACAGGGCGGGCTCAAGCAGCCTGGGGGGAGACCATGGGGATGGCTGAGGACCAGACGGACATCGTCGTCATCACCGGCATGTCCGGGGCTGGGCGGTCCACCGCGGCCAAGTCGCTGGAGGACCTGGGCTGGTTCGTGGTGGACAACCTGCCGCCCGGCCTGCTGCCCACGATGGTCGACCTCGCGGCCAGGTCCAACGGGGCGGTGTCGCGGATGGCCGCGGTGGTGGACGTGCGCAGTCGCGCGTTCAGTACCGACCTGAAGTCGGCGATCAACGACCTGGGCGTGCGCGGGGCGACGGCCCGGGTGGTGTTTCTCGAAGCCGCCGAGGATACCCTCGTGCGGCGGTTCGACAGCGAGCGACGCCCGCATCCGCTGCAGGGTACCGGCCGGGTCACCGACGGGATCGCGGCCGAACGCGAGCTGCTGCGCGAGGTGCGCGGCGACGCCGATCTCCTGATCGACACCTCCCGGCTCAACGTGCACGAACTACGCGCCCGGATGCGGAACTTCTTCGGCGGCGGCACTGCGACGGGTGTGCGCTTGTCCATAGTGTCGTTTGGTTACAAGTACGGTCTGCCGGTCGACGCCGACCTGGTCGCGGACTGCCGTTTTCTGCCGAATCCGCACTGGATCGCCGAACTTGCCCCAATGACGGGGCAGGACGCGCCGGTGCGCGAGTATGTTCTTTCCCAGCCTGGTGCCGAACAGTTTCTGCATTATTACACTGAGTTGCTGCAGGTGGTGCTGCCCGGCTATGAGCGCGAGGGTAAACGATTCGTGACCCTCGCGGTGGGCTGCACCGGCGGCAAGCATCGCAGCGTGGCCATTGCTGAACAGCTGGCGACGCGCGTCGCGGAGGCGGCTGGGATCGGGACGGTGCAGGTCGTGCACAGGGACCTAGGTCGGGAGTGAGCATCTGGTGACTGGCCTGAGGGTGGTGGCACTCGGCGGCGGC
>Ga0302178_10003915_pt1 | contig 10980 bp, 9 predicted proteins | sample I_Palsa_E1_3_FD_198790 | JGI IMG/M metagenome (GOLD analysis project Ga0302178, IMG submission 198790) | Peat permafrost microbial communities from Stordalen Mire near Abisko, Sweden - I_Palsa_E1_3 | ecosystem: Environmental > Terrestrial > Soil > Palsa > Peat permafrost | place: Sweden: Abisko... | reverse complement strand
GGTCCATGCTGCCGCGGCCGTCATCGACGGACGCTTCGATGCGGGCATCGCGAAGACCATGTTCTCGGTGACCGTCAGGTCTTCGAGGATCGACAGATGCTGGTAGACGATGCCCAGCCCAAGCGCCTGGGCGACCGCCGGTGAGGCGCTATCGAGCACCTGGCCGCCGATTTCGACCGTCCCCGAGTCGGGGACGGTCGAACCGGCTGCGACTGCCATCAGCGTGGATTTCCCCGCGCCGTTCTCGCCCACGAGGGCATGCACCTCACCGGCGAGCACCTCGAGCGTCACGCCGTTAAGCGCGATGACGCCCGGATACGTCTTGGTGACGTCGGTGAGTCGCAAAACGACGGGGGAATCCATTACTGGCGCAGATCAGGAGTTGGCATTGCCGTACTTGGAAATGTCCGACTGCGTGATCTTGTTCGAGGGATAGAAGTCCGAGGCAGCGCCCTTCACGCACTGGTAACTCTTACCGGCCAGCGTGTTCTCCCACGCGGGCAGGGTGATGATCCCCGGCTCGTTGTTCGGCAGGCCCTCTGCCGCGGCGATCGCCTTACGTGCAGCGATGCGCCCGAGCCAGTTCCGCGACGAGATCGTCTCGAGCGGGAGCTTCTTCTGCTGGTAGAGGCACGACAGCCCGTTGTCGTCGAGCGTCGCAATCGCCGGCAGCTTGCGACCGGCGGCCTGGAACGCCCGAACGCTCGCGAACGCGTCGGTGCCGTAGTTGGAAATGATTCCGTTGATGACGGGGTACTGCGACAGCAGCGAGGCGGTCACCGTCTGCGCCACCGACGGCTCCCAGTCGGTCACCGCGTAGGAGGTGTCACCCGTCAGCAGCTTCATCCCCGGGTGCTTGGCAAACACGGCGACGATCGCCTTCAGCTGGTCCTCGCCGACCGGGCTGCCAGCCGGGCCACCGGTGTAGATGACGTTCCCGTGACCGTGCAGCGCCTGGACCATCCAGTCGGCCCATGCGGTACCGGCTGCGGCGTCGTTCCAGTCGACGTACTCGACGTAGTCGGTGCCGTTGACCCCGCCTGGATTCGAGCCCCACGGCACGACCTTCACGCCCGCCTTCGTCGCGGCCTGGAGCGTTGGCAGCTGAGCCTGACCGAAGTCGGGGATCACCGTCATCGCGTTGGCGCCCTGCGCAACAGCGGAGTTGATCGCCGCGTCCGCGCCGGTCAGCGTGCCGCCGCCCGCGGCGGCGATCACCTTGACGTTCGGGCACTCCGCGGCGGTCGCCTTGACCGCTGCGTAGGACTCCTGCGACCAGGCGTTGACGCCGAAGCCGTCCTCGACGGCGAGCGTGATCGGCTTGGTACCGCAGAACTTGATCTTCGGCTGGATGCCAGCCGCCTTGACCTCCTGGCTTGCGTTCGGCCACGACGTCGCGGCGACGGCCGCCCCGGCCCCTACCAGCACGACCAGCGCGACGGCTGCCGGAGCGAGCCAATTGCGCCGCCGGCCTTTGGCCGACAACTGCTTAACCCTCTTCATCTCTTCCTCCTCGACCCCCGTTGTATGGACACTCCGATGCGCCGCCATGAAACGCGGCTGACGCTGCCATGCAGCTTCGGCTTCGCCGATGAGGGGTGATTGCCACCGGCGAATCGATGAGCGAATGGACGATTGGTGCGGCACCCCTCACGGGTCGTTCTCCGTGACCCGAGCGACGACCGTGGTGGAGACCGTGCGCAGAGGCGTCGGCGCGCGCGCTGAAGAACGCGACCAAAGGCGCCGCCACGGAACGTTGCGCAGCAGCATGCCGACGGCGATGATCGAGCCCTGGATGATGTACTGAACCGAGTCCGCCGCGCCGTTGGCAGTCACGATCTGATCGAGTTGCGTGAGGAACAGCGCACCGGCCGCGGTCGCGACGACACTGCCGTTGCCGCCGGCGAGCGAGGTGCCGCCGAGCACGACGGCAGCGATCGTCGGCAGCAGGTAGGTCGAGCCGGCGCTGATCCCCGGCGTCTGCAGATAGCCGGTGATCAGGATCCCAGCGATGCCGTAGGTCAGGCTCGCGAGCACATACGTGGCGATCACGTAGCCGCCGACGCGGATGCCGGCCGCGCGCGCCGCCGGAGCGCTCGCGCCCACGGCCACGAATCGGCGGCCGGGCACTGTCGCTCTGATCACGGCCGCCACGACCGCCACGGTCACCACGGCGACCCACACCGTGTTCGGAATCCCCAAGGTCTTGTGCACCGCGAAGCTCCCGAGCCCAGGCGGACTGCTGCCCGTCACCGAGCCGCTGGTCAGCTGATAGACGGTGCCGACGAGCAGCGCGTTGACACCGAGCGTCGCGACGAGCGGCGTGATCCCGAACTGCGTGACCGCGATCCCGCTGACCAACCCTGAGGCCACGCAGGCAAGCACGACGAGCAGCAACGCAACCGGCAGCCCCCCGTTCGCGCCGCCGGTGTGCAGCGTGACGATCACCGACGTGAGCAGGATCATGCCCGGCACCGTCAGGTCCAGGCCACGCTGCTGGATCACGAGCGTCTGCCCGACCGCCGCGATCGCGAGCATCGCGGCGAACGGCAGCATCGAGAGCAGCGCGCTGCCGGTCAGGCTGTTGGAGGCGAGCAGCGGGCTGAGCGCGAACAGCAGCGCCGTGGCAACCCAGATCGCCGCGTAGCGCGGTGCGTGCAGACGCTCCAGGACGCCGAGCACGCGCCGTGGCGGAGCCTGCGCAGTCGCGGACGCCCGATCTGACCACTCCTGCTCGCCCCTACTCGGCGGTTCGTCCACCATCGGTGAGGAGCGTCGTTGCAGCTGTTGCGCTCGCAAGCGCTGGGCGTGCGTCCAGGGCGCCCGGGTGCTCGCCGCCGCCGCGCGGATGCGCCGGCACCGCGAAGTCCGCAGCCACAACGCGCAGGCTTGCCCGCGTGCCAATAGCCGCCTGCTGCCGATTACCCCGGCCGGGGATTGATGCCAACGCCCTCTCCTCCTGTACGAACTGCTCGTCTTCTACGAACGTGCTCGTGCAGGGCAGACGCTAAGCAATCGCGGGCGCTATGTCAAGCGTTACTGAACGCTGGCCCCCAGGGTGTTCAGTGGTGGTCGCTACTCGGGGCCGTAGCGACCGAGCGTGACCCAGACGGCGCGCACCTCTACATCGCCGTCGTTGCGCAGCCGATGCGGGATCGTCGACTGGAAGCTGATCGAGTCGCCGGGCTCGAGCACATGCTCGCCGAACCCGACCGTGACGTTCAGCGTCCCGCTCAGCACGAGGCCGAACTCGCGGCCGCTGTGGCGCATCAGGTTGCCGTCGCCGCTGGAGCTGCCGCCGACGCCGTACACGGTGACCATGAACTCGACATCCGGTTCGTCCCAGGCCATCATCCGCTCCCATCTGACACCGGCCTCGAGCTCGATCGTGCGACGCTCATTGGCACGGTGGACGATCGCGCCGCCGTCGCTGCGGGGCTCGTCCGACACGACCGGGCGGCTGGGGACCGGGGCCGTCGGCGCCGACGTCGAGGACGACTGTTCGGGCGCCTCCGCGACAACGTGTCCAGTGGAGCCGACCAGCTCGAAGATCGCATCCAACGAGAGGCCGAGCTCGGAGACGATTGCATACAGCGTGCGCACCGACGGCTGGACCTTGCCCGTCTCGATCTGCGACACGAGGCTCGGCGAGACATCGAGCCGGCGGGCCAGCTCGCGCAGGCTCATGCCCGACTCGAATCGCCGCTGGCGCAGCTGCGCCCCAACCGGCGGAGCCGCGCCGTCAGCCTCGGCGCTCGGCTGCTCGAGGCCGTTCTGATCGGCTGGATGATTGCCGGCATTCATGCGCGGAGCGAGAATACGTTACCCGCGACTACTCCTTGAACTCCGCGTAGGGCGTCGGGGTCGGGAAGGCAGCGGCTAGTGCATTTATCTCACACGTCGCCAGCAGCTCGCTGACTCCGTTCTCGACATCCGCCAGGCGACGCTCGCAATCCTCGAGGTTCTCGCGCAGCCAGGCGCGCGACAGCTCGAGCGGGTCGCGCGCCTGCCACTCCTCGAGCTCGCCTGCGGGCCGGTAGCGCGCCGGATCGCTGCGTGAATGTCCGACGAAACGGTAGGTTCGAGCCTCGACGAAGACCGGCCCACCACCGCCGCGGACCAGCGCGAAGACCTCCTGTGCCGCGGCGCGCGTCGCGCGCACGTCCATCCCATCGACGATCCGCGTCGGGATCTCCATCCCGCTCGCGCGCGCGCAGATCTCCCCCGCCGTCACCGCCGCCATCGGCGTGTACTCGCCGTAGCCATTGTTCTCACAGACGAACACCAGCGGCAGTCCCAGTACCTTGGCGAAGTTCAGGCACTCGAAGAAGTAGGCCTGGTTGGTCGTGCCGTCACCGAAATAGGCGACGGCGATCCGGTCGCTGTCGCGCAGCGCGAGGGCGACGCCGGTGGCGGCGGCGATACTGCCGCCAACGATGCCGAAGCAGCCGATCAGGCCGTGGTCGATGTCGACCACGTTCATCGATCCGGCGCGGCCGCCGTTGATCCCGGTCGCGCGACCGAGCAGCTCGGCCAGCAGCCGCTCGGGTTCGAGCCCGAGGGCGAGCGCGTGCCCGTGGCCGCGATAGGTGCAGGCAACCCGGTCGTCCGGCTCGAGTGCGCTGGCGAAGCCGACCGCGACCGCCTCCTGGCCGTTGTAGAGGTGCGTCGTGCCGTAGACCTCGCCGCGCAGGAACAGTGTCTGCACCAGCTCCTCGAGCCGGCGGATCGTCAGCATCCGCCGGTGCAGGTCGAGCAGCAGATCGCCGTCCTCGGCTGGGCTCACGCGTGCCCCTCAGCGGCGACGTAGGCCTCCGGGATCCAGTCGCCGCCGATCCGTGCACCGGACTCAGCGGGCGCGCGGCTGAGGATGTCGTCGCGCGACTCGATCGCCAACCGGCGCACGCGCGCGTGGTCGACGTCGAGCAGAACGCCGTCGCGCTTGACGACCGTGCCGTCGACGAGGATCGTGTCGACCAGGCCGGGATGGGCGTTGTAGACGAAGGCCCCGATCGCGTTGTTCATCGGCGTCATCCCGAATGAGTCGGCGCGGACGATGATCACATCCGCGCGCTTGCCGGGGGTCAGGCTGCCGATCCTGTGGTCCAGGCCGCAGGCCCGCGCCCCTTCGATCGTCGCGAACTCGAGGACGTCGCGGCAGGTCAGCTCCATCGTGCTCACCGAAGGCTCGCCGCGCTCGCGTGCGTGCTCGTTGTCGAACCCGCGCTCGGTCCCGATCGCGGCGCGCATCGTGCCGAACAGGTGACCGCCGTTCGAGCAGCAGACATCGATCGAGAGGCTCGGACGGATTCCGGCGTCGAGCAACCGCCCGGTGGCCGGCCAGCCGTGTCCCATCTGGAGCTCGATGTCGGGCGAGATCGAGGCGCTGCAGCCGGCGTCAGCCATCATCACGAGCTCATCGTCGGCGAGTGTGTTGCAGTGCACGAACGTCAGCGTCGGGCCGAGCAGGCCGTGCTCGGCGAGCTGGGCGATCGGCCGGTTCTTGCCCCACTCGCCGTCGCCCGCATGGCAGCTGATCCGGATCCCCAGATCAGCGGCGAGCTGCCAATCCTCGGCGGTGACCTCCATCGTCGCGAACTGGTTCCCGCGCGGCGCGAGACATAGCGTCACGAGCGCGTCGTCGGAGGACAGGCGTCCCTCGCGCAGGCGCCGGACGTCATCGGCCGGATGCGCGAGCGCGCTGACCGGCTGCCAGTGGCGATGTCCACCGCCGTGGCCGAAGATCACGCGCGCGCGGGTCTCGATCAGCGCGTCGACCGCGGCGTCGCTGTGCTCGGGCGTGTTGAGGTTGTGCGACCAGTCGAGCAGAGTGGTGATCCCCGAATCGAGCGCCTCGAGCGTGCCGATCAGGTTCGCCGCATAGGTGTCCTGCGGCCGGTAGAGCCCGCTCAGCGTGCCGTGCAGGCCGGTGAAGTAGTGCGCCAGCGTCCAGTCCGAGGCGATGTTGCGAAACAGCGCCTGCCAGGTATGGCGATGGGTGTCGACGAGCCCTGGCAGCACGAGGCAGTCGCTGGCGTCGATCAGCTCGGCGTCCGTGGCGCCGAGATCCGCGCCCACGGCGACGATCGCGCCGTCCTCGATCAGCACCTCGCCGGTGGCGAAGTCACCCAGCTTCGCGTCAACCGTGACGACGGTGCCGCCCTTGATCAGCGTGCGTTGAGCCATCTCCCTTGTCCTCCCTCAGGTCGGGGATCTGTCAGTGCGCGGCCGAGGAGGCCTCGACCGCCTTACCGTTCACGCGGGGAGCCTCGAAGTCCGCCCCGCGGACATATGCCTTTCCGGCGACCAGCAGCTCATCTGCCGGGAATCGTGTCAGGACCTCCGGTCCATCGGCGGTCACGACGACCTCCTCCTCGATCCGCGCCGCCGAGCGGCCGTCCTGTGCTGGGCAGTAGGTCTCCAGTGCGAAGACCATCCCGACCTCGAGCTCGATCGGATCGTTGAAGGAGTGCAGGCGCGAGATCATCGGCGACTCGTAGAGGCCGACGCCGAGCCCGTGGCCGAACTGCAGACCGAATGCGGCGCGCTCGTCGGGTAGTCCGATCTCCTGCGCGCGCGGCCAGACGGCGGCGATCTTGTCGGTCGTCACGCCCGGCCTGACCAGGTCGATCGCCGCGTCGAGCCACTCGCGGCAGCGACGGTAGGCGTCGAGCTGCGCCGGCGTCGCATAGCCGACGTTGAACGTGCGGTAGTAGCAGGTGCGGTAGCCGTTGAAGGCGTGGATGATGTCGAAGAAGACCTGATCGCCGGGGCGCAGCAGACGGTCGGAGAAAGTGTGTGGATGGGGTGAACAGCGGTCGCCGGAGATCGCGTTGATCGCCTCGACGTGCTCGGAGCCCAGCTCGAACAGCAGCTTCATCGCCATCGCGACCACCTGGTTCTCGGTGACGCCCGGGCGCAGCATCTCGTAGATCTCCTCGTACACAGCGTCGACGATCCCCGCGGCCTGATCGAGCAGCGCGAGCTCGTCCTCGCTCTTGAGCCGGCGCGCCTCGAGCATCACCGGCTGGGCATCCGTCAGGTGGATCCCCTTGCGCTGGAGCGCGAGCAGCGTCGTCATGTCGGGAACGTCGATCCCGATCGGCTCGCCGGCGAGACCGCGCTCGGTCAGCTCACCCGAGATCAGCTCGGCAAGGTCATCGGGGACACCCGTCGCGTCGGGCATCGCGCCGCGCATCGGCGGAACCCAGGCCCGCCAGCTCGACTCGGGCAGCCACGGGCAGTAGAGCTGGTGATGCTTCGCCGCCGAGCCGAAATCCCAGAGGATCGGGTCGTCCTCGCGGAACAGCAGCGCGAAGCGGATGTTCTTGTCGCGCTCCCAGGTGCCGATCGCGGTGCTCGTCACGTAGCGCAGGTTGTTCGGGTCGAACAGCAGCAGCGCACCGAGATCCGAGGCCGCCAGCGAAGCCTTGGCGCGGCCGAGCCGGTGGCTGCGCAGGCGGCCGAAGTCGACCCGCTGCTCCCAGTCGACCGCCATCTTCGCCCCGCGTGACGCAATAGCCATGCTCGCCCCGACCTCTCCCGTTGGTGTTCAGCCATTCTGCACAAGAGCAGGCACGCCGTCAACCACGGGTGTATTGTCTGCGCCGTCCGAAGCTCAGGAGAGGGGATCGGGACGATGGTCGAGGTGGAGTCTTGACGGCGCAGCTTGCCTCGCTTGCGGCCGCGCTGCCGAGCGCGGTGGCGCTGCCGGGCGACGAGAACTGGGGTCAGGCGCGGGCGGCATGGAACCTCGCCGTCGAGCAGCGACCTGTCGCCGTCGTCTACCCGGCCTCGGCGGAGGACGTCGTCGCGACCGTCCAGTTCGCTGCCGAGCACGGACTGCGGATCGCGTTCAACGGTGGCGGCCACAACGCGGCTCCGATCGACTGGAGCGAGGACACGCTGCTGCTGAAGACAGAGCGGATGCGGGCGATCGAGATCGACCCGGCGGCGCGGCGCGCGCGCGTCGAGGCCGGGACGCTCGCGAAGGCACTGTCGGTGGCCGCCGGTGAGCACGGCCTCGCCTTCCTCGCAGGCACCTCACCGGACGCCGGCGTTGTCGGCTACCTGCTGGGCGGCGGCTACAGCTGGATGATTCGCAAGTACGGCCTCGCCTGCAACAGCATCCTCGCCGTCGAGCTGGTCACGGCTGACGGTCGCCTGATCCGCGCCGACCGCGAGTCCGAGCCCGACCTCTTCTGGGCGCTGCGCGGCGGCGGCGGCAACTTCGGCGCGGTCACGGCGATCGAGCTCGAGCTCTTCCCGGTGGCCGAGATCTATGCCGGCTGCCTGTTCTGGCCGATCGATCGCGCAGCGGAGATCCTCAATTTCTGGCGCGAGTGGATCGAGACGCTCCCCGTCGAGTGCCACTCGATCGGCCGGATGCTCCAGTTCCCCGACCTCGACTTCCTGCCCGAGCACCTGCGCGGTCGGTCGTTCGTACTCGTCGAGGCGGCATTCATCGGTGAGGAGAGCGACGGCGCCGCCCTGCTCCAGCCGCTGCGCGACCTCGCTCCTGAGATCGACACCGTCGCGGTGATCCCCTCGAGCGAGATCAGCCTGGTCAACATGGACCCCGACTTCCCCCTGCCCTACACGGGCGACGGAATCCTGCTGCACGAGTTCACCGCGGCGGCGGTCGACGCGATGGTCGAGCGGTTCGTCGGGTCGCCGCTGGCGCACGTCGAGTTCCGCCACCTCGGTGGCGCGGCGGGCACCAGCTCGCCCGAGCACGGCGCGCTGAGCTGTGTCGAGCAGGCGTTCCTGGCATTCACGTTCGGGATGGCGCCGGACGCAGCGGCGCACCGTGCGGCCGCCGAGCACGTCGAGTACCTGCTCGCAGGCCTGGCGCCGTGTGACAGTGGCTTCCGCTACCTGAACTTCGCCGAATCGAAGGCCGACCCGCAGACGCTCTTCCCGGCCGCGAGCTACGAGCGCCTGCGCGAGGTCAAGGCGCGGTACGACCCGACGCGGATGTTTCAGGCCAACCATCCGATCCCGTCGGTCTAGCGCGTGCGCGAATCCGCCTGCGTGTTTAGCTCAACTACACAGCACGACGCGCAGCGTCTATGTTGTCGCCCGTGAGCGGAGGAGCGGTGCTGATCGTCGGTGGCACCTCGGGCATCGGCCTGCGCATGGCCGAGGCCTACGCGTCGGCGGGCAAGCACGTCGTGATCACCGGGCGCGACCGGGAACGCACCGCGACGGTCGCCGCAGGCATCGCGGGCAGCGTCGCGGTGGAAGCACTGGCGCTGGACCTCGCCGCCCCCGGCGAGCTCGCCGAGCGCCTCGCGCCGGTCGGGGAGGTCGAGCACCTGGTGCTCGCGGCGATCGAGCGCGATGCCAACAGCGTGCGCGACTATGACCTCACGCGAGCGCTGCGGCTCGTGACGCTCAAGTTGGTCGGCTACACCGAGGTCGTGCACACGCTCGCCTCACGCTTCAGCGACGACGCGTCGATCCTGCTGTTCGGGGGACTCGCCTGGCGTCGCCCCTACCCCGGTTCGACGACGATCACGACGATCAACGGCGCCGTGTCGGGACTCGTGCGCACGCTTGCCGTCGAGCTGGCGCCGGTGCGGGTCAACGCCCTGCATCCGGGGGTCGTCGGCGACAGCCCCGAGTGGGAGGGCAAGCCGGCGGGCGTGCTGGAGGCGCTGGTCGCGCGGACGCCGCTGAAGCGACTCGCAACGATGGACGATGTCGCCGACGCCGGGCGCTTCCTGCTCGAGAACCGGGCGATCAACGGTGTCAACCTGGAGGCCGATTGCGGATGGATGCTGCTCTGACACGACGGCGACACCATCTGCTGGCGCGCGAGGACGTCGAGCTGCTCGTGGCGTTTCCCGACCGCAGCATCGGCCTGCGCCGCGCCGAGCTGCTCGGCAGCCACACCGGCTCCGTGCACATGGGCCTCGGGCTGGTCGAGCTCGCGGACGGCCGGATCGACACGCACGTCCACTCGCACGAGGAGGGGTTCTACGTGCTCGAGGGCGAGCCGATCCTCTACCTCGACGGCCACGGCGTTCGCCTGACGCCGGGCGCCTGCGGCGTGATCCCGGTCGGCGTGCCGCACGCCTGGCGCTCGGCGGCACCGGCGCGCTGGATCGACATGCGCTCCCCGCGACCACGCGACGGCGACCAGCCGACCGACACCTTCGTGACCGGCCCGACGCCCGACGGCGAACCGGCCGAGCTTGATCTACGCGACCCGCGCAACCGCAACCTGTTCCTGCTGGCTGACGCCGACATGAACGTCGACCTGCTGAAGGCCGGCGCGTCAGTCGCCGCGCCGACGGTCTCGGCGAGCATGGCGACGGCCGCGCTCGCCTACAGCGGCATCACGGTCAAGATGCTCGTCGACCAGCGGACCGACGCGCAGCTCTCGACGATGTTCATGGTCGACTACCAGCCCGGCGCCATCGCCCACCCGCACGACCACCCGTTCGAGGAGGCCTACTACATGCTCGACGGCGCCGTCGACGTCGTCGCCGACGGCGAGCGCTATGAGCTCCGCCCCGGCGACGTGTTCTGGAGCGGCGTCGGTTGCATCCACGCCTTCTACGAGACCAAGGGCGGGCGCGCCCGCTGGCTCGAGACGTCGGCGCCGGGGCCGCCCGACCGCCACTCCTACCGCTTCGAGCGTGACTGGAACTACCTCGCTGAGAAGCTCGCGGAAGACGGGCAGGCGCCGACGCCGTGAAGCGACGCGCCTGCGCGGGACGCGCCGCCCCGAAACCCGCGGCTGCTCAGCTCGGCCAGATCAATTCTTCGCGGTCTTGTAGGGGCAGCGCTTCTTGCCGAGGAGGTGCTCGTAGACGACGCAGTAGGCCGGGCGCGGCTTGCCGGCGGCGTTCGCGAGGCCGGCGTCGAAGCTGTCCTTCTTGTCGTTCTTGCCGCCGTACCAGGAGTAGATGTAGAGGCGCGTGATTCGCGAGTAGGCGTCGGCGAGATGGAACATGTAGGTGGTCGCCCGCT
>Ga0302178_10003912_pt1 | contig 10982 bp, 13 predicted proteins | sample I_Palsa_E1_3_FD_198790 | JGI IMG/M metagenome (GOLD analysis project Ga0302178, IMG submission 198790) | Peat permafrost microbial communities from Stordalen Mire near Abisko, Sweden - I_Palsa_E1_3 | ecosystem: Environmental > Terrestrial > Soil > Palsa > Peat permafrost | place: Sweden... | reverse complement strand
GCGCTCGAGCGGCCCTGAGGCGCGCGGCGAGCGGCCCCGAGGCGCGCGTCCCGTTCGGCGAGCCTTCGGGCGCCGCGCGCCGCTGGTAGAATCCGCTGTTCCGGCGCTAGGAGGAGAAGTTGGGCCCGACCCGATCCGAGCAGCTACTGATCGACCGCGAGGACGGCGAGCGCGCCGCGAGAGAGTCGCTGCGGGCGCAGGTGGCAAGGCTCGAGCGCGAGCTGTCGGCGATCGTGGCCGACCGCTTCCCACATATCCCCGCGCCGGGCGCCTTCGCCGAGGCGCCCGCCGGCCCGTGCCTTCTGAGCCTCGAGCAGCTCGAGCGCTCGCGTGACCGGCTGGCGGGCCGTGTGGCCGAGTTCCGCCGGCTGGCCGCCGTGCGCGTCGAGCACGAGCGCCGCGCGCATCAGCTGCTTGAAGACATGAAGCTCGAGCCGGGCCGCTACAAGTTCGCGCGGCTGCCGGTCAAAGACCTCGGCCAGGGCGGCTGCGGCGTCTGGCGGGTGCGTCCGCGGCTCGGCCTGATCGGGATGCTCGCCGGGTGGTGGCAGGTCAAGCTCTCGTCAGGGTGTCCGTTACCCATGGGCCTGCGCTCCAGGCGCGGCCCCGCTGAGAGGCGTTGAGCAGCACCGCGAGGGTGCGCCGCTGACGATCGGTCATCGAGCCGATCGTCTTCTTCTCCGACATCGGGATCTGGGAGAGAAACTTGCGGCAGCGGGTCTGTCCCCAGCGGCGCTGGCTCATCAGCAGGTCGGCCACAGCCATGCTGTGAGCCTCCCAGGGGCACTCGAGGATCACCGTGGCCACCTCGACGCTGCCCATCGCCACCCGGCGCTTCAGCTCGGCGCGGGCGAGGCGGACCTTGTTGGCGCGTTCTAGGGCCCGCATGTGCTGTGGACCGTGGGGTGCGAGCGTCACTGTCGCGTTCATATGCCAACTCTCCTGGTTGCGGCCGCGACATTCTTCGCGGCGTGCAACACCGTTGGGGTTTTACGGGTACGCGCTGCCTGGCCATCTGAAACCCTCCCTCAGGAGTCGCGGCTGGTCCCGGCACATCACCTCCAGAGGGCCGGCTTGAGGCCAACCCCGGATGGTCAATGCAGTGCGCTCGTGCAAGCTACGACAGCCCGCCCCGCGCGGTCAACCTCGCGCTCGTGCATCGTGCGCTAGAAGCGACCTTTTTTGTTCCCGTGGGGACTTGTGAAGAAACGGACAAGTCCCAGCGGGTGGATCGGGCCCCGCGTTCTCGCGCCGATCAGGGCGCGCCGTCCTGCCAGACGGGCCCGTGCTCGGCCTCGAACGCCAGCTTGACCCGGGCGAAGGCGTGAAGCGCCCGGTCCAGCGTGGCGTGGTCGTGGGTCGCCATCACGCTGGTTCTGAGCAGCGCCCCGCCCGGGGGCACCGCCGGGTGCAGGGCGCAGTTCGTGAACACGCCCGCGTCATAAAGGGCCCGCCACAACAGGGCGGCCTTCCAGTCGTCGCCGACCAGGATCGGGATGATCGGAGTGCGGATCGTCTCTGCCGGCGCGTCCTCGGACGGCCCCATCCGCACCGGCTCACCGCTCAGCACGTTGAATCCGAGCGACTCGAGGCCGGCGGCGAAGTAGCGGGCGTTCTCGAGCACCGCGGCCAGCAGCTGCGGCCCCTCGGGGGAGCGCAGCACCCCCAGCGCGGCCAGCGCGGCGCCCAGCGCAGCGGGGACCGCCGAGGCCGTGAACAGAAAGGCGCGCGAGGAGATGCGCAGGTAGTCGATCACCTCGGCGTCCCCGGCCAAAAAGCCCCCGCAGGCGGCCAGCGACTTGGAGAAGGTGCCCATCCGCAGATCGACGCGGTCCTCCACCCCCAAGAGCTCTGAGGCGCCGGCCCCGCGCGCTCCCAGCACTCCCGCCGCGTGCGCCTCATCGACCATCAGGCGCGCGCCGAAGCTCCGGCACAGCTCGGAGATCTCGACAAGCGGCGCGAGGTCCCCCTCCATCGAGAAGACCCCGTCGACCACGACCAATACTCCGCCGCCGTCGTCCTGGGCGCGGCCGAGCGCGCGCTCGAGCTTGTCCATGCGCCCGTGGCGGAACGGGCGCATCTTGGCTCGCGACAGCAGCACGCCGTCGAGGATCGAGGCGTGATCGCCGGAGTCGACGATGACCGTGTCGCCGGAGTCCAGCAGCGTGCCCAGCGCCCCCATGTTCGCCTGGTGGCCCGTCGTGAACACGATCGCGTCCTCGGTCTGCATCCACTCCGCCAGCTCGCGCTCGAGCTCCAGGTGAAGCGGCGTCGTGCCGTTCATCAGGCGAGAGCCGGTCAGCCCCGTGCCGTAACGCGCGAGCGCGTCGCGCGCGCCCTGCATCACGCGCTCATCGCCGGTCAGCCCCAGGTAGTTGTTCGAGGCCAGCATGATGCGCGGGCGGCCTTCCATCTCCACCACCGGCATCGCGGGCGACTCGACCGTGCGGAAGTAGGGCATCAGGTCGGCCTCGCGCGCCGCGCGCAAGAGCTGTTCGCGCTCGTGGCCGCGGACCTTTGCGAAGACGTCTATCGAGGTGGGCATATAGGGTGGTCGCCGCGATGGCAGTCGAGATCCGGCCTGTGGCCTCCCGGCGCGATCTGAACACGTTCATCAAGCTGCCTTGGCGCCTGTATCGTAACGAGCCCAACTGGGTGGCGCCGCTTCTGAGCGATCTGAAGGAGCAGCTCGATCCCGCCAAGAATCCGTTCTTCGAGCACGCCCAGGCCCAGTACTTCCTGGCTTTCCGCGACGGCCGCGCCGTCGGGCGGGTGAGCGCCCACATCGATCGCAACATGCAGGAGTTCCAGGGCAACGACTGGGGCCTGTGGGGCTGGTTTGAGTGCGAGAACGACCCCGAGGCCGCCCGTGCGCTGCTGGCCGCGGCCGAGGACTGGCTGCGAGCGTACGGGGCCGGCACCATGATCGGCCCGATGAGCTTCACGACCAACGACGAGGCCGGCCTCATGGTCGAGGGCCATGAGCGCCCGCCGATCATCCTCAACCCCTGGCACCACGCCTACTATCAGACGCTGCTCGAGGGCGAGGCGGGCCTGTCCAAGGTGATGGACCTGTACATGTGGAGCCTCGACGTGTCAGGTCGCGACAAGGTCCACCCCGCGATCTGGGAGATGGCCCGCAAGGTCGAGTCAGAGCACGGGATCGTCTGCCGCAACTTCCGAAAGAAGGACCTGCAGGCGGAGGTCGGGCGCTTCCTCGAGGTCTACAACGCCGCCTGGGAGCGCAACTGGGGCTTTGTCCCGCTGAGCGAGCGGGAGGTGCGCCACTACGCCAAGAAGCTCAAGCCGATCCTCGATGAGAACTGGGCGATGGTCGCCGAAAGGAAGGACACCAAAGAGGTGGTGGGGGCGGCGCTGTCGCTGCCCGACTACAACCAGGTGCTGGCAAAGCTGCGCCCGCGCGGGCGGCTGCTCCCGTTCGGCTGGCTGACCGCGCTGCGCGAGCGCTCGAAGATCGACCAGGTGTACGTGTTCGCGCTCGGCGTGAAGCCCGCCTACCAGCACACCGGCGTGGCGGCGCGCTTCTATGAGATGCACTTCGACGCTGCCGAACGCACGCCGCAGAGGGGCGGTGAGATGGGCTGGATCCTCGAGGTCAACAAGCCGATGAACCGCGCCATGGAGGGCATGGGCGGCGAGATCGTGCGCCGCTATCGCGTATATGAGCGCACGCTGTAGCCGCGCGGTTGCCGGCTCGCACGGCCAGCCCGATTCCGCGGATATGAATCAAGCGCACGATCCAACTTTTTGTGGGCCGAACCCGCCGCGCCATCCGCAAGCGGTCTGCGCCGCCGTCTACACTTCGGCGCGTGAGGGATCACTTGCAGCCCGAGGAGGCGCAGGGCGGTGCGCAGGCGCCGTCGCCGGGCACCGGCGACACCGAGGAAATCGACGCGCTGCCGGTGCTCGCCGAGGAGGCGGAGGTCCTTCGCGCCTACCCGCTCAAGAGCACGCCGGCGACCTACTGGAGATCGACGAGCGCCGCCATCCCGGCCGTGCAGGCCGCGGCCGCGGCCGCCGGCGGATTCGTGGCCGGGGCGGCGGTCGTCCGCCTGGTCGGCCGCCGCCACCGCAACGCCTCGCCGCTGTCGCTGTCGCGCCGCGGGCGGGGATCGGCGCGCGGCTCTCGCGACAAGCGCGCGTCCTCCAAGGCCACAGAGCTGGTCCAGATCGTCGGCAGCCGCTCGCTGCTCGTGGACGTGCATCTGCTCGGCGGCCGTGGAGATACGTGAGGAGGTAGGGCCGGCCGGCCCCTTTCGCCTGCCGTTGAGGGCGGGCGCGGACGGGGTGCTCAGGCGGCGGGGCGGGGTGCTCGAACGCCTGCTTCACCACGGCGATGAGCCGGTGGTGGTGCGGGTCGCTCAGACCGCGCACGACCGCGTCCTGTTCGGGGCGCGCGCCGCCAGTCGGCCGGCCGCGGCCCACGGCATCGCGCGGATGCGATTCGCGCTCGGGGTCGACGAGGACATGAGGCCCTTCCGCAGGCGCTTCCTTCGCGATCCGCTGATCGGCGCCTCGCTGCGCCGGCGTCCCTGGCTGCGGGTCAGCCGGCGCCCGGAACCGTTCGAGGCGCTCGCCTGGGCGATCTGCGGGCAGCTGATCGAGGCCGAGCGGGCCGCTGCGATCGAGCGCCGCATCGTCGCCTCGCTCGGGCGGCGCGCGGCGGGCTACGACGGTGCCGGCGGTCTGCGCGACCTGCCGGCGCCGGCGACGCTGGCCGGAACGGCGCCGGCGCTGCTGCAGTCCTTCGACTTGGCCGGCGCCCGAGCGGTCGCGCTCGTGCGCGCCGCGCGGGAGGTTGCGCGCGGTGGGGTGGACCTGCACAGCCCCGATCATGAGCGGGCCTGGCGCAGGCTTCGCGCGATCCCGAACATCGGCTCGTGGACGGTTGAGAAGCTCGCGCTGCACGGTCAGGGCCGCCACGACCAGGTTCCGGCCCTCGACCTGGCGCTGTTGAGGCTCGTGGGCCGCACGCTCAGCGGAGGCGATCCCGATGCCTACGCCGACGAGTCCCAGGTGCGCGAGTTCTTCGCTCCCTACGGGGAGTGGGCGGGGCTCGCCGCGGCGCACCTGTATTCGCTGTGAACTTCCGCGTCACTCCCGGCCCGCTCCCGCTCGAGCGGCCGGGGCGTTCCGACTTCGGTTCTGTTCTGCGCTACGAACAGGTGTCAGCCAAGCTGCTCGATCACCTCGTAGGCTCCGTCGAGCAGCACCTGCTCGACGGTTGACGCGATGCGGGCAACCTGATCACCGCGCCGCGCCTGAGCCTGAACGTCGCGCAGTTCCTCCCGTGAGCCGTTGAAGAAGCCGAATGAGATGACTACGTTCGGGTCGTCCACGTCACGCACGTGGTAGCCGAGTAGCTTAGCTAGCCCCCGCATAGACTGGGAGCGACTCCGCAGACAAAGCTAAACGTCGGGTCCCCCCAGTAGTTCCAAGCGAGGTATGTTCCCCACCCGTCACTTCCGGTCGCCCCGATGTTGTTCACCCCTACGATGTACCAGCCGTCGGAGAAGTGGGCAAAGACAGGGCCTCCCGACGCGCCACCTGTCATCTTGCAGCCGAGGGCTGACAGATAGTAGCCGCTGCCGGTCAAATACTGAAGGCCTAGCCCATCTCCCGGCTGGAAGTGCTCTCCTTCATATCGGTCACTACACGAGTCTTGTTCGTTTCCGTAGCCATATTGAGCTTCTCCAAAAGAGCCGGCCTTTGGATAGCCTGCGAGATAGAATTCGCTCCCAGCTGGGGCGCTATAGCCGGTCCTGATGTTAAACGCCCCCGTATACTGGCCAGCGTAGCTGCCGTCAGTGTAGGCTGCAATTTCAGCCAGCCCGTAGTCGCACTCTCCGCGTGCTTCAGCCAACGTGCCTTCAGCCCAGCACTGGGGGACCCAAGTATGAACAATCGGGATTTGGCCGTAGGGCTCATAGATGGACGAAAGTGCGTCGGATCCACCGGTACCGTACTGAGCCGCGGGGATAAAATACATGTTCCCCTGGCTGATCTGGTAACCGACTGAGACACTAATCCCGGCCACGCGGGCATCTTGCACCCCCTGGGCGGTCCAATAGAGACAATGAGCGGCCGTAATAATCAGACCCGGGGAGATCAGCGTGCCCGAGCAGCTGAAATAGTCACCGTTCGAAAGCTTCGTGAGAACCTTGCCAACCGCGGCGATCGGCGGCTTGACCCAGCCCTGCGATTGCACCGCGGCGATGCGGGCGTTTGGCGTCCCCGCTGCGATCGACGCTTTGTGTGAAGGTTTGTGTCCGCGAATCCGACGGCACCTGTTCTTGCCATGCCCGTGCCGTACACAGATCTTCACCTCGACACCGTTCCTGTATGTGCGACAGGTCCGAATCCGCCCGTGACGCCCTTTTCGTGTGGAGCATTTGGTTCCGCTGAGACGGTGGGGCGTGATCGGGCCGAGGGCGCCAGCCGCGGGTTTACCGGACGGGTTGAGATTGCTTGAGGGGGGCAACGGTCCAGGGGTCTGCGTCGAGGGTGGTAGCGGTTTGGCGGCCTGGTTGAGGTTCGTCCCGCCCTCGCCTGCTGTCCGAAGTACGCCGGTCGGGGGCGAGGACCCTCCGGTCCCGGGTAGGCTTCCCGATGGCGCGGAGAAACCTGGGTCGCCGCCGTCAACACTCCACGCCGTCCCGCAAAAGCAAACACCAACCATGAGCATCCCCGACAGGATGCCGGTCATGAGCCGCGGCACAGTTCCCCCTTTGATCGCGTTACCGGGCGCAAGCCTCTCGCAAGCCCACGGCCCTTGACATGCGTTCAGACTGACGGTAGGTTAGCACCCTACCAACCAAACGCCTCGCGTTCCGATGTGGCGCGGGCGACGGGGCCCGTGTGTCGTAGCCGGCGTGTCAGCCATCGACGTTGGGGGGAAGCATGATGAGCCCGAGAGACCGACAAGAAGGCCGATGCCTAGGCAGGAAGTTCGTTTGCACGGCAGCAGTCCTATCGGTGGCGGCGGTGACGCTTCCAGCCGCTGCGACCGCGTCCGAGAGGCGCGGGACGAGTCTTACGTCAAACGCTCCTGCAGCTGCGAGCACCCAAGCTCCTATAACGATCGAGGGCAGGCTCACAGGCAGCGGCGGCAAAGGGGTTAGGCATGAGCGCGTCGGCCTCTATTGGGAGCCCAGTGGTACTAAACGCTTCAGGCTTCTTCACATCAGCGAGACCAATTCCAGCGGCCGGTACAGCTTCACCTTCGCACTTGGCGCCGGTAGTGGAAGGCTCGAGGTGCGGTTTGCCGGCAGTCGAAACTGGCGGCGCGCGTCCTCGATTCATAAGATTAGGGTCGCGACACCTCCCGCGACGACGACTGCGAGCTCGCAATCAACTCCGACCACAACTCCGACCGCCAAACCAGCTCCGAGCCCGACGCCTGCCCCGACCACGACCGTTGGGCCTCCCAGCGCGACGCCGCCGCCCCCACCTCCGCCACCCCCGGCTGAAGCACCCACAGGAGGGGTAGCTTCCACCACGGCTCGCGTCGCGGATGATGCCGACGACATCGACTTTGGCGAACAGAACTGTGAATTCGGACAGATCTACAATACTTTTCCGTTGGTTGGCGCTCCAACGGGCACCTGGGTGTTCACAATCGACCAGCTGTGGGCCATACCCACCGACGGGTCGCGTGGGTGGGCCTACGAAGGATCAGGCGACTACTATTACAACGGAACCTATGGCCCCGTTTTCGATTGGTACGACGACCGGAGTAACGCTGTTGGCGCCGGTGGCAGCGCGATGGATGTGTGGAACATCTACCCTGGCTGGACGACAGATATCGTTCAGTGGGTTTGGGACGGCGGCGTCTGGTACAAAGCGGGTTCCCTTCCCCAGCCCTGCGCGTTCTGACGACGGTACCACCAGCACTGGTGCTACCGGAGCAACGGTAACGAGGGCGCCCAGAGGCACACGGCAGCGACCGGAATCACGGAACCACCTGAGAATGCGGTCAGTCTGACGATGCGGGTGTTTGCCTGTCCCCATGACGCTAGCTTCGTCGCCGGCCAGCGCTGTCTGGAAACGAGCAGGGCCTTCGTGGGCACTCATCAGCGTATCGCGCGTGCCGGGCCCAGGGCCCGGCGCTCGGGGTCGAGCATCGACCAGAGTCACGCGCCCTCCTCTTCGCGCTCGAGCAGCAGGGCAAAGGTCGGGCAGGCCCTGGCCGCGCGCCTTGCATGGTCGATCAGCTCAGGCGTGAGCCGCTCGCCGTCGACGATCGGATAGCCCCACTCGTCGAGCGTTATCCGCTCGGGCAGGAGCTCGGCGCACATGCCGTGAGCCTCGCAGGCGATCGGGTTTACACGCAGGCGCCCGCTCATGAGGCCCGAGCCAGTTCGTGGGCGGCCGCGGTGTCCCGCATGCGCACGGGAAGCGGCAGCTCGGCCGAGACGCACGCCTCGCAGCGCCCGTGCCGCGCGTGGTCTTGAAAGTCCGGGGCGAACGTCTCGAAGGCGCTCAGGATGAAGTTGACCGCTCCGTCGGGATGGCCGCACGCCCCGCGCCGTCGCACGAGCGAGCTGAGGCGCGCGATGCGCTGGGTGGCCCGGGAGGCGGCCATGCCCGAGGCGATCTCCTCGACCGTGTGAGCCAGCGCGTCAAGGCCGTTCACGCACGGACCGCACTGACCGGTGCTTTCAGATGCGAGCCAGCGGGCGACCCGCGCGGTCTCGGCGACCGGGCAGGCATCCTCGGACAGGAGCAGCACGACGCCCGCTCCGAGCGAGGCGCCGTGCGCCGCCAGGTGTTCATTCGACAGCGCGAGGCCGTGCATGAGCTCCTTGCCGATCCAGCTGCCCGCGTAGCCGCCCAACAGCGCCCCGCGCACGCCGGCGGTGGTCCCGCCGGCCGCTTCGATGAGCGACGGCAGCGATGCGCCATGCTCGATCTCATAGACGCCCGGATGGGCCACGGGCCCGGACAGGGTGATGAGCGCCGAGCCGGGTTGCGCGGGGGTGCCGAGCTGGCGGAACCAGTCCGATCCATGACGCGCGATCAGCGCGATATGCGCGAGTGTCTCGGCGTTGTTGACGAGCGTTGGGCGGCGTCTGACGCCCTGTTCGAAGATCATCGGGGGCGTGAAGGTGGGCTTGGCAGGGCCTCCGTTCAGGTGATTGACGAGGGCCGACTCCTGACCGGCGACATAGTGGCTCGGCACGGCGACCAATCGCACCCGCGCCCGCGCGCCTCCTGGACGGTCGCGTTCAGCGATCGCCGCGCTGATCGCGCGGATGCTCGCGGAGGCCGACTCGCACACGCATACGATCAGCTCATCCGCGCCGACCGCCTGGGCGGCGAGCTCGCCGCCGTCCAGCACGAGGTGTGGCAGTGACTCACAGAGCGTCCGGTCCTTGAGGCTTGCAGGCTCACCCTCGGCGGCGTTCACCACCACGATCGCCCGCCCGCGCGCGGGCGGGCGGGCACTCCATACGGCGCGCAGCTTCGTGGCCGTGGGGAAGCCCGCGCCGCCGCGGCCACCCAGGCGGGCGCGCTCGATCCGCCCGATCAGCGGGGACTCGACGCGGCGCCTGCGCTTGTGGTCCGGCGGCAGGGGTCCGTGGACGGCCGTGTGCGAATCGAGATCCATCGCCCCGTGGTCCGGGATCCCCGCCAGGATCCGCGGCAGGGCCGCTGCCATGGGAGTCTGAAGCGACCAGGCCTCAGTCGTCAACGACGGCGAAGCGCTCATCGCCTGCTCCCGTCCGCCGTCGTCGTGGTGTGGGAATGCCCGAGCAGCGAGGCCGGCGTGCCCGAGCGCCGCGCCCATTCTGATCCGAGCGGCCCGCCCGGCAGCCACAGGAGGAGAAACAGCGAAAAGGCGGCGGCGCCCCCGAGGGCGGCGCCGCGAAGCCTCAGGTTGGCAGGCCAGCCGTCGATCACGCGGGCGAGCACCGCCGCGATCACGATCGCGATGCAGGCGATGCTGAGCGCGAGCAGCCATGCGCTTTTGACGTCTGAGCCCGTGCCGAGCCCGTGCAGCAGGGCGATCGGCCAGCTGGCATAGGTCAGCCAGTGGATCGCGCGCCAGGTCTGAAAGCCCATTCGCTGACGCAGGAGGCTCGTGATCGTGACGGCCAGCAAGAGGTCGAAGGCGACGGCTCCCAGCCCCAGCCAGAACGGGCGATAGGAGCCGGCGAAGGGGATGAACGCGTCGAGCAGCGAGATCGGCGCGTAACTGTCGAGGACCGACGTGAGGATGTGGATCACGAGGAACACCATCGCCAGCAGCGAGACGTTGCGGTGCAGCGAGTCGACGACGAAGCGCGGCCACCGCGGTGAGCTCAGGCGGCGCACATCGATCACGCCGAGCGCGATCGCGAACGTCAACAGCACGAGGGCCACCGCGCCGGTCGAGCGCGTCAGATACCAGTAGGCGCTCGGACCTGCGCTGGCCAGCAGCACGTTCATGCCGCTCGCGCCGCATCGTGGCCCACGGCCGCCTCAGCGGGCCAATCGCCGACGGTCCTGACGCGCTCGCCCCGGTCGACGAGGCGGGCCGGCAGCCCGAGCTCAGCGAGCCACGCCGGGGCCTCATCGCCCCGCATGAACGCGGCCGTCGTCGCGATGTTGGCATCGGTGCAGGTCGCGGCGGCAACGCTCACCGTTCGCCATCTGCTGCGCGCGGGCCGTCCCGTGGCGGGGTCGATGATGTGGTGCATGGTGTGCCCTCGATGGCTCCACCGCCGTACCGCCGTGCTCGAGGTGGCAAGGCCGCCTGAGACGATCGAGACCGTCTGCCCTGGCGCCGAGGCGTCGCTGCGGTGGTCGTCGGTCACACGTATCCGCCAGCCGCCGTCACGCGCGGGGCCTGAGGTGGCGATGTCGCCGCCGAGGCCCACCAGCACCCCGCAGCCGCTCGTCGCGGCCGCCGCAGCAGCCGCCCGGTCGGCCGCCCAGGCTTTGGCGGTCGCGCCGAGGTCGAGCCGCACCCCGGCCGG
>Ga0302178_10003911_pt1 | contig 10982 bp, 8 predicted proteins | sample I_Palsa_E1_3_FD_198790 | JGI IMG/M metagenome (GOLD analysis project Ga0302178, IMG submission 198790) | Peat permafrost microbial communities from Stordalen Mire near Abisko, Sweden - I_Palsa_E1_3 | ecosystem: Environmental > Terrestrial > Soil > Palsa > Peat permafrost | place: Sweden: Abisko... | reverse complement strand
GTCACGCGCCGTCAAGCAGGGCCGTATCGTCGCGGTGCCGATCCAGCCCCTCACCCGGCTGCTGATCGCGATGATCTCCGAGTCCAGCCTCTACATAGCCCGCGCCGACGATCGCTCCGCCGCCCGTGGCGCCATGGGCACAGTCCTCGACCGTCTCCTGGACGGCCTAGAAGCACCCTCCGGGCGCTAGCCGAACCCGCTTCAGGCTGTGCAACGATAAAGATCATGACCGTCGCGCTGACACCGGATGAGCTGCTGACTACGACCCGGTCGGTGCGCAAGCGCCTCGACCTCACGCGGCCGGTCCCGCTGGAGGTGGTCACAGAGTGCCTGGAGATCGCGCTCCAGGCGCCGAGCGGGAGCAACCGGCAGGGCTGGCACTGGCTTGTGGTGACCGACCGGGAGACGCGGGCTCGGATCGGCGAGCTGTACCGGCGCTCCACGGAGAGGTACCTGGCGGCTTCGGATCCCGATGCCGTTCCCGAGCGTCCCGGCCCGGCGGATTCAGACGTGCAGCGGCGTGTGAGGGACAGCGCCGCCTATCTCGGCCAGCACATGGGCGAGGTTCCTGTGCACGTGATCCCGTGCATCCGGCTGGACCAGCCATGGCCGCCGGGAGAAACACAGGCGGGGCTGTGGGGGTCGCTGCTGCCTGCGGCGTGGAGCTACATGCTGGCCTGCCGGACCCGTGGACTCGGTACCGCCTGGACCACCCTTCACCTCGCGTACGAGCAGCAGGTCGCCGACCTGCTCGGGCTGCCCGCCGACATCCGGCAGGGCGCGCTCATCCCGACCGCCTACTACACCGGCCAGACCTTCCGCACCGCGTCGCGCCACCCGCTCGAGCAAGTCCTCCATCTGAATCACTGGTAAGTCATGCGGCACTACCAGGCGAGAGGGCTTCCGTTCTCCTGGAAGGTGCAGTTCTGCCACGCGTCAGTACGGGCGGTTTGGGTGTGTCTGGTTATACGGAATCCCAGTCCGCGGTGACGGTGAGCTTGCCGCGCAGAGAACCGCGCCGGGCAGGAGTCGGCTCCAAGGCGACGTGATAGGTGCTGGGCGGACGACCATGCCTGCGGGTGAAGGCCCGGCTGAACGCGGGCTCCGAAGCGTAGCCCAGGGAACGGCTGACGTCGCGGATGCTCTTTCCCTGACTTAGCAAGCTCGCGGCGATGCCGAGTCGCCACTGGGTGAGGTAGCCGAGCGGTGCCTGTCCGACCAGGGTCGTGAAGCGCTCAGCGAACCGTGACCTGGACAGGTGCGCGATCTTGGCGAGTGAGTCCACGGTCCAGTGCTCGCCGGGGTCGGCATGCATGGCGATGATGGCAGGCCCGATCTGCGGGTCGCGCAGGGCGCCGAGCCAGCCGCCGCGGCCGAGGCCTTCGCGCTCGACCCAGATTCGCACGAGCTGGACGAGCAGGACATCGCCGAGCCTGGCGAGCAGAATCTGAGAACCGGGGCCGGCTGCCCGGGTCTCGCGTCGCAGCAGTCTCAGCGTCAGCTCCAGGTCTGTGGCGCCTGGGTCGTCGCTGCTCACCTTCAGCACAGCCGGGAGCAGGTCAAGCATCGGGTGGGTGGCCGGGTTCTCGACGTCGACCGCTCCGCACACCAGAGTCGCACCAGACCGTGCCGGGCTAGCGGATGCTGGCACGATGGCATTCGCTGACCAGGTAACCGGGTCGAAGATGGTTGCGACTGTCCCGTCCGGATCGCTGGTGAGCCGCTCGACGTGTTCACGGCAGCGGCCTTCCCGGTTACGGCGCTCACGGCCGACCTCGCCGTGCGCGCCGCGGCGATCGGGCCTGGTGACAGCGTCCTTGTTCTCGGTGCCGCGGGCAGCGTCGGCAGCCTGATCGTCCAGCTTGCCCGCGCTGCTGGCGCCACCGTGATCGCTTCGGTGTCGCTCAGTCAGTCCGAACTGGCCCGGGATCTGGGTGCGGAAACTGTCGTGGACCGTGCCGGGGACGTGACGAAGCAGGTGCTAGCCGAGCACGGACGGGTGGATGCGATCATTGACTCCGTCGGACCGGCGGCGTGGTCACTAGCGATCGGCGCTGTCCGACCTGCCGGGCATTTCGTGACCGTAGTGCCCCCGGTCATCCCGGACGATTCCCTCGGCCTGACGAGCACCGTCATCGGCGTGCAGCCCGACGCCGTGCGGCTGCGCGAGCTAGCCGAGCAACTCGGGTCCGGCGCGCTCAGGATAAGGATCGCCGACGTCGTGCCGTTGTCTGAAGGGTCTACCCAGCTCCGGCGGGTCGAGTCGGGCGGCCTGACGGGCAAGCTCGTGCTCGACCCTGCCCGCTGAGGCGAGCGCGCCTCGATAGCGGGACCGCCTTCTTTCGCTCCTGCGCCTGGCTTCTGGTAACGCGCTCGCAGGCAGCTGGGCTTACGCTGGTAGCCGGATGGCTGCCAGAGAAAGGCGCACCGCCACGGGAGGGGAAGTTCCGATGAGCGTCCTGCCGGACATGGGGCTGCCGAACGTAATGAGTGAGGTTGACTACGACGCGCTCCCGGAGGGTGTTGCCCGCCGGATCGAGGTGGTTCATGGTTACGTGATCGTGTGCGAATCGCCGACACCGCAACATCAGCAGGTGGCCCGCAGGCTTGCGAACACGTTCGAGGCCGCCCGGCCAAAGGAGCCGTGCACTCGCGTGCAGATGGAGACCGACGTGGTCCTGTGGCACGTTCCGAAGTACACGTTCCGGCGGCCCGACGTCGTGGTGTACCGCTGCAAGGAGGATCGCAACGCCAAGCCGGAGTCAGCAGATGTGCTGTTGATGGTTGAGGTGTCCTCACCGTCGACCGAACGGGAAGACCTCGTAGACAAGATGGCCCAGTATGCCGCGGCTGGGATACCTGCCTACCTTGTCGTGCGTATGTCCGCTGACGGCGGTATCGTCGACGCCCGCGAGTTTCACCTCGACGCCGCCACCTATCAGTACCGGGTGGAAACGCTGATGGAGCACGGGGTGGTTCTGACATACCCGTTCAAGGTCGCTGTGCCGTTCGAAGAGCTAGTCGAATAGATGCATCGTGGCTTGCCGGCCTTGATAGTCGGCAGCCGCCCTTTCCGGATCCCGGCAAGCCGCAGGATCCTGTGCCATGGCCGCCAACCGGATGAACCGGGAAGAGTTCCACGCCAAGGTGTCTCCTCTGGACGCTGAGCAACTCCGCAAGGCTCTGTGGACCCTGTACTGGCGCGCACCGCGCAGGTGCTGGAGCGGGTCGAGGACGCGCTGCGTCCTCCCGACACACCGAAACGCACGCCGCAGGACCTGCTGCCGGATCCGGATCAGGTGCTCGACGACGTAATGGAGTTTGTGCCGCTCGCGCGAGACGGCGCGTATATGTATGGCGACCGGCGGGTGTCTCCTACTGCGCGGTCCAAGTTCGTGGTATCCCGTGCGGCTGCCGCGCTCTGGCAGACCATGCTTGACCAGCACGGCTTGGTCGTGGGGACTGAGCGATGCCGATTACACCCGCAAAAGCCGGGCGGGGACTCTCGCCGCCTGGTACGCCAGGCTGGCCCCGCATCTGGCGGGCACCGATGACGCCGGGCTGCTGGACCGGCTGGTCAGGAGCGATCCTATGCGCAGTCCCTCATCGACCGTGCTGTCCGCTCGGACTGATCTCAGATCGCCACTGCAGGCGCGCGCAGCGTAGCCATCGAGGCCACGCGCAGCCGCAGCCGGATCCTGCTCGTCGGACTGGACACGCTCTTGGGCCAACCTGATGGCTCGTGGTCACTGACTACGGGTGGAATGTCAGTGCTGGCTGGCACGGTGGCAAACATGACAGAAGGAGGGCACCATGGGTCTCATGACCGTTCCCAACGTCTGGTCGGGCCAGGACCGGATGCTCACCGTCGAGGACATGGAGAACCTGCCAGACGACGAGTTCCGCTACGAGCTGGATGACGGAGTGCTGATCGTGTCCCCGGCTCCGTCCACCCTCCACCAGCTCGCGGTTACCCGTCTGACGGTCATCCTCAGCGCGGCGTGTCCCGCCGAGTTGGTCGTGCTCGCCGGCGTCGGCGTCAACATCAGCAAGTTCCAGCACCGAGTGCCGGATGTCGCGGTGGTGCGCGCCGAATCCCTGGAGACTTTCTTCCAGGAAACCCCACCGGCACTCGTGGTAGAGGTCGCCTCGCCTAGGACCCGGCTCTATGACAGGAACAGGAAAAAGGACGTCTACGGGAGATTCGGCATCCCTACCTACTGGATCGTAGAGCCGGACAGGGACCGTCCTGAGCTGACCGTCTTCGAGCTTCGTTCGGGCGCCTACGAGCAGACCGCCCACGTCTTCGGCGACCAGGAGTACCGGGCCGTGGTTCCGGTCACGGTGACCATCGTGCCGTCCACGCTCGTCACGGCTGGCTGATCTCCTGTCATCGGGGCTTAGCCGTATGCCTGGCGGAGGTCGGCCAGGAGCTGGTCGGCTACGGTCTCTTCGTAGATGGCCCGTCCGGTTGCGTGCATCGTCTCGCGCAACCCGGGTTCCCATGGCGTCGGCACCGGGTCACCCTTCAATGCGACTGCCGTATCTCCGGCCTTGACGCCGGACAGGTAGTCGGCTGCGGTCATCCGCCAGGGCCGGGCGCCGTGGCGGTCGATGACCTTCGCCGTGATGGCGATGCCCGGCCAGTCGAAGTCGCCGTGGTAGGCCAGTTCGCTGCCCGCCGTCACGGCGAGCCGGACCAGCTTGTGGAACGCCGTGGAGGGCTGGCCTCCGGCGCAGAGGAGCGGAGGGCACGCGGGACCGAGTTCCGCGCAGGCCCGGCGGAGCACGGCCGGATTCTCGCACCCGAAAATCCGGGCCGGAGCCAGCCGGATCGGGTGGGCGTCGAGCTGCTGCAGCGTCACCTGGAACGGGGTGCCGTAACGGGCCGCACCGGTCAGCCATTCGGCTAGGCCGTCTCCCTGCGCGGGAAGGTTGAGGACGAGTACCCGGCTGGCCAGGTCATCGACGATAACGCCGGAAAGGTCCCACAGCTCGCGTCGCTGCGCGGCGGCGGCCGGGCGGGCCAGGCCTTCACGGAGGGCCAGCGCCCGCAGGATCAGCGTCGCGAGCGTGCTGCCGTGATTCAGTGCCTTGGTGTCGCCGGTGATGCGGGCGGCGAGCGCGGGCAAGGCGATGGGCGGGGCGTCGACAGGCCGGTCGGCGAGGAACTCCAGGGTCCGTACCGCCTGGGCCAGGGTCACCGCATCGCCGGTGTTGGCCAGGCGCGTGATCGTGCCGTCTCTGGTCAGGTCGGTAAGCCAGGTGTGGTACCAGGGACAGGACCCGGCCAGCAGGCTGTCCTGCGCCACGGCGATCAGGCCAGTACGGGCGCCTGCCAGCCGAGCGGTCTCGGCGGGCCGGTTGCGCACGGGCTCGCCGAGAGCGGCCAGCACGCCCGCCAGGCTCAGACCGGCGGCCCGGCTCAGGGCGGCGTCGAGTTCGGCCAGCGGTACGGTCATGCGCCTGGTGCCCGCGGGCTGGTGGACTCCCGTGATGCCGATGATCGCCTTACGCTCGGCATCGTCCGGGTCCGCGACGCTGATCCGGCCGGTTAGCTGGCCGCCGGTTCGCTCCAGGGATCTGCGCGCCGCAGCCAGGAGCCGCCGGTACTCCTGGCCGCGATACCGATCCAGGCTGGGCTCCGGACCGTCCGAACCGCTCATTTCCCTGTCCGAACCGCTCATTCCGCGTCCGCGTCCGCGTCCGCGTCCGCGTCCGCGTCCGCGTCGAGATCCTCCTCGGCGGCTATCACGAGCGTGCCGCCGGCCTCGGCGGGGACGTGCCGGGTGGGGCGGAAGCCGAGCAGGTCAGCGGAGAGATCGTCGTTGCCCGCGTATCCGGCATCGGCGTCGATGAGCTGTCCGCCATCCCAGAGGACCAGAAGGGTCGATAGCGCGTGGCTGGCCTTGTCGTGCTGCATGTCGTAGTGCGCGATCAACGGAACGGTCGGATAGTTGACCCACAGGTCGTGTCCGGTCATGAACAGGTCGAGGTCGAATTTGACCGTCAGACCCAGCAACTCGGGCTTGAACTTGTCATCGATCCCCGCGAACGCCTCGTCGAGCGCGACCATGCGCGGGCAGGTCGGCTTCGAGGACAGATACAGCGCGTTGGCCGCGGCGAACAGCGGCATGTGGATCGCGGCGGATTTCTCCCCGCCGGACATCTCGGAATGCTTCTTCCTGGTGAGCCGCTGCGGCGGGCTGCCGGGGGAGAGCAGCTGAAGTTCGAAGGCGTGCCAGGACCGGTAGTCGAGCACCGCGGCGAGGACTTCCCGGTAGGTATCGCGCGGATTGCCCGCGCGATGGTCATGGATCATCGCCCGCAGCTGTCCGCGCAGCTCGGCCAGGCCGTCGGGGCCGAGGCTCGCGGCGTCGCGGTCGAGCATCCTCGATACCAGGGCCTGCTGCTCGGTGCGCTTGTCCGAACGGACCCAGCTGATCCCGATCGCCATGCCCGACGACATCGGCTTGGAGCGGGTGTCGGCGTCCATCGCGGCGACCAGGTCCTTGGCCGCGAGCACCCGGGAGTGAATCTGCTGGGCGAGCGCGGTGAGCAGCGAATCCTCCAGCACGGTCCGCTCGCGCTCTTCCAGCAGGACGCCCTGGTTCTCCACGTCCTCCGCGATCTTGCGGGCGAAGGCGCCAGCGGACTTGCGTCCCTCGTTGGTCGCGACTTCCACGATGAACGGCGCGCTCCCGGTCAGGTCGGCCTGGTAGCCGTCCTCGCCCGCCTTAAGCGCGTTCTCGAATTCCCGGTACGCGCTCCACATCCGGTCCACGGCGTTCTGCCGCATCCCGTCGGTGGTAACGCGGCCGCCCCTGGTCGCGGCGGTATAGGCGTCGAGCAGCGCGGTGACACCGGCGGGCAGGACCGCGCGGATGGCCTCGACGGGGTCTGATTCGGCAGTGTCTGATTCGGCGGTGTCTGGCTCGGCGGTGTCTGCCTCGGCGGTGTCTGGCTCGGCGGTGTCTGCCTCGGCGGGGCGCACCTGGCCGGAGAGGGCGGCGGCTGCCTGCGCGGGAGCAGGCCATGAGCTGGCGCCAGGCCAGGGCGCGGTTTCCGTGACGCCGAGCAGCGCCCGCAGGTCGCCGTGGGCGTACGGCGCGAACACGGCCGCCTGGGCGAACAGCTCGGAAATCGCCACCACCAGGGCCTCGCCGCCGCGCTGCAGATCTCGCCGCCCGGCCACGAGCTTGTCGTGCTGCGCCGCGGCATTATCGCCAGCGGTCTTCAGCTCCGCTTTTGCCGCGCGCAGGGCATCGGAGGTCTTGGCTATATCGGCGCTGATCTGCTCGTACTCGGCTCCGCTGGCCTGCTCTAGGACGCGAAGTTCGGTGTCGCCGGCCAGGTAACCGGCCTGCCTTTCCCCGAGCAGGTCGGCGGTTTCGTCGTTCTCGCGGATGAGGCGGTCGATGCGGTCGCGCCGTGCCTTCAGGTCCGCGTCGAGGCCGGCCGCGTCGCCGCGGGCCCGGACGAGATCGGTGGCCGCGCGCTCGAACTCGCCCACGGCCCGCTCCACCGCGCTGACCTCGTCCGGGCTGGCCGGCATGTCCCGGTCGGCCGCGGACCGGCGCAGCCGCCGGGTCCGTGCGTCGAGTTCGGCGATCTTCCCGTCCAGGGCCGTCTTCGCCTCGTCGAGCCGGCCGCGGGCCGCGGAAAGATGGGCCGCGGCCTCGCTGACCTTCTGCAGCGCGTCAAGCACCGGCGCGGTCCGCGGCAGTTCGCGCCGCGCGAGTTCGGCGTTAGCCAGCGCGTCGGCGACGAGGCCGAGTCCGGTCGCGAGCTCATCGCGCTGCCGTTTGATCTCGGCGAGCTGCCGGTCGAGCTCGGCGAGGCGAAGGCGGCGCCTGGCCGCCCGGTTGGTCGCTCCGATGAACTCGGGAGCCAGCTTGGGCCGTGCGCCGAGATGCGGGCCGTAGCTGAACTGGGCCTGCGTGGTAACGACAGGACCCGCCGCGCCGGCCGGTACCGACTCGGATAGGGCGATCGACGCGAGCACCGCCTCGACCAGCCCGGGCGCGACCATCTCCTGCTGCTCGGGGACGAGGACGTCAGCGAGCGTCGGGCCGGCCGGCCGGGTCGCAGCGGGCAGCGCGATCAGGTAACCGTCGGCCTCGGCCGCGCCGACGGCCGCCATGGTCAGCGACGGATCGGGATGAACCCAGGCGGTGAGCAGCCCGGCGCCGTACAGCGCGCCTTCGATCGCGGCGGCGGTGCCGGCGTCCACCCCGGGACGGAAATCCGCTAGCCGCCACAGTGGTGCCCCGGTCCGTTCGGCCCGGCTGGCAGGCCGCAGGTCGGACGCCGGCGGTCCGTCGTCACGCTCGCCCGCTACGATCTCCCGCTCGCTGGCCAGCCGCGCCGCGGCTCCGCCGAGATCCGCGTCGCGGGTCCTGAGCCGCTGGCCCTGTGCGGTCAGCGCACGGCCGTGCTCGGCGGTCAGCGTCCCGAACAGCTCGGCCAGGCTCGGCGCGTCCGGTTCGCCGATCCCGTCCAGCGCCGCCGCGAGCAGTTCGGCCTGGCCGGCGGTGACGGCGGCGTACGGCTCGTCGCCGATCCACCGGCCTGCCCAGGCGTGCAGCCGGTCCGACAGGTCCGCCCGAGCCGCCGCCAGCCGGCCATCGGCCTCGCGGCAGGACTTCTCGCAGGTCTCCAGCGCGAGCCGGGCCGTGCCGAGCGAGCTCTCGGCGCCGACCCGGTCCCGTTCCGCGTCGCGGACGAGGGCGATATGGTCGCGGACCTCGCGGATGTCATCGCGCCGGGCCGCGGCCCGGGCCCTGGCCGTGACCGGCAGATCCGCACCGGTGTCAGCCGGTGCACCATCCCGGCTGATGCCGCAGCTTTCCGCGGTCTCGGCGAGACGGCGCGTGTGCCGGCCGGCCGCCCGCTCCACCTCGGCCAGCCTGTCCGCCAGACGGACCGCCTCGGCCGACTCCTCTGACACATTGTCGCGAGCACGGCCCAGCCGGGCCTGCTCGGACGCCAGGGCCCGTTTCTCCTGCTCCAGGTGGCCGCGGCGAAGCGCGAGCTTCTCGTGGTCCTTGTACCCGTCCCGGTCCCGCAGCGCGAACAGGCGTGCCTGGCTTGTCTCGATGCTGGTCTTCGCGTCGGCTTCGGCCTGCCGCCACCGCTGCTCCTGTGAGCCGGCCCGGGAGACCTCCCGCGTGGCGTGCCCGATCGCCGCCGCCGAACCGGCCGCCGCCGACATCCGCGCGGCCACCTGGTCAAGTTCATGCCGGGTGTGGACGCGCAGGTAAGCGACGTACTGATCGAGGAAGGCCCGCACCGCCGCGTCCGCGGCGGCGAGGTCGTCGTACTGCTTCTGGACGGCGGCCAGGTTCTCGAAATCCCGGGCCGCCTGCGAGATGAGATCGTCGTCGACCGGGCTCAGGCCGGCCGTGAGCGTCTCGGAGACCTTGCCCGGATCCAGGTCTTTGGCGAGCAGCGGACGGCGCAGCGCGATCAGCAGGTCGAGCAGCTGCGCGTACCGTTCCCGGCCGAGCCCGAACAGCCGGGCGTCCACGGCATCGGTATACGCGCCCCGCTTGTCCCCGTAGTGCGCGTCGCGACCGAGGATCGCGGTCAGCTGCTTGGTCGTCAGCGGCCGGGAATCGGCCGACAGCAGCCCGAAATCGATGCCCATCCGCTTGCCGGTGACGTAGAACGACGGACGGGGGCGGTCCATGTTCTTGTGCACGGACAGGCCGACGACCAAGGTGACGGTCTCGCCAGGTCGCGCGAACTCCATCCACACGTAGCCGTGCTCGGAGTCCTGCCCCCGGTAGAGCAGGTTCGCCTTCATGGTGCGGTTCTCGCCGCTGAACGGGTCGAGGCGGCGGGCGTCCAGGCTGCCGTCGAGGACGAACGGGAAGAGCACCTCGAGGGCCTTGGTCTTACCCGAGCCGTTGTGGCCGCGCAGCGCGAGCCGGCCGTCGGCGAAGACGAACTCCTCGTCGAAGTAATCCCACAGGTTGATGATCCCGGCGCGGACCGGCTTGAACCGGGTTTCGGTCATGCCGCTCCTCCCGGCCCGGAGAAGTCGAACATGGCCTGGCCATCGCGGCGGGCACCTTCCGGCAGCGCCGCGGTGATGTTACGGTAGCGCGCGGCGGCGGGCAGGATCGCCGCCCCGCCGGGCATCCGCCGCAGCAGCCGCAGGTCATCCAGCAGCCGGGTCGCCGCGTCGAGCAGTCCGCGCCGGTCGTACTGCCACGCCGCGGTGAACGAGGCCGGACCGAAGTGCCCGTACAGTTCGTCGAGCATGCGCTCCAGCCGGGTCCGGTCGATGAAAGGCACCTCGAGCGGGTCGCCCCTCCCGTCCGCATGGGAGGCCGCGTCATGATCTTCCGAGCCGCCCGGCATCCCGGCGTCGATGCGCTCCAGCAGATCGCGGAGGTCATCGACGGCGGAGGGCATGGGGATCCGCCTCAGCGCCGGCCCGTCGTCGGGATCATCGACAGCGTCCGCGATCTTCGCGAGCAGCAGTCCGGCGGTCCGGTTGACCGCGCCACCGCGCCCGGGGAACGACTGGTCCGTGAACCGGCCGGTGGGGTCGACGAGCATCACGCCCTCGGCCCGGCGCTCCACCACGAGCCCGGTGAGCCGGGCGAGGTTGTCGGCCAGCTCGGTACCACGCAGCGCGGCGGCGGTCTCGGCATCGAGGGTTGCGTAGTAGAGCACCGGGTGCTCGACCAGCAGGCGCCGGGCCCGCCGGGCGGCGGCCTCCCGCTGCGCGGACCGGCGGTTACTGATGCCGGGCATGTCGAGCAGCCCGGCGGCCCCGCCCAGCTGCTGGATCGGCCGCGCGGGCCGGAACAGCGAAGCGCACACATCATGATCGATGTCGTACAGGGCATCGCCGCGTTCGCTGTCGTGCGCCCAGTTCTCCGCCGAGCCGTCGGAAAGGCGCAGCGCGTCATGGTCGGTGAGCCAGTCCAGGACGTCGACGACGGCGCGCTTGTGCTCGGTGATGGTGG
>Ga0302178_10003900_pt1 | contig 11003 bp, 9 predicted proteins | sample I_Palsa_E1_3_FD_198790 | JGI IMG/M metagenome (GOLD analysis project Ga0302178, IMG submission 198790) | Peat permafrost microbial communities from Stordalen Mire near Abisko, Sweden - I_Palsa_E1_3 | ecosystem: Environmental > Terrestrial > Soil > Palsa > Peat permafrost | place: Sweden: Abisko... | reverse complement strand
TAACGCCGGTACGCTCGTGAACTATGGCATGCGCTATCACAAGGGGCTGCCAATCAGCAGCAGCATTGCCGAGTCCGCGGTGAACCTGGTGGTCAGCCATCGCATGGCAAAAAAGCAACAAATGCGATGGACGGACGAGGGAGCACACTGCCTGGCACAGGTCAGAGTTGCTGTTCTCAACGAAGAATTCTCGGTTGAGAAACTTGCCGTTTTGACCAAGACATCTGCAGCTGCAAACTCGCCGAGTGCGCGCCACGCGCGCGTGAATTGACCTCCCACGGTTTGGTTCACTCTCTCGCGTTGGAAGCGTGCTCCCGGCCAGTTTGAGTCATTCAAATAGGATTCTCGAACGTCAGCTCACAGTCCGACATGAGACGCTCACACCACTCTTGTTCCGGTCGTCGATGATGATCGCGCAGGAATGGCCCACAAGCTCAAGCAACCTCGATAGACGTTCTGTGCGACGCCGAGTGGCTTCGCTCTGACACGGCCAACGCGTATCCGGCGTACGTCGGCGAATTTTCCTGCTTACGCGGCTGGCCCACACTGCGCCACATGACGCGGTGCTTGTCACGGCCCCTTCTTTAAAACTCCCGATAACAGTTGACGCGATAAATCGCGTGGTCAACGTATGCAGTTGGGTTGAAAATGCATCACGTCCTGGTGGCATTCGTGATGCATATTATAGATATCGACATCGATGGACGGTAGAAGGTCAAACCATCAGCAGCCTACGCTAATGAAGACGTCTCGTGCATTAGCCACTGCGACCGCACGCCGACCCTTGGCAAGACGAGATGTTCAAACCAGTTGCGCAGCTCGGAAGTCCTGATCGATTCATCGAGTACTGAGTCATTTATTCCGAGTGACTTTGCAGCGAACGGGTTGGTTGCCGCGCTTTCACACTGTTGCAGCAGTTCGGCTTGATGCGTCACCGCCTCAATGTCCTTAAACGATCCCTGAGCAATCAGATCAGCGCCAAAACGACGGGTGACCGCTGCGATGTCGCGGAACGAGTATTCGGGGTGGTACTGAACTGCCCATCCGATGCCGTCACCATGCCGGATCTCCGCCGCCTGTACGTTTGTCCACGAATTGCCGGCAAGCACAGTGGTGCCGGGCGCGGGACACTCGACCTCATCAAGGTGGACGGTGAGAGCCTGATACGGGTCCGGTTTGCCCGCCAGTAACGGATGAGTTTGTCCCGCCGCTGTCCGACGAATCGGCTCGGCGATTCCGACTTCTCGACCACGCGGATTTCTTCTAACGGCCCCTCCCGCGGCGACGGTCGCGATCTGCAGGCCCCAGCAGCTGGCAAAGAAAGGCGTTCCTGATTCGAACACGCGGCGCATCAATTCGATCTGGCGATCGATCGCAGGGCCGCCGTCGTAGACATGAAGCGCCGATCCGGTCAGGACGACGCCATCGAATGACGCGACGATTGAAGGATCAGGCAGCAAAACATTGTCATCAGCGGGGCAAACAATTTCAACATTCGCCGCGCAAATCCTCCGCAAAACCTGTGCATAGGTATCCGAGTTTGTGCGCGCACCGGACGCACGTTGCAGCGATCGAGTCTCTGCGGTATTCCCTTCAACTACTAATAAACGAGGCACATGCATGATTAAAGTTTGTTCGATTTGTGTTCTGAGTGGTCGTGCCAAATTCGGAAGGCGGCCCGAACGTCCAGGATGGCCATTTTCCAGGGACCGTCTCCGCTGATCGGTAGCTGCTTATCGAGTGCGACTGCGCAACGCGATTTATCTTGTGCTCAAGGTGCAAAAACCGGCTGAGGTTGCAATAGAGATCGGGGCGGCGCGGCAGCGCTCGAAAGCGGCGGTCGATAATTGCTGCTTGCCGGATGCAGGCGATGTTCCGGTAGCTTCATGAACTGGAAGTCCCAGTCAGCGCGCTCATGATCGTTCGCGCGGCCAGACTCTGCGCGTCAACCGTTTCCAGCGGAGGCCGTGGGACTGAACTGCCAGCTTCTGCACTTACGGCGCGAGGCCGGAGATCCGGCGCAGACGAGAACTTGACGATCGTCAATTCCGCTTTTGGATTGATGAGAATTGATTGACCGAATCTTCCACCGGCCCTGATCGATCCATCACCATCGTTCAACTGATACCAGTAATCATGGTAGGAATATTTAGAAAGGCTAACTGACTGATTTCCCTTTGCAACTTTCGCGTGGTTGGTGGCCGGCTTCAATGCGAGGCGTATCGCCGCCCCGGAAAATGGCGGTGACCCACCCGATGCGCCAGCGCGCACCAATTCTCCAAATCGTGCCGCATCCCGCAGCGTCGAGTGCATTCCACCACTGGTCATTTCAATACCCAGCCGATCCACGGCTACGTAACCATCATCTTCCGCAAATTTTTGCCACAGATATCTGGAGACAAGTGCGCTCCACGATTCACCGGTGACTCGACGGATTGCCCACGCGACTGCCTCCGTCGACCCGTTCTGGTAGTACCACATGTTGCCGGCCGATTCGTTCGGTGTTTGGCGAGCCACTTTGAGAAAGTCGTAAATGGTGTCTGGAGCGCCCTCGCGTCGCGGAGCAAGACCGACTGCACCGAACAGGCCTAAATCAGGTGGTAAGTCCGCTGGATAGCTGACAGGAACCTCCATGTCGAGATTCTGCTGGATCGTCGCCTCCCCGAACGGCGTATCCGAAAGTTCAGGAACATAGCTCGAAAGCTTTGCTTGTGGGTCGAGCTTACTTTCTTCAATCAACAGGGCGGCGATCAATCCAGTAATGGATTTCGTCATTGATGCCCAGGCATGCGGCTGACGCGGAGCATACGAATCGAAGTACCGTTCATGGACGATCTTCCCTTGATGGACCACGAGGAAGCCATCCGTATACGTGCGTTGCAGGTACTCGGCTATGGTTACGGACTCGCTGGCAATGGTGAAGCTCGCGTGGTCGAGATTGGCTGCGTGGCCGACCGGTAGCGGCATCGGCTGGAGTGAATGCTCGATATTCGCAGTGGGCGCGATCAAGCGGGTGTTGCGCAGAGCCCAACGAAGATTGGGGAATTGAAACGAATTTTCCTTCGTCACTCGCTTATCGGCGGGCGGCGGCGCGCCCTGCATGACTCCCAGCAAGACGGGATCGCTAGACGGATTCGCGGCCTGTGCGTGCGCGGCTGGTGATGACATCGCTACCGCGGAACCAAGCGTGGTCTCGACACCGACGTTTGCTTTCGAGCAATCCGTAGGGCTATTGTTAGGCATTTTTTCTCCTATGGGTGTTCACAGCAGGAATAGCTGTTTCGCAACCTGCTTCATTGCGGCTCTGATTCGGCGAATGCGTTCCGCTCTTGCCGACAGGCTACATCCCTTGCTCGATTACACGGATGAGGCATCGCACGGCTTTTGTGCCGGGGACGCTTTGCGCCGTATTGACAGCAAGGGCGATCTGGCTGCTGTCCGTCACCGAGCCCGACAGCGTCACGCTGCCGTCGCGTGACCTGACCAGAATGCGAGTGGAATCCAATCCCTTGGTTCGGGCGAGGATGGCGCTGATTCGATGAACCAGCTTCCGGTCGGCCGCCTTCCCCAAAGTCTCAGGTGCTGCCCCGGATGCCTCGGGCACGGCCGACACAGCGGCGGTGTCCGGGGCGGAGACTGCAGATTGCGCGACGCTATTCACGGCAGCCGCAGAGAGCGCCGCAATGATCAACGCTCGCAGAATTTGGTCGTACATTTTCATGCCGATACTCCAGTTGGAAATGATTGGATCGGGACGTGCCCGGTAAGCGACGGTTATCTCCTTGAGCCCATCCACGCGGAGCTGCTGGAGCCGTCGGTCGACCAGAGGTCAAAACTGGGTCATGAGACCGATTGACACTCCAGTCGTGGCGCTCGCGCCGGGCCGCAGACTCAGGGCCGCAAGGTTAGTCGGATCGGATTTGTAGGCTCCCGTAAAGCCGTTGCGATCCCACTCGACATAGACTTCGGTTCGTTTGGACAGGAAATATTCGGCGATGGCGTAAGTGGTGAGCTTATGCCCGTCAGCAGAGTGGACGTTGCTGAGGTTGTTTGCCATGTCGTCATAGACCGCTGCAGTTAACTGAAGCGAAGGCGTAATTTGATAGACGATGCCGCCAGTTGGAATCTTGTCGCGGCGGTTCGGCGACCCCACAGCGATGCCGGTGACGGCGAGCGTCGTATAGCTCAGGTAAAGGCGCGCCGGTCCGAGCTGAAGCATGCCCCCGGCCTCGAAGGTCTCGGCCCACTGGGCCGCAGTAGGGCTGTAGGTTTTCTCATACGTCAGGCCGCCGAGCGCGGTTTGGAACTGGTACAACGCCGCCGCGGAGAAATTCGTTCCGGCACGCGTGTTGCCGGCCACCCCGCCAGGCGAGTAGCTGGCTCCAAATCGCAGGCCGCCATACCGGTCCATGTATTTGATGGTGTTGTTGAATCTCGAATCCAGTGTGAAGAAATTTGCCCCATAGACGACTTCCGGGGCAATTGCCATCGACTGAGCATTCGCTCCGCTCGGATCGAGGATCACGCCCAGGTCCTCCGCGGCGTTGAGTTGTCGCCCAAGCGTCAGACGCCCGAAGTTTCCGGCAAGTCCAACATAGGCGGCCTGGGAGAACAGCAGCCCAGGTGTCTTTGCCGCCCCCGTTCCGCTGGCGAAGCTACTGTCGAGCATGAAGATGGCCTTGAGTCCGCCACCAAGGTCTTCCATACCTTTGAGGCCAAATTCATTGCCATCGATGATGTTGTTGTTAAAGCCAACCTCGTTACCCCCTTTGACGCCATCCACCCATCGGACGCCCCCGCCAATCGTTCCGAACAACGTCACGCTGGACTGTGCGTGTGATACGCCAGGAATAACTACGAACATTGCAATTAGAAGACGTTTATTCATGCTCTCCGCTACCTTTACGGTGGTTTATAAAAACAGATGTATCGCTTATGGCAAGTTAATTCGTAGTACGAAATGGTTGGATTGGCTAAAATAGATCGATGTGCTCACCCCGAAGCACCGTCAATCGTCGAGATGAACCGCCAGGATGGTCTAGGGGTACAAATCGAGCATCAGGCGGTATCTCGAACGCTGCGGGTCAAGACAGAACGCGCAGAGCGCGCCGCAACCCATCAGCACGAACCCGCAGACGATGCAGGCCTGTTCGACCCCGTGAGCCGTTGAGCCGCCCGCCTTTTGAATCAGCATGCCGGTGATGGTCGGTGCGATAAGACCTGCGAGTGACGCCAGACCGCTGCTCAAGGCGAGGATGCCGCCGCGCTGGGAATCCGGCGTGATTTCGCCGAGCATCGCCGGACCAACGGAATACATCACGAGCGTCATGCCGCTTGCTAGTGTTAGCAAAGTGAATTTTTCCAGCGCCGTGAGGCCGGGATAAACCAGCGCGGTAAATATGGCTCCAGCCATCGCGAGCGTTATAGAAAGGAATATGCCCCGTCCGGCTCTTGAGGAAGTGCCCCGGGCAAGCAGGTGCTGAGACACCCATGCAAGCCCTAGGCTCAATGGTGTCGCTATCACTACGAAGAGCGCGAACATTCGTCCGGCGGTGCGTGCCTCGTACCCCAAACCGAGTTGCAGGTAGGCCGGGAGCCACGTCATCGTCATGGCGAGGACCCAGTTGGCGGAGAAATGTCCGAGAAAATTGCCGATGATCGTTCGGTCTGTCAGCAGCATGGCGTACGGAATTCGCTTGTCGCACGACGAGGGAGCAGGGTTAGACAGCCGCCCTTCGGCGCCGAAAATCGCCCAGATGATCGACCATAGCGCACCCAGAACCGCGAGCGCGAGGAAATTCGCACGCCAGCCCCAGTGCGCAGTGACCAGAGGAATGCCGAGGCCGGCGATCAGAAGCGCAAGTGCGCCTCCCTGGTGAATCACGGCGACCGCAAGATTGCGCTTCTCATCTGGAAACCACTTATAGAGTGCATGAATCGCGACAGGGTCCGCCGGTCCATTGCTTGCGCCTAGCAGCACCCGGCACGCAATGATGACCCAGACCGAGTTGGCCACCATCATCGGCAGTTGTAGTGCCGACCATGCAATCCCCATGAGTAGCAGTAGCCATTTCGTCGAGATTCGATTAGCGGCGAAGCCTCCGAGAATGGCAGAGATCGAAAGCAACCAGCTGACGCTACCGCCGATGAGTCCGAATTGCGCAGGCGACAGATGGAGCTCTCTCATCATCGGTACGGATATCAACCCGAGCACTACTTTATCTAGGTAGCTCACCAACGTCATCAGCGCGAGCATGACCGCAATGGACCACGCTCGTCCCGGGCGATATCGCGTGCCTTCTACTGCCATCTTTCTCTCCATGTTCGGTTGTCGTCGACCGGTTTGGCCGCGTGTCTCAACGGTATCAACCATCGTATTCGCTCAGTAATGGGAGGTGACATAAAGGGCCATTCTGCTTGATGGCTGATACGCCCCCAACCGTTTTGGCTTTTCCACGACACCAGCCCCGAGTCAGCCTGCGGTGCCCTTCGGATCGAGAATGGCGCGGGCGATCGTGTTGCGCTGGATCTCGCTCGTCCCTGTGAAAATGCGGAACATCCGCAGTGTCCGGAATGTCTGTTCGACGGGGTGGTGTCGTGTCACGCCGACGTTACCGTGAATCTGAACGGCCTTGTCCGCGACCTCGAAACAACGCTCCGACACGAACAACTTGCAGGCGGCCGCCTTCATCCGAAGATCCATGCCGGCGTCCGCGAGGGCGGCGGTTTGCGCGATCATGCTTTCGCACGCCCACAGGGTGGCCGCCATGTCGGCAAGCATGTGCTGGATTGCCTGGAACCGGGCGATTGGACCGCCGAACTGGCGCCGCGTGCGAGCATAGTCGACCGATGCTTCGTAGACCGACGTCGCCAGGCCAAGCATGGTAGGGCAGTGCAGCAACCGATTCACGTTGATACGGGACATGCCCAGCTTGAAGCCATTTCCTTCGCCGCCAAAGACGTTCGCCCGCGGTACGCGAACATTGACGAACTGAATGTCTGCGTCGATGTGCTGGCCGGACATGGGAACATATTGCTGGCTGACATTAACTCCAGGCAGGTCCAGATCGACGAGCACCGCTGTGATCGCCGGCGGCGTGGTAGTCGCATCGGTTACGCACATGACAATCGCGAAGTCGGCGAAGGGTGCGCCGCTGATATAATGCTTGCTGCCGTTGATGACGAGCGTGTCGCCGTCCGGCACGGCGGTGGTAGAGATGCTTTGCGCGTCCGATCCGGAGTGCGATTCGGTCAAAGCAAAGCAGGTCGATTTCTCGCCACGGATCACCGGTTCAAAATAGCGCGTCACCTGATCGGGCGTGGCGTACTTGAGCATATTGCCGACTCGCGGCGGTCCCCCGAGATCGCCAAGGACGTGCGGCGCGAGTACGGCGCCGCTCGCGGCGAGATCGGCCTTAAGGGCGCACTGTTCGAGGATGGTAAGTTCTTGGCCGCCGAGCGCCGTCGGCAAGCATGCCGCATAGAACCCCAGCTCAGCAGATCGCTTCCACACATGCTTTAACGTCTCTCGCGGCCAGATGTCCTCCGATCCGAGCCCGAGCTCGCGCTCCATTGGCAGGAGTTCGTTCGTGACGAACCGCTGAATGCCCTCGCGGGTTTCAATGAACGCGGGATTGCTTAAATGATCGAACATGAAGATCCTTATTAATTGACGCGGCGTGCTATGCCGTGCCAATACTGCTCACGTACCAGCTTGCGGGCGATCTTTCCGCTCGCGTTCTTGGGCAGATCCGCGACGAAATTCATCGAACGCGGCAGCTTGTAATCCGCAAGGCGTGCGCAGCAGTGCGCCATGAGGTCGTCGGCGCTCGTCGTGCGCCCCGGTTTGAGTACGACGAACGCCTTGACAGCTTCACCCCATTTTTCGTCGGGAATGCCGATCACACAGGCTTCCATGACATCGGGATGCTGATACAAGGAGGCCTCCACTTCAGTCGGATAGACGTTGAAGCCGCCCGAAATGATCATGTCTTTCTGGCGATCGACGAGGTAAATGAATCCTTCTTCGTCGGTACGCGCCAGATCGCCCGTCTTGAGCCAACCGTTAACGAGCACCTCGCTCGTGAGCTCCGGTGCGCCCCAATAGCCCCGAAACACATCGTCGCCGCGAATGACGATCTCGCCGATGTTGTCTCCGTCGACTTCGTGTCCGTGTTCGTCGACAACGCGAACCTCTGTTTCGCCAAAAGGGCGCCCGCAAGAGGCGAGTCGGTCAGGACGCTGCATCAGCGCATGGGCATGGTCGGCGATGCTCAGCCGGGTGACGCCGGAGGTGGACTCGCTCGCTCCATAGCCTTGGGACAGAATCGGGCCTATACGTTCCCACGCTTCCTGGATGCGCGCTGGCGCCATCGGGGCGGCGCCGTAGCCGAGCGTTTTCAGACTGCGCAGATCGGCGTGCGCGAGGGCGGCTTCGTTCAGGAGCATGTTGATCATGGTGGGCACCATGAATACGTGAGTGATCCCTAGCCGTTCGACTTCTTTGAGGAAATAGGCCGGCTCGAATGTATCGAACAGAACAAGGGTCGCGCCACAATACAGATACGGCTGCATCAACATGCCCGACGCGTGCGTTATCGGGCCGATCAATGCGAGACGGTCGCCGGGATGTGCGGGGCAGTCCATACCCAGCACGATCTTCCGGAACGAGGCCAGGCGATTGCCGTAGGTTTGCATCGCGGCCTTGATTTTGCCGGTCGAACCGGAAGAGAAGTGCAGTACGGCGAGGTCGTCCGGGGTAATGGCGATATCGGGCGCTTGTGCGCTGGCGCTTGCGATCAGCGCCTCATAATCCGCGTAGCCCCCACTCGGTGTCCCGATGGATATGAATCTCTCGACTGAGCTGAATCCCCCGGACGTAAAAGAGTAAGAGGTGTAGCCGGAGCCCGCGATCATTACGCGCGGCGCGCAGTTTTCCACGACATCGGCCGCTTCGGCGGCCGTGAAGCGAGGATTCAGCGCCGCTTTGACCAGACCGGCCTTGTAAAGCGCACATTCGATTTCGACCAACTCGATGCAGTTCCGGGACTGGACCGCAACCCGGTCGCCTTTCGCGAGTCCCAGGCCCAGCAGTGCGTTGGCGAGCCGCGTAGAACGTTCGTCCAGTTGCCGATACGTCAGACGCCGTTCGCGGTGAAGGATGGCCGCCTGGTCACCCCAGTAGCGTGCTGCGCGACGAAGGAAGTAAGAAAAGCTCAATTGTGTCTCCTTGATGAACCTGAACGACAGTCTGTATGATGCAAATAATCACCACAATGCTGTATTGGCTATAAATGCATAACTGATAGGAATGAGCATGGAGACGCGAGATCTCGACTATCTACTGTCCGTAGAGAAGCACGGCGGTATCGGCAAGGCGGCCGTGGCGTTGGGAATTAGCCAGCCTGCGCTGACTAAGGCGATCCAGCGGACGGAGGCTCAGGTCGGGTTGTCCCTGTTTGAGCGCACAGCAAACGGCGTGGTGCCTACCCAGGCGGGGGTGCTTTTTATTGCCCGCGCCCGGAAGATCGCGCTCGAGTACGAGGACGCGCTGAAAGAAATGTACGCAATAAGAAGCGGGGAACAGGGCGTCTTGCGCATTGGCTACTCGCCGACAGTGCCGAACGCACTTGTTCTGGGTGCGTGTCGGCAACTGATGAAAGAACGCCCGGCCGCCCGGTTGCGGCTGCGTCGGCGCCTTGCTCGTGACCTGATGGATCTGCTGGCGGCAGGGGAACTGGATCTCGTGATTGCTCCAGAACCCCAGGAGGACTCCGGAGCGTTTTCTGTGGTCGGATTGTTTCGCGATACCCTATCCGTGCTGGCAGACGAAGCGCATCCTTTACATCGAAAAGGGAACCTGCGACTTGCCGATCTGGTGGAACAGGAATGGTTACTACCCGGTCCCAGTATTCCGCTTCGTCGGCAGGTGGATGCTGCCTTTCGGCAACAAGGTCTTGCGGAGCCGAAACTACGGGTCGAAACAGATTTCGGCAGTACTTCGCTCCTCCATCTGCTGCGCGGCACGATGATGCTTTGCATCGCAGGAACCGAATCGTTCGACATGCTGGCAGGTTTGCGTGCACTCAACCTCGACTCGGGCGAACTCGATCTTCGCAGGCACATTGGAGTGATCTTTCGTACGGAGGCTTATCTTTCTCCGCTTGCACAACGCGTGATCGAATTGTTACAAGAGCGGGCACGCTGATTCCTTTCGGTATGGGTGCGGTCCCGAAACGGACGATGGCCGCATCCCTTCATTTGTGCGGCTTGTTCCTCATGCCTTCGGCGGTATATCTGCTGATGGAGTTGAGCGTGAGCTACGCGTAGTACAAATTAAAACTGTCACCGGGTGGCTCTAGGCATTTCGCGCCTCTCGGGCATGACGTTGACAGATTTACTTCCAATCGCAAGAGAGTGAGCCAAACCGTGGGAGGCGATTTCCGTGGACTTGACCGTGACACGACGTGACGGCGCCGTACCCGATGGGTCACGGTCGCCGCACCCCGGCGCACCTCAATGTGGATCTCCGTGGCGCCACCGGCCACCCCGGGCGCGTCCAGGTGTAATGGCACAAACTCCGCCGACGGCACGCTCATCGACTTCCGAGCCACTTCGGCCGCATCTCGCTCCTCCTGCGCAGCCACCCAGCTTCGCACCATGTTGGCATTCAGACGGTAGTGCAACGCGACCGCCGCAATCGACACGTTGGGTTGCATTGCCGCCCGGATTACTTGCGCCTTAAATTCCTTGCTATGCCGCCGACGTTGTGTCGGTTGCACAACCTCCTGCATCAGCTCGATCTCATCCATCGTGTACATTTGTCCATTAAAAATTATGATGGACACGATCCTCGCTTTTACTCCTGACTGAATCAAGATGCCTTTGCCGGGGGCTTACGCGGTGTCCCCCTGTGTCAGACTAGTTGTCGCCTCTGAATTTTCTTAAATTAAAGAAGTCAGAGGTGCATGTTGAAGCAAAAGCAAACGTATTCAGTCGAATTC
>Ga0302178_10003895_pt1 | contig 11012 bp, 13 predicted proteins | sample I_Palsa_E1_3_FD_198790 | JGI IMG/M metagenome (GOLD analysis project Ga0302178, IMG submission 198790) | Peat permafrost microbial communities from Stordalen Mire near Abisko, Sweden - I_Palsa_E1_3 | ecosystem: Environmental > Terrestrial > Soil > Palsa > Peat permafrost | place: Sweden... | reverse complement strand
GCCCGCGGCAAGGGCCAGGTGCGCGGCTCGATCGTGCTGGGCCTGGAGGACCCGTCCTCGCGGATGAGCCGCCTGGGCAAGTCTGAGCTGGTGTACCCCAGGCTCGAGCCGGTCGAGGAGGTACTCGCCTCGATCGACGCCGTGACCCACGACGACATTCGCGCGGTCGCCGCCGACATCCTCACCCGCCCCAAGGCCCTGTCCGTCGTCGGCCCCTTCGACGACGCCAGCGCGTTCGGAGTCTAAGGACAGCATCGTGGATCGCTACCCCCGCTGTAGAGGGGGTAGCGATCCACGATCATTGAAAGAGGGTTGCGATGAAGGTCGGGGTGCTCGGAGCGCGGGGGCGGATGGGGCGTGAGGTGGTCCGCGTGGCTGGGGAGGCCGCGGACCTGGACGTTGTGGCCGAGGTCGACCAGGGCGACGACCTAGACGCGCTGACCGGGTGCGACGTGGTTGTCGACTTCACGCATCCCGGCGTGGTCATGGAGAACCTGCGCTGGTGCCTAGAGCACGATCTGGACGTGGTGGTCGGGACATCGGGGTTCGCCGAGGACCGGCTGGACGAGGTCCGGGGGTGGCTGGCCGATCACCCGGACGTGCGTGTCCTCGTCGTGCCGAACTTTTCTGTCGGCGCCATCTTGATGATGCGCTTCGCCGGGCAGGCCGCTAGCTTCTTCGAATCCGCTGAGGTCATCGAGTTGCATCACGCCGGCAAGGCGGACGCCCCGTCGGGAACCGCGCTGCGGACCGCGTCCTTGATCGGCGCGGCCCGGACGGCGGCCGGCCTGGGTGCGCCACCGGATGCCACCGCGTCGTCCCGGCCCGGTGCGCGCGGTGCCACCGTCGATGACGTGCACGTGCACTCGGTTCGGGTCGCGGGGCTCGTGGCGCACCAGGAAGTGCTGTTCGGCGGGAACGGGGAGACGCTCACGATCAGGCACGACTCGCTGGACCGGGTCTCGTTCATGCCGGGCGTGCTGCTCGCCGTCCGGCGGATCGGCTCCCTCCCGTCCGGCCTCACCGTGGGCCTGGAGGGGCTGCTCGGGCTGGATTGACCACCGTCTGCGGTCACCACGCCCGCGCCGGGTACCGTCGTATCCATGTGCCGGAGCATTAAGACCCTTCGCCCGCCCTACGCCGAGCAGGTTACCGACGACGATATCCGCGCCGCCGCGCTGCAGTATGTGCGCAAGATCAGCGGCTTTCGCGCGCCTGCCGGTCATAACGCTGAGGCGTTCGGCCATGCGGTCGACGCGGTGGCCGCCGCCACCGCGACGCTGCTCGACCACCTCGAGGTCAGGACGCCTCAGCGTCAGTAAGCCCGCCGACCCGGCCTGCGGGAGGTAGGCGGCCCCGCCGGTCACACGGCTGCGCAGCGCCGCGGTCACCCGCGCGGCGATGATCGGCGGCAGGTAGCTGGCCAGGTCCGCGGGTTCGACGAAGCGGTAGTCGTCGAGTTCGGAGTCCTGCAACTCGATGGGCACGTCGTCGTCGAGTTCGCCGCCGTCGAAGATGAAATGCACGATCGGCCGGGGCCGGATCCCGTCCGGCGGAACCCAGTCGACGGTGAGCAGCGGTCCCGGGGTGATCTGCAGGCCGAGTTCTTCCGCGACTTCGCGGCGGCAGCCGTCCTGCGGCGGCTCGCCGTGGTCGAGGAGCCCGCCCGGCAGCGACCAGTGATCCCGGTAGTTCGGCTTGACCAGCAGGATTCGCCCGGCCGGATTGGTGAACAGCGCGGCCGCGGCGCCGAACATGGTGGCCAGCGTGGCGTACCACGCAACCTGTTCGGCGGGCGAGTATCGGACGCGGGCCGGGTCGCTGCGAGTCACCGGGTCGGAGGCCAGGCGGGCGGGGTCCGGGCTGTCGGGCACGGACATGACCTTATCCGGGTCGGCGTGACGTGGGGGGAGGGCACCGGTACCCTGGGCGCATGCACACACCGGGTGACGACGCTTCTGCGGTTGATACTGACGAGAGCCGGGTGGAGGTGTATGTCACCACTGATACCTCGGCGGCGCCGCACAAGGCCGATGAGGCCAAGCTCTATGTCATGTACGACGCGGCTAATCCCGACGGTGACAAGCTCTACTTCACCGAGGCGGAGTGGGACGCGTTCGTCCTTGGGGTCAAGGACGGCGAGTTCGACCTCGACGAGTCGGGCAACCTACCGTAACTTCGTGGCCGGCTTGTTCGGGCCGCCCGGGTTGATCTGCTGCGTCGGGGCGAACACCGCCGACTTCGGTAGCCCCAGGGCCGCGGCCATGTCCGTTTCCAGGTGCGGTGCGGCGCTGGCGGCCGGGCCCATCACCATCGAGTACTTGCTCTGCCCGGCCGCGTTGACGCGCACGTTCTGGCACCCGCTGGCTCCGTAGGTGAACGTGGCGAGTACCCGCTTGCCGTCGTAGAACGTGCCCGTGTACGCGAGCCCGAAAGCCATCGGGCATTGGATCGGCCCCTTGGCCGTGTACGGGTGAGCGACGACCGTGCACAGGTCGCCGAACAGGGCTCGCACCAGGGCGGTCTTGCGCTGCGTGGTGGTGACCGCACCCGCCCGGGTCGGCTCGACGGTGTCCCTGGTCCGGCGGATGGTGACCGTCGTCGCCTGGTTCACGCTGGCGCAGCCGACCGCGGGGGCTGCTGTCTGCGCGGCCTGGACCGAACTCGGCGTCGTCGCGACGGTAGAGCCGCACCCGGCTAGCGCCGCGCACAGCAGGCCTGCTACTACACTTCCGCGAAGTTGGCGTGAGGACATCATGTCGCTTTGACGCACCCCGCGCGTCATCCGTTCCATCGCGTATCCGCCGTTCCTCACAACGCTGCCTCACAACGCTGCCTCACAACGCTGCCTCAGAACGCTGCCTCAGAACGCGCCCGCCGCTATGGCGGTGCCGACCGCGATGAGTACCGCGGACGCGATCAGCTCACTCCGGTCGCCGGTCGCGGCCCCGATCCGCGCGCCAAGTTCCAGCCCGGCCAGGGACATGACCACGCTGACCACGCCGAACACCGCCGCGGCGAGCGGCAGCCCGGTGTGGTACGCACCCAGGACGAAGCCGACCGCGAGGTTATCGCTGCTCAACGCCAGCCCGCTGAGCAGGACCCGGCCCGTCCGCCACGACCGCGCCGGGCGGCTTGAGGCGTCGGCGTCACGGCTGCGCCAGGCTTGCACCAGGCCGAACACGCCGACCGCGATCAGCACCCCGGCGCCCAGCCATCGTGCGTCCTGGCCCAGGTCGGCCGCCATGCTCCGGCCCAGGACGAGTCCGGCCACCGGCATGCCCGCCTCGAACAAGCCGAACACCACCGCGACCCGGATCCTGATGCCGCGGCTAACCCCGCTGACCCCTATCCCGATCGAGGCAGCGAAGTTGGACAGGCCGACCGCGACCGCGAGCAGCAGCAAGGCGAGCATGGTACCAACGCTACCGGCACTACCACAGGGTCGTTGGACCTGCGCCTTCGAGACGAAGCAACTGCTCCTTGCGTTCGACGCCGCCGCCGTACCCGGTCAGGCTGCCATCGGCGCCGATCACCCGGTGGCAGGGCACGATGACCGAGATCGGGTTAGCGCCGTTGGCCAGTCCCACCGCCCGTGACGCGACGAGCCTCTTGCCGAGCGCGCGGGCGATGTCGCCGTAGCTGACGGTGCTGCCGTACGGGATCTTGGTCAGTTCCGTCCACACGGCGAGCTGGAACACCGAGCCGGTCGGTGCCAGCGGCAGCGTGAACTCCTTGAGGTCGCCGTCGAAGTATGCCTCGAGCTGCGCCGCGACCTCGGCGAAGGCGGCCGGGCTCGGCGTCAGCCCGGCTTCGTGCCGGCCCGCGTGCCTGTCGGCGTCAATCATGTAGAGCCCGGTCAGGGCGTACCCGTCGCCGGTCAGCAGCAGCCTGCCGATGGGGGTGCTGACAACGTGGGAAAGCGGCGGCGCGGCCAGGTCCGGCGCGACAAACGGGTTAGTCATGGCTGACTCTTCTCTCGGAGGTCATGGTCGGTAACAGGTTCAAGGCTGGCCCACAGATGGTGCACGGCGTAGGAACTCCACGGCCGCCAGCCCTCGGCCAGCGCCGCAGCCGACCTCGACGCCCGGCCCCGGCCGCCGGGGCCGCCGCTCCCGCCGGGGACGGCACCGAGGCGCCGGAGCGCGTCGAGCACCCCCACATCGCCAGGCAGGAACGCGTCGGGGTCAGACAGGGCCCGCATCCGGATGTAGGCAGCGGTCCACGGCCCGATTCCGGGCAGCGCGAGCAGTACCGCCTCGGCCCGGTCTCGCTCGGCCCCAGGGTCCAGCCAAAGCTCGCCGGACGCGAGCGCGGTGGCCAGCCCGGTCAGCGCGCGGCCGCGAGAGCGCGGCATCGGCAGCGTGGCCGGGTCGGCCGCGGCCAGCGTCTCCGCGCTGGGGAAGCAGTGGGTCAGCGGCCCGTCCGGGCGTGACAGCGGCTTGCCGTAGGCCGCCACCAGCCGGGCCCCAAGCCGCCGGGCCGCGGCGACCGATACCTGCTGGCCGAGCACCGCCCGCAGCGCGAGCTCGTTGCCGTCCACATGGCCGGGTGAACGCCGCCCCGGGTGGGCTCGCGCCAGCGGCCCGAGCACCGGGTCGGCGGTCAGGTTGCCGGTCACCGCCTCGGGGTCCGCGTCCAGGTCGAGCAGGCGGCGGCAGCGCTGGACCGCGGCGGTCAGGTCGCGCAGGTCCTCGAGCTGGAGCTCGCAGTCGACATAGCCGGGATCACGTGGTCGCAGGAAGGGACCGAGCGACAAGATGCCGGTGCCGTTCGGCAGTTGGATCGTCCGGAAGTAACGATCCCCGTCCACACCTTCCACTCCAGGAATAGCCCTGGCGGCGAGAAACCCGAACATCCGGCCCAGATCGATCGGAGCCCGGTACGCCAGCCGCAGCCCCAGGGGGGTACGGGGGGGCGGGCAGCCCCCCCGTGATCGGGGGGTTCCGGGGGGCTTTTGGGTTCGTCCCCCCGGGCCAGCACCACGCAACTGCGTCGGTGTCAGCGCGAAGACCTCGTGCACGGTCGCGTTGAATTGCCTGATGCTGGCGAAGCCGGCCGCGAAGGCGATCTCCGACAGCGGCAGCGTGGTCGTCTCGACGAGAATGCGGGCGGTCTGGGCCCGCTGGGCCCGGGCGATGGCGAGCGGGCCGGCGCCGAGTTCGGCGGTGACCAGGCGGCGGACCTGCCGCTGCTCGTAGCCGAGGCGGTCGGCCAGCCCTTCGACGCCATGCCGGTCGACGACGCCGTCGGCGATGAGCCGCATGGCGCGCCCCACCATGTCGGCCCGGATGTTCCATTCCGGCGAGCCGGGGGAGGCGTCCGGGCGGCACCGCTTGCAGGCGCGGAAACCGCCGTCCTGGGCGGCGGCGGCGCTGCGGTAGAACCGCATGTTCTGGCGTTTCGGCGTGATCGCCGGGCAGGACGGGCGGCAGTAGATGCCGGTCGAGGTCACGGCGATGAAGAACACGCCGTCGAAGCGGGGATCCTTGCTGACCGCCGCCTGATAGCGCTGTTCGTCGTCGAGGGCCGCGACCCCGGCTACGTTCTTCGTCACGCCTTCTACGATGCCAGCCCACGGCGGCCAACACTGGCGGAAATCGGACAGGCACCCCCGGCGGGCCCGGCGGACACGTCGCTGAAGTAACCGGTAGGCTCCTGCGCATAAGAGCACGGGGCGAACAGGAGCGGTCATGCAAGCCGAAATCAAGGGCACCACCATGCCGGTGCTCGAGGTCACCCTGCAGCAGGGCGAGCAGGTCATCTCCACCCACGGCGAGCTTTCCTGGATGACCCCGAACATCCAGATGTCCCAGCACATGGGTACCGGCGGCGCGCGGGGGCAGGGCGGCGGCTTCATGCAGGGCCTGAAGCGGGTCATGGGCGGCGGCGGCCTGTTCCTCACCCACTACGAGGCCACCCAGGGCGCCGGCATGATCACGTTCGCGGCGAAGCTGCCCGGCCATATCGTGCCCACCGACATCACGCCCGGCCAGGCCTTCTTCGTGCACCGCCACGGCTGGCTGTGCGGCACGCCCGGCATCACGCCGAGCATCGGCCTGCAGCAGAGCTTCCGCGGCGGCATGTGGGGCGGCGACGGGTTCGTCCTGCAGAAGCTCGAGGGCCAGGGCCGCGCCTGGATCGAGCTCTCCGGCGAGCTCGTGCACTACACGCTGGCGCCGGGCCAGACGCTGATGGTGCACCCGGGGCACGTGGGCATGTTCGAGGGCACCGTGCAGTTCACCATCACCCGGGTGCCGGGCATCGCGAACATCGCCTTCGGCGCCGACGGCTTCTTCCTCGTCGCGCTGACCGGCCCGGGCCAGCTCTGGCTGCAGTCGATGCCGTTGCCGGTGCTGGCGCACGGACTCGAGCCGTACATCGCCCGCCAAACTGACCCGCAGGCGGCCGAGTCCGGCGCGATCGGTGGCATTATCGGCAACATCATGCGTGGGCAGTAACCGGCTGTCACGCTATTTTTTCCGGAACGGGCGGGCGTGACGGCCCACAGCTAACTCTCCGCGTTCACATGGGTCCCTAATACCTTGGATCTTCTCTTCAGTGTCAGTATTGTTACCCTTCGCTAACCCTTACCCGGAAGATAGGCAACTGTTACCTTGTTACCCGTTGCATCTGATACAGTACATATAGTTACATTACAAATGGTAGCGAATTAACTCCGTACCGTGTTTGTAAGGGTTTTCAAGGGCGATGTCTGCGAGCGGATCGTTTCTGTTGACAGGCTTCGCCGTGGGTCAGATTCGTATTCGAGGTGTGTGTCGTGGCCAGTGGTTACCCAGAAGAAGGCCGATCAGCAAGTGACGACGGCGAGGACCGCCGTGAGCTCCCCTTCCGCGCGGGCGGCGGCTCCGGCCAGCCAGCCCACACCGAGGCGCGGGCCGAACTGCGCGATCGCGCGACCTACTACGCAGAGCTACGGCTCGCCGTTCACTGCCAGAGCCGGTTGATGAAGGGAATCCCCGCTCCGCGGGCCGTCCCGGACGATTTCGGGTCCGACACCTGGACGCGCGCTGACCGCGGGAACACCCGGTCCGGTGAGTCATCGGACCCCAGCCAGACGAGCGGCACCGCGGGCGAGACCTGGGAGGAGATGGTCGCGCGCTTCGGCGACACCTGGACCTAGAGCCGCCAGAAGTCAAAGCGGTCGCGTCCGGCCCGGAAACCTGCCGCCTCGACCACGTCGACCGCCAGCTTGAACTTATCGCCGACCCGCCAGGATTGATGCGCGTCGCTGCCGAACGACACCGCCCTTCCGCCCGCCTCGCGCCACCAGCGCACGAGCTCGGCCGACACCATCGGGCTCTTCGTGTTCACCTCAAGGATCCGGTCGCCGGCGGCCAGAGCGGCCAGGACCGCCCGGTACTCCGCTTCGAAGGCCCGCTCGTCATAGGGCCCGGCCGTCCACGGCCACATCCGCCGGGGGAAGTCCAGGTGCGCCAGGACCTGGAACAGATCGCTGCCCTCGACCAGCCGGAGCACCTCGCCGAGATACCGGCGCATCACGTCGTCGGCGGGCATCAGCCGGAACGCCTCGTCGGCGGCCGTCAGCCGCCCGTCGAAAGGGATCGCGTGCACCGAGCCGAGGATCCGCTCGAAGCCGGACCGGGCGACCATGGCGCCCGCGCTGGCGGCCCACATGTGCGCCTCGCCGATCTCGGCCCCGGAGAGTATCCGCAGGTCCGGGTAGCGCTCGCGGCACTCGTCGACGGCGGCCAGGTACCCGGTGACATCGAGCAGGTGCATCCGGTTGTAGCGGTGCGGATCGAGATTCTCCGCGCCTATCTGGTCGCCGTCGATCCAGTCGGTGAAGTCCAGGTGGTCGGTGAAGGCCACGGCGGGAACCCCGACCGCCAGGGCCTGCTCGCAGCTGCGCGCCATGGACGCCTCGCCGGGAGTGTCCCAGGACCATTCGGTATGAACATGGTTATCGGGCGGCAGCACTCTGCCCATTGTGCCATGCGCCCAGGTCCGCGCGCCGGGCGCCGGCACCGGTTACCAGCCGGGCTGGCGCGGCTTGGCGGAGGTGATGACGTAGACCTCGCCCGCATCGGGCTCGGGAGTCCGCGCAAAGGCCGACCCGAGCGATGGGGTTTCGATCGCGGTCGCTGACTCCGCGGGTTCGGGTGGCTCGGCGCCGGAGTCGCCGTCATTCCGGCGCTTCATCGCCGCATCGGTGATCTTGATGGCCAGCTTCTGCCAGCGATCTTCCCACTCGGCGACGTTTCCGCCGCAGGCCCGGACGAAAGCCACAGCCACGGGCAGGGTAGGCAGCCGGAGGCCGCCTGCCGCCGCCACCAGTGTCTTCATGCTGAAGTGCGAGGTTTCGGCCATCTCGGGATAGTCGAGCTCAGCCTGGGCCCGCAGCGTGCGCAGGTCCCTGGCGAAATCCTCGAGCCCGTCGGGCGCGATGCTCGCCACCGGCTGCGCCGAGGAGTCCGCCCGCTCCTCCGGAACCGCCGTCTCCCGCTGCCGGATCACCGGACCGCCCGGTTCCGGCGGCGCCTGCGCCGGGTGCCCTCCCTGCGGTCCCGGGGCTCCAAGCCTCCCGGCTCCTCCGAGTCCCCCCGGGGCACCATGCGGCCCGGGTGTTCCCTGCGGTCCGGGTGCTCCGCGCGGTCCCGGAGTTCCAAGCCCTCCGGGTGCTCCGAGTCCCCCCGGGACGCCGTGCGGCCCGGGTGTTCCCTGCGGTCCGGGTGCTCCGTATGGTCCGGGTGCTCCGTATGGTCCGGGTGCTCCGTATGGTCCGGGTGCTCCGCGCGGTCCCGGGGTTCCAGGCCCTCCGGGTGCTCCGAGTCCCCCCGGGGCGCCGTGCGGCCCGGGTGTTCCCTGCGGTCCGGGTCCTCCGGGTCCTCCGGGTCCTCCTGGGGCGCCCTGCGGTCCCGGCGCCCGGTGGGGTCCTGGCGTTCCAAGTCCTCCGGGGGTGCTGAGGCCTGCAGGTGATCTCTGTGGTCCGGGTGGTCCGTGCGGTCCCGAGGCTCCCTGCGGCCCCTGAGCCCCATGTGGTCCTGGCGCCCCATGCGGTCCCGGAGTCGCCGGGTTCCCATGCGGTCCCAGACGCTCGCGGCCGTCGGGGGTATCGAAGCGAGGGCCCGGGACGCCCGGGTGCTCGCGTGGCGGCGAGAACCCGACGGCCCCAGAGAACCCTGAGGTTCCCGGCGCAGCCGCAAATCTCTGCGGACCTTCTTGAGCCCGGCCCGAGCCGGGGCTGCCCGGGGCTGGCCCGCCTGGGATTGAGCCTCCCGGCGCGGGTGCACCGGACGCGGCAGCGGGAGCCGAGGACGGGCGCCCCCAGCTACCGCCGAGTGGGTCCTGGTCCGAGGAGACGGGACGTGGTGGTGCCGGGGTCTGGGCGTGCCGGCCCGTTGCTCCACCCGACGGACCCGATGGCGCCGGCCGGTAAAGGCGGTCCGGGCCACCCGGGACCCGGCGGCCGTTCGGCAGCCGTGACTGCCGGCCCGCCATGGAATCGCCATTCGGCATCGCGCCCCGCGGCATCGCACCGCCCGGCATGCCGCCGCCCGGCATCGTGCCGTTTACCGGGTCCGGGCCGGGTGTCTTGCGGTGAGGTCCACCGTTTACCGGGACCGCGCCGGGCACGCCGCCGTGAAATCCGTCATTTGCCGGGAACGCGCCGGGTATATCTCCGTTCGGGCCGCCGTAGGCCAGGCTTGGGCTGAGGTTCGGGGTGAATTGGCCTGGCGGGCGCACGGACGGGTTCCCGGGTTCCCGGACCCGCTGCTGGTGAGGTTGATGGGTGGGCGTCTCGTCAGGGCGTCGCAGCAACTGGCCGTAGTCGTCGTCCTCGACCGCTACGGGCTCGCCTGCTCCTGCCGTTTCGTCCTCTTCCTCTTCCTCAAAATAGGGCGGCTGGTAGCCGTCATCGAGTCCGTAGGCATGGCGCCTGGGCAGGCCGTACGCGTCACGGCCGAGGCCGGTGTCGCCACGTTCCACCAGATACCTCCTGGACCCTAAGTGCCCAGCCGTGCCGCGGGACAGCTGCCCTTGTCTAATGAGTGTAGGTCGGTGGAAAACACCCGTAGGACCGAGACGGCAAATTGTCACCAATTGCACACAATCGGGTGGTATTGAACGCATAACTCCGCGTATCGGCACCGTCGGCGACTAGCCGTGGCGCCGTGGTGCGGAAGCTCCCCGGCGGGGTTAGAGTCACATTACAAGTAATCCGCGGAGCGGCCATGATGTCTTGGATCGTATGGCTGATCGTGGCAGGCGTGCTCGGTGTTGCCGAGCTTCTCACCACGACACTGGCCTTTGGCCTCATCGCGGTCGCGGCACTAGTCGCGGCCGTGGTCGGCGCGTTCCACCTTGATCTGCCGCTGCAACTCGCCGCGTTCGTCGTCGCGGCCGGCGCCGGACTCGGCTTCATCCGGCCGATCGCGCTCCGGCATATCAAGCAGCCGCCGCTGCTGCGGACCGGAACCGCCGCGCTCGTCGGACGCACCGCGATCGTCCTCGAAGAAGTCAGCGAGCACACCGGCCGGATCCGCATCGGCGGCGAGGAATGGTCCTCGCGGCCATACGACGAATCGCTGGTGATACCGGTCGGCGCCAAGGTCGACGTCATGCAGATCGAAGGCGCTACCGCCCTCGTTTACCCTCGGGAGTAGCCATGTTGGTGGCGGAACTCGTCATCGCGGCCCTGGTCGCGATTCTCGTCGTCATGACAGTGATGCGTTCGGTGCGGATCGTGCCGCAGGCACGCGCGCGCAACGTCGAACGGCTCGGCCGCTACCGCAAGACGCTGGAACCGGGGATGAATTTCGTTATCCCCATGATCGACCGGGTGAAGCCGATGATCGACCTGCGCGAGCAGGTGGTCTCGTTCGTAGGCGCGCCGGTGATCACCGAGGACAACCTGGTCGTGCTCATCGATACCGTGCTGTTCTTCCAGGTGACCGACCCGCGGGCGGCGGACTACGAGATCGTCAACTACATCCAGGCGATCGAGCAGATCACCGCGACCATGCTGC
>Ga0302178_10003890_pt1 | contig 11017 bp, 7 predicted proteins | sample I_Palsa_E1_3_FD_198790 | JGI IMG/M metagenome (GOLD analysis project Ga0302178, IMG submission 198790) | Peat permafrost microbial communities from Stordalen Mire near Abisko, Sweden - I_Palsa_E1_3 | ecosystem: Environmental > Terrestrial > Soil > Palsa > Peat permafrost | place: Sweden: Abisko... | reverse complement strand
AGCAGCTTGAGGCCGCGTGGGACGACGAGAAATCGCTGGTCCACCGGATTCTCGCGTTACGCGCGCGGCTCAAAGGCGAGGCCGCGCCAAACGAAGGAACCGGAAGTGCACGGGAGCCGGCCGCGTCCGTTGGTGGGGCGGTCGATTCATCAGTTGAACCATCGGCAACCTCGCCTGCGGTGTCGACGCTTGACGATGGCGCGAGAGCAGAGCTACTGGCCGAATTGAAGCAATTGCAGGCGCAGCTCGCCGAGCGGCAAGGTGAAAACCCGTTGATCCTGCCGAGCGTCGACTATCAGGCGATCGCGTCGGTCGTTGCCGACTGGACCGGTATTCCGGTCGGCCGCATGATGCGCAGCGAACTGCGGACGGTTATGAATCTCGCCAATCTGATGCGCGAGCGCGTCGTCGGCCAGGACCACGCGATGGAGATGATCGCGAAGCGCATCCAGACCTCACGCGCGGGTCTCGACAATCCCGACCGCCCGATCGGCGTGTTCATGCTGGCCGGCACGTCGGGCGTCGGCAAGACCGAGACCGCGCTGGCACTGGCCGAGGTGCTTTACGGGGGCGAACACAACCTGATCACGATCAACATGAGCGAGTTTCAGGAAGCACACACGGTATCGACGCTGAAAGGCGCGCCGCCCGGCTATGTGGGTTATGGCGAAGGCGGCTTGCTGACTGAAGCCGTGCGACGCAAGCCCTACTCGGTAGTGCTTCTCGACGAAGTCGAGAAAGCGCATCCCGATGTTCACGAAATCTTCTTTCAGGTGTTCGACAAAGGTGTAATGGATGACGGCGAAGGTCGCTCAATCAACTTCAGGAATACCTTGTTCCTACTGACGACCAACGTGGGCACCGACCTGATCGCTGGGCTGTGCAACGACCCGGAGCTGATGCCAAATGCGGATGGACTTGCCGAAGCGATACGTCAACCGCTGCGCGAGGTCTTCCCGCCCGCGCTACTGGGACGGCTCGTCCCAATTCCTTATTTCCCGCTCAGTCGCGACGGGCTCGCGAAGATCGTGAGACTGCAACTTGACCGCATCAAGCGGCGTGTCGAGGAGCGTTATCGCGTGCCGTTCGGATACGACGACGCGGTACTGCAACTCGTCGTGAGTCGCTGTACGGAAAGCGAATCAGGCGGCCGGATGATAGACGCAATCCTGACCAACACAATGCTGCCCGCGATCAGCCGCGAGTTTCTCGATCGAATGATGCGACGCGAGAGTACGGCACGCGTGGACGTTGCCGTGGCGGACGGGGATTTCGCCTATCGCTTCGTGACCGGCGCTGAGCCCGCTGCGCATGCGCTTGCGCCAACCGACTTCGGTCCCCTGACATCTACAGTGGAGTAACAGGACGTGTCGACTACATTGACGCTCGAACTGAAATCGAACGCGTATTCGCAGTTCCTGACCGAGTTTCGCCGGTTGGACCTCGAGCAAAACGCGGGGCACGAAACGCAAGTCGTTCATACGGACAGCAACGGAGGGGTCCATACCTACTTTTTCCGGTCGAAGAACTTCGCGTTGGTCGCCTATGCTCACGACGGCGCAAAGATCATGCTGACGGACTACAACCATGTGAGTAAGCCTGGATCCGCCGGGGTCGACGATTTCCTCGGTGCGTTGAAACGGGGTGGTGGAGGCAGCACCCAGATGAACGTCGATCTGACCAGAGTGGTTACGCTGACTTCGGAGGCCGCCCGGTCGAAGCTGGTGGAGCGGATGATGAGAGAGGTGATGAGCGACGGCAAGATCGCCGATCTCAACAAGCTTGAGGTCGTGTTCAAGGACTACAACCACGTTGCCAAGCGCTGCGGCCGTCTCGACGTCGCGGGACACTACACGCCCAACTGGAGACCGCTCGAAAAGGACGACTACCTCATCTACTTCCGAAGCCTTGGAGCCAACACGGACGGCGCGAAGGATGCGTCGACGGTCAACGGGCTGTAAGCAGTAACGGGCGGATCACTCTCGGTGGAATCAAGATGGCAAAAGGTAATCACGTTTTCAACAGTTTCGACAAGGTCATCCACGGTACCTACCGAGCCATCCTCGAGCTGGACGGCAGGGAGCGCGCGCTCGATGCTGTGAGCGGCAGCGGTGCAAACGTAGTTGAAGGCGAAGCTGCGCTCAACGCCAGGTTCAGGTTCTCGTATGGGTTCTTCAAGCAGATAAGGGATCACGAGAAAATTGCGCGCATCCATGCCACTCAGGATGACCGGCCCGTCATTGCGGGCGATGACAATTCAAAGGATTTCGGCAAGGCCTCGAAGGAGTTCGCGGCCGCAGTGATGAAATGGGCGACGCACGATGCCGCCGAAGATCCGATGAACAGCTGGCGTCAGCTGGTCAATGCCGGTTCGGATATCGCGGCACAGGAAGCGTATATCAAAGAAGGATCCAGTTCGCCGGGAACGCCCAAAAGCGAGGACCTGCGCCGCGAGCGATGTGTCGACCTGTCGAAATTCGTGAAGGGAGAGCTGACCAAGCTCGTCAGAAACTGGCTTCTCGCGATACGCCTGGATCTGCAGGGCGGGAATAAAGTCTCTTACGACCCGCACACCCCGAAGGCGTGGAAGGACCTGCTGGACGCAAACGTCTTTCCTCACTAAGCCAAGCCATCTGGACAGGTGTCGCGCGCCGCTGCAAATCAGGAGGGAATAGATCGGGTGTACAGGGTGTTCTGTTTTCAGACGCGCAATACATTGAAAGAACACTTATGGCCCACGCAATCACGCTCACCTCCAGTCTAGGCAGCAGTCTGCTGTTCGCAAACATGACCGCGACCGAGTCGCTCGGCCGGCTGTTTTCCTATCGGCTCGAAGCAATCAGCAAGAACGCCGAAGTCGATCTGCGTTCGCTGCTCGGTATGCCGATGACGGTGAAGCTCGTCGCACCGCAAGGCTATACACGCTACTTCAACGCGATTGTCTGCGAGGGCGAGCAGGGTGGCTTCGTTAACATCGACAACGTGCGTTATGCGATCTATAGGTTCACGCTCGTGCCGAAACCATGGCTGGCGACGCGTCGGCGCGACTGCCGCATTTATCGAAGCATGAGTGTGCCGCAGATTATTCAGTCGGTGCTGAACGACATCGGCTATAGCGATCTGAAGCTGAGTCTCACCGGAAACTATCTGTCGCGCGACTATTGCGTGCAGTACCGCGAAAGCGACTTCGACTTCATCAGCCGGCTGATGGAGCAGGAAGGCATCTACTACTTCTTCACCCACACGCAGAGCACGCACACGATGGTGCTCGCCGATGCGCTCGGCGCACACTCTACGGTGCCCGGCTTCGAACAGGTCCCCTATGTGCCGCCGATCGAGCGCGGCAAGCGCATGAAGGCGTCGATCAGCGATTGGGAAAGCTCGCACGCAATGAACACGACAAAGGTGCAGCTCGACGACTACGACTATTTGAAGCCGAAAGCGTCGCTGCTTGCCACCGAAGAACTCACTGACACGGAGGCCGTGCATGACGTGAGCGGCCTCGACATCTACGACTATGCGTACGGCTATGTCGGCTATGACGAGCGTCTCTCCGACGGACAACGCTATGCGCAGGTGCGTGCGGACGCACTTAATGTGCCACTAGCCATGTGCATGGGCCGCACCGACGCCTGTGGTCTCGCGACCGGTGCGCTGTTCAGGCTCAAGGACTTCCCGTTGGCCGACGCGAACCAGGAGTATCTCGTAGCCGAGAGCGTCACGCGTCTCGTCGAACCGGACTATTCAGCGGGCGGTGGTGGCGACGATGGCGAGGAGCCGTTCGGGTGCGAGTTCAAGGTAATCCGGAGCCGCCAGCCATTTCGCACAATGCTGACGACGCCGCACCCGGTGATTGCCGGGCTGCAGACAGCGTTGGTCTACGGCAATGCGCCCGAGGACATCGCTGTCGATAAATATGGCCGCGTGCAGGTCACGTTCTTCTGGAGTCGTCCGGGCAAACCGAATGCACAGAACTCCTGCCCTGTGCGTGTCGCGCAGATGTGGGCCGGCAAGCGCTGGGGAGCGCAATTCATCCCCCGCGTCGGACAGGAAGTGGTGGTCAGCTTTCTCGACGGCAATCCGGACCGGCCGCTCATCATCGGCAGTGTCTACAACGCCGACAACATGCCGCCGTACAGCCTGCCCGACAACAAGACCCAGAGCGGCTTGAAGAGCCGCAGCCACGAAGGCGGCGGAAGCGACGACTACAACGAGGTCCGCTTCGAAGACCGGATGGGCAGCGAGCAGTTGCTGATCCACGCGCAAAAAGATCTGCGCGAAGAGTCGGAGCATGACCACGACGTGCAGGTCGCGCGCAATTACACGCTGACGGCGGGCAACCAGATCAAGCTGGTCACCGGACAAGCCAGCATCACGATGAACAGCACCGGCGAAATCACGATTCAGGGGACCAACATCACGGTCAACGGCGACATGAACGTGACGATGGCATCGGGACTTGCGATGGAGATCAACTCGAAAGCGAATCTGAATGTGAGTTCGATCGCGGCGATGGAAATCCTTTCCGAGGCCGATTGCCTCGTGCAGTCCACCAACCTGCAGTTGATCGGAACCGCGACGGCGGTGCTCGGCGGCGCGGCGCCGATGATCTTATGAGCGCGCCGCCGATCCTCGAAGCAGCGCGCCAGATGCGGATTTCCGAGCGCGCGCAGGCTTACCTGCAGCCGTCGATGGCGTCACGTCCGGCGGTGCAGGCACTGCTCGACGCAGGCTACGTCGCCGATGCGCTGAGCCTGCTCGGCCGTCTTCTGCCGCTTCGCTATGCCGTGGCGTGGGCATGCCAGTGCGGGCGCCGTCAGACGCTTGGCGAGCACGACCGCGCGGGCCTCGCCCTGGCGGAAGCGTGGGTGCGCGATCCGGTAGAGGCGCAACGCGCCGCCGCGCTAACTTTTGCGAAGACGCATCGCTACAAGACGATCGGTGCGTGGACGGCTGCCGCCGCCGGATGGTCGGGCGGCAACCTGAATCCGGATCACGAACAGCCGACGCCGCCGCCGGAACATCTGACCGCGATCGCGGCGATGGCTGCGGTGACCTACATGGCTGCGCTGATTCCCGCACAGTTCGATGCGCGCCGTGCCGCATTCGTGCGCGACGCGCTGAGCCTGCTGAGCGTTCCCGAAGGTATCGATGGAGGTAGCCGATGAGTGCCGCACAGACCCTGATTCTCTCGATAGAAGACGAGCAGACAGGCCGCTTCGGCGTAAGCCGCGAGCAGATCTTCGATGGGCGCGACGGCAGCATCGGCCGCTCCAGGGAGTGCGACTGGGTGCTGGACGCGGAGGGCGTATCGCGTCTGCATGCGTTGGTGCGCTACCTGAACGGCATTTATTTCATCGAGGATCGCAGCACCAACGGCATGTCGCTGAATGGGCAGCCGCTGCGAAGGGGCGACCCGGCCGCGCTGAAGCAAGGCGACCAATTGCAGATCGACACGTTCGCGGTCAGTGTGCGCCTGAGCGGCAATGATGCGACCGGAGCAGACACGCTATCGGACCAGAGCAATTCGGCACGGACCGCACCTGGCGCTGCAGCCACGCCGGCACCGGTTCCTTCGGCTGCGTTTGGGTCGAGCTCCGCGCAAAACCAGGATCCACTGGACCTTAGCCTGCTACTCGCGCCGCGACGTGCAACCCCGGTGGATCACGCGGGCGAATCCGAAGGTCTGATTCCGGGCGCTGCCGACGGAACAGCGGCGGGCGCGAGTCTTGATCCGCTCGCGATGTTCGATACGCCGTCGTCCTACGCCGACGAGCCACTGCCCGGCGCGCCGGTCGGGCCCCCGTGGAACCACACGCCCGCGGCCGCCGACCGCTTCCGGCCGCCGCAGGCACAGGCTGCCCCTCTCGACGGGCCTGTGCTCCCGGACGACTGGGACGCGACCGCAAGCCTCGCCGCAGTGCCTTTCGCTCCTGTGCCGCTCAAAGCTTCGGCCGAGGCGTCCATGATGGCTGGCGAGCGCTCTGCGTCTGCGTCTGCCGCTGCGCCCGCGTCTGTACCTTCGTCGCGACGGCCGCTATTGCCGGCTGAACTGGCCGTACCGCCTGCGGCTGTATCGACGCTTGCTTCAATTCCGCAAAGGTCGCCGGATCCGTTTGCGTCGCCCGGCACAACACCTTCGGTCATCGCTGTGGCAGCGGAACGCGCGGGAGTGCCCGAAGTCCCGGCGATGCCGCCGCTGCCCAGGGCCGACGCGGCATCGCCGGGCACAAAGGTGGCGCCTGTGACACCCGATCCGGGTGCCTCGACGTCTGAGTTGAAGGAAATGTTTCACATTGCCGTCGACACGATGATGGACGTGCTGCGTGCGCGCGCCGAACTGAAGAACAGCTTCCGGCTGCCCGCGACGCTGATCCAGCGTTCCGAGAACAATCCGTTGAAATTCGCGCCCACTGCGCAGGAAGCTGTCAGGAGGCTGCTCGCTCCGCCCGATGGCGGCTTCCTGTCGGGCCGCGCCGCGCTCGACGACGCCGCCGACGACATCCGCAATCACCAGATGGCGATGCTAGCCGGCGTGCGTTCCGCGTTCCAGTCGATGCTCGCGCATTTCGATCCGGCGCGGATCGAACAGGAGGCCGAAGGCAGCGCGCGGCGTTTGTCGCTCGGCGGCCGGTCGCGTCACTGGGAGCGCTACAAGGAACAGTTCGAGACAGTCACAAAGAACCCCGATGAGTGCTTCCGGCGGCTGTTCGGCGACGAATTCGCGCAAGCCTACGAGGAACAGCTCGGACGCCTGAAAAAGTGCCGCAATTAGCGAACGTGATCAGCCGGCGAAACTGCGCACGGCGATGTCCGAAGCCGTCTTGATTCGCGCGTGCCGCGCGACCTGCGCCAACCCTACCGACTAACCAACATGACCCAGAGCAACAAGGTGGTATGGAGCGAAGGCCTGTTTCTCAGGCCGCAACACATGCAGCAGCAGGAACGCTATTTTGAGCGCTACGTGGAGCTGCGCGCGGGCAATCTGCGTCCGCACGCCTGGGGCTTTCACGAACTTGAACTCGAACGCGACCTGCTCGCAATCGGCAAGCTCGGCATCAAGCGCGCGCACGGCGTGTTTCCCGACGGCACGCCGTTTGCGATGCCCGGCGACGATCCGCTGCCCCGCCCGCTCGATATCGATCCCAACTGGCGCGACCAGATCGTGCATCTGACTTTGCCGCTGCGCTCGCACACTCAGCCGGAGAGCGCATGGCCGGGCACCCGCAGCGATCAGCTATTCCGCTATCGCGTGCGTGAAACCGAAGCGCGCGATGCGTCCGGCAGCATGGAAGGCGTGACCGCGCTCGAGGTGGCCGGCATGAGCACGCGTCTCCTGCCCGAATCGCAGCCAATGGAGGGGCTGATGCGTATACCGTTGGCACGCGTCGTTGAATGCCGCGCTGATCGCCGGGTGATTCTCGATGACGGTTTCGTGCCGACCGCGCAGAGCACCGAGGCGGCCGAGCGGCTCGTCACCTTCATGTCCGAACTTCTCGGGCTGCTGCACCAGCGCGGCGAAGCGCTCGCGGGGCGCGTGGCCGAGACCGATCGCGGCGGTGCGGCGGAAATCGCGGACTTCCTGATGCTACAGGTGATCAATCGCCACCAGCCCCTCGTCGCGCACCTTGCCGAAGCGCCGTTGCTGCATCCCGAAGCGCTGTATCGGCTGCTGCTTGAACTTGCAGGTGAACTAGCCACCTTCACCGCGCCAGGCAAGCGCCCACAGGCATTTCCGCCGTATCGGCACGAACTGCTGCGCGAGAGCTTCGAGCCAGTGATCGCGGCGCTGCGCATTGCGTTGAGTGCGGTACTCGAGCAGAGCGCGGTCGCGATTCCGCTGCAGCAGCGCAAGTATGGAGTGTGGGTCGGCATGATGTCGGACCTCACGCTGCTTGACACTGCGACCTTCGTGCTTGCCGCAAAGGCGGACTTGAAATCCGAGGACATGCGCCGGCAACTGCCGACGCAATCGAAGATCGGTCCCGTCGAAAAGATTCGCGATCTGGTGAACCTGCAACTGCCGGGCATTGGAGTATCGCCGATGGCGGTCGCGCCGCGCCAATTGCCGTACACGTCGGGCTTCCTCTACTTCGAGTGCGACAGAAACGCACCGATGTGGCGCATGTTGAAGACATCAGGCGGGATCGCGATGCATTTTGGTAGCGGCTTCCCGGGTCTCGACCTGCAACTGTGGGCGGTACGCGCATGACAATGACCAACGACAATTCCAGCGGCGCGACCGAGCGCGGCGATGCCACGATCGTGCGCCCGCAGCGCGCAGGCAACGCGAATACGGACGGAAGTTCCAATGCTCAAGCGGACGAACTTCCGCGCAACGTGTCGCCTCCGCCGCCGACGTCGCGCCTGACGCCAGAGCGGGGATCCCACCCGTGGCAATCGACTGGCAGGGTAACGTCGTTCGCGGAGCTAGGGGACTTTCTGAGCGGCGTCGCCAATCCGCTCGTGCGCGCCGCTAATCCACTGCTCTTGCTCACCGTGCAATTGCGGCACAGCGTGTCGTCGCCCGCCGACATCAGCCGTCTGCGCGAACAGGCCGTCGCACAGGTGCGCAGCTTCGAGCGTTATGCGCAGAGCGCGGGCATCAGCACGCAAACAATCATGGCTGCGCGCTACGTGCTGTGCACGATGCTGGACGAGTCGGTCAACAACTCACCGTGGGGCGAGCTGAGCGGCTGGGCGCAAAATACCTTGCTCGTGACCTTCCACGGGGAGGCCTATGGCGGTGCGAAGTTCTTTCAGATCCTCGACCGCCTGAGCGCCGACTTCTCGCGGCATCTCGACCTGATCGAGCTGATGTACATCTGTCTCGCCTTGGGCTTCGGCGGACGCTACCTCGTGGAGCCGGGCGGCCTCGCGCGTCTGCTCGACATTCAGGACGATCTTTATCGACGCATTCGCGGCCTGCGCGAAGCGCCCGCCTCGGAGCTTGCGCCGCATTGGCGCGGCGTAGAAGACCGCCGCAATCCTGTGATGCGGCATGTGCCGCTGTGGGTAGCGGCGTCGGCTGCAGCGCTCGTGCTGCTCGGTACGTTCCTGGTGTTCTTCACCAAGCTCAATGCGCTTGCCGACCCGGTTAGCGCACAACTTGCCGCGATGGGTCTGGAGAACACGCCGCCGCCGCAGATGGTCGCGACGCCTGCACCCGCGTCCGCACCCGTCACGCTCAAGCAACTGCTCGCACCCCAGGAGCAAGCCAGCCAGCTGACCGTGGACGAGCAGTCCGACGGTGGCGACACGGTGCGTCTTGCCGCAGCAGAGCTGTTCCCATCCGGAGGCGCGGACATCGCGCCCGACGTCGCGTCACTCCTGCATCGGATCACGTGGGCGCTTAACCAGGTGAAGGGCCGCGTGATCGTCGTCGGCCATACCGACGACCAGCCCGTGCGATCGCTGTCTTTCAAGGACAACTTCGCGCTGTCGACGGCGCGCGCGCAGAACACGCAGCAGATTCTCGCGCAGGGTCTCGATGATCCACGCCGCCTCGAAGCGAGCGGCGCCGGATCGTCGCAGCCGATCGCGACGCCGGCCGACCTGCCGGCGAACCGCGCGCGCAATCGGCGCGTGGAGATCTTGTACATCCCGGAGCACTGAACCCATGAACACGCTGAAAACCTGGGCGACGTCGCGATGGTTCAGCACCGCGATCGGCTTGCTCTTGATCGCCGCCCTTATCTGGCTGGGCGGCCCCTATCTCGGCATCGGCGGATGGCAGCCGCTCGAAAGCGCCGCGGCCCGGATCGCGCTGATCCTGGCAATCGTGCTGGCCTGGCTGCTCGCTGAGCAAGTGACGCGATGGCGCGCGCGGCGCAAGACCTCGCAGTTGGCGGGAGACCTGGCGGGCCAGGACGCCCAGCTTACGGCCGACGATCCCGGCAGCGCCGAACGCGAGCAGTTGCAGCGGCGCTTTCGCGAAGCAATCGATACCTTGCGCAAGACGCGCAAGAACGGCGGCAATCTCTACGCGCTGCCGTGGTATGTGGTGATCGGGCCGCCAGGCGCGGGCAAGAGCACGCTGGTGCAGAACTCCGGGCTGGATTTCCCGCTGTCGGAGCGCTTCGGCAAGGAGGCGCTGCGCGGCATAGGCGGCACGCGCAACTGCGACTGGTGGTTCACAGACGAGGCCGTGTTTCTCGACACGGCGGGCCGCTACACAACGCAGGATTCCGATGCGGCCGCCGACGCGTCGGCGTGGCAGGCGTTTCTGTCGCTGTTGCGCCGCTATCGCCGGCGCCGTCCGCTGAACGGCGTGATCGTGACAATGAGCGTGTCCGACCTGCTGACGTTGGACGAAGACGCGCGTCAGCAGCACAGCCGCGCCGTAAGACGTCGTCTGGATGAAATCGCGCTGCGCCTGAAGGTGGCGGTGCCGGTGTACCTTGTGTTCACCAAGTGTGACCTCGTGGCGGGCTTCACCGAGTTCTTCGACGATCTCGGGCCCGAGCTACGCAGTCAGGTGTGGGGCATGACGTTTCCCGTCGATGCAAGTATTGACGGCAGCGCCAGCGCGCGCTTTGCGGGCGAATTCGATCTGTTGCTGGAGCGTCTCAATACGCGGGTGATCGAGCGTCTGCACGGGGAGCGCGATCGCAGCCGGCGCGCCGCGGTGCTCAGTTTTCCGCAACAGCTCGGCGCGTTTCGCAAGATCGCGCAGCAGTTTGTCGAAGGTGCGTTCGGACGTCATGAGTACGGCGAATCGCCGCTGTTGCGGGGCGCTTATTTGACCTCGGGCACCCAACAGGGCGCGCCGATCGACCGGATGCTGAGCGCGGTCGCGCGCACCTTCGGCGTCGACGCGGCACGCGTGCAGGGCGGCGCCGTGCAGCGCCGGACCTTCTTTGTGGAACGGCTGCTGAAGGAAGTGCTGTTCCGCGAGTCGGGCCTCGTCGGCACCAATCCGCGGTTCGAACGGCAGAAGCTCCTGATGCAGGCCGGCGCCTATTTTGGCATCGCGCTCGTCACGGCGTTGCTGATCGCGGGCTTCGCGGCGAGCTAC
>Ga0302178_10003883_pt1 | contig 11029 bp, 8 predicted proteins | sample I_Palsa_E1_3_FD_198790 | JGI IMG/M metagenome (GOLD analysis project Ga0302178, IMG submission 198790) | Peat permafrost microbial communities from Stordalen Mire near Abisko, Sweden - I_Palsa_E1_3 | ecosystem: Environmental > Terrestrial > Soil > Palsa > Peat permafrost | place: Sweden: Abisko... | reverse complement strand
ACGGCATCCGGATGAGCCCGTTCAAGATCGTCGAACGCGGCGTGATCCGGCGCGACCTGCTGACCTTCCTGCAGAACTCGGTCCGCGAGCCGAAGCTGCAGTACCAGGACCTCAAGGTCAAGCTGTACTCCGCGCTGCGGATCAAGGAGCGCGTGCTCGCGCTCGTTGAGGAGGTAGGCCGGGAGGCGTTCATCGTCTCGCTGCGCAAGTCGCTGGAGGACATCGAGGCCGAGGCGCGGCGGCGTATCTCCGCGCTGCCCGACGGTACGTTCCGGGTCAACTTCTTCTCCGATTCCACCCTGCGGGAGAACGTGCTGCTGAAGTACCCGTGCGCGCTCACGGTCAAGGGGGACGAGCTGACCGTCGACTGGCGCGGCGCCGCGCCGCAGATCATGAACCGGGCCTTCAACTCCACGCTCGGCTCGTCGAAGTGCGGGATGAACCAGGCGTTCCTCGGGTTCTTCTGGCCGGACCTGCCGCGCGGGATCAGCGTGATGAACCCGATCGAGGTGCTGACCGACGAGGGCAGCTGCGTCAACCCGGGTAATGACGCGCCGCTCGGCCAGAGCCTGCAGGGAGCGTTCAAGACCTTCGGGGTCACCCAGGCCTTGTTCGCCAAGATGCAGTACTCCTGCCCGGAGAAGTACGGGTCGCTGATCGCGCCCTGGTTCAACCAGATCAACACGTTCCTGTTCGGCGGGGTCACCCAGCACGGCGAGTTCGTCGGGAACGTCTGCGCCGACCTGAACGGCATGGGCGGCGGCGCGCGGGCGCACCGCGACGGCGAGCACTCGATGGCGCCGTTCTTCGCCGCGATGGCCGACATCGGCGAGCAGGAGATTATCGAGGACGACGTTCCGTTCCTCCAGCTGATCTCCAAGAAGATCAAGCGTGATAACCAGGGCTTCGGCAAGCAGCGCGGCGGCATGGGCTACGAGATGGCCGTCGCGGCGCGCGGCACCCCGCTGTGGGGATTCGCCACCGTATCGATCGGCTCGAAGTTCTCGGCCGTCCCCGGCCTGTTCGGCGGCTACGGGTGCCCCTCCTATCCATTGTCCAAGATCAAGGGGGTCAACGTCTTCGAGCAGATGCACGACGCGCCGCAGACGTGGTCGTTCGATTACGAGAAGTTGATGAACACCCAGCCGTTCGCCGGGGCCCGGTATTCCACTCATCACATGGGCATGGCCTTCGAGCTCGCCGAAGAGGGCGAGGTGTACATGATCTGCCAGGGCAGCGGTGGCGGGTACGGCGACGTGCTTGAGCGTGACCCAGAAGCGGTGATGGCCGACGTCGAGGCCGGGTACCTGTCGGGTGAGACGGCCCGCGAGATCTATTTCGTCGTCTACGATCCGGACACGCTCGCGGTGGACGCCGAGGCAACGCAAGCCGCGCGGGACGCCGAGCGCCAGGCCCGCCTCGGCCGAGGCCGGCCCTACCAGGAGTTCGTCAGTCAGTGGGTGACGCCGGAGCCGCCCGCGCACCTGCCCTACTACGGCTCGTGGGGCGACGACAACGGCGTCATCCACGCCACCGCCTGGGCCACGTCCGGCCCGGTGCGGGTGGCCGCGCCGATGGACCAGCTGCCGCAGATCTTCCTGCCCGACCCGAACGTCGTCGCCCTGGCCGTTCAGCAAGCACGGATCGCCGAGCTGGAGGCACGGCTGGCCGAACGGGAAAGTCAGTGAGCCGTCTGCTGGCGAGCCTGGCCGCGCCGCCGTCCGGCCGGGAGCGCGCGATCTGGTTCGACGCCGTCGGCTACGGCCGGGCCAAGCTGCTGGCCGACGCGGCGGTGCCGTGGGACTCCCCGGCCGAACTCGCCTCGTTCGTCGCCAAGCTGCAGGGCATGTTCCGATCGGACGTGATCCTGGCCGACGTCGGGGAGGTGTTCGCGCAGCGCGCGGCCGGCGATGCGCAGCTGCGGGCCGCGATGGCCGCGCGCACCAGGCCCGGCTACGCGCTGCGCACGCTGCTCGCTGACGAGCAGGCACGCGGCGTCGCCGCCGAAGCTGTCCGTGCCCTGGCCGCCACGTCCGGCGGCGTCCCCTTGGTCCTGGCCGTGCCGACACCGGCCCGCTGGCTCAGCGCGGCGGCCGAGCAGGCGGGATCGGATCCGGGACCGGCTGATTCCGGCCGGGCCGAGACGGCCGCGATGTATGTCGCCGACATGCTCCGGACGTTCGGCAGCCTGGGGGTCGACGGGCTGCTCCTGGACGAGGGGTCAGCCGACGCGAGCGGCCTGATCGACCCGGAGGCGTACCGGTCCGTGCTCAACGTCGCCGACCACTACGGGTGGCCGGTGCTGATCCGCGCCGACGCCGCTGCGGCCTGGCCGCACGGGGACATCCCCGGCGTCACGGCGTGGCTCGGGTCGGCCGCGGCCGAGGTCACGTCGGGTCGTTGGGGAGTCGTGGCGGGGGCAGGCTTCTGGGACGGCGACAATCCGGCCCCGGACGCCGAACTCGTGCTCGTGCCCGTCCCGGCGCAGGCTGATCCGGAAGCCGTGATGCAGCGGGTCCGCGCCCTATCCTGACCAGCCGGGTCCTGGCCAGCCGGACCGTCACGGTAGGGCTGTCAGGGCCGGGGCGGACCGACGTGCCGCAGGACCGCCGGGCCGAGCCACTGGGCGGCGAGCAAGGCTAGTTCAATCTGCAGGCGGTCCTCGCCGACAGGACGGCCGAGGCTCTCCTCGGCCTTGGTTATCCGGTACCGGACGGTGTTCTTGTGCAGGGTCAGCCGTTCGGCAGCGGCCACGAAGCTGCCGTTCTCTTGCAGGAAGACACCGAGCGTATCGCGCAGCATGGCATGGTGGCCGTCATCGTCCGCGAGCGACCCGAGGGTCTCGATGACCCAGGCCCGGATGAGCTCGGTCGAACCCGACATCAGGGCCAGCGGCGCGACGTCGGCGAAAGTGGTCATGGGCTGTCCCGCCCCGCCTGCCGCCAGCGCGACGGCTTGCGCGCCCAGTGCCTGCTGGTGGGTACGGCGGAAGCCGGAGACGCCGGAACCGGCCGAGCCGAGGGCCAACCGGATTCCGGATTCTGCTGCCGCGGCGCATACGCGGGGGAAGGCGTCCTTGGAGCCGAGCGGGAGCCAGGCCCACGCGCTGGATTCGTCTTGCGGCAGGAAGATCGGTCGCCCCTCGAGGCTCGCCTGGCGCGCTAGCTCCGCGATTGCCTGCTCCAGCCCGCTCAGAGCGCCGTCGGCCGACGGCGGTTTGTCGCTCCAGCACACCACGCCAACGTGGTGCTGCCGGAGCCGATATCCCAGGATCGCCTCGGAGGAAGCCACGTCGACCCGCTCGCCTCTCAGCAGCGCCTGGACCCGGGCGGTCCGGGCCACGCTGCGGTTACGCAGCCAGTTCTCCTTCCCGGCTTCGTAGGCGGACAGCACCTCCTCGGACACCTTGTCGATGTAGGCCGAGGTCATGTCGGCGATGCGCAGCCCGGCCGCGCTGACGAGCGAGGCATTGTCGGTGCTGCGCCCGAGTTCCTCGAGGCACCATTCCTGGAACCGGGTTGCCCCGATGCGGTAGGCGCGCAGCAACGCCGATGCGGGCACGCCGCGTTGTGCCAGCCGGCGGGCGTATTCCTCCGCCGCCGCCGGGGCGTGCACGTTCTCCAGCTCGATGCTGTGCTGGATGATGTGCAGGACGGTAGCCACATTTTCCCCGACACTGGCTTCCAGCAGCGACAGCAGCCGCTGATCGCCGCGCAGCTGCGTGATCTCCCGGACGATCAGGCCATAAACATCGGCGGATATCTCCGCGGTCCGGGGCGTCAGTGAACTGGAAACGTCTGAGGCGCTCTGCACCACCAGCGCGCTCGATCTGTCCACCCGGGGAATAGTACGCCCCTGGCTTGCCGCTGCCCAGCCGCCGATAGTCAGGTAGGGCGATAGCCCTAGACGATGCGGCTACAGGTACCAGCACCGGTAGCAGCATTGACGGTCGCCTGGGTGAAGTGGAGGATGCCGGGGAAGGCGAACAGAACGGAGACACACTGCGGTGGCCAGCACGCACATTGTCGAGTCCACGCCGGAGACGGTCCGTTCGGGATACCTCGATCCCGCTGCCAAGCCGGTCGCGGTGATCCAGCCGGGTGACACGGTCCGGTACCCCAACACCTGGACGCACTGGGGCAACGAGGCGAAGTTCGGCATGAGCTTCGCCGACCGGGAGCCGCTGCGGCACCGCTACCCGCACGGCCCGAACTCGATGCTCGGCCCGGTGGAGGTGACCGGCGCGCAGCCCGGTGACGTGATTGAGGTCAGCATCACGGCGCTGCGCACGATCGGGTGGGGCTGGAACTCCTTCCCGCTGGGGGTGGGGGCGCTGCCGCACGACTTCGCCGAGCCGTACGTGCACTACTTCACCTTCGATGACGCCCGCACGACCGCGGAGTTCATCCACGGGATCACGCTGAAGATGGCCCCGTTCCTGGGCGTGGTCGGGGCCGAGCCGGCCGGCCAGGAGCAGGTCAGCGCGATCGTGTCGGGCAGTTACGGGGGCAACCTGGTGCTGCGGGACCTGGGCGTGGGCAGCCACCTGTTCCTGCCGGTGGCCAAGCCCGGCGGCCGGATGTGGACCGGGGACGTGCACGCGCTGCAAGGCGACGGGGTGGTCGACCAGACCGCCATCGAGACCGCCGCGGAGAACCTGGAGATCCGCTACGACCTGCACAAGCAGGTCACCTTGCGCGGCCCGCTGGGCGAGACCGGCACCGCCTGGATCGTGGTGGCGTTCGCGGCCAGCCTGGATGACGCGCTGGTGGCCTGCCTGCGCGAGGTCATCTACTGGCTGCCTGCCGCGGCGGGCATCACCGGGCCGGAGGCCTACGCGCTGGCCAGCATGGCGGTCAGCTTCCGGGTCACCCAGTACGCCAACCAGACCGGGTCGGCCTACACCTCGATCCCGCCCAAGGCGGTACACGCGGTCATCCCCAAGAGCATCTTCCCGGCGGAGCTCCGCGCCCGGATCGCCGCCTGGCTGCGGCCATGACGCCGTCGCAGGGGAAGCAGAACATTCACCCGTCCTACACGCGACGGATATCGGTGGTGTTGCCCCGGCCGAGGCGGTGATCGTCATCCCGGCGGGCGTGCCGCACCGTATCTGGAGCTCATCGTCCGCCCCCGTTCGCTACCTCGACATCGATCTCCCAACGCCAGCCGCCTACGCGAAACTCGCCATAGCGGGGTAGGCCAAGCCCCGGTGCCGAAACCGGCGACCCGGCGCTGACGGAAAGGAATGAGGGTTATGTCCAAGCTCAATCCAGCCCAGACGATCGTCGTCCCGCCCGCCGACGTTCCGTGGCGCGTGCCGGACATCGCGCCGCCGGACAGCGTGGCCGAGGCGACCTTGGCCGGCGGTGAGGACCAGGAAGGCGCGTACCTGGTGCTCATGAAGTGGTACCCGGGGTGGAGCAGCGCCCCGCACACCTACGTGACCGACCGGCTGTGCGTCGTGCTGTCCGGCGTGTGGTGGTGCAACAGCGGCCCCGACTTCGATCCCGCCCAGGCGGTACCGGTCTACCCTGGCGGCTTCGTGCGCCGGGTGGCCGGGACCCCGCACTATGACGGGGCGCGGGCGGACGCAACCGAGCCCGCCGTCATCGCGGTCAGCGGCATCGGCCCGGTCCACCAGCAGTGGGTAGACCCGTCCCAGCCAGTGCTGCGGCACATGTAATCCGGCCACTTCCCCGCCACGGCCGCCGGCCGTGGGAGACTCTCAGCGATGGGTGCGGATTATCCCGAGCATCTGCTCGCGCGTGAGCCGGCGGCCGCCGTACGACGGGGAAGGTGCCTTCGCTCTGTGGCACTTCAGCGAGGATCCTTCTCTTGGCCAGTTTCGCCCCCATACGCCGGCCGCCAACGGGGAGGCACCGCCGCTGGTGTGGGCGGTCGATACCCGTCATGCGCCAATGTTCTGGTTTCCAAGGGATTGCCCGATCAGGTGGTCATCGATGATCTTGCGGGCAGGCCTGCCAGTGCCGGCATCGAGCTTCGGATCACGCCGTCGATCTGGCCGTTCTGGCGGCGGGTTACGAGCTCAACCGTCGAGTTCAGCGGTTCCCGGCTGCGCAACAGCGCCCCGCACCCGGACCGGTTCGTGTAGCGCCCGGTATACCGGCACCTGCTCATCTCGTGATGGTAACGACAGTCGTCCCGCTGGTCCGGGCTCTGCAGCCACCGTCGGGATGACCGCCGCCCCGGTCCGGGCTGCCTCTGGCGGAGCTGGCGGCACCCCAGTGGGCCCCAGCTAGCAGGTCCGCCGGGCCGTCGGCCGGGAAATCCAGCCGGGAGACCATCAAACCATCCCTGATATGCCTCAAATGGGCACATCTGGTCGTGCCGCCTCGTGATCGGGCCGTACCGATGGAACATAGGGCCGGTGCTATGCGGCCCAATGTTCCAGAGGTACGGTGGCGCGCGGCCCGCGGGTGGCGGGCGGGGTAGCCGATCTGGGAATCACGGGCCTGGTGCTGCAGGAGAGCCCCGTGACCATCACCGAGATATGAGCCAGAGCACCAAGCTCGGCGTCAGCTCGTGCAAAGACCTCCGTCAGTGCCGGGCCGCCGGGGCCGACCCTTCGGTCGACGCGGTCACGCGTCCGGCGGCGACGGCGGCGGCGAGGGCCTGGTGGTCACGCTCGTTCTGGTCGGCGTAGGCAGCGGCGAACTCGGCGATGGCCTGGTCGAAGACGCCGGATTGGCCGAGGTAGGCGGCGATGGCGATGCGATCCCCGGACCGGGCGTGCGCCCGGGCCAGCGTCCAGCCGCATAGCTCGCCGTAGGCGCGCATTCCCGCCGCGGTCATCGCTTCGATGTCGGCGGAGAACTTCTCATCCCGTAGCTGGCGGACGTAGAAGTCATGCGGCCGGCCGTCGGGATCGACCCCGGTGCGCTGCCAGCCGAGGAAGATGTCGCTGGCGGCCTGCATGAGCCGCTGCCCGGCCACCACCCGCTCGCCATGGTTGGCGTATTCGCTGGCCCCGGCGAAGTCCTCGAGCACGGACCGCTCGGCCTCCTTCACCTGCAAGAACAGCGGGTCCGAGGCGTCGCGCCCGAGCATGAGGACGATCCAGCAGCGGGTCCCGACGCTGCCCACGCCGACCACCTTGCGGGCCATGTCGGCGAACTCGAGCTGCTCCAGCAGGTAGCGCCGGTCGGTTTCCAGGGTGCGCCGGTAGTCACCGATCAGCGTCCTGAGCTCGGTTTCCAGCGTCGCCTGGTCGGTAGAGTCCGCGACCAGATCGGACAGCGGCACGACCAGGGGCGGGTCGGCCACGATCCGCGGCCTGCCGTCCACCTGCCGGGTGAGCTTGGCGAGCGCCTGCAGGCTGTCCCTGGTCCGCGCCTTGGCCACCGCCGAGTCCGCCTGTCGCTGCTCACGGGCGGCGAGCTGGGACCGGAACTGGTCGCGCAGCGTGTCGATGTCCGCTCGTGCGTACCAGACGTCAAGATTGCCCTGACCAGCGAAAACGCGCATCGCCTCGCGGTACCGGCCGACCGTCGCGGTCACCACCTTGCGGCGCAGCCCGGACCGGTAGCCATTGCCGCGCCCGGCTACCTCCAGGCTGGCCGCCAGCCGCTTGACGTCCCATTCCCAGGGGCCCGGCAGCGTCTCATCGAAGTCGTTGAGGTCGAAGACCAGGGCACGTTCGGGCGAGGCATAGACGCCGAAGTTGGACAGATGCGCGTCGCCGCAGGCCTGCACGGCCAGTCCAGAAACGGGCGTGGCCGCGAGGTCGGCGGCCATCGAGAGGGCCGCGCCGCGGAAGTAGCTGAAGGGCGAGGCCAGCATCCGGCCGTAGCGGACCGGTACCAGGTCGGGCACGCGCGTGGCGGCCTGGCGTTCCAGCAGGCTCACCGGATCCGGGCGGTCCGCAGCCGGGTCGTAGCCGGCATGGCTGTCCCTGGGCACCGCAGACCGGGCCGCCTTGCCCCGCTCGGCCCGTTCGGCCGGGGTCAGCCGTCCGGCCGCCGAGTCCAGGGCGAACCGCCGGCTGGACCGCACCGGTACCGAGCCGCGCACCGCGCTCATTGGCGCAACCTCGGCGGTTTCCCCGGCTCCGGGCAGCTCGGCACGCTCCCGGTAAGCACCACCTCCCCATCCCGGTTCTCGACGGTGATGTCTGACGCGTCGACGTCCGGGTCGAAGGTGAGGTCGTCGGTGACCGCGGGGCGGATGTCGTTGGTCTCGCTCATTGCACGCAACCTTCCGGTAGCGGGCCAGGTGTACATTCCACATCCGCCAGTCCACCCGGCCGGCCAGGAATTGAAAAGGCGATACTGCCTGTCATGCCATAGGCACGCACTATTCAGCAAGGGGTAGGACACGCGGATCGGGGTGCCGACGGCAAGCCCCACGGTCCGTTCTGGCTGATGTTCTTCTACCCAGAACGAGCGGTGGTGCCTGCGTCCGGGCTGAGCCTGACTGGACGGCATAGCCGCCTTCAATAGCCTGATAGCTGCTGGCTCTTAGCCGATACCGAAGATTAGTACTACAGTTCTCCAGTGCCGACGGATTTAAGCTGGAAAAGGCCAGCGTCCTGAGCATCGTCCTCAACGTGGACGCCACTGATAATAAATGGAGGGCATAAATGTCCGTCTCTTCCGAGGAGAAGCCATCCAGTGAGCGTCCTGTGGAAATCGGCCCGGCGCCGTATTATCACCAGTCGGACTGCAACATCTGCCGGAAGCAAGACGGCCTGAAAACGGGGTCAGTGCTCCTGGACTCCGGCCGTCCGGGGGGCTACATCGTCGAAGGCGAGCACTTCCTCGCCGAGCACGCCCCGGTGCAGGAGTCCAGTGCCGGAACGGTCATCGTCGAGGCCAGGCGGCATCTCCTGGATTTCGGCGAGATGACGCCGGCCGAGCTTTCCGAGCTCGGTCCGACCCTGCACCGGCTCATCCGGGCGATCAAGGCTGCCACCGGGGTCCAGCGCGTCTATTACCTCGCGGTGATGGAACGCGCGCCCCATTTCCACCTCTGGCTCGTACCGAAGAAGAACGAGGGAGAACTCCTGGGAGCGGCCTACCTGGCGCAGCAGCCCCCTCTTAGCACCTCCTACGGCGAGGCAGAAGCGATGTCGCGCAAGATCCGAGAGCTGTTCGAACAGTCCTGACGTCGGCCTCCGGCAAAATCTCCGGATCTCCGTCCGACTTCACATTATGCCTGCGCCGGGTCCGTGGCTGGGCCGAGCCCGGTGAGGCAGTCCTGGGCGTACTTGCGGAACGCCGCTACCAGGCGGCTGCGGTCGCTGGCGCGGGTGGCGAGCACGACGTGGGTCGGGTCGACGTCCTCCAGGGCGATGGTCGTGAGGTCGGGGTGCATGCTGTCGGCGCGCAGGCCAGCCGAGACGATGGCGACAGCCTGCCCGGCGGCGATGAGCTCGACCTTGTCCTCGACGGCATTGACGAGCGGGCCGTCGGGGGCCGGGGTTCCGTCGGGCCGCGGGTCGATGCGCCAGTAGGCGTTCCAGGCGGCATCGGGCAGCCGGGGCATGGGTTCGTCCGCGATGTCGTCGAGGGTGACCGATTCCTTCCCGGCCAGGCGGTGGCTGTGCGGGATCAGCAGGACGCGGGGATCGTCGTACAGGATGGTCACGTGCAGTCCGTCGGTCCGCAGCGGCAGCCGGGTCACCACGGCGTCTGCCCGGTGTCCGAGCAGGGCCTCGCGCGGCTCGTTCCAGGGCAGGTGCAGGGTGTGTACCTCGGCGTCGGGGTGCTGACGCCGCAGCTCGCGCAGGGCCGGGGTGAGGATCAGGCCCGAGGTGTAGCCGATGGTGATCCGGCTTGGCTGGGCGGCGGCCCTGGTGGCGGCCGCGGCCTGGGCGGCTGACCGCAGCAGCGCCTTGGCGCGGGGGAGGAAGACCTCCCCGGCCTCGGTGAGCCGGGTGCCTTGCGGGGTGCGGTCGAGCAGGCGGGCGCCGAGCTGCTGTTCCAGGCTGCGGATCTGCCGGCTCAGCGACGGCTGCGCGATGCGCAGGTCGGCGGCCGCCCGGCCGAAGTGCCGGTGCTCGGCGACGGCGATGAAGTACCGGACCAGCCGACAAGAAACTCACGTGGATCCACGGCACCACCCGCCGCTGGGACGGCTACCTGGAATTCCAGCGCCACCCCGAGCCGATGCTCGAGTGGTTCGCCAAGCACATGTCCTAAGAGGAACACTGGCGACCTAAGCGCCTGGGCGGCATCGAGACCGGGCACGGCGAGCTACTGGATTGGATCGGCCAATGGGTATTGAGATGACCGAGCCCGGCCGGGAGCAGTCGCGGGCACGGTACCCGGACAGTTCCGGCTCTATCAAGCGCGGCGGCGTGCGGCTGTATTACGAGGTATACGGCTCTAGCGAGCCGACGGTCTTGCTCTTGCCGACGTGGTCGGTCATCCATTCACGGCACTGGAAGATGCAGATCCCCTACCTGGCCCGGCACTGCCGGGTGGTCACCTTCGACGGCCGCGGCAACGGCCGTTCCGATCGCCCGGTGGCCGGGTATGAGGAGGCCGAGTTCGCGGCCGATGCCCTGGCGGTGATGAACGCCACGGCTACCGAGCGCGCGGTGCTCGTCTCGCTGTCGCTCGGGGCGCAGCGCGCGCTGCTGCTGGCGGCCGGGCACCCAGACCGGGTGGCCGGATCCGTCTTCATAGGCCCGGGGGCGCCGCTGGCCGCGCTGCCGGAGGATGCCGCGCGTTATCCGTGGGACGAGGAACTGGACACCGACGAGGGCTGGGCCAAGAACAACCGCCACTACTACCTGCGAGACTACCGGGGGTTCCTGGAGTTCTTCTTTGCCCAGATGTTCAACGAGCCGCACTCGACCAAGCCGGTCGAGGACTGCGTGGGCTGGGGCCTGGAGACCACCGCAGAGACGCTCATCGCGGCGTGTCTCGGTGAAGAAATGGACGAGGAGACCGCGCGCGAGTTGTGCGGCCGGGTTCGCTGCCCGGTGCTGGTGATCCAGGGCACGGCGGACGCGATCACCGGGCCCGCCCTCGGGGTCGCGCTGGCCGAGGCGACCGGCGGTAAT
>Ga0302178_10003869_pt1 | contig 11052 bp, 8 predicted proteins | sample I_Palsa_E1_3_FD_198790 | JGI IMG/M metagenome (GOLD analysis project Ga0302178, IMG submission 198790) | Peat permafrost microbial communities from Stordalen Mire near Abisko, Sweden - I_Palsa_E1_3 | ecosystem: Environmental > Terrestrial > Soil > Palsa > Peat permafrost | place: Sweden: Abisko... | reverse complement strand
GGTGCCGCGCAGGGCGGCGGCCTTCTCGAAGTCCTGGGAGTCGATGGCCGACTCCTTCTCCCGGCGCACCTGGGCGATCTTCTCGTCGAAGTCGCGCAGGCCCGGCGACACGGTCATCCGGCGGATCCGCATCCGGGACCCGGCCTCGTCGATCAGGTCGATCGCCTTGTCCGGCAGGAACCGGTCGCTGACGTAGCGGTCCGCCAGCTGCGCGGCGGCGGCAAGGGCGCCGTCGGTGATCGACACGCGGTGGTGCGCCTCGTAGCGGTCGCGCAGGCCCCTGAGGATCTCGATCGTGTGCGCGATCGTCGGCTCCGCCACCTGGACCGGCTGGAACCTGCGCTCAAGCGCCGCGTCCTTCTCCAGGTGCTTGCGGTACTCATCCAGCGTGGTCGCGCCGATCGTCTGCAGCTCACCGCGGGCCAGCATCGGCTTGAGTATCGACGCGGCGTCGATCGCGCCCTCGGCCGCGCCGGCGCCGACCAGCGTATGCAGCTCGTCGATGAACAAGATGATGTCCCCGCGCTTCCTGATCTCCTTGAGGACCTTCTTCAGCCGTTCCTCGAAGTCGCCCCGGTACCTCGAGCCAGCCACCAGCGCGCCCAGGTCCAGGGTGTACAGCTGCTTGTCCGTCAGGGTCTCCGGCACCTCGCCCTGGACGATCTTCTGCGCCAGGCCCTCCACGACAGCCGTCTTGCCGACGCCGGGCTCGCCCACCAGCACAGGATTGTTCTTGGTGCGCCGGGACAGCACCTGCATCACCCGCTCGATTTCCTTCTCCCGGCCGATCACAGGATCGAGCTTGCCCTCCCGCGCGGCAGCGGTCAGGTTCCGGCCGAACTGGTCGAGTATGAGGGAAGCGGAGGGCGCCGTCTCGGACGGCGCGCCCGCGGCGGCCGGCTCCTTGCCCTGGGAGCCCGCCAGCAGCTGGACCACCTGCTGGCGGACCCTGCTGGGGTCAGCGCCCAGCTTGACCAGCACCTGCGCGGCGACGCCGTCGCCCTCGCGGATCAGGCCCAGCAGAATGTGCTCGGTGCCGATGTAGTTGTGCCCGAGCTGCAGCGCCTCCCGCAGCGACAGCTCCAGCACCTTCTTGGCGCGCGGAGTGAAGGGGATGTGCCCGGAGGATGCCTGCTGGCCCTGGCCGACGATCTCCCCGACCTGCCGGCGGACCGCCTCCAGGCTGATCCCCAGCGACTCAACGGCCTGGGCGGCGACGCCCCCGCCCTCGCGGATCAGGCCGAGCAGGATGTGTTCGGTGCCGATGTGGCTGTGGTTGAGCATCCTGGCCTCTTCCTGAGCCAGGACCATAACCCTCCGCGCCCGGTCGGTGAACCTCTCGAACATCTCGTCGCCCCCTCACCGAGCGGTCGGCGAGGCAACCATTAATCTTGCTCGTCCCTCCGCATGCTAGCCCGCGCGCCAGGCGACGTTGCGCATGCGGACGTCGCACAAGTAAAACGTCCCCGTCGGCAGCGGTGTTCACCCCGTCCGGCCTGGGGCAACGGGGCAAATGTTCACAGCTACGCCGGAAGCGAACGCGCGGCGGGCCGGCGAACGCGCGGACCAGCGAAGGTGGATGACGGCGAGCGCACCATAGATGGCCGTCCCGAGCAGTGATCACGTCCGCCCGGACGTCAATCCGCTCGCTCATAAACTCCCCGCAGTCACTAACCCGCGTAGGGTGGGCTGCACGGCGAGGTCCCGTGTTCATGCTGCATGAACTCGGGCCTTTTCCGTGCAGCCTCCCTCCGAACCCGGTGTGCACCTTTCAATGCGCCGGGCTCTCCAGCGATTTATGCCGCGTGCGTGACTGGGTTCGCGTGGATGTACTCGTGGCATGCCGCGCAGACGATGAGGGTCTTGCGCCGCATTTTTGCCATGAGGGCGGCCCACGCGGGCTGGCCCGGCCCGGGCCTGCCGAGGTGCTTGAGCGCGGCGGCCTGGTGAACGGTCACCGTGGTGCCGTGCTCGCACAGCTCGCACCACCGCTTGCGGAGCCGGTGGATCAGCTCTTTCCGGGGGTAGCCGGTCCGGGCCGGGGCGGGGTCATGGATGACCGCGCGCCTGTTTTGCCTGAGGGGGATCCCGCCGAATCGTGCTACCAGGTCCTTCTTGCCCTGGCGGTGCCGTCTGGCCTCGAAGCAGGTCCTGGGGCCGTGGCCGGTGATAACTTTCGCCTTGTAGCGGACGGCCATCTTGGCCACGGAGGACTTGTGCTTGGCGGCCAGGGTTTTCAGCATCGATGTCTGGGCGTACCAGCACAGCGTGCTGAGCCGCCAGACGTCCTGGGCGAGCAGGTAGTAGTTCACGATGCCCCGGTACTCGGCTCCGTAGGTCCGGACGATGTCGTGGTCGTCCAGGTTCTGCAGGCCGGGCCGGTGCCAGGGTTTGCCCCGGCGCCGGTAGGGGGTGATTTTGGCCTTGATCACGTCCGGCGGCACGCGCAGCGCGATCCTCCCGTTGGCCGACCGGCGGCCGTAGGTGATCCGGGTGTCGCAGTGCTGGACGATGATGTGGTAGCCGAGGAACCGCGCCGGCTGGGTGCGGGCGTGGCTGATCAGGGTCTTGTCCTGATTCAGTTCCAGCCTGAGGGTCTCCCGGAGGAAACGGGTCAGTCCGGCCTTGATCTGCTCGGCTTCGGCCTTCGGCCCGATAAATCCCAGTATGTGGTCGTCTGCGTACCTTATGTATCGCAGCCGCCGGTATCCGGGGTCCATCGGGTCCACGGAGGGGAGCGTGCGCATCTGGCGTGTCAGGTCCCGGGCCGTAGCCCGGTCCCCGCGCCGCCGCGCGCTATCCCGCCGGGATTTCATCCTCATGTATTCGGGGTTTCGTGCCCGGCTGGCTCCCCGCGTGTATCGCGGGATCAGTTCCCTCTCGACGAACTCGTCGAGCTTATTCAGGTAGATGCTGCTGAGGACGGGTGATGCCACGCCGCCTTGCGGAACCCCGCTGAGCGTGTCATGGTATTCCCAGTCCTCCAGGTACCCGGCTTTGAGCATGTGACGGATCAGCCGGAGAAACCGCTGATCGTGGATTTTCTCCGCTAGGATCCCGGCCATTATCTCGTGGTCCAAAGACCCGAAGCAGTCGGAGATATCACCCTCGATAAACCATGTTGTCCCGACCCAGGTATTGCGGATTTCCCGCAGCGCGGTATGGCATCCGCGACCTTTCCGGAACCCATGGGACTGGTCCGAGAACTGCGGCTCGTAATACGCCTCCAAGAGCAGGCGCACCACCTCACCGGCCAGCTTGTCGGACCACGATGGCAGTCCCAGGGGTCTCAGCTTCCCGTTCTTTTTCGGGATATAGATGCGGCGGGCCGGGGAGAACCGGTACCGCTCATACCGCATCAGCTCGATGATCTGGTCGATCTTCCCCTCGGACATGCCGTCGGCGGTTTCCTCGCTGGCACCCGGCGTCATCGCCCCCTGGTTAAGGTAGATGTTGCCGTACGCCAGCAAGTACAGGTTCTTGTTGAACATCTGCCGGTAAAGCTGCGTGAGCGGCAGGCCCTTCCTGCCGCGCTCGCGGAGAATGCTCAGTACCACTGCGGCTTCCTGCATTTCGCAGACCTCCTGGCCTGGTGCTATTCATCGCCTGTGTCCCTTCGCCCTGTGGTCCGGTTTTCCCGGTCGCCAGATTGGCCGGACGTTACCCCGGCGACTACTATGGACACTCCGTCGCCATAGGACTCGCGTCCCTTAGGCGATCCCACGTTCACAACTGCTATACGTGCTAGCGCGACTTAGGCGTCCCGTCCGTCTCCTTCAATGCCCTGACAGGGCATCGCTCCTGCGCCCCGGAGGATTACCGCAGGGATCTGCGCACCCTGCGGCAGGGGCCGGTACCGGTTTCATGCGTCTTTCCGGCAGGCTCGGATTCTCGCCTTCTGGAGACTGGGATTCAGGCAATCCGGCTTTCGCCATATCGCGCGGATCTCCCGGCACGCCGCCCCGTACGCATCGGCAGCGACTGCCGGTTTCCTGGCATGCTATTGTCCCCGGTTTACCTTTCGGGTCACGGGTCAGCCATCAGATCCAAAGACACCTCCTCCAGTCCATGCCCGCTACGCGGGCTATATAGCAGTGCGCCTCGTGGCGCACGCAGATCACCCGGTTCTGCACCATCGTCGGCCTGTCCGAGCTTGACTGCACAGCCGTCCATAACGGCGGATCAGGTGCGTTGTGCGCGCCAAGGACCTGTAACCAAGCGTGATGGACGGTGCTGGTCTGGTATGAAACGGTCATGTGGGTTCTCATGGGCGCTGCCAAGCGCGAGGAGTTCCTGTCCGACGTGCATGTCGGCGTCCTGAGCGCGGCAGTGGGCAAGACGGGCCGGACGCTCGCCGTCCCGGTCTGGTACAGCTACCAGTTGGGTGGTCTGCTGACTGTGCTGACCGGTCGCCGGTCGCGCAAGGCCGCGGCGATCCGCGCGGCCGGCCGGTTCGGCCTGTGCGTCCAGGACGACAGGCCGCCCTATCGCTATGTCAGCGTCGAGGGGCCGGTGGTCAGCGAGGAGGAACTCGATCCCGCCGAGCGGCTCGCGATGGCCCGCCGCTACCTAGGAGCGCGCTGAATAAGTCCAATTTTCCCATGATCAATGTCGCAAAGCCGCAGGTCAGCTACTTGCTCCTTTATCGCGAACAGGGTTATTCAGTGGCCTCCTAGGCTCGGCGGACGGTGACCGTTACGTCACCGACAACCCGGACCCCGAGCGCGAGAACGTGGCGTTCCGGATGCGCCCGGAGCACTGGCTCAGCCAGGATCAGGCCACGGGACATGCCGCAGGGTAGTGCTGCCCGTGGGTGGAATACCCGCGGGATGAGCCGCTGGCCACGGCGAAGCAGTGAACGGGCGCCCACCAGGGCACCTTCGTGATCAGCCTGGGCGACGTGGCCGCATGCCCGGCGTCGCCGGGAGGGTGCGCGGCTCGGCCCTTGGCTGCTGTTGGTGCCGCTCCCTGCCCCGCCGCGCCGGCGCTGGCGGCGGGCACGGTAGAGCCCGGACCGTCACGCCAGGTCACCCGCCAGAGGTCGCCGGGAACGTATCCATTGCCCTGGCGACGTCCGATCCCTGCCGAATATTTGCTGATCGCACGCAGGCTCGAAGCAATGCAGCTGGGCGCTCATATCAACCAGTTCGGTGTCATCGGGATAGTCCAGGGCCCATGCCCACCAATCCGTCACCGGCACCGTGCTGGCACCAGCGCACATGCCCGGAACCCCGCAGCTGGCCGGGTGCCCTGGAGGCGGCCGCCGCCGATGCGTCAGCCGGTGACCCTGACGAAGGCCTGTACTGGCCCGGGAGCGCCAGCCCTGTGAAGCTGTCCAGCCCACTGCACCTGCATAAATGCTGGCCAGGGGCTTACACGGTCATTTTAGCAGTCGTGCCGCCGTGTGCCGGGGAATGCCGTTCTGTCCGTCTTACCTCCGTGTTGATCTTCGCCCCGGCTCCCGGCTTGCGTTGCCTTTGTGTTGGCCCGACACCCGGACGGCCAGGGACATCTGCCCGCAGCCGGATCGCGCCAAGACCTCCGCTGCGTGCCTCCCGGACCCGGCATCCGGCCTGCCGCCATAGACGCGCCGGTCCCGGCCGGACGGTGGTACCCCACCGCAACGCAGCGCACCGGCAGACCCGCCGGCGCCGGACCACACGAACGCTGTGAAGGACCACCGCGCGCACCAGGCGAGACTCTCCATCACGCCAGCACACTGGCCCGCCCCCGGGCGGCAACGCGCGCTGTGCCTACTGCCCATCACCCACGACTACGCATAGCAAAGAGAAACGCCTGCTCAGCATCTCAAAGCCACGCAGAACGCTTAATCGGAATGCCTGACCTCATGCGGGATCCGCGCCGGTCACCGCGCGCATAACACACAAATAACTGACCGCATCATCGCTTCGGCGGCCCGGTAGCTCGGCGGTGGTCATCTGGGAGCCCACGCTGGGGCGGCCTCCACATCCCGCAGCGGCGGCTCCTCGCCTACGATGGGCTGTCATGCCGGCGAACCGGATGAACCGTGACGAGTTCTACACTGCGATGGCGCCGAATGACGACGCGCGCCTCCGCAAGATCTTGTGGACTCTCTACTGGCGAGGGAACGCCCAGCTTCGCGAGCGCATCGAAGACGAGCTGCGCTCGCCGGAACAGCCGAAAGTCAAGCCGAAGAGAGAACTGCCGGACCCGGACACTGTGCTGGACGAGGTGACGACGTTCGTCAAGCTGGCGAAGGACGGCGCCTACATGGCCGGGGACCGCCGGGTGCACCACACCGAGCGGTCCAAGTGGCGGCTCACGTTCCGTCGGCTGGCGGGTGACGCGCTGGCGGCGCTCCAGGCCGACGATCCCGGGCCAGCGGAGCAGGCCGTCGCGGAGATGGTTGACCTTGCCTGCGACATGAAGAGTTATGACTACTTCCACTCCGATGACCCGGTGGAGGCCGCGAAGTTCGTGGTTTCGGATGCCGTCGCCGTTATGTGGGAGTCGGTGCTCCGTCATGACGGCTTCGCGGCCTTTGCCCGGCGCGTGCCGGAGCAGCTCATCCGCTGGGAGGCGGACTACGGCTGGACTCGGCGGGGTTACGGTCAGGTGCCGGAAAAGGAGACAGCCCTGGGTGTTCCGCTTGCCCGGCTGCTCATCACGCCGGACATGTGGCGGACGTTCGCCGAGTCCTACGTGGAGGCGCTGGACGCGGCCGGACGGGCGGACCCGAGGCGGCCGCGCACCGTGTACGGAAGTTTCGACGACACTCGCTACCGACGCCACGAGCGCACCAAGGACCTCGCAGCTTGGCACGAGATGCTCCTCGACCGGTTCGCGGGAACCCCCGAGGATGAGCTGCTGGACCGGCTCGCTGTCAGCCCGGCGCTTGCCGGGCCACAGCTCACCTTCCTGCGCGCGAGGATCGCGGAGCGCCGCGGTGACGTCGCCCAGGCCGCCACGCTGGTCACCGAGTGCCTGAAGGAACTGCCCGGTCATCAGGGGTACCTGGACTTCGCTGTTGAAGTTGGCGCGGACCTGCCTCCGCGCGCCCGCGCGCTGCTATCCGAGCGCGCCCGGATCTTGGGTGATGCCCTTGACGCGGACCCGAGCCGCGGGGCAGGGCGCACAGAATAGCCTGATCTAGACAGCCAGCGTCCTGACGGGCATCGAGCTGACATCCGCTCATATCGGCGGTTCGTGGCCAATCCGCGCGCTTACGGTTGGTGACCGCGGCCGAAGCGACGTTCATCCAGGCTGGGTCGCAGACTTACGCGTGACACGCTCGGCCGGCGCTGGGACAATCGTGCGATGAGTCCGCGAAGCCGCGGCCGGCCGCCAGACCGTGGCCGGCGCCGTCAGCCGGGCGGGCGTCCGGCCGCGGGCCGCGGCGGACCGCACAGGCTGGCCGCACGGGCCCGGAATGAGCCTGCTGTGTACGGGGAGGAGACGACGGACTGCTGGTTCGACGAGCCCGGCCCCGCTGACCGGCGCTCTTGGGCGGTCCCCTGGGCGCACGGGATCTACCAGGGACTCGATCTGGAGCTGCTGGACCCGGGCAACGAGGACGAGCGCACGTTCCTGATCGAGGCGCAGCATCCGGAATTCGCAGCCGCGCTGCGCGGCGACGAAGACGTGGTCGTCGATGGCGAGCCCGTTAACCCGAGGCTGCACGTAGCAATGCACCAGATCGTGGCGAACCAGTTGCTGGCCGATGACCCGCCCGAGACATGGCAGACGGTTCAGCGCCTGGACGGGCTGGGCTATGACTGGCACACCATCATGCACATGATCGCGTCGCTCGTCAGCGAGGACGTCTACCGGTCCCTCAAGGAGCACAGGCAGCCCGATCCTGCCGACTATGGCCGTCGGCTGAACGAACTGCCCGGCGACTGGCCGCCACCGGAAACAGCTCGCTAGACCAGGCGTGTCCGCTGCCGTGAACCACGGTGCCGGTGGCGTGCAAGCGTATAGGGCAAGACTGACCGCATCATGACCGATCCGGACGACCGGACCCGTGAGCGAACCTGACCGTGAGGACGTCCGCAGGGGCCACGCCGCCAGCCTGCGGGGCCGGATTGGGTGGGAGGCTGAAGAGCGTGGAGCTGCTGATCGCCCGCAATCCGGACCCGGACTCCAGACTGCCATATCTGCTGTTGCTGCCGCTGGCCGGCGGGATGGTGTTCCGGACCTCGGGGACCTGGCCGCGCACCAGCGCCTTGTACTCCTTTCCGGTCCCGGCGGATGAGTGGCCCGACGACCCCGACATTGTCGAACGGGTGGGCCTTCGGTCTTGTGCCCGGCGGGGCGCCGCCATCGACCTGGTCCTCGACAGAGGGCGGGAGAACCGCTCCCAGATCGTCTTCACCAAGGCCCGCGGCCGCGACGCCGTCTTCTGGCAGTCCCCGCGCACCCGCAAGCAGGCCCGCCCGAACGTGACCACCCCCACGGCCCGGGCCGCCGGGATCGCTGAGCTGGAGATCGTGGTCGACTCCCATGAGCAATACGCCTACCGGTTCGGCGGCCAGCCGGTCTCAACGGTCAAGCGGGCGCTTCCCTGCGGCGACTACGGCCTGGTCGTCGCCGGACGGCTCATCGCCTCCGTCGAGCGCAAGTCCCTGACTGACCTGGTGGCCAGCCTGACCGGCGGGAAGCTCCGCTACGCGCTGGCCGAGCTCGCTGCGCTGCCCCGCGCCGCGGTCGTGGTCGAGGACCGCTACTCCCAGGTGTTCAAGCTGGAGCGGGTCCGGACCGCGCTGGTCGCCGACGGTCTCGCCGAACTCCAGATCCGCTGGCCCAGCGTCCCGGTCGTCTTCTGCGAGACCCGCCCGCTCGCCGAGGAATGGACCTACCGGTTCCTGGCCGCCGCCCGCGCATGGGCCGACACCGAGACCGCCTCGATCAAGCGGCTCGCACCATTGGCCGCAGCAGCCGCCACGACCGAGCTCGCCCAGGCGCCGGACGCCCCCGAGCCCTCCACCGCCGAAGTCCGGGCATGGGCGCGCACCGCCGGTCTTGCCATCCCCAGCCGCGGCAAGCTCCGGCCCGAGATCTGGGCCGCCTGGCGCGCAGCGCACCGCGGCTGAGGCTGCCCGGCACAATGGTCGCCTCTGCGGGCTACCTGGCCGGCTCCTGCCTGTGCACCGAACAACCCGTTCTGCGCCCCTCCGACAGACCCTCCGAAGACATTGCTTCAGTACAGAACGGCGGATCTCGCGCACCGTATCCCGGCTCTGCCGTCACCGTCCGTGACGTAAGCCGGGGTACCGCCATGTGCCGGCTGGAGCGGCCAAGGTGAGGATCCGGGTGCCAGGGTGAGCATGGCAGAGACGCCCACTGGATAGGTATGCCAGCAACCGAGGCTCGCGGTGAGTGGCGTCCGGCGCTGATGGCGAACGACGCGTAACACCTGGGACGCAAGTCCACCCCGGCCCAACGTCGTGATCTTGCATCCGCCGACCGCATGGCGGCCACTCAGAGGCCGCATGCAGACCTTAAGAGTCTTCCTCGGGTACTGCTGTACTGCTGCTGTATATGGCGAAGAAGCGTTCGAAAAACAGTCGGGACGGCGGGATTTGAACCCGCGACCCCTTGACCCCCAGTCAAGTGCCCTACCAAGCTGGGCCACGTCCCGGTGCGCTAGGCGCACACCCGCCGAACCCGGCGGGCTTTCATACCTTAGCGCAGCCGGGACGTTCCCGGTGCCACCGAACAAGCCCCGCCAGCTGCCACCCACGCCGGGGGAGTCACCCAGTTCCTGGGATAACCAGCCGTCGCCCCCACTAACGCCCCGGGATCCGGCGTGGTGGCCGCACCTGGTCACCGGGTCGCCGTACGCTGAATAGAACGTCCCGTGGTCCCCCACCAGCCCAGGACCGTCCAACGTTCTCAGCTTCCAGAAATCTGGACGGGTGTCGCGTTCGTTCATGGGTAAGAGGCCGGGGTGTCTTACGGGCAGGATCCACAGCTGGTGCAGCCGCCTAAAAGGAACGGGGTCAGATGAGGACATCGTCGTCGCGCGATTCCATGTCTGACGGTTACGGGTCTGACGGTTATGGCTACGGCTATGACCCGGACGCGACCCTCCCTTACTCGCAGCGCTCACGCCGGCCCCGCAATGAGGGCTCGTCGGGCCGCCCGCGGCCGCCTCGCGGCAGCCGCCGCAGTAACACCCGGCCGCTCAAGCGCCGCCGCTGGCCCCGCCGGGTCCTCAAGACCATCGCTGTCGTCATCGTCCTGCTGGCGGTCGTGTTCGGCGGCCTGTGGCTCGTCACGCCCTCGGTGAGCCAGGCTCCCAGCCTGGTCCAGGAGCAGGCTGTGCAGCACGGCATCAGCTACCCGGGCGTCCAGCCTCCGCAGCGGTTCACCGAGGCGCTCGTCGCCACCGAAGACCATCGGTTCTATTCCAACCCCGGCGTCGACCCGCTCGCCATAGCACGGCTGTTCGCGGGCGAGCTCATCGGCCACTCCGACCAGGGCGGCAGCACGCTGGAGCAGCAGCTGGCCAAGAATCTCTACACCCGGGGCCGCTCCGGGATCGGTGTCGAAGCTGAGCAGGTCGTGCTGGCCATCAAGCTGAACGTGAGCTACACCAAAGCGCAGATCCTGCAGATGTACGCCGAAGTCGCCTACTACGGCAACAACTACTATGGCCTGCGCGCCGCGAGCTGCGGGTACTTCGGCACCGAGCCGGCCCAGCTGTCTTGGCCGGAGGCAGCGGTCCTGGCTGGCGTGGTGAACGCTCCGACGATCGACGACCCGCGCACCAACCCGCAGAACGCGCGCGCCCGCGAGACCCACGTCGTCGGCCGCCTCGTGGCCGTTGGGGACCTCACCCCGGCCCAGGGCAAGCTGGTCCTGGACCAGCGGCTCAACCTGGTGGACACGGGCTGCACCAGCTAGAGCGAGCTGAATCTAACTGAACCAACCTCCGGTGCAACTCGCCCGCAATCGCCTGGGTTGTACCGCGTGCATGGCTCCGCTCAGGGCAGCCCGGAAGCGGGCCCCAGCCAGCCATCCCCTCCGCCGTGCCAGACATATGTAAGGTAAGCCTTGCCTAATGGC
>Ga0302178_10003865_pt1 | contig 11063 bp, 11 predicted proteins | sample I_Palsa_E1_3_FD_198790 | JGI IMG/M metagenome (GOLD analysis project Ga0302178, IMG submission 198790) | Peat permafrost microbial communities from Stordalen Mire near Abisko, Sweden - I_Palsa_E1_3 | ecosystem: Environmental > Terrestrial > Soil > Palsa > Peat permafrost | place: Sweden... | reverse complement strand
CAAATTTACCAACATCACCCAAAATCCGTCTACTGGTTTCTGACCAGCACTCGCTCCCGACCTCGTGCTGTCCCGTGCTCCGCAAGTTGACAATGCCCCATTGACATATTCCAGCTGGTCGCTATATTTGGATATACTCAAGGCATATCCCAAAAAGGAGCCCATCATGGAACAAGGTGCCGTCTTCAAAAGTAACCGTAGCCAGGCGATACGCCTGCCCAAATCCGTGGCATTTCCTGATGACGTGAAGCGCGTTGACGTGGTGGCCATCGGTCGCATCCGCATCATTACGCCGGCCGGTGAATCTTGGGACAGTTGGTTTGATGGCGAAAGCGTCAGTGCCGATTTCATGTCCGAGCGCAATCAGCCCGCCGATCAGGAACGTGAGGCGTTTTGATGCTCAAGTACATGCTCGACACCAACATCTGCATCTTCACGATTAAGAACAAGCCGCACGAGGTGCGAGAAGCATTTAACCGCTATCAGGGGCAGCTGTGTATCAGCGCCATTACGTTGATGGAGCTGATTTACGGTGCGGAGAAATCTGCCGCGCCGGAGAAGAATTTGGCCGTGGTGGAGAGCTTTGCCGCGCGTCTAGATGTCTTGAACTATGATCAAGAGGCGGCGGCTCATAGCGGCCAGTTGAGAGCCGAACTCGCTAAAAACGGTAAACCGATTGGCCCTTACGACCAGATGATTGCGGGTCACGCCCGATCTCAGGGTTTGATTTTGGTCACCAATAATCTGCGGGAGTTCGAACGTGTACCGGGCCTTCGTGTTGAGGATTGGGTACGATCGGATCGGTAGGTAGCCAGTGGCAATGTGCTTCGTTCGCGACATTGCCCCCCATCCGGCCTGGTATCGGATGCGCACTGCAGGGTCATGCCTCAAGCTGCTGTCTTCCTCGCGGACTTATCAGTCGTCCTCGGGCCACAAATCCAGCTGACCGGCCGCCGGCGCGCCTTCATTCAGCGGTAACCAGGGCGCTCGTCCCACGCCAGGCCGCCGACCGCGGGGCGCGTGATCGCGAGCGCCGGCTGATTCAAGGTCAGTTGATTCAGGGCCGGGCAGGGGGGGCTCGCCTGCAGCGCCAGGGCCTGCGCCAGCAAAGCTTCAAACGTCGCCGGGGTGCGGGCTTCGCTCTCGCTGTCCCGGAACTTCAGACGCACGCTGCGCCCGGTGCGTCCCTGCAGCCAGGCGATCGTGGCCTGAGCGAGCGCGGGACCCGGTGTTTGCGCCAGGGGCGCCACAAAGTCGCCCACCAACCCGCCGCCGCGGGCACGGTCCTTGGTGAAGGCGACGGCGCTGACGCGCAGTCCCGCGGCGCGGACCTGCTGATAGAACTGCTGGAGCTCAGTTTGGTAGGCGGGGCTGAAGGCGGCGGCGTCAGCAGGGGCAAGCACCAGGGTCAGACGCAGGGTGGTCAAGGGGGTCGCGGGGGTCATGGCGTCAAAATTTAGGTGGACACGATCATTGCTGGGGTGCGGGTGGCTCAACAAGATGGTTTTACTGGGTGCTTACTTATTATCAGGAAGAAAATATGTTCAAATTTGTCTGAAAATAGTCGAATGTAACTCGGCTCGTGCCGCCACCAGCGAGATTGCAAAACAATCCTCGCAACTTAAGGATCTTGTAGATGGCCCTCATGACAAGTGGACGGACGCGGCACCATTCGTTCACTTGATACGACGCGTCGTCCAGCTGCGGTCCCGGTATCTTTAGGCGATGGCGCTGGGGTTTGCACGCAAAAATCGGCGCAGGCATCTGAGGAGTGGGCGCGACGTCAGTCGCGTACCACTCAGCCAATTAAATCCCCAACGCATACCGCCGACAATGCTCCAAATACCCACGCTCATGCGTAATAATCAACTCGACGATGCTGTTCCATAACCATGACGGTGCGTCGAGTTTCTTCGAGCGATTGCGCTTCAGTTCGGCTTGCCAAGAATGACGCGTTTGCGCGTCCATCTGACGCGCATGTGCACGGCCGACCACCATCGCAAGGAAATAGGCGCTGTCCATCGCTTCCTCATGGCTGAGCGCATCAAGCTCTATCTTCAGATCTTGCGGCAATAGCTCCCGCACAAACACCGAGCGATCGAACAGGCGTTCGGCCAGCATCCGCTCTCCTAAAAACGGAGCGAGCTGGCGTGCGCCCGTGACCACGCGTTGCGCGTTGTCGCGCGGCATGGCCTGACTCGAATCGCGGGGCGCCGCGGCCTTGACGGCTTCCTTGATGTCCATCAAGCAAAGGTCGCGTCCTTTGGAGGTATCGCCGCCGATATCCAGCAACACCGCATAGCGTAAGCCGCCTAATGAACTGCAACCCTTGACCCAATAGGCCGCATCGAGCACTTCGACATGAGCGTCCGGGTTACGCTGACGCAAAGCGGTCGCCAAGCTGCTCACAGCTTCTTTTTCGAATAGCTGATTGAGTTCGCGGCGCTCATGTTTCGACAGGGGCCAAAATTTTTCCCCCAAAGGAATCTCCGGGCGGATGCCTTCGATGCGCTCTTTGGCCAGATGCACCCAGGTTCGTTGCTTGGCCTGCTTGATCACAAGTTTGATACTGTCGGAGTAGTCGGTCTTATCGCGTTTCCGCTTCGATGGGCGATCGTGTTTGACGCCGTTTTCAGTCTCCGTTTCATCGTCGAAGGCCGCTTCATAGCCTTCTATCATTTGCTCCAGCATTTGCGCCGTAGTCACACCGGGTAAATCGGAGCTGCGCGCAGCGGTGCCCAGCGAAAGCCCGAGGCGAATCAGGTCATGAGCTGGATTGCCGATCACCGTTTGGTCGAGGTCGCGAATCTGGATTTCGACACGACCTTGAGCATTGGCGATGGGTCCCAGATTACCGACGTGGCAATCGCCGCAAATCCAGATCGGTGGACCTTCCGGAATCAGCTGCTTGGGCAGGTCATTGAGCGCTTCGTAGAATTTTAGGGTGTTGCCGCGCACGTAGGCATTCGACGAGCGCGCCATCTTCAGCTGGCGGATGCCCGCCAGGGTGGCCTGGCGCGCGGACGGACGCGGCAAGCTGAGCTTCTTTTTCTTCATGTGTGCTCCCCGCGTATTGTTTTATGTGCTTGACCGATATGGGACAAGCCATGGATGCAGCGCGGATACTGCGGCCCGAGGAAAGCCTCGGCCGAATTAATGAAAATGCATCATGCCTGTCCCGAACAAGCCGGCCAGGCCCATGACGATCAAATACAGCGCAACAATATAATTCAGCAGGCGTGGGGCGGCGAGGATCAAAACGCCGGCGATCAAGGATGCAACAGGTCCAAAAGTCAGATTAATATTCATGGTAAATACCTAGTCAATAAAAAATGTGGGATGGAGAGGCAACGCAGCATACTAGTTAGAGAGCGTTGCGACAGGCAATTCGTTCCTTCAAAGGGACAAATCAATGCGAATCCGCTTAAAACAGTGTGCGCGGCGCCCGGCCGCGCAAAATATTTCACTTTAGGCTAGCCCGCCGACAGACTTTCGGCGTCGCTTGCTGTATAACTGGGTCACATCTCCAAAGCTTCCTCGGCATAAATCAGGCCGCTTGGCCTGGCAGACGAGGCTTAAGCAAAGGGCTCAGGCAATCTGCGCCGCACTTATCTGCAACTATCACGGCTTAAACACCGAACTTTGGTGGCGATGCGGCCCGTGCGTCGGCAGGCTGGCCACGCGGTGGCTAGCCGAAGAAACCACCTAACACTGAAACTGAAGGATCGCTATCATGAATAATCCAGGACCCAGCACCTATATGGGCTTTGAAATTCACCCGCTGGTATTCCTGCGCCGCGCCCCGGCATTGGGAAAACCCAAAACCATGGTGCGCAGCTTCGATGCGGCCGTGCGTATTTGCCGCCCGGGTGAAGAAAGCGGTAGCCCCTTGAGCCGGGTATTCCATATCGAACGCAAACTGCCGTTCGAAGATACCGGCGATGCACGCCGTGCGGCGGACAGCTTTGGTGAAAGCATCATTGACGGCAAGGAAGCCGGACTTTCAGTCAAAGATCTTTGATTTGAGGTGTAGCACGATTTTCAGGGTTTATTCGGCTAAAGCCGAATAAACTAGGGCATGACGCGCTGCGGCGCGTACCTCACGATTTTCCCATGACTCATTTTCTGCTTCGTCTCGTTGCGTGCCTGGCCTTGGCGGTCGGCAGCATTTCCTTAGGCGGCTGCGTGCTGCTGCCCGGCGGCGGCTGGTATGGCGGCGTCGAGCATTATGATTACATTCGTCATGATCAATAAATCCGCACCCAGGCAAGCCTGAACCGGCTGCGCCCATTACCTTGTCTTGTGACCTCATCATGGATTTGAATTTCCCCTCGCTTTATGCCGCCTGCCGCCATGGAGTGGATCAATGATCGCCCCCGTGATCAACCCAGTGATTGCCCCCGTCCTGATTCACTGGACGGAAGCCGGCGAGGAGCGCTCCGCGCTGTGGCATTCGGAAAGTGGCCATCCTCCGCCGAAGCGGGTGATCGTGGCTGACGACACCTTGACCGCGGATAGCGCTTATCGCCTGGCTTGCGAGGGTACGGCCTTGCTGTGGCGGGGCGATTTCCAGAACGCCCGTCAATTATTGCAGGCCTTGGCCCGTCGCGCCGATCGTAAGCCGCGTAAAATCCCCGCCGATGCCCAGCCCGCCGAGCTATTCCATTTGCACCGGCAGGCCCAGTCGCAACGCGCCCGGACTCTCGCGATGGTGCTGCTGCCGTTCGAGGGCGATTACAGCATCAGTTTGCGCCGCGCACCTGACGTCAAGGAAGCTTGTCTCGAGGCATATGGCCCGGCGACAGGACCTTCGGTGTCGTCGCTGCGCGAATTATTAGGTTTGATCGGCGCGCATGAATGGCGCAAGAAGGGCGTCGAAATCCCCGCCTTGGGCGAGAGTATTCATCCGCATTACGGGGTGTTTTCGCCGGTACGCGGCGAGTATGTTGGCCTGATTGCCGATGCACCGTTACCGAACCCCATGCCGGGCGTGGCTTTCGATATCGGCACGGGAACCGGCGTGCTGGCTGCGGTGCTCGCGCGTCGCGGTATCAAGCGCGTGGTCGCAACCGAACAGGACCCGCGCGCGCTGACCTGCGCACGCGACAATCTCAAGCGCTTAGGCTTAAGCGAGCAGGTTGAATTACTTCAAGTCGATCTCTTTCCAGCCGCACGGGCCGCGCTGATCGTCTGCAATCCGCCGTGGGTGCCGGCGCGTCCCAGTTCGCCGATCGAACATGCGGTCTACGATCCCGATAGCCGGATGCTGCGCGGTTTCCTCGCGGGGCTAGCCGGGCATTTGATGCCTGGCGGCGAAGGTTGGCTGATCCTGTCCGATTTGGCTGAACACCTGGGTTTGCGCCCGCGCGCCGAGCTGCTGGCGGCTATCGATGCGGGCGGGCTCAGGGTGCTGGGTCGACTCGATATCAAGCCGACCCACCCGCGGGCGGCCGATGCCAGCGATCCGCTACACGCAGCGCGCCGGGCAGAGATCACGTCGCTTTGGCGTCTGGCTGTCAAAACCAAAGCCCAAGCATAAGGGGATACCCGGCGTAGCTAAGGCGTCGGGCAAATAGGGGGAGGGTTGTTTAGTTATTTAGCCGCCATGTTTTGCGCCACACATTGAGATATCTCAATGTGTGGCTGGTAAGATGTTGTAACCTTTGACCAGTCTAGATGAATGGTCTTCTGACCGGACAGTACAGAGATGCTGCAATGAGCCAGATCACTATTACGTTGAGCGATGAACAGCAAAAACGCGTCCAGGACGAGTTTAATCTGTTTTCGCGCCTCGTCATGACCACCGATCCTAACTTTAGCCCGCCGAGTTTCGAAGCATTTATCAATGCAAAAATCCTCGACAACCTGGTGCCCCTAACGGAAGCCGCGGTTGCCGATCTGCTGGCCAAGGGCGAGTATGGCTGGGCTCAACGGTCCTTCGAAAAAGGCGTCCCTGATCTGTTCCAGGTGATGATTCAAGATGCCGCCGAGTTCGGCTTTTCCATCGTCGGCGCGACGGGTTGGAGCGAAGTCGATCTCGCCCAACATGCGCAGTCCTGGGTTAAGCAAGTGGTCGAAAAAGGCGGCGGCAAACCCGAGATGATCACGCCTTTGACGGTGCAAGTCATCGAAACCTCGCAGAAGTTTGTCGACCTCGAAAAAGCGCAGCAAAGCCCGGCTTGGAAAGTCGCCAATCACGTGCATGAACTGCTGCAAGTGACCCGGCGAGCCTTGGATACGGCGCGCGGCTCGGATGCGCGTGATCGGCTGGGCCAATTACGCGTCTTGATGCGTCTGGCAACGGTATATGGCTCGCTCAGTCACGCCGATGAAACCGGTGTGCTTGAATCATTGCGCTTGCTCAGGCCGGAATTATTCGTCGATGAGCCCGACGATGTCTTCTCCCACTTTGCCGCATTTCTGCGTCGGGTTTTCATGCCTGACTCGGTGCGTCCCCGGCCACGTACTACAGAACCGCTGTGAACGGGCCTTAGGCCAGTTCCGCCGTTCCATCGTTTGGCGGCGGTCAATCGAGTGCTCGCGCCGGGTGTTCATACCGGGTGTTCTACGGTAGGTACTTAATCACGCAGGCTTATTCAGCTTAAGCTAACATCTAAAAAAGCGGGCTTGCGCCGCGCCGCTTTCCGGCCTGCAGTTACGGCTGGTTGAAGTCACTTCCCTAAGTGTTTCCGATTGAAGTTGCGCCTATGCCGGAATTGCCACATTTACGCTCCATGCAAGGTCGACGCCTGTGGACCCGGGACAGGCTTGTGTTGGCCGCTGCTTGGCCCTTGCTGTGCTTAATCGTCGGCATGGCGCTGTGGATGGTGACCTATACCAAGATCAATCTCGATCGGCAGGCTGCCATTGCCGATGCGCAGCGTCAGCTGACGTCCGAGGTAGCGGGTTACTCGGACACCTTGTCGAATGCCTTGCAAAAGGCCGATCAGGTCTTGCAATTGGTGCGTTTCGGCGGCGTGAGTGGCGGACTGCGGCTTGAGGATGCCGCGGCACAAGGTGTTTTCCCGCGCCAACGGCAACTTGAAGCGCTGATACTAGACCGACGGGGTGGAGTCAAAACCACCAGCGACCCGGAGCTGGGCGCCAATTTCAGTCAGCGTAATTTTTTTAGATTTCACCGGACATCCCAGCCTGACGTGTTGCGTGTCAGCGAGCCCACGCCCGACCTGCAGACGCCGAACGATGGGCGCAGTGTGATCCAGCTGACAAGGCGTATCAGTGCCGCCGATGGCAGCTTCAATGGCGTGGCGGCGATTTCGATACCGTTGTCCTATTTCAATCCATCCCCTCGGCCATTCAATCATGAAGACGATGATTTTAGCGCCGTGGTCGGCCGCGACGGGGTGCTGCGCGCGATGCGTATCGGCGCCGACACGATCGATCCGCTGTTTAGCCCTTTGGCCCGCCATTTTGGCAGTCCGCCGCTGTTTGTCGGGCAATCGGGCAGTGGCGCGCTCAATGGCGTGGACTGGGTCAACGATCAACAACGACGTCTGTATGCATGGAAGGCATTGGACGATTACCCGTTGATCGTCATCATGGGAATTAGCGAGCCGCGCTACCTGGCCGGATATTACGACCTGCGCCGTTCCCGTATCAATACCGCGCAAACGGTCAGCAGCTTGTTGCTGGCGCTGGCCATACTCGGTACTTTCCTATCCGTGCAATTGATTGCCCGTCGCCGTCGCGAGGAAAATAATCGAATCGCCTATCGGATTGCCACGGAAGGCGGCAAGGACGGCTTTTTTATGTTCATGCCCCTGCTCAATGAGCACGGTCATATGATCGACCTGCAAGTGATTGACTGCAATGTTCGAGGCGCCGCGATGCTCGGCCATACGCGCGAGTCCATGACGGATCTATTTTGGTCCAATTTGTGGTCGCCTCGTGAATTGAAGAAAATCATGACCATCTATGAACGTGCGGAAGAGGCTGAATTTCTCGAAGAAGACACCGAACTTGATCCAGATTCACCGTTCCTTCACGAAATTCACTGGATACGCCGGCGTATCGTGCGAACCGGCGATATGTTTGCCGTGGCGATCTCCGATGTAACGGACGATCACCGGTATCGGGAAGAGCTGGTGACATTGGCCAACCAAGATCTGCTTACCGATTTGTTTAATCGCAACTGGTTGATTAACACGCTGCCGGGATTACTCGAGGCCGCAGGCTTAGCGCAACGTAAGCTGGCTATTTTGTTTATCGACTTCGATCGTTTCAAGCAAGTGAACGACATGATGGGTCACACGGTCGGCGACGAGTTACTCAAAGCTGCCGCGCTGCGTTTGACCGACGCGGTTCGCGGCACGGATTACGTGGTGCATCTCGGCGGCGACGAATTCCTGATTATCCTTGATCCTGTGCAAAATGAAACGATTGTCCGGACCTTGGCGGACGGTTTGCTGGATGCCTTTAAGCAAGCTTTTATCCTGTCGCGCGGCTCGACGACGGTCAATCTTTCGATCGGTATTACCCTGTATCCCCGTGACGGCGATAGCGCCGATACTTTACTGCGCAACGCCGATCTGGCCATGCATAGTGCAAAAACCCATGGTCGCGGACAATACCGTTTTTATGATGCCTGGCTCTATGAAATCGTCAAGGCCAAGCTTGAAACCGAATCCGCGTTACGAGTAGGTTTGGAGCGCGACGAATTTTTGCTGCATTATCAGCCGCGGGTATCGGCCGTCGACGGGCGCTTGCTCGGGTTTGAAGCTTTGATACGGTGGCAGCAGCCAGGGCGCGGCCTGGTGCCGCCCGGTGAGTTTATTCCGCTGGCCGAAGAAACCGGCTTGATTGTCGAGCTTGGTGCCCAAGTCATCGAGAAAGCGTGTCGGCAGATTGCCGATTGGCGGGTCCGCTTCGATACCCGGGTGCCGGTTTCCATCAACGTTTCAGCGCGCCAGTTTGCGCGCTCCGATGTGCGTGGCCAATTGCGTGCGGCATTGAGTCAAAATCGTTTGTTGGCGAATTCGATTGAAATTGAAATTACCGAGTCGTCGATGCTGGAGCAGGATTTAAAGGTTTACCAGGATCTAGTCGCGATACGCGATATGGGTATCAAAATCCTGGTCGACGATTTCGGCACCGGTTATTCGTCGTTGTCGCAACTGCAGCGTCTTGAACTGGATGTGCTGAAAATCGATAAATCCTTTGTTTCGGAATTGCAGCGCTCCCCGGAAAGTGAAGTAATCGTCAATGCGATTATCTCGATGGCACACGCTTTACATATGACGGTGGTTGCCGAAGGCGTGGAAACGGTTGAGCAACTGCGGATTTTGCAGCTTCTGGGGTGCGATGAAATACAGGGGTATTACGCGGCGCGTCCGATGACGGCCGAAGACGCCGAAACCTGCCTGGCCAACCCGATGCGCTATGCGGCTTTAATTCAAGCCTCTGCACTGATGGAACCGCCGGTCACCGATGCGAAAAGGCAGGGTCGGGAAAATGTTTAGTGCGAGCGATATAAGGGGAAGGGCGAATATTGCCGTATCCATTCGCCAAAATCTTTGCTGATGTCGGCGGCTTCGCTCGCCGAGCGGCCGGCCATCGAGGTGTCGGGATGTTCGAGCCGGTCCGCGCAATCGGCATAAGCATGGATAGCTTGTGACGAGGGGTAGCGCGTGAGTCTGCCGCCCATAAAGGTCGAATCGGCAATATGCGTGTCGATAGTCATCGAATGTTCTTCGCTATTGGCGTTGATACGATAAGCCAGCGTAAAACCGTTGCCATTGCGCAGATCCTTGAGGACATTTCTGGACGACGAATCTAAGGCGTAGGCAAACGACGCGACCGTCTTTGGCGTGTTGGGCACGCGATCTGCATCGCTATTGCCGGTAGTGCCGGTACGTGTACGTATATACGCTACGTAGATTTTATCGATCGGTTCAAGCGTGCGCTTATATTCCTTGGAAAAGACCACGCTCAAACCGATACGGGGCGGAGCCCCTGAACGGGGTACCGCATAAGCCAGACTGCCGTCGACGATGAGTGCCGCCTGGGGGTAATCGGGAGGATTTTTTTCCAGCACGCGAAAATCGATCACACAACCCCGATATTGGCTTATATCGATATTGCGAAAGCGTACGCCCAAGGTGGTGGCTGAATTATCTGCGCGTGCCGAAACGGCAGGATAGAGCACCGCAAGTAAGCTAAGCGCGATGACGGAAACGATACGGGCAGGGCGCGCCAAGGTCCGAACGGCTGGAAAAAATTGATTTGGCATCTGCGGTGTTTAAGTCGTGGCCCGTTTTCAAATTTTAATGCAGCAGGATAAATAACAGCGCTGTATTTCGTTAGCACAGCATTGTAAGGCCTAGCGGGGTGGAACGGCTGACTCATCATAATGCCAAAAATTAGCCTTGTAGAGGGAATGCGCGTCAATACCGAGTTCGATAGTACAAAATACCTCAGATCGGAATGACGGCGCGGGCCAAGTGCATTTTGATCTGCTAAGCTGGGGGCCTGTCAGCCAAGCTGCCGCGCATTTGATTGACCGTCGGGACGTAAATATGAAGCAATTTTTGAATCAAATCCGGCACCACCCGCTGAGCCGACGCAACAAGGTCGAGTTCAGTGTCTATGCACTGATCGCCGGCGTTTCGCTAGGTTTTATATTTCTGGAGTCGAGCGCAACTAAGCCGGCCTGGTGGTATTCGACCATTTTTATGCTGACTGTTCTGGTCGCGCTATTGCGTATTGCGAGCATTTTTAATGCTGACAAAGGTCGCATTGCGGTTAAATAGTGCAAAAAAAACGGTGTGCACCTACAGGTGGACACCGTGACGCGCCTCTCGCAGCAACGTATAAAATAAAATTAGAACGCGTGTTGCAGGTCCAGGAACACGCCGGACTGGCCATGACCCATCAGCGGTGCATCGCCGGTGCCCGGTTCATTCGCGTTCAGACCGAAAGCGCCCGACGCGCTGTTATGCACGCTGGCGGCTTCCAGAGCAAGCAAGGTGCGCTTCGACAGATTGTAGGTGCCGGCCAGTGCGTACAGCGTAGCCGAGCCGCCGCCATTGTTGGCGTTTACATGG
>Ga0302178_10003864_pt1 | contig 11071 bp, 9 predicted proteins | sample I_Palsa_E1_3_FD_198790 | JGI IMG/M metagenome (GOLD analysis project Ga0302178, IMG submission 198790) | Peat permafrost microbial communities from Stordalen Mire near Abisko, Sweden - I_Palsa_E1_3 | ecosystem: Environmental > Terrestrial > Soil > Palsa > Peat permafrost | place: Sweden: Abisko... | reverse complement strand
GACCGTGCCCGGGTTGAGCGTGGTGGCGTTGCGGCCCGCCACCGAGTCCGAGTTCCTGATCACGACCGGGACGATCGGCAGGCCGGTCGCCATCGCGATCCGGAACGCGCCCTTCTTGAACGGTCCGACCGCCTGGGTGTCCAGCCGGGTTCCCTCGGGGGCGACCAGGATCGACAGTCCCTTGCGCGCGGCGTCCTCGACCGGCCCCAGGGCCGCGACGGCCGCCGCGCTATCGGTCCGGTCGATGAACGCGGCGTCGAGCAGCTTGCCGATCGTGCCGAAGATCGGGTTGGCCTCGAGTTCCTTCTTCGCGATGCCGGTCCAGTTGTCTTTGACCAGCGCGGCCACCATGAACACGTCGAAGTTGTTGCGGTGGTTGAACAAGAAGACGGCGGGCCGGCGCGCGGTCAGGTTCTGCGCGCCGGTCACGTTCAGCTTCACGCCGTTCAGCGCGAGCACCGTCTCCGGCCAGAACCTGGTCAGGAAGTTGATGCCGGTGCGCTTGTTCCGGGTCAGCAGGCCGATGCCCAGCGCGCCCGCGGCCAGCGGGGCCAGCGAGCCTGCTCCGGCCAGCGCGCGGACCCGGCCCAGCGGGCTGCCCGCATCCCGGCTGCGGAACCGCCGCACCGGCCAGCCGCGGCGGGCGGCCACCCGGGCCAGCTTCGGCCCGGGATTGACCGGCCGCGGGTTCCCGACTAGGTGCATGAGGGCGAGGTCCTCGTCGCCGTCGGCGTAGAAGTAGCTCGACCCCAGGTCGATCTGGTGCTCGGCGGCGAACCGCTGGACGCTGGTGGCCTTGGTGGTGCCCCACACGACGGGGCGCTCGATGTCGCCGGTCAGGATCCCGAGCTCGTCGGTGACGAAGCGGTTGCACACCAGGTGGTCGATGCCGAGATAGCGCGCGACCGGCGCCGCCTGCATGGTCAGGGCCGACGAGCTCAGCACCACGGTGTGGCCGCGCCGCTGGTGGGCCAGGACCAGCTCGCGCATCTCCGGGTAGATCAGGTCCGCGATGGACTGCTGGAAGACTCGCTCGCCCATCTCCTCGACGTCCTCGGCCAGCCGTCCCTGGGCCGAGCGGACCGCCCCTTCGATGATGTTCTCGAATTGCTGGCGCCCGAGCCGGTACTCCACCGCGAGCTGCATCATGCGGGCGAACTCCGCCGCCCCGACCTCCCGGCGGCGCAGCCGGTCCTTGGTGACGGCCGCGACCGTGAACCCGGCGACCAGCGTCCCGTCCAGGTCGAAGAAGGCGCCGATCCGCGGGCCTTCCGGGCTGGCCTCGACCTCGGCCACCGACCCGGGCAGCCGCAGCGGCTGGGGCGCCCCGGGCGGCCGAGCACCGTTCGGCGACGCACTCGTCATGAGGTCCGCTCCCCCGGGCGCCGCCGCGGGGCTGCGGGCGTCCGCCGCCGCGCCGCCGGGCGCCGCGCCGCCGGGCGCGGCTTCGGCCGGCCCAGCTCGAGCACCTCGTCGAACCCCAGCTGCAGGTCCTTCTCCAGCTGGTCGGCGGCCGGGAACGAGGCCGTGTCATAGCGGACGGTCACGGTGCAGATGCCCGCCCGGGACACGAGTATCGCCATCATGGCCACCCGCGGCAGCGGCCCCATCGCGTACTGCCGCTCCACCTTCGCTCCGGCCAGGAAGGTCTCCGCGCCGTACCCGGGCACGTTGCTGGCCTGGATGTCGGGAACGTTGATCCGCTCGCTGACCATCTGCAGCGCGCCGTCGGGGAGCAAGGCCAGGACCGGCGCGATCTGCCCGATCACGTCGATCGCGGGTTCGCTGCGGCGCGCGATCACCTGCGCGCGGATCAGCCGGATCCGCTCGGCGGGGTCGGGTTCGCCGATCGGCGCGGCGATGGTGGCGCCGGCGAACCGGTTGCCCGAGGCCGGGTCGTCGTCGGTGCGCAGGCTGACCGGCAGGGTCAGCGGCAGCGCGTCGATCGGTACCCCCAGCGCCTGGTGGTACCGGCCCAGACCGCCGGAAAGCCCCGCGAGGTAGGCGTCGTTGACCGAGCCGCCCACCGACTTGGCCGCGGCGCGCAGGTCGGCGAGCGGCACCTCGAGCACGACGGTCCGGCTCGCCAGGCTCCGGCGGCGCAGCAGGGGAGACGGCGGCACCGGCGGCGGGCCGAGAATCCGGCGGGCGGACTCGGCGAATCCGATCGTGTCGAGCACGGTGGGTCCCGGTCGCCTGATCAGGCGGTCGGCCGTGGCGACCGCACGGCCCAGCGCCCGGCGGCCGGTCGATACGGCCGTCTGCGGCAGGTGCGTGAAGCTGTCGCGGACCAGATCCTCGCCGGTCACGTCGCGGGGGATGGGGATAGGGGGCATCGGGCGCGGGAGGGGGTCCCGTTCGGTGTCGTAGACCTGCTCGAACAGGGCGATCCCGCCCAGACCGTCGGTGATCGCGTGGCTGAGCTTGGTCAGCAGGGCCGCGCGGCCTCCCTCCAGGTCCTCCACGTAGATCGCCTCCCACAGGGCGCGGGAGGTGTCGAGCGGCGACTGCAGGGTCAGCTCGGCCAGGTCCAGGAGCTGGCGCAGCGTGCCCGGGGCGGGCAGGGCGGCCCGGCGCAGGTGGTAGTTCAGGTCGAAGTCGGGATCGACGACCCACCGCGGCGGCGTGGTCGGCACCGTCGGGACGACCACCTTCTGCCGCATCCTGATGACCACCCGGCTGGCCCGGTCGATCGCCTCGCGCAGCCGGTCCCAGTCGGCCGGGGAGTCCAGGATCTCCACGTTCAGGAACGCCGTACGCGTGGCCGGGGTGGCCTCGCCCCGGTGCATCAGGTAATCGACGGGGCTGAGCTCGTCGGGCGGCCGGGCCGGCGACGACGGCGGTTCGGACATGATGTCCCCAGACGATGCGGAGAATAAAGGAACGTACAGGAGCGTGATTTAGATGATGCCAGAACAGCGGCGCGGTCGGTCGATCGCGATGAATGCGGACGAACTGGATTCGTTCCTCGGGCAGGAGCGGAGCTGCCGCCTGGCCACGCTCGGAGCGGGCGGCCCGCATGTCTCTCCGGTCTGGTTCATCTGGGACGGGACAGCACTGTGGATCTACTCGCTGACCCGCAGCCAGCGCTGGGCGGACATCGCCCGCGACCCCCGGGTGGCGGCGGTGATCGACGCGGGCCACGAGTACGCCGAGCTCCGCGGCGTCGAGATCGAAGGCGAGGCCGAAGTAGTCGGCCCCGTCCCGCGCACCGGCCACGAGGATCCGCCGCCCCCTGAGCTGGCCACCCCGGAACGCCTGCTGGCCGGCAAGTACTGGCACGGCGGCGAGCTGGTCCACGACGGCCGGCACGCCTGGCTGCGCGTCACCCCGGCGAAGATCACGAGCTGGGACTTCCGTAAACTCGCCACCCGGCCCGGCCGGGGATTAGCCGCGCCGCATTCTGGGGCAAGATAATGGAGAAACCCAGCCACCTGGAGATGAAGTGAGCGACGAGGTACTAGTCGAGCGCCGCGGCGCGGTCCAGCTCATCGTCATCAACCGGCCGGAGGCGCGCAACGCCCTGAACCTGGCCGTCGCGACCGGGATCCGGGACGCGGTCGACGAGCTCGACGCGGACGACGAGCTGCGCGCCGGGGTGCTGACCGGGGCGGGCGGCACCTTCTCCGCCGGGATGGACCTCAAGGCGTTCCTGCGCGGGGAGCTGCCTGCGTTCCCCGGCCGCGGGCTGTGCGGCATCACCCAGACCCCGCCGCGCAAGCCGCTGATCGGCGCGGTCGAGGGCTGGGCTCTGGCCGGCGGCTTCGAGCTGGTGCTGGCCTGCGATCTCGTCGTGGCCGACACCTCGGCCCGGTTCGGTGTCCCCGAGGTCAAGCGCTCCCTCGTGGCCGCCGCAGGCGGGGCGCTGCTGCTGGCGCAGCGGATACCCCGGGCGATCGCCCTGGAGATGCTGCTGACCGGCGACCCGATCGACGCCGAGCGCGCCGCCGAGGTCGGCCTGATCAACCGGCTCGTGGACGAGGGCCAGGCAGTGGATATCGCGGTCGAACTGGCGATGCGCATCGCGGCGAACGGTCCGCTGGCCCTGATCGCCACCAAGGAGATCGCGGCCGGTGGCGGCGACTGGACCGGCGCGGAAAAATGGCAGAAGGCGACCGCGCTGATGGAGCCGGTCTTCGGCTCCCAGGACGCGCAAGAAGGCGCCCGGGCGTTCGCCGAGAAACGTCCGCCGGTGTGGAAGGGACAGTAGCGTGGACAGGGATTTCTACGAGCCGGACCACGAGGCGTTCCGCGAGGTCGTGCAGGCGTACATCAAGCGCGAGGTCGCGCCGAACGAGCAGCGGTGGGAGGAAGAGCGCTCCGTCGACCGCCAGGCCTGGCTCGCGGCCGGCAAGCAGTCCCTGATCGGGATGCTGGTACCGGAGGAGTACGGCGGCGTGGGTACCGCCGACTTCCGCTACCGCTGCGTGATGATGGAGGAATTCGCCAAGGTCGGCGCGACCTCGATCAGCTCCGGTTTCGGCCTGCAGGACGACATCGCCATCCCCTACATCGTCGACCTCGCCACCGATGAGCAGAAGGCCCGCTGGCTGCCCCCGATGGCGGCCGGGGAGTGCATCGGCGCCATCGGGATGACCGAGCCCGGGGCGGGCAGTGACCTGCAGGGCATCCGCACCACAGCCGTTCGCGCCGATGACCAGTGGATCCTGAACGGCGCCAAGACGTTCATCACCAACGGCATCAACGCCGACCTGGTCATCGTGGTCGCGCGCACCGACCCCGGCGCGGGCTCGCGCGGGATCAGCCTGCTGGTGGTGGAGCGCGGCATGCCCGGCTTCACTCGCGGCCGCAAGCTGGACAAGATCGGCATGCACGCGCAGGACACGGCCGAGCTGTTCTTCGACGACGTGTCGGTGCCCGCGGCCAACCTGCTGGGCAGGCTGGGCGGCGGCTTCGTGCACCTGATGGAGCGGCTGCCCCGGGAGCGGATGTCGATCGCCGTCATGGCGCTGGCCTCGGCCCGGGCCGCGATCGGCTGGACCGTCGAGTACACCACCCACCGCACCGCGTTCGGCCAGCCCATCGCCGCGTTCCAGAACACCCAGTTCGAGCTGGCCACGATGGTGACCGAGGTCGACGTGCTCGAGGCGTACCTGGACAAGGCGGTCCTGGCGCTGAACTCCGGCACGCTGACCGCGGTCGACGCGGCCAAGGCCAAGCTCTGGGCCACCGAGGTTCAGCACCGCGTCCTGGACCGGTGCCTGCAGCTGTTCGGCGGCTACGGCTACATGGCCGAGTTCCCGATCGGCCGGGCCTACGCCGACTCCCGGGTGCAGACCATCTACGGCGGCACCAGCGAGATCATGAAGACCATCATCGCCCGCGAAGTCACTGGCCTGCGGACCTAAACCTCTACGGATCGGGCGCATCCCGATTCTAACGCGATGTTAGGCAGAATGTTAGAACTGAGCGCCTCTAGCGGATCCGTGTCGGGTAGTGGAGCGCCTTGGAGTCCGCTCTTCAGGCCGGTGTGTCGGAATAGTGCAGTCATGGCAGGCTGTCGATTTCAGGCACTGGCTAGTGCCGGGCGCCGCCGGACAGCTGACCCATGCTCGCGTGCGTTACACGGCGCTCAGGGTTCCGATGGCACCGCCTAGGGGCCGGTGAAGACCCAGCCCGGCGCCCTAGGATTCGCGAGCGAGATGCTTCGCCAGATCCCCGAGCTGGATCCTGATACAGAGGCTCGCGACAAGCGGAATCCGGGACTTGTGGCCTGTCACCGAGGTCACGGCTACAGCTAGGCACAGGGTCACTGCAGGCAGGCATGGGCTGAGGTCCCGCCGCCAGTCGGCGGCTACGCCCCCTCCTGATTCCTTGAGAACCTGCATTCTCAGGAGTGGGCTTCGGTGACTAGCCCGCTCCTCAGCCGCGACATCCGGGTCTATTTGACTTTCGTGCTCGATTAGGCCGCGCGCCGTGCTCAGTGGATCCCGTGGATCCCGTGGATCGCGTTGATCAGCTCGGCGATCCCGACAGCAAGACTGACGAGGAGCTTCACGACCTTTTCCACATTGTTCCAGCGCGGCCGACGGCGTTTAGCGGGCATATCGGAGACTTCCTGCCCGTCCGCCCGATGATCTTTCATCATTCCCTCCATGACAGGCGAGCTCGAGGCCGTCCAGGGTCCGCCCGCCGGAACTACGTCCTGGACATCACCGCCTGGCTTGGCTTCTGCGACAGTCGCAGTATCGACCCGCTGGCCGCCCGGCCTGGGCCTAGCCACGGGCGGCGCGGCCAGGCCCACCGCCGCGGCCGCGGCGCGGTTACCGGCGCCAGCCCGGACGGCAGGCAACCGGCGTTGCCTCGCCAGGCGAGCAGCACCCGGCTGACCCGGTCCGTCCGGGCGTCGCTTCGTACCACCCAGCAGCCGACTCCGGCCGCCAGCACGGCCACGAAGACCAGGACGCCGAGCGTCGGCAGGCCGAGCCCGGCCACTAGGGCCGCCGAGACCACCCCGGCTGCCACTTTCCCGACCCGCTTGATCATAAATCATGGTGCCGTCCCCCTTGCCTCGCGCCGTCACAGCCTGAGCGGATTGTGACGACTTGACTACTAGAAGTTATCGTCGTTCGGCTCGGTTGCCGGAAGGGTCGCCGAAGAGTTGCTGTCACGTTGCGTATGAATACGACTACTAATAGTCACAAAGCTGCTTCGGGCTAGCAGGGTCGCCGAGCGACCACGCTGGCGTTGTCGCGCCCGGCCTACCACTGGTAGGCCTGCCGCCCTTGCCGCCATTGCGGCGCACGCGAGGAGGACGCCGCCCGCCTCGCGCGCTCGCTGCGGACCGGGTGATAACCCGCTTTATCACTCCACTTGTGGCGAGTGAACCGGAGACCCCGACGCGGGGTGGCCGGAGTGGACCGGTGTAAGGCTTGAGGGCTGGGATGTCTGTCAGGCAGCTCCGGCGAGTGGATGACCGAGGCGGATCGTCCGCCAGGCTGTGGCGAACCGTCGCCGTCCCTCTGTCGCCGGATTTAGAGCTGTGGCAATCCACCGAGATGCCAGGTCGCGCTCGCGGCGATTACCGCGAGAAGGACGATGAGCGTAGAAACAGCGCACACCGTCATGAGGGAATGCACCAGGCGCCTACGGCTGCGGTGACGCCCCCTGCTCTGACGCCGCGGCCTGGGGAGTGGATGCCTCTGGCTAAGACGCCGTTGACGTTGGCTACGGCGTGGCGGTCTGCCCAGCCGTCCGCTCTGCTGTGCGTCATCGTCCTTTAGCGTGGATCCTTTTTCCTCGCCCGCTGCGGTCGGCAGCGGGCGGCTTGCCCGCCCGGCGGCCGCCGGGGAGTCATACCGGGGGGGCCAGAACATCAAGAACATCAGGATTATTAGCTTCACCGAGGTGAGCCGGGCTGCGAGCAGCCACGGCCGGTGCGGTGGCGAGGGGGTCACAGAGTTGCCGGGCTGGTCACGGTTCTGCCGGTCATCTTCCACCCCTCTAGATGAACACGTGTTCGATCCCCTGTCAATAGCGGAACTAGCATCGAACGAACTCGAATTTGCCGTCAGGCCTGGTGCGTGTTTGACCGAGGCTGAGCCAAGCGGTGAGTGCGGGCCCTGGTCCAGGGTCGGTGCTGCCGCCAGTCTCAAGGGGTCGTCGCTGTGGCTGGTCTGGCGCGGCGCGCCCGGACAGGCCCCTCCCGGGGGTGGGAACGGGTCAGGACTCGGCGCGCACGACAGCGATGACGCGGCCGAGGATGGTGGCCTTCTCGTCGTCGCCGGTTGGCATGTAGGCCGGATCGCACGGGCTCAAGCGGACGTGGCCGCCGCTTTGCTTGTACGTCCTCACTGTCGGCATGCCATCGATTTCCACCGCGACTAGGTGGCCATCTTGCAGGCCGCCATCTTGCGCGGAAGATTGCTGCCGGACCACCGCCCAGTCCCCGTCGGTGATGGCGGCGCCGCTCATGGAGTCGTCGGCGACCTGGACCAGGGCCAGCTTGTCATCGCCGAGCAGTTCCCGGGGTAGCCGGACGACGGCGACGCTGGAAATCCCGGCCGTCTCGCCCTCTTCCAGGCGAAGCTCAGGCCCTGCTGCCGCGTCACCGGGCAGGCGCACCTCGACGATCCCCGGCTGACGGTGCAGGTAGCCCTTGCGCTGCAAATTTTCCAGCTGGAAAGCGACGCTGGACGTGCTAGCTAGCCCTACGCCTTCGCCGATTTCCCGCATCGACGGCAGGTATCCGCGCTCCTGGACGAAGTCCTTGATGACTTGAAGGACTTTCCGCTGCCGCCAGGTCAGGACGCCGTCGGGATCGGGCCTGTCCGGCATCCTCGTGATCACCGCCGATATGCCTGGCCGTCCCTCCGGCCTGGCGCTGGCCTGGGGCCCGGGATTCTCAGCAGAGTCCCCGGCGGCCGCCTCTGTGCCCTCGACGAGGTCCAGTGAAAGTCCCAGGGTTCCGGCATACCGGGTCAGTGTGGAAAGCTGCGCGTCGTGCCGGCCGGACTCAAGCCTTGCTATGGCAGACTGCGAGGTCTGCATCAGCTTTGCTACCTGCGCTTGCGAGAGACCCGACGCGGCACGCTGACGAGTCAGCCGGGTGATGAGCTCAAGGGCGACCCGATCCAGACCGGCCTCGGCGCTCGACGAGCGCCCGGGCCTGGCGATCACCTCATCACGCCCCTTGCTACCTTCGCCGTTCCACGCTTGACGGGCCTGCCTGACAACAGCCGTGACGTTGCCGGATTGGGTTCCTGTTCACGCAGCAACTATCGAACACAGGCCACTAAACTTCCTCCAGTACGATAACAGATTCAATATTGCCCACCTGGAGTGTGACTCACCGAGGCGGCGATGTCCAGCGTTCTTCCGCCGTAGCTACACAGCGGCATCCAGGGCCGGGGCGGCAAAGTCGCTGTAGGCGGACAGAGCCGCTGTCCTGGCCGGTACGGCTCTGATCTCCATAAACGGAGGGTAACGGTGGCCCCTGACATTCCTGAGCTGCGCGCCCGCGGCCGCCAGCCGCCCCGCGGTCGGGGGCCTGCGGCGGCCCGGCCGGGCCTGACGGAGCCGTGGCACGGTGGCCAGGGCTGGGCGCTGCTGCGCCTGGCGCAGCTCGGCGACCGCCTCCGTCATCGCCGTCATCCAGATGAGGAACACGATGGCGCCAGCGGCCGGTCCGGCTCGCGTGCGCGAACCGCGCGGGCCACCAACCGGCGGCGGCCCGGAGCTGGCAGAGCCGTGAGGTGCGCCGACGCCGGTCAGCTATCCCATCGTGAAACGGCGCCAGGCTGTAACGAATCGTTGCTGATCTTCAGCATTGCCGCCGCACGCCTCGATCAGCAACCGCATCTGGTCGAGGCGCCCGGGCAAATGATCGGACTTCAGCAGATTGCTTAGCGTCTGAGCGCTGAGCTGCTGATCGATATGCCGGGCCATCACGCGGAGCCCGCGTTTTCCTGCCCAGATGTAGTACTGGCGGACACATTCCATCAGATCAGGGACCGTTTTAGCGCCGAGTGGATTGGGACGCAGATCGTAACCATCAACGTCGTCGAGCGGCGGCGGGAGCGGCCGCGCCGACCTCGGCTGCTTAGGCCGTCCCTTGTGGGACACCCGCGCATTCGGCGGCAGCGGCTGCGATGCCGGGGCCGACGAGGGGCCTGTACCGGGCGGCCTGCCGCGGCGCGGCTCGTCCAGCTCGCCTAGCGGCCCGGCCCCGGGCGGCTGGCCCGCTGGTCTCGTTGCCGGCGACCGCTCCTGCGATGCCGGGGCCGACGAGGGGCCTGTACCGGGCGGCCTGCCGCGGCGCGGCTCGTCCAGCGGCGCGTAGCCGGCGCGCCCGTTATTGCGGCCGGCGACCCCGGCCCCGGGCGGCTGGCTGGCCGGTCTCATTACCGGCGGCTGACCCTGCGCTACCGGGGACTGCGCTACCGGGGCCGGCCAGGGGCCTGTACCGGGCGGCCTGCCGCGGCGCGGCTCGTCCAGCTCGCCTAGCGGCACGTGGCGGGCGCGCTCATCGTGGCCAGCGGGCCCGGCCCCGGGCGGCTGGCTGGCCGGTCTCGTAGCCGGCAGCCAGGGCGGCTGTACGTTCTCGTCCGGGTGCCCGTTTACGCCGTAGATTCCGTTCGTAGCTGCGTCCGGGTCGCCCTCGTCAAAGCCGGGCGGCCTGGTGGTCATGGCAGTCTCAGATCCTGGCGATACATCAGGCGGAGGCTGCTGAGCACGAAGCACGGCAGTAGCCACGCCGCAGATTGCGGCATCGTGGCGCCCACGTGCACGACAATCAGCACGATCACCACAGTTAGCACGACGCTCGGCGCGATACGTACGCTGATGTCCATAGAGGACGTCCCTCCCTAAAGCTGCACCGGCCCTGCCAGGGAATGGCGGAGCCGGCCAGGTGGCCTGGGCTTGTCCCGGCGCGGGCCCGAAGGTTTGCAGGAGGCCCGATTGAATGCCGGGGCGTATGCCGCAACTTAGTAGGTGTGGGACAAGCCGTGCAGCAAGTTGCACGGGCGGGTTTTTCAGTATCGAACAGACGTGCGACAAGGCGTTCAGGAATCCCCAGCGCCGTAAAAAAGCGTCCAGATGCGTCGAGAGCCTTGCCAGATCGTCGGCTGAAGATCACGATGTGCGGGAGTCCTGATTCGGGGACCTCCCGGTCGACCCGGTGGCCTGGGCGCGACGGGATGCGGGGCCGGCCGATTTGCAGCGGCCGGCCCCGCCAGCTCGCGGCGTCGTGGCCGCTCAAGAGTGCTGGCACCCCCAGCAAGATCACGTTTGGTCGAGTTGCTCGCGCGCACCGGGCGCGCATCGACGAGGCCTTAGCCGTGATGTCGAGCACCTGGCCAGCCGCCTACCACGACGAAGACGGAAATCGACGGCTCGCCGACGAGCACCGGTCCGGGCACGGCATGGCTCAGCCGGTTAGAGCGCGTCCCTGAAATAAGGACGAGGCCTGCGGTTCAAGTCGGCGAGCACCCGGCTCGGCCCGGCCAGCTCGACCAGGCCGTCTGGTTAGGCGTTCAAAAACCTTCGTTTGTGAGACGCCCCGGCGGAAGGCCGTCTCACTGGCGTTTTGTGTCTCACAACCCGTCTA
>Ga0302178_10003855_pt1 | contig 11086 bp, 11 predicted proteins | sample I_Palsa_E1_3_FD_198790 | JGI IMG/M metagenome (GOLD analysis project Ga0302178, IMG submission 198790) | Peat permafrost microbial communities from Stordalen Mire near Abisko, Sweden - I_Palsa_E1_3 | ecosystem: Environmental > Terrestrial > Soil > Palsa > Peat permafrost | place: Sweden... | reverse complement strand
GCGCGGCCTGGACACCGACTCGCATCATGCCGGCGCGCGTCGTCGCGCTGTGCGACGCGGTCGTCGCGGGCGCTACCCCTGTGGGTCCGGCACCGATCGGCCTCACCCCGCTCGTCTGGGCGCGCCGGTGCGCGATCTGGTCGCTGTACCGCTACGGTGGGGTGCGGCTCGCGGAACTGGTGTGGTCCGACGCCACCGGCTTACCGCGGCTGGATGTCGATGCTGAGGGACACTGGACGCTGCACGTGCGCGGCAAGGGGAATAAGCGGCGGGCGATTCCGCTGCCCGCCGTCTGTCTGCCGCCGCTGCGCGCGTACCGGCTCGGGCGCGCACTAACACCCGCCCCAGCTGCGTTCGAACGGCTGCCGGTCATCCACAGCGAGAAGCGCGACGCGCTCGGCGCGAGCGGCCTGTACGACGAGGTCAAGGCGGTCTTACTCGCAGCCGAAGACCTCGTTACACCCGGCGACACCGCGACGCTCGTCACCCTGCGCGCTGCCTCCACCCATTGGCTTCGCCACGGCTACGCGCGCACGCTGGTGGTCGACCACGCGGTGCCGCTGCCGGTCGCGCAGCAGTTGCTGGGGCACGCGTCGGTGCAGACCACGGCCGCGTATGCGAAGACCGATCTCGCGCAGACGCGCGCGTTTGTGGAGGGGAGTTTTCCGGCATCATAATCCGCAGGTCCGGGGTTCGAATCCCTGATTCGCCACCAGCATTATCAAAGGCTTAGCTTCGGCTAAGCCCTTTCTTTGCTACACGCAAACACCGTTGCTACTCTGTTGCTACAGTCTGGAATGATTTCCATAAGGAACCGTTCCAGATGGCAACCGACTCCATCCCCGAAGAGCATCGTTTTTTCATCGCCCGAGCCGACTTGCGCCAGACAGAATCGTATAAACATACTTCCCCTCTGACCCCCTCGATGTGGGCTTGGGAACTCCTTCGTAGAAACAATCAGTATGCGCAGGACTACGCCGACTGGTATCACCGAGTTAGAGACGTGCCTCCCCTGCCGTTCCCTAAAATGCACTTGGACGGGTACGTTTGCTACCCAGAGCCCTCGCCGGGCATCACCTATACAGAACACAAAGCAGAACACCCAGACCACTTCGTGCTTCCCATCAAAGACCACATCCGCGAACGTTGGGGCATTACTCGTCTAATCGACCCGGCATTGTCCGCCCTCGACGTTGCAGATCATTTCGTCTCCCACGACCAGGACAACAAGCTTGCGTGGCTGTTCGCCTGCAATACACCGGACATCCTTAATCCACCGACTATCTGGCCAACGAAAAACTACCTTAGCCATTACTCGGTGTCGATACTGACATCCGGATTCCGTACCGGAACTGACGTCATGGTCCGTCTCGACTTTACGGGAAATTTCGAGGCACAGATCGAGTCGCTACGCCGACAAATCGGTGCCTTTTTCGATGGCGGCACGCGCAGCGGCTCAACCATCATTGGTCAGCAGGAATTCGTATCGACAGATACCACAGGACAGCAGGCCGATTCATCCGTCTTGGAGACGGAAAACCTTCAACCCTTATCCAGCGTTGCGCCGAGTTACATTACGCGGCACCTAGCGAAAAAAGAGCGAACGGCACCACGCTTAGAACCTTGAAAAAGTGCGCCTCAAGTAATTGAAAATTTGGTCGTTATCGTTTCTAGGGCGGCCATTCGCATCACTTATGCGACAGCCACCAAGGTTCTCTTAGACAGGCACCATCCAAGCAGCCGAATAAATTTCACTCTATAGCCAGCTGTTAGTGAGTTAATGAAATATGGCAAATAAACCTACAAAAATCAAACGAAGCCTTGGATTCGTAAAATTCAAGGTGTCCATCGAATCCGAAATTCGCGTTTTCTGGCATCTTATGGCCTGTCAAGAGTATACCAAACGTTGGTGGGGCAGCTTCGAGGAACACCCCGCACGACTGACGGAATACCCGGGTGATAAAAAGAATCCGTTTATGAGTATAGATCTGACGGTAAATCAATTTCTGCTAAATATTCCGGTTTCACAAGCCTATATCCGCGAAAACGCGCTTGTCAGTTTCATTACCGCATTTGAATACTACCTCTTTGAAACTCTAGAGAGGCTAATATTTGTTGATCCGAGCTTGATTGAGGATTCATCCATGCCGATACAAGCGAAGGAACTTGCTCAACTCGCTGGTGACGATGTACAACGTTGGCTCGCCAATAAGATCGCTGACAAATATCTGCGGAACAAATCCCACAAAGAGATGATTTCCCGGCTAGACACTTTTTCGAAGGCTGGGGTATCTGCTTCCTTCGCGACTGAAATCGAAGAGTGGAATCGATGGTCCCTCGTTAGAAACGCGATTGTCCATACATCGCGCTTTGTTACCGGCGATCTTGCCTATGCCTGGCCAGCTCGATTTTCGCATGCGGGACATGGACTCGCGATACAAGATAAGGAGGTAGCACGCGTTCACCATTTGGCAATCACGCTGGCGAACGCTATCGACAGGCGAGCGGTCGAATCCGTGATCAAGGGACGGGATGTCGATGTATTAGTGAAAGAACTATTTGTGCAACATGGTATGGAAAAACCGACTGACATCCGACGGGAGGTCGACCGGATTCTACATTCAAGCATCCCGCCCACCCGTGTAGAACAGCTTATATCGCAGCAGAAAAAAGGCACTTTCCCCGATAGATGGTCGGTCAGCCATGCCGATTTGGCGAAAATTAGAGCGCAGTAACACCAGCGCGTCAAATCTATATTGCCTGATCGGCTCAGGATGCTTTGCGTTCCACAGGATGCTCAGGGTTCATTTTAACCGAACATTATTGACAACAATATCCAGCGAAGCCCAATGACGACAGATAACTTTGCAAGCCAGCTAGCCGACCCAAATGAGCAGTTCATCCAACCGTCGAACTATTGCGCCCACGCGATCGAGGATCTAAGGGAAAGGGCAAACACGCTGCGCGTCACCGGATATGTCGGGTTCGCGCAAGGGCTGGAGGCCGTAATCGACCTTCTCACCGTCGCCGTCAAGTTCATGCTACCCAATCGTGCAGAACTTCTCGATCGCGACGGTATGGGCGATACGCACCTCGAATTACTTCGGCTGCCATTTCAGGTAGTCGCTTTCGAGGCGCCGTGGATCACCGATGTCATCAGTGAGATGAACGGATACGAGCTTAGTACGAGTACGCGTCGTATCGCGTTGTGCTGGGAATTAAAAGACGGGTTCGAACCATTCGAAGGTTGCAACCGGGTATTGGACGAAAACCCTGAAGGAGGCGTATTCGTTCTCCCGGTGTATTACGTCGACAAGGAACGAGGTTGGTCAGTTGCAGCAGGGGGAACGTTTATTCCGCGAGAGTTTCGAGTATCCGAAGACTTCGTCAGTCCTGAGTGGGCGCAGCTTGCCGAGTCGGCGGTACGTCAGGCGGGGCCGGTTCCAAAAACGCCATACCGCTTTTTGAGCACGACCTTCCTTGCTCTGCCGGAGATGTTCCAAGCGATGTTGGCTTCCGCACGCGGTGATCTCACGCGCGCCACCGCACAGCTTCAGCTTGATTCCCGAGACGAGGTCATGATGGTCACTCAAGCCTGCTGCGTGCTCAACTGCGCAAACGTCGAGACGCGCGATTTCCTTCCCAACCCGCGACTCAATGCGGCTCGTCTTGCCAAAGGGAAACAACCTTTCTTTACGTACAAGGTACTGCAGCTGGAAGACACAACGCCTGCGAAGAGCGTGTCAGCCGGAGGAACCCACGCAGCGCCACGAGCCCATCTTCGCCGCGGCCATATCAGGCACCTGGCTTCAGGTAGAGATGTTTGGGTAAGGAACACACTGGTTAACGCAGGCACCAGCGCTGGCGTGGTTGTCAAAGACTATAGGCTATCTCCGCCAGATGACGGCAAAGCCCCGTTATAGCAGAGCCCTACTGTACTATCGCGCGATAAATCAAAACAGGCGAACGATCACGATGGCTATTAGAACGGCGGAGAAGCCGAAAAGATTGCTGGGACCAAAAAGAAAGCGACAGCCGGACTGGTTGACTAAAGGACTACAGGGCGTCGCTTTCTGGATTGGGCATCGCCAGTCACTCTATTCAGGTTATCCGCTCACCGAAGCCGCGATCGTCACGGAAGTGTGCAATCTGATCCAAGCAAATCTTGGCGACGGCTACCGCCTCAGGTGTGAAGTTCCGTTCTCCAAGTTCATTGATGAGGATGTTAGACCGAGCTTAGTAACTGAGCGGGCTCGGGTCGATCTTATCGTAGCAGAGCGAGTAACACGGGATGGAAAGAAGGCGCTGAAAATAAAATATCTTATCGAGGTTAAGCGCGCCTCAGCTCCAAAGGGACAGATCGATGCTGATCTGCGTCGCCTCGCGGCTGTAAAGAAAATAAAGCCGCACTATCGTGCCTTGCTGTTTGTTATATCGGAAGGCACTATCCCAACCCGATTCGTCACTAAGCGCGGAATGTCGTTATTGGGAAAGAAAGAGATACCCGACTCCGATGGGTTTTATCGGGTTCTAAAAACATTTAAAGCTGCAAGATTTTTTTCTAAACGAGACACGGCGCATTATGCCTGCCTAGTCGAGGTGTTCGCGAACCGGCATACGGAGGAACCGCCGCCGGCTAGGGGCTGACGCCGCGCAGATACATGTATTTACGCGAGTTTCGCTGGATACGGTCCGTTCGGACCGCTGTTGCGCTCTGCTGAGGACAGCGTTCGAACGACCGCCTACGGGAAGCATGTATGTTTCTTAGGGGTCAACATGAGTCCGTTGACCGACACACGCTCGGGGACGCTGAATTCTGCGACGCAGCAAAGAATGCGGACACCAACCAGAGAATACCACTAGCATCTCCCGCTTACGCGCATCAATATTCAGCACGGACAGGCGCGACGGTTGCCGATGAGGCGGCCGCTGGATTGCGGCGCCGGCAACCGGCGCTCTGCTTTTGACTGCCCGTATTCCAGACCTTTCTTCCCGCTTGATGGAGCCTGGCCGCGAGCCACCGCTTTCTATTGTCGTATCTGACACACAACTCTATGCGGCGCCTGCGGGTCGCTCTTATACTCTGCCGACTCCGTCTTCCGACATTGAATAAAATCACTGAGAGGGTTTATGGAAGAGTTTGAACAGCAACCTTTCGTCGACGCAGAATTATTGGAAAACCCAGAGCCTCGATGCCCGTGCGTGCTCTTGTTGGATACATCGGCCTCGATGCGCGGGGAGCCGATTCGGCAACTCAACGAGGCTCTGGCGCTCTTCAAAGACGAGCTCTATGCCGACTCAATGGCAGCCAAACGAGTCGAGGTGGCTATCGTCACCTTCGGGCCGGTCGCGGTTCGGCATGACTTCGCCACAATGGACGGTTTTTTCCCTGAACACTACGAGGCGAACGGGGCAACCCCGATGGGCGAAGCCATCACCCAAGCTCTCAGCCTTCTGCGCGAGCGCAAAGACCGTTACCGCGCCAATGGGGTGAAGTATTACCGTCCGTGGGTGTTTCTCTTCACTGACGGCGCCCCGACAGACCGCTGGGAAGAGGCCGCGCAGTTGGTCCACACTGGCGAAGAGCGCAAAGAATTCATGTTCTATGCTGTCGGCGTGGAGCAGGCTGACATGTCGCTGTTGTCGAAGATTGCCGTCCGTCAGCCGTTGAAGCTCAAAGGCTTGGCGTTTCCGGAGTTCTTCTCTTGGCTATCGGCTTCTCTCGGATCGGTTTCCAGGTCTAGCCCCGGGGATCCCGTACCGTTGGCGAATCCGACCGCGCCGGACGGGTGGGCAGTTGCAGGCTGACAGGCGTTGGCGGTGGGCCGCCGCCTCTCGGATCGGGACGTCCCATTTGCGTCAAGGCACGCGAAAGCAAGACGCTTTCAGTGTCGTCCGGTTTGGCGCTGGCTCAATTTGCGCCGTGGTGTCCGATGGCGCTGGAAGCGCGAGCTTCGGCGGACAGGGGGCCTCGCTTGCCTGCCGCGCGATGGGCGGCAGGTTTCGCCAATGGTTTGAGCAGCGCGACGAGTTGCCCAACGACGACCAGGTCATGGCTTGGATGGATGAGCTGCGCGATCAGCTAGGGCGCGCTGCCGCCGGGAAGGCGGTCGAGCGCCGGCAATTCGCCGCGACCCTGGTCCTCTTGGCGATTCACCGCGACCGCGCCCTAGTCCTGCACATTGGCGACGGCGCGTTGGTCGCGAGGAAAAACGACCAATGGGAAACGCTGTCGGGTCCGGAAAATGGCGAATTTGCCTCGACGACTTTTTTCGTGACAGACGACCCCGAAGTTCGTTTGCGCATCCGCCGAATCGACTCGGACCACGATGCTTTCGCTTTGTTTTCCGACGGGATTGAATCGCTGGCTCTTGACCAAACCACGCAAGCGGCCTCCCCTCGCTTCTTCGAGCCCATGCTCCGGCCGATTGACCAAGCCAACGAGCAAGGCCGTCTCGCCTCCCTATCCGTGGCTCTGGGCCGGTATCTCGACAGCAAGGCAATCTGCGACCGGACGGACGATGACAAAACCCTCGTTCTTCTTTCCAGCCGATGAATTCGCCGACCGTTTTGATTTCAGGCAAGAAAACGCGCCTGGGCAGTTTGTTGGGGAGAGGCGGCGAGGGAGACGTCTACTTCGTTGAAGGCCGCCCGGGCGAAGCCGTCAAACTCTACAAGAGCGAGTTGCGCGGCCCTCGGGAAGCCAAAGTCTTCGCGATGGTCGGAAGCCAGTTGTCCGAACGGACGAACTTGGTCGCGTTCCCGCTGGAAGTCGCCACAGACGAGTCGGGACGCTTCGCCGGGTTCATCATGCGCTTGGTCTCCAAGTGCCGGGCGATTCACGAGCTGTATGGGCCGAAGTCGCGCAAGATTCAGTTCCCAACCGCCGACTACCGTTTCTTGGTTAGGGCCGCCGGAAACGTCGCGCGCGCGGTCGCCGCCGTTCATGAAATGGACTGCGTGATCGGCGACTTCAACCACTCCGGCGTCTTGGTCAGCCCGACCGCGACCGTCGCGCTGATCGACGCCGACAGTTTCCAGTTCAGGGCCCAAGGACGGTTGCACCGCTGCATCGTCGGAACCGAAGACTTCACGCCTCCCGAGCTGCATGGCGCACGGCTCAGCGAGATCGAGCGCACGAAGGCGCACGACCACTTTGGGTTGGCGGTCGCCATCTTCCAGTTGCTCGCGATGGGCCGACATCCCTACGCCGGACGTTGCTCGGACGCGGACCTCAGTCTGGGCGAAGCCATCGCCCAGCACCGCTTTGCTTTCTCCATTTCCCGACGAGCGGAAACCCGCACCATCCCTCCTCCGGGCTCAGTTAGCCTTCAAGACTTTCCGCTGCCCATCGTCGGAGCGTTCGAGGCCGCGTTTGGGAAAGACCCGGCGAAGCGGCCGACAGCCGCGCAATGGGCCAATCTGCTGACCGGGTTGGAGGCCAACCTTCGGCAGTGCTCGACCGTCCCCGCTCATTTTTTCCCGACGTCCGCCGGCGAGTGTCTCTGGTGCCGAATGTCGGCACAGTCCGGCGTCGACATGTTCCCGGCTGTGTCTTACCCCTCAGCCGGCCCAGCCAGCGCCGATGGATTCGACGTCGATGAAATCTGGGCCGCCGTTCGAGCGCTTGCGCTGCCCCGCCCCGGGGACCTGATTCCCGTCTCGCCCACAAACGTGGGCGTCTCGAAACCCACGGCGGTGGATGCCATCGGAGCCCGGCGAAAGCGGCGTGTCGCTCGCTTGTTATGGGTCGTGCCCGTTTTCTTGGCCTTGTTGGCCCTTCCGAACCTCTTCCCTCTCTGGCTGGCGTGCGGCGCGTTCGTCGCGTTTTATGCCGCGACCGCGAAGATCGACAAAGAGCCACTGAAAAAGGCGTTTTCCGACGCTGACGCCAAAGTGCACGCGACCGCTCTCGATTATTTGAAACGGCTTGGCTACACCGACGTCTTGAATGTGCGGGCGGACCTTGAAAGCGGGGTGGATCAATATCGAGCGCTGAACCATGAGCTCGCGCGAGCCCTCGCAGAGTTGCAAAGCACTCGCGAGGCTCGCCAACGGTCCGCTTATCTGGATGGATTCCTGATTCGACGCGCCAAGATTTCCGGCATTGGCCCCGCCAAAATCGCAAGCTTGGCCTCGTTCAACGTTGAAACCGCAAATGACGTCACGCGCAACGCCGTGTTGGTGGTGCCGGGGTTTGGAGAGGCATACACCGCAAAGTTGCTGGCCTGGCGGCAGGGCCACGAAGCCAAGTTTCGCTACAACCCGCAACGCGACACGTCGGACATCCAGGCGGAAAACGCAGCGCGATCGGCCTGGGCCACCAAACGCGCGACCATCCAGAACAAGCTACGAGCTGGTTTGGCCAATTTAAAAATGGCGCCGTCCAAGCTCGCGTCGGCCCAGCCCTTGTCCTTCCCTCCGCTCAGGGAAGCGCTCGAAATCCGAGAGGCCGCGAAGCGCCATTGCGAGGAACTGGGCATCTCGCCGCCTCAGACCCTGTCGATCGAAATCACCATTCCGAAGCGGCCAGCGGTCCCACCGCCGCCGCCCGTGGCGACTGCTCCTCGCAACGCGCCGACGGCCGTTTCAACCCCGCCGAAGTCCTCAACTCCACTGTGTCCGATATGCGCTTCGATGATGAAGCTTCAGACCGCAAAGAAAGGCCGCAACCCAGGAAAGCAGTTTTGGGGTTGCGTTCGTTTCCCGAGTTGCAAAGGCAGCCTAAATCTATAAAAGGCACCGGGCGATGGGGCAACAGGGCAACGCACCTCGTCGGGACAGGGGGCGTGCCGCCTCCAACTCGCCATCGATTGCTTTCGGTCCAATCATGTCAGAAATCGGGGGGGTTGGAAAATGCTTGTGGCGTGAGCCAACCGTCGCGCTGCTGAACGATCAATAGCATGTCTCATTGTGGCGGCTTCGCTCTCGGTCGTGCGCGCTCGGGCGACAAACTCCGGCGCACGTGAGATCCTTCCGCCATGGCTAGGGAATTGAAGGCTGCCGGGGTTCACGGGCAAATCGTCTCGCCGAGAAACGCGTCCCAAATCGAAACGCAACGGCCGGCAAGCTCGATCAGGTCAAATTTGTCGTCGCCTGCCACGATCGACCAACGTGCGTTTGAATGCCCCAAGTTCGAGGACCAGTCTGCGGGGACATGTTCCCGCACGACAGAGAACGTCTGATCGTAGAACGGCTTCCGGTCCAAGTGCGAATGCTTGAAGCCATTCGCGACGTCGCGGCAAATTCGCAGTTCGACGTTCTTCCTGAACATCGCGTTCAGCCGTTCCGCATCGAGGCCCGAGTCTTTGAGCCAGTCCCGCAGATGGAAGCAGGCAACGAAAAACGCGATCAGGAAATCCAGTTGTTCAGCCGACGACCGCACATCGTCGGCCGCACAAATCCTCTCGCGCCAACGCAGCATGCGTCGGTATTGCCCATGCCACCCCTCCGCCTCTTGCAATGTCAAGAGCAAACCCATGGCCGGTCTCGCCCGTCGGTTGAAACGAAAGGCGCCCGTCCGGCGCCTTTCAAACGTTAAACTTCCTTCTGCTCACTTATCCGCCGCGCGAACTAGAAGCTTCCACTTTATATGCTCCGAGTCGCAGTTGCTGCACGGAGGCAGGGAAGTGCACTCCCGATTGATTACATCTTCGTAGCCGCAGGTTTGGCACTTGTAGATCCCTGGATAGCTGGGGTTTTGCCCTGGCTTCCATTCTCGACTGTATTTGTTGGCCCCCTCCCCGGTAGTTTGCTTGACATTGTCTTCGTCGCCGTAAAAAGCCATGCTTGCTCCCGTTTTTGTATATGCGCCCACAAAGCGCGCCTGCCTAATATGCGTGGATATCGGGCGCGGTTCAACCCATAGACCGCAAATACCCGTCGGCCAAGCGCGCAATTCGCGAAGCGTTGCCGGACAAGGCAAAATCCAAGGTGTCCGGGGAAATGTGGAGCATCCACCATGAAGTTCAATCGCTTTTCGTTGTGCTTCTTTGACGTGCTGGGATTTGAAACGCGCTTCTCCGATCTCGGCCTACACGGCGTGCTTCAAAAATATGTCGCGCTGATCGGCCTTGTGAACGCGCGGAACGAGCACATGCGCCGTCTGTTTGGAGAGATGGGGTTTTCTGAAAGCGCCTACTGGACATCGGACCACGACGCCTTCATTTTTTCCCAACTTTACGGCGCTTACGCAAGCGATTCGCTGCTTGTGTGGACTCACACAGATTTTCCAGCGGCGCGATACCCCGCAGCCCTCGACCTGACGCCAGCCGAACGTCAAAAGCGCGCATCTGAGCCTGGCGACGGCTGGCAGTACCACCCCATCCCCTGCGACAACCTTCTCGACGTTTGCAACGAGATGATTTGCCATAGCTTGGAAATAGGTTTGCCGTTGCGCGGGGCGCTTGCGCTCGGCGAAGCGGTGTTGCACGGAGAGCGTGGGGTGTATCTCGGCCAGCCGCTCATCGACGCCGCTCGCATGGAGCACTCGCAACGAATCATCGGCGCCTCATTCACGCGCTCATTTATGAATCAGATCGTGCCGCAAAGATATCTTGTGCCGTTTGACTCACACCTTAAAGACGTTCGCGACGGCCTGTTCCAAGGGAACATTCTGGATTGGCCCAGGCACTGGCGCGCAACGCGAAAGACCAATGCTCGCGAAGTTATTCGCACGCTAAACACGCTCCCGTCCGCAACGGCCTACTACGACAACACCCTTCGCATGATCGACGCCTCTGATGCTAGGGAGGGCATGTTTGACGGACCGGAGGAAACGCGGATTTGCAGCGCCTATTCGCAGTTTTCGCCGCCAGAACTATCGCTTCGCGCTCGGGCGGTGAGGCGTATTCCCGTCATCAACCGCGAGAAATAGATGTGGCACTTCCTGCGACGCGAGCGGGAATCGCCGTGGCATTGCGTCCCATGAATCACTTGGTTTGAAATTTCGCCAATGTATTCACGCTGAATTAGCTCTCGGCCTTTGGTCCGTGGTGATCCTGCCAGAGCGGCATACGAGCCTCAAAGTATCGACGCAGCGACGCATACCGAAACGCAAGCTGGCTGTTTTTTTCCTCTTTGTAGC
>Ga0302178_10003853_pt1 | contig 11087 bp, 10 predicted proteins | sample I_Palsa_E1_3_FD_198790 | JGI IMG/M metagenome (GOLD analysis project Ga0302178, IMG submission 198790) | Peat permafrost microbial communities from Stordalen Mire near Abisko, Sweden - I_Palsa_E1_3 | ecosystem: Environmental > Terrestrial > Soil > Palsa > Peat permafrost | place: Sweden... | reverse complement strand
ACCCGAAAGAACCTGTTTGACCTGCGCCGTGTCGCCGTCGTCCACAACCTCCACGTCATCGCCCGCCAGGCCGTCACCGATAGTTACCAGCAAGCCGCCTGACGGCTACATGACCGGCGCTCTAGGGGTTCGCCGGTCGCTGGCCGGTGCCTCACCCGCTCCCGGGCGAGGCGCCGGCCAGCGGCTTTCCCCAGGTGCGAGGCCGTTACCAGGCGAGGCGGTAGCGGACTTCTGTGACGCCGCCCAGACGCTCGAGCACGTGGGTGGCGCCATCTGGCGTGAATCCGGCCCGCTCGTAGAAACGGCGGGCCCGGGTGTTGTCCCTGAGCACCCACAGCACGACGGACTGGTACCGGGCCGCGCAGGTCCGGGCCAGAACCCGGTCCATCAGCGCCCGGCCGGTACCGGTCGACCACCAGGCCGGCCGGACGTACAGCGCGTAGAGCTCGGCCGCGAGGCCGTCCCGGCCCGCGTCGGTCAGCGGAGGCGGCCACTGCCCGGTCAGCACATTCGTTTCCGGGCCGAAGGACGCGTAGCCGACGATGCCGGGGTCGCCGGGTCCCCGGGTACCGCGTGTCCCGGCCACCGCGACCATCATCCGCTGCCAGGGCCGTGTCCGGAAGGTCTGCCGGACCCGCGCGCCCTCGTCAGGCGCGGTGACCTGGTCGATGATCTCGCGGGGGATAATGCCCTCGTAGGCGGCGAACCAGCCGGACCGCTGCACCGCCGCGATCGACGCCGCGTCCGCCGCCGAACCCGACCGGATCACCACCATCCGGACAAACTAGCGAATATCGGTATACGTTAGCGAATCCGCAGGGCCAGGAAGAAATCCACCTGGTCATCCAGCGAGGACAGATCACGCCCGGTGAGCTCCTCGATCCGGCGGATCCGGTAACGCACGGTATTGACGTGCACGTACATCCGCGCCGCGCAGGCGTTCCATGAACCCGAGCAAGCCAGGAACTCCCGCAGCGTCGGCAGCAGCTCGGCCTTGTGCCGCTCGTCATAGACCAGCAGCGGACCGAGCATGCGCTCGCGGAACAAGCGCAGCACGCTGCCGGGCACGGTGGCGAGCAAGAGCTCGTGCGAGGCCACCTCGTCGCTGGTCACGACCGAGATGGCCGTCTGGCCGCGCAGCGCGGCGAGCCGTCGCGCGCTGCTGGCCTCCTGCAGCGCGCCGGAGAGCGCGACCATCCCGGTGGCAGGCGCGCTGATGCCCACGCTGAGCCGGACCCGGGAGCGATCGGACTCGAAGACCGGCTGCGCGTCACGCAGCCGGTCCGCGAACACGTGGCCGGCCGGGGTGCCGTCGCCGGAGTCCGGCTCGCCGCCGGCGCACGGCAGCGGGATAAGCAGGATGATCTCGTCGCCGAGCGGTCCGGCCAGCGTTGCGTCCGAAAGCGGCATGGCCAGTTCCTCGGCCAGCTCGAAACGCCAGCGATCAGCGCTCGGCCCGGGCACCCGGCCCGACTCCGCGCACATCGCGGCGACCAGATAACGGCCGTTCGGTGGCATCCCGATCGCCCGCATCAGGGAGGCGATCTCGACCGGGGCGGCGCCTTCGCCTCCTCCGGACGCGAGCATGGTGATGATCGCCTCGGCCAGTTTGCGGTCCCCGGTCCGGCTGGCCTCGAGCCTGGCCCGCTCGAGCGCGACGTCCGCGGCGAGTTCGGCGACGGATTCACGCAGCTCGTGCGGCCAGTCCTGCTCCCGCCCCGCGCAGGCCAGGAACCAGCCGGTGATCCGCGGCTCGCCGCCGACGCCGAACAGCGAGTACTCCCTGGGGCCGGTCAGCCGCGCGCCCGCCTCGGTCACGGCGGGCAGCCGTTCGGCCTTCAGGTACCCGCAGGCCAGCTCGAGGGCGAGCGGCGGGGGCAGGGACGCTCCGGTGCCGCCCACGACCCGCCCCGTTCCGGTCAGGAGCCAGCATTCCGTTCCGATCTCGTGGCCCATCAGGCGGAACATCGCGTCCAGCCCGGCCCCGTCGGCCACCGCCGACAGCAGCTGCCGGCGCCGCCCGAGCACCCGGGTCATGGCGGTCTCCCGGTCTCCGTTCAGCCGCCGCCCCACCTCGTCGGTGACGGCGGAGAACGAGGTTTCCGGCGGCACCGCAAGCAAGGTGACGCCGTGCCGTCCGCACGCCTGGATCACCTCGGGGGGCACCTGGCCCAGCGCTTCTCCGGCCCCCAGGACGACGGATCCCGCCTTGGCCAGCACGGTCACGAACCGCTCGGCATCTCCAGGCTCGCGGCACCACATCATGCCAGTCAGCACGAGGTCTCCGGGGGTCAGGTAACGGCCCGGGTCGGGCAGGTCGGTGGTGTAGACGTGCTTGATCGCACGGTCCAGGCCCGTGACGTCCGTCAGCAGCCGCAGACCCAGACCCGGCACGCTGAGCAGGTCCCGTACGCGCAAGGAATCACCTCCCGACGGTGGAGCGTTCCCGCGCACGATAACTGGCCATTGTTTAGTGAAAGCTACAAAACGCCTCGTGCCAGGTTACCGCTGTTTCATCTGGCTGCAGCTACCGGGCGTTCGGCTACCCCTGATTGGATGTTCGCATGGCGAACTTCGATCCTGCGGCATCCACGCTGGCCGCCTTCAACGCGGCGCCGCCCGAGACCGCCGAGCGGGACCTCCTCGCCTGCTGCGCCTCGGGGGGGTTCGCGAAGGCCATCGCCGGCGGCCGGCCCTACGCCGAACCGGACGCGCTCAGCGCCGCGGTTAGCGCCGCAGTCGCGGCTTTGAGCTGGGACGATATCGTCGAGAGCATGAACGCGCATCCGCGGATCGGCGACCAGCCGGCCACCGGCGACCGCCCGGCCAGCGCCGGCTGGTCGGCGGCCGAGCAGTCAGGCGCCGCCGCGGCCAGCGACCAGGTCCGGCGAGGGCTGGCCGAAGGGAACCTCGCCTACGAGAAGCGCTTCGGCCATGTCTTCCTCATCTGCGCCAGCGGCCTCACCGGGCAGGAGATGCTGGACCAGCTCCGGACGAGACTGAAAAACGATCCTCAGGCCGAACGGGGCGTGGTGCGTCGGGAACTGCTGAATATCACCCAGCTGCGGCTGGCGAAGCTGCTGGCCTCATGACGCTGTCCACGCATGTTCTCGACGCGATCACCGGGCGCCCCGCGGCCGGCGTCCGGGTGCGGCTCGAACGCGTCGGCGATGACGGGTGGGCGCCGGCGGGCGAGGGGACGACCGGCTCCGACGGGCGGCTGCGGCTGTCCGGCGAACCCGGCGTCTACCGCATGACCTTCGGCAGCGGGGCGTATTTCCAGGCGCGTGGATGCGCCACGTTCTACCCGGAGGTCTCGGTTACCTTCGAGATGACCGAGCGGGACGAGCACTATCACGTCCCGCTGCTGCTCAGCCCGTTCGCCTATTCCACCTACCGGGGAAGCTGACCCGGTGGACTTCCTGCGGCCAGCGTCGCTCGCCGAGGCGATCGCGGCCAAGGCCGAATACCCCGGCGCGGTGCCCATCGCGGGCGGAACCGACGTCATGGTCGAGATCAATTTCGACACGCGACGGCCGGAGGCCCTGCTTGACCTGAACCGGATAACCGAGCTGGCCTCCTGGGAGCCGGGCGGCGGCCAGGTCCGGCTCGGGGCCTGCCTGACCTACGCCCGGCTGATCGCCGAGGCCGGCGGCCTGCTGCCCGGCCTGGCGATGGCCGCGCGGACCATCGGATCGCCGCAGATCCGCAACCGCGGCACGGTCGGCGGCAACCTCGGCGCGGCCTCCCCGGCCGGGGACTGCCACCCCGTCCTGCTGGCCACCGGCGCGGTCGTGGAGGCGTGCTCGGTCCGGGGCACCCGGACGATCCCGGCGGGTGAGTTCTACCTGGGCCCCAAGCGCAGCGCGCTGGCCGCCGACGAGCTGATCACCGCGGTGCTCGTGCCGATCGCACGCGGGCCCCAGCAGTTCGCCAAGATCGGCTCGAGGAACGCGATGGTGATCGCGGTCTGCGCGTTCGCGCTTGACCTGCGCCCCGACACCGTGGGCACCGGTATCGGCTCGGCGGGGCCGACGCCGCTGCGGGCCCCGGCGGCCGAGGAATTCCTGGCCGGGGCGCTGGCCGAGTCGGGACTGCGGGAGTCGGCGGCCCGGCTGCCCGAGCCGGTCATCCGCCGGTTTGGCGAGCTGGTGGGACAGGCGGCGCAGCCGATCGACGACGTACGCGGCTCCGCCGCCTACCGCAGGCACGCCCTGTCCGTGCTGGCCCGGCGCACCCTGGCCTGGGCCTGGGATGCGTTCCAGCAGGATCAGCGGCGATGCGCGTGACCATGCTCGGGAGAGGGGCACGATGCGGGTGACGATGACCGTCAACGGCGAGCCGGCCACCGCCGATGGCGTGTGGGAGGGTGAGAGCCTGCTGTTCGTGCTGCGCGAGCGGCTCGCCCTCCCCGGCTCGAAGAACGCATGTGAGCAGGGCGAATGCGGATCGTGCACGGTCCTGCTCGACGACGTGCCGGTGTGCGCCTGCCTGGTCGCGGCCGGCCAGGCCGCGGGCCGCGAGGTGGTCACGGTCGAGGGGCTGGCCGGGCGCCAGGTTCCGGTCGCGCCGGATCAGCTGCACCCGGTCCAGCAGGCGTTTATCGACGCGGGCGCCGTGCAGTGCGGTTTCTGCACGCCCGGGCTGATCGTTCAGGCCTACAGTTTCCTGCGGCAGAGCCAGCTGCGGCCGGGCGCCGGCCTGCCCGGGGACCCGGACATCCGGGAGGCGCTGGCCGGCAATCTGTGCCGGTGCACGGGCTATGAGCAGATCCTGGACGCCGTGCGGCTGGCCGCCGCGCGGATGGCCGGAGACGCCACGTGACCGCGCCGGCCGGGTTTGGCGGGGCGCTGGTGATCGAGAACTGCGCGATCACGACGATGGACGGCCCGCGGGACGACCAGAGCGGCACCGAGCACCGCAGCGGCCACCTCGTGCTGACCGGAGGGCGGATCACCGCGGTGGGCCAGGGACCGGCCGCGGATGTTCCCGACGGGGCGACGCGGGTCGACGGCACCGGCTGCCTGGCCACGCCGGGGCTGGTCAACACGCACCATCACCTGTACCAGTGGCTCACTCAGGGTCAGGCCCAGCAGTCCGTCCTGTTCGACTGGCTCACCGAGCTGTACCCGGTCTGGGCCCGGATCGACGCCGGCCAGGTCCACGCCGCGGCCACCGCGGGCCTGGCCTGGCTGGCGCTGTCCGGGTGCACTACAAGTACCGATCACCACTACATCTTTCCCCGGGGAGGCGGCGGGGACGGCGACGCGCTGGCGGCGGAGATCAGCGCGGCGGCCCGCGTCGGCCTCCGTTTCCACCCGTGCCGCGGGTCGATGGATCTCGGCCGGTCCGCCGGGGGGCTGCCGCCGGACGAGATCGTGGAGGACACCGACGCGGCTCTCACCGCCACCGAGGATGCCGTGCGCCGCTTCCACGACCCCTCCCCCGGCGCCATGGTGCGGGTGGCGGCGGCACCGTGCTCTCCATTTTCTGTCAGCTCACGGCTGATGCGGGAAACCGCCGAGCTGGCCCGCGCGCTGGGCGTCCGGATGCACACGCACCTGGCCGAGACCCGCGAGGAAGACGCATACTGCCGGCAGAGCCTCGGCCGCACCCCCGCGGAGTACGCCGAGGAACTCGGCTGGCTCGGCGAGGATGTCTGGCTGGCACACTGCGTGCACCTGGACGAGCCCGCGATCGAGCGGTTCGCCGCCACCGGGACCTCGGTCGCGCACTGCCCGAGCTCAAACGCGCGGCTCGGCGCGGGTATCGCCCCGGTCCGGCGGCTGCTGCGGGCCGGCGCCGCGGTGGGCCTCGGGGTGGACGGCCCGGCCTCGAGCGAGGGCACCTGGATGGCCGGGGAACTGCGCCAGGCCCTGTTCGCGGCCCGGCTCAGGGACTCCTGCGGCCCGGCCGCGCTGACGCCCCGGCAAGCCCTGTGGCTGGGCACCCGCGGTGGCGCCCGCTGCCTCGGCCGGGCCGACGAGATCGGCGCCCTGCGGCCCGGGATGCTCGCCGACGTGGCCCTGTGGCGGGTCGACACGCTCGCGCACGACGCGATCGCGGCCGGAGCTGACGGCGGCCAGGCGGGGGGCGATCCGGTCGCCGCGCTCGTACTCGGCCCGCCCGCACCGCTCGAACTTCTCCTGGTCGGCGGCAGGCCCGTGGTCCAGGCCGGCGAACTGCGCACGGCCGACGTGAGCGCGGCCATCCGCGACGTCCGCGCGGCGCGGCTCCGGCTGGGGGCCCGCCGGTGACTCATCAGGTGAGGACCGCGGCCCCGAGCCAGACGGTTACCCGCGAGGCGCCCGTAGCTCCTAGGGGTCTTCGGGGCCAGGTGGGTGACAGTCCCGCTCGCCCGGACGGCAGGCAGAAGGTAACCGGAGAGTTCGCCTATTCCTCGGACCTGTGGCTGGACGGGATGCTGTGGGGCACCACCTTGCGCAGCCCGCACCCCCGGGCCCGGATCACCCGCCTGGATATCGCCGCGGCGCTGGCGCTGCCCGGGGTCGCCGCCGTGCTCACCCATGACGACGTCCCCGGGCACAAGACCTACGGGCTGGAACACAAGGACCAGCCGGTGCTCGCCATCGACCAGGTCAGGTACCAGGGCGAGCCGGTCGCGCTGGTGGCGGCCGACCACCCGGAAACGGCCCGCCGGGCGAGCGCCAGGATCACGGCGGACTATGCCGAGCTTGAGCCGGTGACCGACGCGCGGGCGGCGCTGTCGCCGGACGCTGCGCCGCTGCACGACGGCGGCAACCTCGTCCGCCATGTCCGGATCCGGGCCGGCGACCCGGCCGCGCGCGCGGACGTGGTGGTCACCGGGGAGTACCAGGTCGGCATGCAGGACCAGGCGTTCCTGGGGCCGGAGTCCGGTCTGGCCGTCCCGGCCGAGGACGGCGGCGTCGACCTGTTCGTGGCGACCCAGTGGCTGCACGTGGACCGGGCCCAGGTCGCGGCCAGCCTCGGGCTGCCCGAGGACAAGGTGCGCGTGACCCTGTCCGGCGTAGGCGGGGCGTTCGGGGCCAGGGAAGACCTGTCCATGCAGATCCACGCCTGCCTGCTCGCCCTGCGTACCGGCAAGCCGGTCAAGATGGTGTACTCGCGGGAGGAGTCGTTCTTCGGCCACGTCCACCGGCACCCGGCGTCGCTGCGCTACGAGCACGGCAGCACGGCTGGGGGCCGGCTCGTCTACGTCAAGGCGGACATCGTGCTGGACGGCGGCGCGTACGCGTCGAGTTCCCCGGCTGTGGTCGCGAACGCGGCCACCCTGGGCATCGGTCCCTACGAGGTGCCGAACGTCGTCATGGACTGCTCCGCCGCCTACACGAACAACCCGCCGTGCGGTGCGATGCGCGGGTTCGGCGCCGTGCAGGCCTGCTTCGCCTACGAGTCGCAGATGGACAAGCTCGCCGCCGCGCTCGGCATGGATCCGGTGGACCTCCGCGTCGCCAATGCGCTGCGGGAGGGGTCGGTGATGCCCACCGGCCAGGTCGTGGATTCGGCGGCGCCGGTGGCCGAGATCCTTCGCCTGGTCCGGTCCCGGCCGCTGCCGCCCGCCGCGGGACCCGACCTGCGCGCCTGGCCCGGAGGCGTCTCGAACACGACCCACGGCGAGGGCGTCGTCCGCGGTGTCGGGTACGCGGTCGGGATCAAGAACGTCGGGTTCTCCGAGGGCTTCGACGACTACTCCACCGCCCGGGTCCGGCTGGAGCTGGCCGGCGGCGAGCCGACCGCGCAGGTGCACACGGCCGCCGCGGAGGTCGGGCAGGGCCTGGTCACCGTCCTGGGGCAGATAGCCAGAACCGAACTCGGCATCGAGCGGGTGGTGATCCTGCCCGCCGACACCTCCATCGGCAGCGCCGGCTCCTCCTCAGCGTCCCGGCAGACCTACGTCACCGGCGGCGCGGTGCGGGCCGCCTGCCAGCAGGTACGCGAGCAGGTCTTCCGCCGGGCCCGCGAGCGCTTCCGCGGTCAGGTCCCGCCCGGCGGAGAGCTTACGCTGTCCGGCGGCAAGGTCGTCGCGGCCGGCGGGGTCATCGGCGAACTCGGCGACCTGCTCGGTGAGCCCGCCGAGCAGACGGTGACCTGGCGGCACCGGCCCACCTACCCGCTGGACCCCCAGACCGGCCAGGGCCAGGCCCACGTGCAGTACGCGTTCGCCGCGCACCGCGCCGTCGTGGACGTGGACACCGAGCTCGGCCTGGTGAAGGTGGTGGAGATCGCCACGGCGCAAGATGTCGGCAAGGCCATGAACCCGCAGGCCGTCCGGGGCCAGATCCACGGCGGCATCGCCCAGGGTCTCGGCCTGGCCATCATGGAGGAGATCCAGATAACGAACGGTGTGGTCAGGAACCCGTCCTTCACCGACTACCTCATCCCCACCATCCTCGACATGCCCCCGGTCCGGCTCGACGTCCTCGAGCTGGCCGATCCGCACGCCCCGTACGGCCTGCGCGGCGTGGGCGAACCGCCGACGATCTCATCGACGCCCGCGGTGGTCGCCGCCATCCGCGCCGCCACCGGCCTGGACCTGACCCGGGTACCGGTCCGCCCCGAGCACATCACGAGGACCTGAGACATGCCGTACATGTTCCTGAACGGAGGCGGGATGCGCGGCGGGTCGCTGCATCACCTGCTGGCCGGGGCACCCCTGGTCGCCGAGACCCGGACCGCGCCGCGCTACCTGCTGTACTCGGTCGGCGACAGGTATCCCGCCCTGCAGCCGTGCCCCGAAGGCGCCGGGGGTTCTGGGGGTCCTGGGGTTTCCGGAGGTGCCGTCGCCGGCGAGGTGTACGACCTGCCGCTCGGCCTGCTGCGCGATGCTCTCCTTCCGGCCGAGCCGCCCGAACTCGAGCTCGGCGTGATCGAGCTGGCCGACGGCAGCTCCGCCCTGGGCATGCTGCTGCGCCGGCCGTGCCCCGCCCTGGACGACCTCACCGACATCACCGCCTTCGGCGGCTGGCGCGCCTACCTCAGCCGTCACCCCGGCGACTAATGTGCCTGGCTTCCCTGACGCGGTCGCCACCGCGTGCGACGCGGTCGTGGACATCAGGAGACGCGCTTAACCGGCTTCGGTGACGTGGCCGTTGGCGACCGCGATACGGCGGGTGACCGCGACCGCCTCCAGCATCCGGCGGTCGTGGGTGACCAGGAGGAATGTGCCCGGATAGGTCTCGAGGGCGCCTTCGAGCTGCTCGATCGCGGGCAGGTCGAGATGGTTGGTGGGCTCGTCGAGGACCAGCAGGTTCACGCCCCGGGCCTGGAGCAGCGCCAGGGCCGCCCGGGTCCGCTCGCCCGGCGACAGCGAGCTCGCCGGGCGCAGCACGTGGCCGGCCACCAGTCCGTACTTGGCCAGCAGTGTCCTGATGTCCTCTGGGAGCAGGCTCGGGACCTGCGCCGAGAACGCCTCCAGCAGCGGGACCTCGCCGTCGAACAGGCTGCGGGCCTGATCCACCTCGCCGACGCCGATGCCGCTGCCCAGTGACGCGCGACCCGATACCAGCGGTAGCCGGCCGAGTAGCGCTCCGATGAGGGTTGACTTGCCGGCCCCGTTCGGGCCAGTGATGGCGATCCGGTCGGCCCAGTTGACCTGGAGGCTGACCGGGCCAAGGCGGAAACCGCCGCGTTCGATGACCGCGTCGCACAGCGTGGCGGCCACCGTACCGGACCGGGGCGCGGCGGCGATCTCCATTTTGAGCTGCCACTCCTTGCGCGGCTCGGCGACGACGTCCAGGCGGTCCAGCATCCGCTCCGTGGCCTTGACCTTGCCCGCCAGCTTTTCCGAACGGGCGACCTGCCGGTGCACGATGTGCTTGTCGTTGTCGGTCGCCTTGGCCCTGGCCTGCCGGACGCCCTTGTCGGCCCAGCCGATCTGGGTCCGCATCCGTTCCTGGAGCCCCGCCCGGGTGTCGGCGTACTTCTCGTAGTCCTCGCGGGCGTGCTCCCTGGCGATCTGCCGCTCCTCCAGGTAGGCGAGATAACCGCCGCCGTAGAGGCGTACCTGCTGCTGCGCCAGGTCGAGTTCCAGGACCCGGTGCACGGTGCGCTCGAGAAACGCGCGGTCGTGGCTGACCAGGACGGTTCCGGCCCGCAGGCCCCGCACGAACCCTTCCAGGATCTCCAGCCCGGCGATGTCCAGGTCGTTGGTCGGCTCGTCGAGCAGGAGGACGTCGTAGCGGGACAGCAGCAGCGAGGCGAGGTTGACACGAGCCGCCTGGCCGCCGGACAGGCTGGTCATCGCCTCGCGGCCGGCGTCGGCGGGCAGTCCGAGGGTGGTGAAGACCGCGGCGGCGCGCTCCTCTAGGTCCGCACCGCCCAGGGCGAGCCAGCGCTCCAGCGCGGTGGCGTAGGCGTCGTCCGCTCCCGGCTTCTCCTCCACCAGCAGCGCCGTGCCCTCGTCCAGGTCCTGCTGCGCGCGGGCGACGCCGGTGCGCCGGGCGATGAAGCCGTTGATGCTCTCACCCGGGCGCCGCTCCGGCTCCTGGGAGAGGTAGCCGACGGTGGCGGCGGGCGGGCTGAGCCCGACTTCGCCCTGATCCGGCGGGACCAGCCCGGCCAGGATGCGCAGCAGGGTGGATTTGCCCGCGCCGTTGGCACCGACCAGGCCGGTGATCTCGCCGGGGGCGATCACCAAGTCGAGGCCGGAGAAAAGAAGGCGGTCGGCATGGCCGGCGGCAAGGCCCTTGGCCGTGAGTATCGCGCTCATCGCCCGCTCATCTTAGATGCGGGCCGGCGCCCGCGAGGCAGCGAAGCCCCGAGCTAGCGCCAGCCGTAGCGCTGATGCAGCCGGCCCGTGACCCGCTCGAACGGATCACGCGGCACGGCCGCCGCTTCTCGGCGCATCCCGCCCTCATGCACCCGGATCACCCGGTCCAGGTTGACCCAGGACGGCCGGTGCTCGCCGTCCCACCCGCCCGCGCCGATCGACACAAAGTCGCCCTCGCCGTCGTGGTCCTTGCTGGTTAGCTGTACGGCCAGGTAGGTGCCTGCCGATTCGACGGCCACCACGAGCACCGGCCGGTCCTTGCCCCGCCCGTCGTTCTCCTCGAAGGGCACCCACGTCCAGACGACCTCGCCGGGAT
>Ga0302178_10003848_pt1 | contig 11090 bp, 9 predicted proteins | sample I_Palsa_E1_3_FD_198790 | JGI IMG/M metagenome (GOLD analysis project Ga0302178, IMG submission 198790) | Peat permafrost microbial communities from Stordalen Mire near Abisko, Sweden - I_Palsa_E1_3 | ecosystem: Environmental > Terrestrial > Soil > Palsa > Peat permafrost | place: Sweden: Abisko... | reverse complement strand
AGAACCTGTCGGGCTGCCAATTACCCCATACCCCAATGGCATTCGGACCCGGTGGCCCGGGTGCGCCCACGCAGTCTAGCGGACGCCAGGCGCGTCGGCCAATACGACACCGTCAAAGCCGCGGCCGCCGAGGTTGGCGGGGTGCGGTCACAGCGGGTCGGTGACGGTCAGGCGGGCTTCGCGGTCCAGACGGAGCCAGCGCGTGGTCCCAGCCGAGCGCAGGAACGGCGCGTCGTGGCTGGCGACCAGGATCGCGCCGCGGTAGCTTTCCAGCGCCTGGGACAGCTGGGGGACCGACGCTAGGTCCAGGTTGTTGGTCGGCTCGTCGAGCAGCAGCAGCTGGGGCGCGGGCTGCGCCAGGAGCAGGGCCGCGAGGACGGCCCGGAACCGCTCGCCGCCTGACAGCGTTCCGGCCCGCCGGTCGGCCCGGCCACCGCGGAACAGGAACCGGGCCAGGCTCGCCCTGACCTCGTTGACGGACGCCGCCGGCGCTGCTGCCCGCACGTTGTCGACCACGGTCAGCGAGTCACTGAGGGTGTCGAGCCGCTGCGGCAGGTAACCGACGACCGCTCCTCGCCGGATGGTGACGCCGGGCAGCGTCGCCGAGTCCGCGATGGCCCGGAGCAGGGTGGTCTTACCCGCGCCGTTCGGGCCGGTGAGGGCAATCCGCTCCGGGCCGCGGACGATGAGCTCCGCGAGCACGCCGGGCAGAGGGACCCGGGGAGGTACTGCGGCCTGGGGAGGTACCGCAGGGTGCCAGCAAGCGCCGGCCAGGCCGGTCACGGTGAGCACCGTCCGCCCGGACGGAACGGCCGTGGATGGCAGCTCGACCCGGATCTCCGCCTCGCCCCGGGCGGCTTGCTTGGCCTCCTCCAGACGGCCACGGGCCGCCGCCAGGCGTTCGGTGTGTAGTTCGCGCGACCGGCCCGCGGACTCCTCGGCATGCTTCTTGCGGGCATCGGCAACCGCCCTGGGCAGGCTGCGTGAGGCGGCGACCTTCCGGCCCTGCCGGTCGCGGGTGGCCTGCTTGACCTGCGCGTCGACGAGGTCACGCCGTTCCCGGCGGACCTCGGCGCCGGCCGAGGTGACCGCGCGCTGCGTCGCCTTCCGCTCGACCGCCATGAGCTCGTAGTAGGCCGCCAGGTTGCCGCCGTACATCCGGACTTTGCCGCCGGACAGCTCGGCGATCTGATCGACCAGCCCGAGCAGTTCGCGGTCGTGGCTGACGATCACCATCACCCCGGTCCAGGCCGCGACCGCCTCGTACAGCCGCCGGCGCGCATCCAGATCGAGGTTGTTGGTCGGCTCATCGAGCAGCAGGATGCCGGGCCGCCGCAGGAACAGAGCGGCCAGCGCGACACCGATGGTCTCGCCGCCGGACAGCCGCTCGACCCGGTCGTCCAGGCCGAGGCCGGCCAGGCCCAGCCGGTCCAGCCAGGCGCGGGCTCGTTCCTCGACGTCCCAGTCGTCCCCGACCGCCGCGAACGCGTCCGCCACGGCACCGCCCGCCTCGATGGCGTGCAGCGCGTCCCGCGCGGGGGTAATGCCGAGCAGGTCCGACACGGTGCGGCGAGTCCCGAGGTTGATGGCCTGCGGCAGGTAGCCGACGTCGGCGCTGGTGCGGACCGCGCCCGAGGCCGGGCGCAGCTCCGCTGCGATCAGCTTGAGCAGGGTCGACTTACCCGAGCCGTTGACGCCGATCAGCCCGGTCCGGCCGGCGCCGATGGACAGGGTCAGGTCGGACAGCACACAGTTGCCGTCAGGCCAGCTGAAACTGAGATCGTTACAGACAATGGTGGCACTCATAGGGTGCGGCTCCAGCACGTAGGAAGGATCTTCCATCACGTGGGGCGACACCACGCCGCGAGGGCTGAGCCCGGAGGTCGCGCGCACGGCGAACAGACCTAAGCGCGGTATCGCTGACCTCAGAACTTCAACGCCACTCTCCCGGCGACGGCAGCTGGAACGTCTTCATCTTAGTTCCGCTCAAGGATCTAGGGAAAGCTCATTTCCGCGCGGCGCGGAGCGCCAAAAGTTGTGCCGGCTCTGGCCGGCACAACCGGCCATCGTGCCGTCCAGATTTGATGACGGCAGCTTCCAGCTCTGCAACTTTCGACACTATTAATGGTGATTTGACCGCTTTCCGGATGAGCCAGGGCCTGCCGGTCGGTTCCACGACAGCGCCTTTCAGCTTGGCCAGGGATCCGCGAGCGGCGCTAGGGGGCGGGCGTCGGCGGGTTCTGCGGGTTCTGCGGGGTCGGGCCGACGGTGGCGAGGAACAGGTGCGCCTGGCCGGTGCAGCTGACAGCGCCGTCGGCGGCGGAGACGAAGCACGAGCCGCCCCGGCCGATCTCGGTCCTTTGCCCCGACTCGCTCCGCAGCACCGCGGAACCCTCCGTGCACAGCATGATCCGGGGGCCCTCGCCGGGCAGGGGTACGGTGTTGCCGACGAGATCGACCAGGTACAGGCGGAACTCCGGGGCCGGAGTGTCGAACCAGGCGATCCCGTCCGCCAGCGCGCGGGGGGCCAGGACCTGCAGCTCGACGGACGGGTCGAGCAGCGTCAGCAGCTCGGGCACGTCCAGGTGCTTGCCGGTCAGGCCGGCCCGGACCACGTTATCGGAGTTGGCGAGCAGCTCGATCCCGGTGCCGTGCAGGTAGGCGTGCAAACCGCCGGCCGCCATGAACACGGCCTGGCCCGGTTCGAGTACCGCATGCCGCAGCAGCAGCGAGGCGACGACCCCGAGGTCGCCGGGACGATCCGCGGCGATGCGCACCGCCGCCGCGGCCGCGCCGGAGTACGGGCCGCCGACTGCCGCCAGCCGCGCGCAGGCGGCCACCACGTCGCCGACGAGAGACGCACCGGGGTCTGGCCAGGACAGGATCGTTCCGAGCACGTCGGCCAGGACCCGCGGGGACGCGGCCGCTTCCAGCTGGGCCGCCAGCGGGGTTAGCTGGTCGACCTCCAGGGCTCGCAGGAACTGCGCCGCGTCGGCCGGGGGGCGCAGGCCGGCCAGTACTTCGAACGGGGTTAGCGCGTAGAGCAGCTCGGGCTTGGGCCAGTCGTCGATGTAGTTCCTGGCCGGGTCGTCCGGGGCCAGGCCACGCTCGTTCTCGGCCCGGAAGCCCGCTTCGGCCTGGGCCCGGGACGGGTGCACCTGAATCGACAGGGCGTGGGCGGCGGACAGCACCTTCAGCAGGAACGGCAGCCGGGGACCGAACCGCGCCACGCTGCCGCGTCCGAGCTCACGATCCGGGTCGGCCGCGATGAGGTCGTCCAGCGTCGTCCGCCGCTCGCCGACGTCGGTGCCGTCCCGGTGGAGGTCGGACCGGTCAACGCCGGAGGGCGCGGCCGGATGAGCGCCCATCCACAGCTCGGCCTCCGGGCCGGGCGCCGGGACGGGGCGGCCCGTCAGTTCCGCGATCGCGTCTGTGGATCCCCACGCGTAGGGTCGCACCACCGGACGGAGAACATCCATCCGGGCATGCTAGTCGGCCGGGTACTCGACCATGGCCACGACCCGGGTGGCCATGAACCGCGCGGTCCGGACCGGGGTCCCGGTCCGGGTCACCTCGCTGACCTCGACCACGCCGCGACGGTTGGTGATCTCGACCCGCCGCCCGGCCTTGGTCGCGGTCACCTCATACGCCTTGGTCCCGTCGCCAGAGTCGATCACGATCTCGACCCGGTCCCCCTTCACGGCGCGGGCCGCCTCAGTAGGACGGCAGCGACGGGTCGACCTGGCTCACCCAGGCCAGCACGCCCCCGCCGACGTGCACGGCGTCGGAGAATCCGGCGTTCTTGACCACCGCCAGAGCCTCAGCGCTCCGGGCGCCGCTCTTGCAGTGCAGCACGATCCTCTTGTCCTGCGGCAGCTTCTCCAGCGCGTTGCCGTTGAGGAACTCGCCCTTGGGGATGAGCGTCGCGCCCGGGATGGACACGATCTCGTACTCGTTCGGCTCGCGGACATCGACGAGGAAGATGTTGTCGCCCGCGTCGAGCATGGCCGCGAGGTCCTTGGCGCTGATCGTCGAGCCCTGGGCGGCCTCGGCCGCCTCCTCGGACACCGCGCCGCAGAACGCCTCGTAGTCGATCAGCTCGGTGATCGTCGGGTTCTTGCCGCAGACCGGGCACTCCGGGTCCTTGCGCACCCGGACCGAGTGGTAGTTCATCTCCAGCGCGTCGTAGATCATCAGCCGGCCGACCAGCGGATCACCGATCCCGGTGATGACCTTGATCGCCTCGTTCACCTGGATCGACCCGATCGAGGCGCAGAGCACGCCGAGCACGCCGCCCTCGGCGCAGGACGGGACCATGCCGGGGGGCGGCGGCTCGGGGTACAGGCAGCGGTAGCACGGGCCGTACTCGGCCCAGAACACGCTGGCCTGCCCGTCGAACCGGTAGATCGAGCCCCACACGTACGGCTTGCCCAGCAGCACGCACGCGTCGTTGACCAGGTAGCGGGTGGCGAAGTTGTCGGTACCGTCCACGATCAGGTCGTAGCCGGCGAAGATCTCCATGGCGTTGTCGGAGTCGAGGTGGACGTCGTGCACCACCACGTTGACGAGCGGGTTGATCTCCCTGATGCTGTCCCGGGCCGACTCGGCCTTCGGCCGGCCCACGTCGGACTGCCCGTGGATGATCTGGCGCTGCAGGTTCGATTCGTCCACCACGTCGAAGTCGACGATGCCGAGCGTGCCGACACCGGCCGCGGCCAGGTAGAGCAGCGCGGGCGAACCGAGGCCACCGGCCCCGACGCACAGCACCTTGGCGTTCTTCAGCCTCTTCTGCCCGGTCATCCCGACGTCCGGGATGATCAGGTGACGCGAGTAGCGCCTCACCTCATCGACAGACAGCTCATCAGCGGGTTCGACCAACGGGGGCAGCGACACAGTCCACTCCAAAGATCTTTATTTTCCGAACGATCCGGGCTTTGCCATTCCCGGCACGTGCCACGATCAACCGGCGGGAGCGAGCGGGAATTCCCGCGCCCGGCCCGCTTCAGGGGTCTGAGCCTGCCCGGTCTGCCCGGACGGGTTCGCGGCGGCGAGCAGCACGCCGATTTCGGCCGCCACCAGGTGCGGGTGCTCCATATGCGCGACGTGACCGGTGCTCGGCATTACCACGATCCGGGCGTTTTGGAAGGCGTGCGCGGCCCGGCCCGCCATCCGCGCATCGACCAGCCGGTCGTCGTGGCCGTAGATGACCAGGGTCGGCGCGGTGATCAGGGCCGCGTCCCGCCAGGCCGACCGGCCGCCGCGGCGGACCGTCTCGGCGGTGAGGGTCCGGATGCTGCCCACCAGTGCGGCGGCGGCGTAGTCCAGGTCGTCACGGCGGCGCAGTTCGGTGACTTCGGCGGCGAACCTGGCCTGGGGAAATCGCCGGGGGTCGCTAAAACAGTTGGCGATGACGTCCGCGACGCGACGTTCCGGCGGGAGGCGCTGGACCTGGCGGAGCAGCCGGGCGCCGACGCCTGGGACGCTCATCAGCGGGAAGCGGAGCAGGTCAAGACGGAGCCGGGCGTCGGGCAGGGCCGGGGAGATCAGGGTCAGCGTGCGGATCAGGTCCGGACGGGTCGCCGCGACCTTCACGCACACCGCACCGCCGAGCGAGTTGCCGAGCAGGTGGACGGGGCCATGGCCGTTCCGCTCGATCAGCGCGATGACCGTCTGGGCCAGGGCGGCGATCGAGTAGCGGCCGTCCGGTCGGGGCGGGGACTCACCGAAGCCAGGCAGGTCGAGCGCGACGGCGGCCAACCGGGGGCAGAGCAGGTCCATCAGGTCGGTCCAGTTCCGCGACGAGCCCTCCAGCCCGTGCACGCACACTGCTGGCTCGCTGAGGGCCGGGTCGCTGGAGGCCGGGTCGACTTCGGAGACCTGATCGGGCACGCCGCGGACGTAGACCTGGTAGTCGCCGAGCGAGACTAGCTTCCCCGGCCGGTGCGGGATGGGTTGCTGTGTCTCCCCCCTCGCGGACTCGGTCATGCTGAGTTTCCTGCTCGCCTCCGAGGCCCCGCCCGCCTCCCCATTCCCCCTTCACTGCGGCGCCTTCCCTCGTCGCTCGTTCCTCGCTCCTCAGTCCAGACGCCACCGCGCCCCTTTGGCTCGGTCATGCGCTGGCCTTCCGCGCACCGGCCTTGGCGCGCGAGCGGGTCTTAGGTGGTTTGGCGTCGTCGTCCTTGTCTTTGGCGGCGGACTTGGCGGGCTTGGCTTCGATGGCGGGCTGGCCGCGCTGGTCCTTCAGGGCGGCGACGCTGAGGCGCAGGATCTCGGTCAGGTCGGCGGGCTGCTTGTTGGGCTCCGGGGCCTCGACCCCCGCGGGGCGGACCACGTCGTTGCCCTCGACCTTGGCCTGGACCACGGCTTCGAGCGCCTCGCGGTAGGTGTCGTGGTACTGCTCGGGGTCGAAGTCCTCCGTCATCGTCTCGATCAGCGACGCGGCCATCTTCAGCTCCTGCGACCGGACCTCGATGTCCTCGTCGAGGAACGCGAAATCAGGCTTGCGCACCTCATCGGGCCATAGCAGGGTCTCCAGGGTAATGACCCCCTCCCTGACCCGCAGCGCGGCCAGCGCCTCGCGCTGGCGCAGCGCCACCTTGGCCACGGCCACCTTCCCCGACTTCTCCAGCGCGTCGCGGAACAGCACGTAGGCCCGGGCACCGGCGGGCTCGGGTTCTGTGTAGTAGCTCTTGGCCGCGAGAATCGGCTCTACCTGGGCACTCGGCGCGAAGTGCAGCACCTCGATCCGGTGGGCGGTTACCAGCGGGAGCTCGGCGAGATCCTCGTCGGTCAGCACCACCATGTCGCCGGTGGGCAGTTCGTAGCCCTTGGCGATGTCGGAGTACGGGACTTCCTCCCCGTCCAGCGTGCACACCCGGCGGAACTGGATCCTGGCCCCGTCTTTGCGGTGCACCTGCCGGAATGTGATGTCACGCTGCTCTGTCGCCGCGTAGAGCTTGACCGGGATCACGACCAGGCCGAACGAGATCGCACCTGCCCATATGCTGCGCATGGTTTTCACCTACCCCGGTTTGCATGACGCTGATACCCGTAGTCCCGCCCAAATTCAGGGTCGCCCTAATTCCCGTAATCGACAATAAATTCGAGCTGACCTGGGACTATCATAGGTCGATTTACCCCAACTCTACTAGCGAGCTTAGCCGCGGCTGAGATGATGGAGGTGTCCGAAGGCCGCCGGTCACACCTGGCTAAGGCCGGGCAACGGCTCGAAGTTCGAGGGGGCTTCAGATGGGCGCTTTCGATGTAGTGGTGCTTGGCGGTGGCACCGCGGGCGTGCACGTCGCCACCGAAGCCGCCGCCGGCGGCAAGTCCGTGGCGATCGTGGAGGCAGGACTGATCGGGGGCGAGTCCCCCTACCTGGCCTGCCTGCCGTCCAACTCGCTATTGCTTTCGGCGGCCCGCGGACAGACATGGGAAGACGCGGTCGTCCGCCGGAACGAGGTGACCGGCGGTCTTGACGATTCCGTCCCGGCGCGGCGGCTGGCCGACGCGGGCGTGACGGTGATCCGCGGGACTGGCCGGATCGCCAGGCCAGGGACGGTCGAGGTCACGCTGGCTCCTGGCCAGGGTCAGGACGGGCAGGGTGAGGGCGGGCAGGACGGCCAGAGGCAGGGCGGCCAGGACGGGCAGGGCCCGGGCGGCCAGGGTGAGGGCTTCGTGGCGCTGACCTACGCGGACCTGGTCATCGCGACGGGATGCGAGCCGGTCGCGCCGCCGATCGAGGGCCTGGCCGATATCCCGGCCTGGACCACCGCCGAGAGCCTGTGCTCGCCCGACCTGCCGCGGCGCATCATCGTGCTCGGCGGCGGGGCCGCCGGATGCGAGCTCACCCAGATCTACGCCGCCTTCGGTTCCCAGGTCACACTGGTGGAAGCCGAGCCCGGGCTGTTGCCATCCGAACCTGCCTTCGCCGGGGAGATCCTGGCCGCGGCCTTGCGGCGGGCCGGCGCCGAGATCTGCCTCGGCGCCCCGGCCACCAAGGCCGAACGCACCAATGACGGCCTGACCCTCGCCTTGGCCGACGGCACGCGGATTGACGCGGACCGGCTGCTGCTCGCCTCGGGCCGGCGCCCTAGGCTCAGCGGCCTCGGCCTAGACGCGCTCGGCATCAACCTCACCCCGGGGATGGCCCTGCCCACCACGACAACCTGCCGGGTGACCGGCACCAACGACCCACCAGACGGATCGGGCCGGGTGTGGGCGGCGGGAGACGTAACCGGCATCACGCACACCCACGTCAGCCATTACCAGGCCCGGGTGGTCGCCGCCAATATCGTGGGCGAGCGCCGCGAAGCGGATTACAGCGCCATCCCGCGCTGCGTCTTCACCACGCCGTCGGTCTTCGCGGTCGGGATCGTGCCCGAGGCTGACGACGGGCTGACGACGGTACGAGCCGACCTGGGCGACACGGTTCGGGCCTGCCTGAACGCCGATGACGTCGGCGCGGTGGAGCTCTACGCCGAGGACGGAGTGCTGGTCGGCGCGGTCGCGGTGGGGCCGGACGCGTCCACCTGGATGGGCGAGGTTACCCTCGCGATCAGGGCCAAGGTGCCGGCGACGGTCCTCGCCGATGTGGTGCATGCCTTTCCCACCTACGGGGAAGCACTGGAGACAGCACTTCGAGAGCTGGCGGGGACCAGGGGCATCCCGGTAGCTGCCAATCAGGAGGAAAAGGGGTCTGGACAGGTGAGCGAGTTGGACATGGAGACGCCCGAGGACGACGCCATCGAGCAGCATCAGGAAGTCGTCGCGGACGAGAACGAGGTCGGCAGGCGTCGCGAGGTGCCGTTCGAGGTCAATGAGGCCGATGCGGCCGAACAGGAGGTTGCTGTCGGCTTTGACGATGATGATTACCGCTGACGGCGACCTAGTATGAGGGTGAGCGAGGGAAAAACAGCCGCGCAACCACTCGGAGACCGAACTTTGACGGCAACGTCTGACACGAGGCCCCGCGGTAATCGGCTGCCCCGGCATGAACGGCGGCGGCAGCTTCTGGACGCGGCCCTCGAGGTGTTCGTGACCCGCGGCTATCACGCCGCTGCCATGGACGAGATCGCCGAGCGCGCGGGCGTCAGCAAGCCGGTGCTCTACCAGCATTTCCCCGGCAAGCTCGAGCTGTACCTGGCCTTGCTCGACGAAAGCGTCGACATCCTGGTGGAAACGGTCCGTGACGCGCTCCGGTCCAACCTGGACAACAAGCAGCGGGTCGCTGCCACCTTTGGCGCCTACTTCGAGTACGTGGGCGGGCAGGGCCAGGCGTACCGGCTGGTGTTCGAGTCGGACCTGGGCAACGAGCCGGCCGTGCGCGCCCGGCTGGACCGGGGCCAGCGCGAGTGTGCCGCGATGGTCAGTCAGGTGGTGCGGGAAGACGCCGGGATCTCGGACGACGAGGCGCACCTGCTGAGCGTGGGGATGGTCGGCATGGCCCAGGTCACCGCGCGGTACTGGCTCACCTCGCGCGATCGCATCCCGCGCGAAGCGGCCGAGCAGCTGGTAGCCAGGCTCGCCTGGCGCGGCATCAGCGGCTGGCCGCGCACTGAGCACTGAGTAGCGAGCACTGAGCACTCCAGCGAATACTGAGGAGCATCGTGGAAGTCAAGATCGGTATTCAATCCATTCAGCGTGAACTGGTGGTGGAGACGGACACCCCCGCGGATGAGCTGGAGCGCAGCCTGTCCGAGGCGCTGGGAACCGGGGCACCCGCGGTCTTCACGTTGTCGATGGCCAAGGGCGGCAAGGTCCTGGTGCCAGCCGACAAGATCGCGTACGTGGAATTCGGCGCGCCCGAGGCGCGCCGGGTGGGTTTCGGCCATATCGATTGAGCCGGGGCGCTCTGGCCTGCCCGTGAGCTGGAGCCCAGGCTCGTTTGGTGGCGGCTATGTGACGCGAGGTCGGCTTGTTCTAACTGAGGCCGTCTGATCGCTGTGATTTCTTCCTGGTACACTTGGTTACGACTAGCAAATGGAATGACGTAACCGATGGTCGTGTTACATAGTCAGCTGCTGTTTATGTTGGGCCTCGTGCCTAATGTCCGGGGCGCCGGTAAGGCGAACCCAGAGAAGCGGCAGTGTTCCGGCGGTGATGGCGGGCTCCCAGGCAGGGCGCGGCGGGTGGGGTTTAAGACGCCGCGCGGCCAGGTAGCAGCTCGCATCGAGCGGGCCACTGCGGGCAGCGTACAGGCACGACCGGGCCGGATCCGGATGCAGTGGGAACGGCCACGATAGAGGATGGAACCCCTGACAACTCAAACTTTTAGCGGGGATAAGACGGAAGAGCCGCAGCCTGCGCCCTCCGAGTCCGGCACTGTCGAGTCCGGCACTGTCGAGTCCGGCACTGTCGAGTCCGTCGCCGCTGGCGACACCGCCGCGGTCCCGTTTCGGGATTTTCCGATCAGCGATGAGATCTGCCGAGGACTCGAGGCGGCGGGTATCTTCACGACCTTCCCCATTCAGGCTCTGACGCTGCCGCTGGCACTGCGCGGCCAGGACATCATCGGGCAGGCCAGGACCGGTACCGGCAAGACGCTCGCGTTCGGCATCCCGCTGCTGCAGATGATCGGCGATGGTCCCTCGGGTGCACCGAAGGCCCTCGTCGTGGTGCCCACCCGGGAGCTGGCGATTCAGGTCGCCGACGACCTGCGCATCGCCGCGGTCAACCTGCCCACCCGCGTTCTCACTGTCTACGGCGGCCGGGCCTACGAGCCGCAGATCGACGCGCTGACGGCCGGCGTTGACATCGTCGTCGGCACCCCCGGGCGGCTGCTCGACCTGATCGAGCGCCGTCACCTCAACCTGGGCTCGATCCAGGCCCTGGTGCTCGACGAGGCCGACAAGATGCTCGACCTCGGCTTCCTGCCGGACGTCGAGCGAATCGTCAAGCGCACCCCGGAGAGTCGGCAGACGATGCTGTTCTCCGCGACCATGCCCGGCGACGTCGTCACGCTCGCGCGCCGTCACATGCGGCGCCCGACCAACATCCGGGCCGAAGGGCACGGCGCGCCCGCGCCGCCCCCGAACACGCGGCAGCATGTGTTCCGGGCGCACCAGATGGACAAGATCGAGGTGCTGGCC
>Ga0302178_10003842_pt1 | contig 11109 bp, 13 predicted proteins | sample I_Palsa_E1_3_FD_198790 | JGI IMG/M metagenome (GOLD analysis project Ga0302178, IMG submission 198790) | Peat permafrost microbial communities from Stordalen Mire near Abisko, Sweden - I_Palsa_E1_3 | ecosystem: Environmental > Terrestrial > Soil > Palsa > Peat permafrost | place: Sweden... | reverse complement strand
GGTTGCGCACGATGTTGAACTCAGCTTCGGTCAACTTGAAGCCGCGCACGTAATCGTCATAATCCGCTCGCGGATTGGGCAGGAAAAAGAATGTCGCGGTCTGCTCAATGAGCGAGCGCGCAATATCACTGCCGAGCACGTCCGCCGGAGACTGCGTATCGAAGATACCCAGACCGTTTTGCTTGCGGATCGTCTTCTGCTTGTTGTTCGCGAAGTCCGTGAAGACGGGGTCGCCAAGCCGTTTCCAGAACTCCGTCATCACGTAGATGAAGCGCCGGCCGTCGATGAGGCTTTCGGTCAGATGCAGCAGGTACATCGTGAGGGGCGTCGACACCTCGGCATCATCGAGCAGTTCGGTGTCGTCAAAGCCAAAGAGGCGCGCCCGAGTGAAGTCAAGCCGATCCGAAGGGTTATCGAGCAACCAGCCAAGGCGTCCGCCTGCGCACCATTTGGCGAGTCGGGCATGCAGGCTGTTCTCCCCCACGTTCGGCAGCAATTGACGCACCATCGACAGGCGCCGCAGCGGCTTCGCCATGCGGGCGACTTCACGCACCGCGCGCGACACATCCAACTCGTCCTTCGCCGACAGCGGCTCACCGCCATCGACCAGCTTACGCACCAGCCGCTCCCAGAAGTCGAGGACGATTTCGTCCGGCTCGAGCTGAAAGGGATTGAGCCCCGTCGGCTCGCCACGTCGGAAGACGGTGTAGATGCCACCTATCGCCCGGATCGCGATCTCCGTCCCCCGGTCCTTGTCGAACACGACAGCGGTGATGTCGTACTTCGTTGCCATGGCAAGCAGCGCCATCTCGAGCGCCGTCTTGCCAGTGCCTGAGGACCCGATGATCTGCGTGTTGGCGAGAGCCTTCTCGTCGGCGGAGTCCTTCTTCTCGGGCGTCGCGTGGAAGTTCAGATAGAGCGGCTGGCCGCTCGGCGTCTTGACGATCGTGATCGCCTCGCCCCACGGATTGCCCTCGCGCTTGCCCGTCGCGAAGTTGTGCAGGCTTGCGAGGCCACAGAAGTTGCGCGAAGTCAGCTTCGCCTCGCGTGGCCGATAGCGCCAGTTGCCGGGCAACTGCGCAAACCACGCCGCGTCCGCGACGAGATCGATCAGTGCGCTCTGGAAGCCGGCGTCGGCCAGTTGCGTGCGCACCTTGGCAACATGCTTCGCGACCTCCTCCGGCCGGTCCCCGAGCACCGCGAGCGAATAGTGGTACTCACCCAGCACGAAGTCACCATTGATCAAGTCGTTAAGCGCCTGGTCCATCGCCGCCACCTGCGACACCGCCACGTCTTCACCAGCGACGAGCTGGTTGCGCTGCCGCTCGAGCGCGTCCTTGGCCGTAGGCCGGTCGAGTATCGTGAAGCTCTGGGTCTCGATGTACTCGAAGTCGCCGTAGAGCAGCCCGTTGAGCATGCCTGGCTCCGTCTCCTCCGGGTAGTCCTTCAGATCCAGCAACGCGGCATAGCGCGTCGCCGCTGGCGTGCGGATCTCGACCTTCTCGGTACGGAAAAAAAGACGCGACGTTGGCAATGCCTCGCGGATCACGCCGGACGGCACAGGCACCTGTTCCCAGGCAGCATTCACCAGGTACCCCAGGAACTCGAGTGCTGAGGAAAACCGGCGTGGCCGCAGGGTGTACTGGACCTGTTTCGAGTATACGCCGAGCGCGATCGGATCCCAGGGCCTCAGGCCCGATTCGACCTGAGCCGCAATCTGCTCCATCACCTTCAGTGCCTCGTGCTGGGCGCGGCGGATATCGTCGTGCGTACGACGCGCCGCCTGGCCGAAGAGGCGCCCGAGTTTCGTGCGGTTGGGCCGGTAGACGACGCTCAGGTACAGCTCGTTGGCCATCATCCGGTAGCCGGCGAAACTGGCGTAATAGCGCGTCGCCAGTTCCTGGCAAAATCGATTGTCGTAGGACGTCGCGAAGTGATCCGTCACGCGCCGGCGCAGCCGGTGCGACCACAGTCCGACATGGCCACCCGGGAGGCTGCGCACCAGTTGGTTAAAACCTTCATGACGCACCAGGATGTCAGCGGGATCGGCCGTCTCGAACGCGATGCCGGCCATCTTCCAGGCACGCACATAGTCGCCTTCGCGCGTGCGGATCACGTGATCGCTTACGTGCGAAGAAAAGGGGATGAAGTCGGCAACGGTCACCTCGCGACCTCCCGCGGCTTCCAGCGTCGGACGAGCATTCATCTCAGGCTCTCCTCTTCAGACGCACCGGCACGTACGCGTGTGCACCCCAGAGCCGGCGGTTGCGCTGCCGCAGAGTCATGCGCACACGTAGCGCCCGCTGCGCGAGCCGCTGGTCGTCATGGCGGGCGACCGTGCGCATCGTGACAAATACTGGAATGATCAGCAAGACGATCGCTACGCCAACCGGCGGGCTCGCGAGCAGTGCCCAGATGGCGGGAATCAGCATGCCGCCACCCACGAGCAGGAACGCTACAAGCGGTACGCCCCAGATCATCGCGGGCCGGGTACAGCCCTTGAATACAGGATCCCTGAGTGGATTCATGACAGGCTCCGTTCCCGGGTATCAGCTAGTAGGAATCAGCATCGCGGCAATGACCGTCGCGCAGCCAACAAAAAGCCCACCGATGAACACGTTCGCGATATCGCCAAAACGTGCGTGCTGGAACATCATCTTGAAACCCGCCCAAATGATCGATATCGAGCAAACCACGCCTCCGACACCGAGCAACGTTGTCTGGATGGTGGTGAGCAGCGTGTTGACCTGGGAGAGCTGTGCATACGCGGGTGAAGCCAGGAGCAGCCATGGAACAATGCGTACCATTAACCTAGCCGCAGAAAAACACCGCCTCTGTCGCGTGGCACATGTTTTAACAATAGTTAGTAATACTGATTTCATGGATAACTCCTGTACGTCCATCGACCAATCCCTATCGAATCAATCTGTCTCTAGAACACTACTGCGTTGCTATCTGGCTTCTCCTCGTGCCTGCCTTGCTGCGGATCGGTCCGGTTTGTCCCGGGTTGCTCAACTGTCTGTCGTCGCTGCTGGCCCGGAACGCCATTCGCGTCTCGCGGTACGACTGGGACAGGCGAGACGCTCGGCACGATTGCCGGGACCGTAGGGAGAAGACGTGCAGCGGCGTTGTCAACGACCCGCTGCACATATCCTGTGCGGTAGCCCGTCGAGAAATCTCCACTCGCGTAGCAAGACAGGCTTTGTCTCAACGCCTGCTGGACGTCGGCGTGTGAAGCACGTGCCAGCCGGAAGCAGTCCTGCAGGATGGTGGCTCCCGCCGCCAGATTGCGGCAAGGGTCGAACGCGTTCTGCGGGTTCAGTCCGAGTTGCGGCCAGTTCGACCGGTTCACCTGCGCAAGTCCCACGCTGTAGTTCCAGCCGTTGGCATCGAGCGCACGAACCGTAGCGATCGCCTCGTCGAGACTGGTTGGCTGGCGTAGCAGTCGGCCTCGCACCACGCCAATCGCGTACGGGTTGAATCCGGACTCGGTACGTACGATCGCAGCAAGTGTTGAGGGTGCGACCTGCGGGGCACACTGCTGCGCGAGTGTGATGAAGTCGAGCGCTATCATCAGCCACCTCCACCACCATTGCCTGCCTCTTCTCGATCCACGCGTTCGATAAACTCACGCGCGGCCTGCGTCGGGTCATACGGCGCCTGCGTGCTGCCTTGGGTACTGCCCGCGTCATAGAACTCGGTGATCGTGCGGTCCTCGGCGTTGGCGTCCCACCACACCCGGGCATAGAGCCGGCCGTTGATGTCGACGTTGATGGCACCTCTGGCACCGCAGAGCAACTCGCTCTGCTCGGGACCGCCCCAATAGATCAGGTCCTCGCGGCAATACGCAGCGCTTGCGTAGATGTTCGACGCCGACGTGCCTTGCGAGCCGCCCGCGCCGAAATCACAGGTCGGAAACGGATCACCGTGTCGCAGCGCGTTCCAGAGCTTTTCGATCGGTGGCACACATTCGCCGTATTGCTCGGGTCCACCCGGGTCGGACAGGCACAGGAGTATCTGGCAGCCCCAGTCGTCGGCATGGGCGAGTCCGGGCGCAAACACCGAAGCCGCGAGGTAGATGCCAAGAGCGACGGGCCACCGGCACAGCGAGCACCACACCATCGAACGAATGAGTCGATCACGCATGGAACGCCTCCCCGTTGAAAGCCTGTCCATCTGCAAGGCGCGGCTCAACCGAGTCGAGCCGACGCGCGATGACATCGAAGCAGGCGCGCATGGATCGCCATGCCATGGCCGCCGCCGGATCGGTGCGTGCAAGGTCCAATACCGATACGCCAACGGCCTGCGCCTTTGCGATCTCGTCCAGACGCGGCATGTGGAGATATCCAATCGGATTCTCCGGGTCCGGAATCAACCAGGCGCTCAGTCGCGCCTGGAGCACACGGGCCTGCATCTGCTGCAACAGTGTCCGTTCCAACATATTCGGCAACAGGCCGATAAAGCGCAGCGACGGGTTCAGTTTGGCGCGTACGTTGCGTACACCGTGGGCCCCGTTAATAAGGTCAGCCGCGCTATCGAATGCCTCCTGTGACAGCAGGATCGGGCTAAGCATTGCATCCACTGTCGCTTCAATGCAGACGGTGCGTATATCCGGAAGTGGCGGACAGTCGATCAGGCAGACGTCGGCGAAAGGCTCCACGACTCGCAACAGATGCCGCATGTTTGCGTAATAGCGCGCACCGGCGTCAGCTCCCTCTAACGTCAACCCATGGATGGCGCGCGCCGGCAGCACCTGGATGCGTCCTTTCGGAGTATTGGCATGTGACTCACCTGCGAGCGCGACTGCCCACTCGCCGCCCAACACGACCGCTTTGGATGCACGCGCGAGTGACACTGTGCTGCACGCAGGATCCGCGAGATCAATCACCAACACTCTCAGTCTTCGCACCAGACAAAAGTAATGGGCGAGCTGACACAACAATGCAGTCCTGCCGGTGCCCCCTTTTTCGGCGGCGATCAGAAGCGTCTTCATGGTCGATTGCTCCATCTCGGTTTGCGCACCGAGGTACCGACACGGAAACTGAGATGTGAAAAAAGAACCTGCGGCGCCGAGGGGGCTGACCGCAGGCTCAACGGGGGATCTTTCCAGCGCCAGAAAATGCAAAAGCCTGCAGATGCAGGCTTTTGATTGCGTTCCGGCACACCACGTCGTCGCAGTAACTTCGGTACTTCGGGGCCGCTAACGCGTACTCGGTCGTGCTTCGCACGTTGACCGGAACAGATTGTTGAACTCACTGTAGGACGGATTTTTCTGCTCAGCAAGACCCTATGATCTGAAAAAATACAACCCGATGTCCAGGTTGTTCCAGCCCGATCCAGCGTAGTCCGAAAAAAAATTTACGCGGACCTCTCCAGCAACAATCGGGCGAGTGCAGACTTCGCTGCAGCGACCTCCAACTCATATTTTTGCCGCGGCCACCCGGGGATATTCATACGTCGACAAATGACGCCACGATTGGAGCGCCACACGTACACCATGCGCAGCAGTTCCCGGTGATGTGGCTCGAGGCTCCCCCAGGCTTCCTCGATAAGAGCAGCGTCGGCTGCATCACTCCACGCCCGATCCGCACTGGCCCAGTTGCGTAGCCGTTCGTCGAGCCTTAGCATGCCATCAGCCTCGTTCATAACCTGGCTCCGGTTCGTCGCTATTAGTCTGGACAGACGCGCGGTAGCTCCTGGGATCGAGCAGAAAGCGATCGATGTCCCCCGCGCGCCATCCAACCGCGCGCTCTCCCAGCCGGATAGGTGCGGGAAACGTTCCGTCCTTGATGCGCTGATAAATCGTCGAACGGGATAGCCCCACTTCGCGTGCGACTTGTTTGCACCGCAGGATCGCGAGCGCGTGACGTGATATCTCGGCCATGACACACCCTGTCGTCGTTGCCGGCGGACTGCCGGACTACAGGAGTCATTGAAGCAGCCGAATCAACGGGCGGGCAAACCCGTCTTACCGTCAGGATGTCCCGTCAGGGCCGAGGACGCGCATGATGCCGGTTGTCGGTTTCCTTGATCCAGTCTGGCCGGATTGCTGAGGCGTACGTTTGCCCGCTGCGGGACGCTTCGCCATTGGGTTGAGCTTTGAGGTTCAGCCGTTCATCGATCGCATGTGCGACCGCCAACGATTTGGGCGGGTTGTTCTCGTCATATCCGGACCAGAAAGTATCCATGGCGTCGAACATCACAGAAAGAATCTCAGTGACGTAAGGCAGGTGAACCGTCACCCCGTCGGGACCTTGCGACTGCCCGTCGCTCACACACCCGCAGGACTTCCAAGTTGGAACCGTTGCGCGCAAGGACTCAAGCTCTTGCTCCTGCCGCTCTTCGATCGCGTGATGCAGAGCAGCCGTGCGGATGAGTACCTTTCCCATATCGGCCACCTGTCGCTCCTTCTCTCTTAGCCGCTCCGTCAACCGGCGGACATCGTCTTCCGCCTGTTGCGCGCGACGCTGCCACGCGTATAGTGCGCCGGTCGGCGTGACGCCCTCGCCAGCGCTCGGCAGTTGCCGTTCATTGCTTGAGTGGTCCACGATACTTCTCTCATTGCGTGCTGCGTTACCCCCTGTCCCGGCTGCCCTCCGCAACATCGCAGAATGATTCCATCGGCCGCCGCCCTAACTGACGGGTTCCCCGGCCCATCTCATCGTGTAATAACGCGCCCAGCGTTTAAACTTCGTCTTGTAGCTTCAAGATCCTGGCCCAGGCTAAGGTCGCGGCCGCGTCGAATACTATTGTTGAAAATCTCCATCGCTCGCATTCGCAATTGCCACAAAACCTTTACCTGAGGCCAATCGAGCACCGATCGTGATGTTCGCTCCGTTTGCACAAAACTTGTGCGCACCTCGAGCCGACAGCTACGGACCATAGTCGGTCGACGAAGTTTAGTCCCATGCCCCTTAGTAACGGGATGACTCCATTTGATATGGACTTTGTAGGTAAGTTATGGTACGAGGAATAGCTTATGTACGATTTGGATACCCTAAACAAATTTGACCTGATCATTGACGCGCGAAGCCCGCGTGAATTCGCCGACGATCATTTGCCGGGGGCCATTAACCTTCCGGTCGTCTTTGACGACGAGTATGCGGAGGTCGGGACTACGCACCGCACCGATCCCATGCGGGCGTATCAGATCGGGGTTGCTTACTCGCTGAGGAATATCGCACGGCACCTTGAGCTTCCGTTTTTCCGGACGAGCCGGCGAGCCTCGATTCTGGTTTATTGCGCCCGTGGCGGAAAGCGAAGCAAGCTTTGGACGGACGCCCTGGAAACAATCGGCTACAAGGTCCAGAGACTACCGACTGGCTGGAAGGGCTATCGCACCTGGGTGCGCCAAACCCTTGATGAAATCCCCACGCAGTTGCAGCTCAATGTGCTATCAGGTCCAACCGGTTGCGGAAAAACTCGACTGCTGCTCGCATTGCGTGAGGCAGGGGCGCAGGTGCTTGACCTGGAGGCGCTTGCGTCACACCGCGGCTCAATCATTGGAGCGATCCCGGGACGGGCACAACCTAGTCAAAAATTATTCGATAGCCTGCTGCTTGCCGAGATAAGTCTTCTCGATCTGTCAAAGCAGGTGTGGATTGAAAGTGAGAGCAAGCGAATCGGTCGCGTCCAGTTGCCGACCGCGCTGTTCGACAGAATGCATGGCGGACGCCTCTACGCCGTCGATACCCCGATGCCCGAAAGAGTTGCGATGTGGCACCGCGAGTATCCTCACTTCGAGAGAGACCCTGTAGGTCTGGTCGCGCAGCTCGGCTATCTAAGAGCACTCGTAGGCGGAGTGACGCTGCAAAAGTGGGCGTCGCTGGCCGAACGCCGCGAGATTGACGCGCTCTTCGAGAGCATCATGGTTGACTACTACGACCCAGCGTACGTTCGCTCGACGAAGAAAAATTATTCGCATACCGGGCATGCCATCCCGATCGAGCTGAAAACGCTTGACTCAGCCTATCTCGCCAACATCGCTGGATGCCTGATTTCTGACAGCGGAGCAGTGCCGCCGCTGTCGCTTGAGTAAGACGTTTGCCCTCCGGTCCATCGTTGAAAACCAAAGGGGCGGCAAAAGCGTCAGCCATAGCATTTGAAAATAGCCTCCGGGCAAGATGGCTCGCTTCGCGGCAAGACCCTGATATGGCATCAGCCCGTCTTGATGATGAGCGCTGTGGAATCCGTTGTTCACCAGAAGGCAGTTCGACAACCAGAAGTCGACGTCCCAGGATGTAATGGCGGTACGAGAAACGTCTGAGACGAACCCGTAGTGCTGCATATAGCCAACGGCTTCGACAATAGACACGCTGACAACAGCGTACCCGACGTAGAAAAGTGCGACCCTCCATCGGAGCAACGCGGCGAGACCCAATAGCAATATTCCGACAAGCGTGTTCAGAAAAAGACTAAACGGGACCCTGTCATCAGGGTGACAGCGCCGCGTAAACGACGATTTAATCGCCACTGCATACGAGTGGCCGATATGGCGCCAAACCGACGTTCCCAATGATGCTGCGGAGCCGAACCGCGGATTCCCGAGGTTTTGATGGTGCAATCGGTGCGCGATCCGATAATGTGGATAGCCGGCAACGACGAATGCAAGGTCACTGAACAACTGCCATTTTCTGCCCGGTCGGTGCGTTAATTCATGCAGGTGCGCCATCGCGGTAGCGCTCAACACGCCACACCCGACAGCAAGTCCAATCAACAACGACCACGACGCGTTTGCGGCGCGGCAGACACCGATTGCGACTGCACAGGCCCACGCAAGAGCAAACCAGCAGGGAACCTGATCTTCAGCCGTTTTCTCGATGGCTTGCCCCGACACCGGAGCACCCCGCCCTATTGCCGCATCGAACACCGGGACAACAAACAGGACTACTGCCACGAATACCCACGGGTGTCCAACAAAGAACAAGACACATGCGCCCGTCGGCAAAGCAAGCGACAGCCAGAACGCTCTGCCCGAGTTACGCCAAAAGGTCATTCACTTCCGCGAACTTAACCGCTTCCGAAATGTGCGAAACGCCGAGCTTATCCTTGATTCTCTTGTAATTCCCATAGACCGTCTGGACCGAGACGTCCATCTCACGAGCAATGTCTTCGGCAGTAAATCCGTCTTTAACGTAGCCCACGACTCGGAGATCCTTTTCGGTGATGGCGTGCGCCGCCAGCACTTCGCGCTTCGTCATTCTGGTAGACCAATCGAGCAATTCCAGGGCAAGCGCCCTGAAATACACTCGCTGCGCCGTGAGCCTCTTTTCCCCTTCCGCTTCGCTATCGTTGGATCCGATGTACAAAACTCCCATACGTTCTGTATCGCTGGTATGGACCGGCACGACGATCCCGCTTCTGAAGCCATTATTACTGGCTGCTGCCAGCATATCGCGTTGGCCTTGCGTTTTGGTGACGATCCCCGATCCTGTGATCGGTTCAGTGTTACTTCGCGCATATTCCAAGAATGGATCAGTCATGTACCACTTATTCGCGTTATACATCTGGCACCATTCAGGGCGGCACCCGATAAGAAAACGATGGGTGGCACGGTTGGCGGTCGTATCGCCGGGATGGAGCGAAACAAACACATACGACTCTCCACCGAGTGCGATAACAAGTGACCTAACGCAATCGGCCAATTCAGAGTCGTCCTCGGCGGCCATCAGCTTTTCGAAAAGGCCGCTTACTTCCGGATACGTTTGTTGAGTAGTCATTTGTCCACCCTCCAATGCGCTCGCCCAGCTATTCCCCCACGTGATTTTCCAAAAGGTGACGCCTTACTTCGTAATACAACGCCGCGAGCTCTTTCGAATAAGGATCCGCGTCCGCAAATCGATCGAGGTCGCCCAAAGCGATGATTGGAAGAACCTGAACATACGCGGCGTGATCCCTTTCAATCACTCGTCGTTCGAGAGAGAAGCCATGAGTCGTTCGAAAAAGTTTTAACGCAACACGCTCCCGGCCGACGTCAAGGCCGCGTTCAAAAATAAGGTTCTTCTTCATCGCCGGCTCCGCTTCGATGGTTGCGATGACCACAGGAGGAACAGGCAATCGTCTCGGGATCGATTTTTGAGTCGCTAGCGATAAAGTCCTCTGACCCACAAGCGTCGCATTCAACGATCAAGCCGTAGAACTGCTGTCGGCAGCACTGGCAAGTGAGTTGGTGAAGTTCTCCTGCAGCCAGCACTTCCCAGCCATCGCGAGTCGGAACGCCGCATTTAGGGCAAACAAGCCCCAGTTCGGAAATTACGTTTGTCATGATTCGAAAGCTTTTTGAAAAGACAATCGCGTTACGACAGTAAACGTCTGGTGATTACATTAGCACCGTATGCGTGGGTCTGCTCGAAGGTGATCAGCGGGGTACCCAACAACCAGTATCGATGGGTCGTTCCCCCAATTCGCCGCCGACCGCCATGCAGACCTCTGCAAGCGTTTGTGCAGCGCTCGGCGCGATCACATGTTTCAGTCCGATGGCGGGGGCAACTGCGGACAGGCGAGCGCTGGCAGCATGGCCACGAGCGAGACAGTGGACGAGAAGGCAGCGGACGATGATGGCCCGGACGGTGATTCAGAAGGGGCGCCTGAACGGCGCCGGCATTCTCACATCCCTGGCGACAGACTGCGGCGTTTGCCTCAAGTTTTGGACATGATCGGCCTTAGCAAATCGATGGTGTACAAGATGATGAAAACTGGAGAGTTTCCGCAACCGCGGAAAACACACCACGCTACCGGCTGGGTCGAGTCAGAAGTGCAATAAGGAAATTGCAACCCCTGACCCAGCCGATTAAAAACCGGGTATCAAGCCGGGTATCGTTTCATTCGATCGCCGACGAAACCCATACCAGCAAAGGACTACGCGCTGAGTGTAGCCATGTCGATCACGAAGCGATATTTCACATCGCTTTTGACCATGCGCTCGTAGGCCTTGTCGATCTCGTCCATGCGGATCATCTCGATGTCCGACGCGATGCCATGCTTGCCGCAAAAATCGAGCATTTCCTGCGTTTCCGCAATGCCGCCGATCAACGAACCGGCCAGCGTACGGCGCTTGAAAATCAGGTTGCCGACAGACGGCGACGGATGCGCATGCTCCGGCACGCCGAC
>Ga0302178_10003837_pt1 | contig 11129 bp, 10 predicted proteins | sample I_Palsa_E1_3_FD_198790 | JGI IMG/M metagenome (GOLD analysis project Ga0302178, IMG submission 198790) | Peat permafrost microbial communities from Stordalen Mire near Abisko, Sweden - I_Palsa_E1_3 | ecosystem: Environmental > Terrestrial > Soil > Palsa > Peat permafrost | place: Sweden... | reverse complement strand
TTCAGCCGCCGCGGTGCCCAAGGCGGCGATCGGGCTGATGTACGGAAAGTACGTGGAACGGTTCCGGGTGTCCGACCCGGACTCGAGCACCGGCTACAAGAGCTCGCACCTGCTCTGGCCCACCAGCGAGCCGCTTAAATACGAGGTCGATTACCCCGAGGGCGCGTGGGACAGCGGCTTCTGCGTGCACGTGCACAGCGTTGCCCAGGGCAGCGAGACCAAGAACGTCTGCCCGCCCGGCGTGACGTTCGCGACCTGGAACACGACCGAGATCGAGTGGTGGCCGGGGAATCTGGCGTTCTACCTGAACGGCACCGAGGTCTATCACCTGACCGGGACGTGGGTGCCCGACGAGCCCATGTCGTGGATCATCCAGAACGAGACCGCCCTCAACGGCGAGATAGCGCCGGAGAACTCTTCCGCCCAGCTGAACATCGATTATGTCGCCGTCTACACGTACGCGGGAAAGAAGGGCTGACGATGGCGTTTCGCGCGTGGGTGCTGCAGGACTGGGCGGCCAACGCAGGCCGGCCGGAGACCCGGCTGCTGCTGGCCTGGTTCCGCCTCGCGCAGTGGGCGGACGGCCGCTGGGGGGCGGCCGGCCGCCTTGTGGCGACCCCGTACTGGCTGGTCACGTCGCTCCTGCTCGGGTTTGAGCTGCCGGTCACCGCGACCGTCGGCCCGCGGCTGCGGATCTATCACCGCAACGGCATCGTGGTCAGCGCGCACGCGACCCTCGGCAGTGACTGCCAGCTGCGGCACGCGGTCACGATTGGAAACAAGACCGACCGGGCGGGGCGGGAGGTCGGGGTCGCGCGGATCGGCGACAACGTCGATCTCGGGGCCGGCTGCGCGGTCATCGGCGACATCGAGGTCGGGGACCACGCGCGCATCGGCGCGCTCGCGGTCGTGACCCGGTCGGTGCCCGCGTGGGCGGTGGTGGCGGGCAATCCGGGACGGGTGATCCGCGTCGACCGCCCCGAGGCGGCCGATTCGCACGCTCAGCCCAGGGTCACCCGGTAGATCACGACATCGGCGTTGCGGTACACGACCCGCCAGGCCGAGTCCGCCGCGACCGCCTTCGCCAGCTGGTCGTATCCCTTCGGGTAGCCGAAGTAGCTGGCGTAGTTGTCCATGCTCTGGCTGAACACCACGTACGCGCTGGGATGGCCGAGCGAGTCGATCCACTGCTCCACGTCGCCCAGGCTGCCCTCGTCGAGAAAGGACGCCCCGTTCTGCGGGTCGGCGGGCATGATCTGGAAGTCGTAGGCGGCGTAGTTGGCGGCCTCGAGCCCGGGGAAGTTGTCGGCCGGGAGTATCAGCAGCGAGCCGGGCGGTGCGTGTCCGTACAGCCAGAGGCTCGCGGCCAGCTCCGGCGGGGTGAAGGCGTAGACCGCGGTCGGCCCGTACAGGCCCTGCAACCCCGCCACCAGCGCCGCCGCGCACACGAGGGCGCTGACCAGCGGCCGTAGGGTGCCTCGGAGCTCGGCGATCAGCTCGGCGATGAGCAGCGCGCACCACGGGGCCGAGAACAGGAAGACCCGGTAGATCGCCTCTCCGCCGTAGCTCTGCACGCCGAGCACCACGAAGGGGCTGAACGCGAGGACGGCCGGGAGCGCGACCCGGCCGAGCGAGCGCCACCGCAGCGCGATGGCGACGGCCGCGCCCAGCCACATGGCGGCGGCCAGCACATGGACGACCTCGCCGGTCCGCAACTCCGCCGCCTTGTGCAGGATGCCCTGCGACCCGGAGGCGTTCTCGAACACGTCGCCGCCACTGAAGACCCCGCCGAACTGCGAGGTGATCAGTCCGTAGCGCGGCGCCAGGAAACCGATGGCGATGACCGCGAGCAACCCGAGCACAAGCCAGCCGCGCCACACCAGGCCCAGCACCACCAGGGCCGCGACCCCGAGCAGGGCCATGTACGGGGTGAGCTGATGGGCCGCGACGATCGCGAAGTAGATCACGGCTACCAGCGCGAGCGCGATCCAGCGCATCGCCGTGCTGGCGTCGGCCGGCGTCGGCCGCCCGCGCAGCAGGAACTCTCGCGCCGTGTTGACGAACCGCCAGCGGCAGTGCGCCGGCGTCGGGGCGAGCAGCCAGCGGATGACGATCGCCATGATGGCGAGCCACAGCAGGTAGCCGAACGCCTGCGGGGACAGGTAGTCCTGGCCGACCCAGGCGATCAGCCCCTCGTACAGCAGCACCGCCAGGTAAGGCAGCCGCCGGTCGCCGGTCAGCAGCCGGAAGATGCCCAGCAGCAGCAGCCCGTCGGCCAGCTCGAACGCGACCGGCCCCCAGGCCGCGAACGACAGCGGCCCGGCGTTGCCGAGCGAGCTGATGGAGGCGACCGTGGTGAACAGGGCCGGCCACTCCTGGTAGATGTTCGAGGTGTCGGTCACCCGGTGGTACTGGCCGAACGCCTGGGCCACGCCGACGTGCTTGTAGACCCAGGCGTACTCCGGCGTCCCGCCGTACAGCAGCGGCACGGTGGTGTGAATGGCGACGATCAGCGCGACCAGGAACGCGCCGAGCAGCCAGGCTCTCGGCCGGGACCGGCTGAGCTCGGCCACCATGCCCGCCAGCAGCGCCGCCAGGCCCAGGAAGAACCACGCGTTGGCGCTCGCGAGCACCCCGTAGGGCCCGATCGCCTGCCGGTCGATCTGGCTCACCCCGAAGGCCCAGAGGCCGATCCCGGCCAGCAGCAGCCCGGGCTGAACGGCCAGGCTTCGCCTTACCGGCGCTCCGCGCAACACGGACGCCCCCCGCGCACCAGCCGGGCGGCGCATGAGACCACCCCGATGACCGCGAACGCGAACAGCGCGCGCGGCTGCCAGACCGTCAGCCAGATCATGATCGCGGTGACGATGGCGGTCACGGCCAGGCTGAGCACCAGCGTGAGCCCGGCCTGGACGAGCCCCTCGCCGCTGTCCACCCAGCACATCACGGCCGCGCCGACCGGCACCGAGGCCAGCAGGAAGGCGCCGGCCAGGTTGGGCGCGCGGCCGGGCACGGCCAGCAGGGCCACGGCGGCGACGCTGGCGGCGATCCCGGCCCACGCGGTCAGCCCGGTCCGCGTCCGCGGCTGCCGAAGGGCCGGCGAACGCACGGTCATCGGACTCGTTTCGCGGGCACGCCGACGTAGACCGCACCCGGATCGCAGTCCTTGGTCACCAGCGCGCCGGCCCCGATCACGGTCCCCGCGCCGATCGTCACCCCCGGCATGATCATCGCACGGGTGCCGATCCAGCAGCGGTCTTCGATGTGCACTTCGCCGTACGTGGCCGACCGCGCCACCTGCCCGTCCGGGTAGATCTGGTGATCGGAGGTCAGGATCATCACCTGCGAGCCGAACAGGACGTCGCGCCCGATGACGATGCGGCCGTGCCCCTCGAACCAGCACTCCGAGTTAATGGCGCAGCCCGCGCCGATGCTGACGTGCTCGGACTCGAACCAGCAGCGCTCGAGCCCCCAGATCACCGGGCCGAGCTTGACGCCGCCGAGACGCAGCAGCGTGCGCCGCACCGGGGTGGGCCACAGAGTCGAGGTGGCGGGCTGGCCGCGCAGCAGCCACCGCGCCAGTTGCCGCACGTCGTTGAGCAAGATGGCGAGGCCCATCTTGACCGGGTGCTCGACCTCCCGGGCGGGCAGCGGCAGCGCCCCCAGGATGGGCGGCTTTGCCGCTGGCGAGGTCGCTTCATTGGCCACTGACGAACTCATGTCATGCCCTCCCGAACTCGGCTCGGCGAATGTGCCGCACGGTGAACGGCGTTACCGCCACCGCCAGCGCCGCCTGGGTGCCGAGGTAGGCCCAGCCGACGGCGATCAGCCCCAGCCTCGGCAGCAGCGTCAGGGCCAGCACCAGCAGCAGGATCCCGGCGACGGCCTGGAAGCCGGCCAGCAGCCAGACCCGCTGGTCCAGCCAGACGAGCGTCCCGTAGACGACGATCACGGCGGTGAACGGGGCGGTCAGCCCGACCAGCCGCAGCAGCGGCACGCCCTCCGCGACGTACTGCGGGCCGACCAGCTCGATGAGCGGGCGGGCGGCCGCCACGCAGATGATCATGGCCGCCGCCACGATCCCGCCCCACAGCAGCAGGCTGCGCCGGAGCAGGGTCCCCGGGTGACCGTGCGATCCGGCCGTCTCGACCACGAACGAGGCCGAGACGTTCCACAGCACCAGGGTGATGCCGGATGCGATCAGCCACGGCAGCGTCAGGTAGGCGGCCGCCGCGGGGCCCAGCCGCCACACCACGATCAGCGGCATGACCTGGACCGACGCGGTGGCGCAGATGTTGCCCGCGTACTCGCCGGCGACGAACGAGAGCAGCCGGCGGCGCGGGGGCAGCGTGCCCGGGACCCGGCCGTGGGCCGGCAGCGCCCGGCCGAACAGCAGCGAGTTCACGATCACGGCGGCGGCGAGCGCGGGCAGCACCCAGGACCAGACGGCGCCCATCGCGGTCTCGAACAGGACCGGCAGGAGCACGATCCGCGCGATCGCGGTGGTGATGTTCTCGGCCGCGACCGCCGGCGCCAGCCGCAGCGCGGTGAGCGCGGAATCCTCGAGCGCGAACACCGCCAGCACCGGGACCGCGACCGTGAACTCCGCGTACTGCGCCCAGCCGCCGGTGACGACGTGGCGGCCGAGGCCGCTGGCGCAGTACACCAGGCCGGCCACCAGGGAGAGGAACACGACGACCAGATAGGCGCGCTCCACCAGGTACGTGCCCAGCCGGCCCGCGGCCGGCAGCAGCCGGACGATGACGTTGGTGAGGTTGAGCTGGGCGATCATGGACAGCAGGGTCAGCGCGGCGACCGCCGCCGACGCCTGCCCCACCACGGCGGGCGGGCGCAGGTGCGCCGCGACCACCCAGAACACCAGGCCGAGCCCGTTGGCCCCGATGGTCGCCGTCATCAGCGCGAGGGCGTTCACCGTCAGCGACTTGGGCAGCCGCGGCAGCCTGATCGCGCGCGCTGCCGTCATCGCCGCCACGGCGGCGACGCCCGCCGGGCCCGCAGGTACGCGGCCGGCCCGGCGGCCATGCCGCGCAGCTCGGCCCGGGCCAGGGCGGGCGGGTAGTCGTCGGACCGGTTGACGCTCTTGGCCGACGACTCGACCCGCAGCGACTTGAGCCACGCGGGCACGATCCCCGCCAGCCCCAGCAGGTGCCACGGATCGCGCAGCGCCACCGCCGTCAGCATCGCGGTGAAGCCGAGCCCGTAGCCGTAGATCTGCCGGTCAAGATCGCCCATGGTCGCGCGGTGCTGGTGCTCGATGATCGCGGATGGCTCGTACCCGATCTGGTGCCCGGCCGTCAGCAGCTCGACGAACATCGCCAGGTCCTCGCCGCCCCGTGTCGCCGTGCCGACGCCGAGCGCCTCGTCGAACCCGCCCGAGGCCTGCAGCACGGCGGTCCGGAACGCCATGTTCGCGCCAAAGCCGAACTCGCCGGTCAGGTACAGCGAGCGAGTCTCCTCGCGGCCGGTCAGCTGTTCGCGACGCCGCACCCGGAACCGTCCGGCCCGTCCGAACGTCAGCGGCGCGTAACTGCGATCGAGGCCGCTGCCGGACTGCTCGAAGAGGATCTGGGCCTGCGTTTCCAGCTCGAGCGGCACCACCAGGCCGCTGACGGCGGAGACGTGCGGCTGGCGCGCGAAGCGGCCGCCGAGCGCCGACAGCCAGCCGGGATGGGCCTGCACATCGTCGTCGGTGAAGGCGATGATCTCGCCGGTCGCGACCGCCACCCCGCGGTTCCTGGCGGCCGAGATGCCGGGCCGGGGTTCCCGGACCACGCGCACACCCTCGAGTTCCGCCAGCGGCGCGTGGTCGGGCCGGTTATCGACCACGATCACCTCGTAGTCGGGGTGATCGAGCTGGGCCAGCGTCTTGAGACAGCGGCGCAGCTCGGCCGGGCGGGCGAAGTTGGTGGGGACGACCACGCTCGCCCGCGATAGCGGCAGCGGCGGCGGCTGGTGGGCCGCCGGCCGGTCGCGGTGCCAGTCCTCGCCCAGCTGGCGGCTCACCTCGCGCTCGAGCTCGGCCGCGGCGATCACCGGCGCGCGGAGCGGGATCTCGATCGAGCCGAGGGGATGCCCGGCCTTGCACACCAGGATCCAGGCGGCCGTGTAGGGCGGCTGCTCGGCACGCCCGCAGTCGATGTCGGCCAGCGGCCCGGCGACGTCGATCACGGCGACGCGCACCGGAGCGGTCAGGTTCAGCAAGGGACGCCGTTCCGCATGGTCTTCGCGAGTCCCCCCGGTTCGGGCAGCGCCGCGGGCGCATTAGCACCGCCCGGCAACGCTAATTACTCTTAGTAATCGCTCTACTACCCTCGGCATATTGAAATCATGCGCCACTCCTTCAACAGGCGACGCAGGCGAGCGCGCGGATATCCTGCTGCCATGTCTGATCGAACGTCCGGTGTGGCCGGCGACCTCGCGCCTGAGGGCGTGCTCCGGGCCGCCATTAACCTCGGCAACCCGGTCCTCGCCCAGGGCACGGCGGCGGCGCCCGCGGGCGTCGCGGTCGACATCGCGCGCGAGGTGGGGCGGCGGCTCGGTCTCCCGGTCGAACTCGCCTGCTTCGACGCCGCGCGAGACTCGTTCGCGGCGGTGACGACGGGTCAGGCCGGCATCTGCTTCCTCGCGATCGAGCCCGCCCGCGCGGCCGAGGTCGCCTTCACCGCGCCGTACGTGCTGATCGAGGGCGTTTACGCGGTAGCCGAGCGGTCGCCGCTGGCCGCCGTGGCCGACGTGGACCGCCCGGGCGTGCGCATCGGCGTCAAGCGCGGCTCGGCCTACGACCTGTTCCTGACCCGCACGCTGCAGCACGCCACCGTGGTGCGAGGGACGGAGGGGACAACGGAGTTCCTGGCCGGGAACCTGGAGGCGGCGGCCGGGGTCCGCGAGCCGATGACCGAGTTCGTCTCCTCGCACCCGGGATTCCGGCTCATCGAGGGACGCTTCATGGAGATCAGGCAGGCGGTGGGCACGGCGGCGTCGAAGCGCCCCGAGACCATCTCGTTCCTGCGCGCGCTGGTCGAGGAGCTCAAGTCCAGCGGCTTCGTCGCCGACGCGCTCCGCCGCTCCGGCCAGACCGCCCCCGTCGCGCCGCCCGAGTAGCAGCTAGGCTGCGGCAATGGCCGAATCCAGCTCGCCCGACGCAGCCCCGCGCCGCGTCGCGAACTGCCCGTTCTGCGCGATCGTGGCGGGAGACGCCCCGGCCGACCGGATTCTCGAGACCGAGAACCTGGTCGCTTTCCTGGACGTCCGGCCGCTGTTCCGCGGGCACACGCTGCTGGTGCCCAAGGCGCACCTGCGGCTGCTGTCGGACCTGCCGGCCGAGCAGGCGGCGGAGTTCCTGACCACCACCCAGCGTCTGGAGCGGGCGGTGGAGGACGGGCTCGCCGCGGCCGGCTCGATGATCCTGGTCAACAACGTGGTCAGCCAGTCGGTGCCGCACCTGCACCTGCACGTCATCCCGCGCAACCCGAAGGACGGCCTGCGGTTCTGGCTCGGGCCGCGGCAGCGCTACGACGCCGAGCACCCGGCCGGGGAGTACGCCGCCAAGATCCGCGCCGCGCTCCCCGGCTAGCACGCAACCGGTTGGCCCGGACTAATGCACGGGGCCGACCGTGACCGTCAGCACCGCGGGGCTGCCGCTGGAGACCGGCCCGGCCTGGTTGACGCCGCCATCGGGGGTCACGTCGTCGTAGGGGAAGGCGTAGCCAAGGCCGCCGGCGGTGGTGGCGTGCAGGATTCTGGCGTAGTGGTTGGTCACCGGGTTGGCGTAGTAGTCGGCCGGGTTCTCGCCGTCGGGCTGGTTGGAGTCGGTCAGCAGGGTGCCGCGGTTGAAGGCGGCCGCCAGCCGGGGGATGACGGCGAGCGCCTCGGCGCTCGCCCCGGCGGTGCCGAACGGCCCGGTCGCGCAGCTGAGGATGTCGGTCGTGGCGGGCTGCGCGAAGGTGCCGACGCCGGGGAAGGTGAGCAGGCCGTCGCTCACCTGACCGGTCACGGTGCCGTAGGCGGCCTGGGTATCGACGGTCAGCGTGGCCGACTCGTACATTTGCCAGACCTGGGTCACGTAGTCATCGAAGTAGCCGGACAGGAACGAGGAGTTCAGCACCATGCCGTTGGCGGGGCTGAGCGCGCGCAGGTTCTGCCCGCCGCTGGTGACGATCAGGTCGGTCCAGGGATTACCGTCCGCGCTGGCCTGGGCGGTGAGCCCGGCGCAGACGGTATCCAATCCGCCCCCCGGGAGGCCGTCCACGTTCTGGGTGCTGCCCGAGGTGTCGGTCAGCGCGAGCCCGATCGGGATGCAGGCGAAATCGACGTAGGAGATGTTGGCGAACAGCTGGGTCTCGTTGTACGTGAACTCGCAGAAGTCCCACTGGAGGTCGATGTTCGGGTCGGACGGGTTGGTCACGGACGGTTCGACTAGGCCGGGGCCGGGGTTGAGCAGGAAGGTCAGCGGCGCGCCGATGGAAAACCACAGCCGCGCTCCGGCCAGCTGCGGGACCGTGATCGTGACCGGGGCGCCGCCGGAGGGGTTGAGCGGGATGGCGCAGTCAACGGCGAGCGCGCTGCCGGCGGCCGACGGGGACGCCGGGTAGTACGGCGTCTCCCCGTCGGCCTCGAGCAGCATCAGCGCTCCGCCGTTGCCGAGCGCCTGCCCGGTCACGAAGGCGTAGACGGTGTCAGAGAGCGTGTTGTTCTGGAGGCTGAACGAGACCGTGGCGGCTGTCTGCGCGGCCGCCAGGCGCAGCGTCGGCCGGCCGGCCTCCCGGCGCGCGAGCACGGTCGCCAGCACTGGCGCGGTGACCGCGGCGGCGGACCCGGCCAGCATCGTCCGGCGGGAAATCTTCATCGCGGGGGCTCCTCTCGATCGGGCGGGCTAGTACGCGTCCGGCGTCTGCACGATGCTGCTACCGGAAAGTCACGCTAACCGCGGCGCGGGCCGAGGCCGAGGCCGTTAAGGAGCGCTTAAGGGCAGGCTCAGCGACTGATAAGCCGCCTGCTCCCGGCGCGGCCGGGCCGGCCGGCCCGACGGCGCGGCGGCGGCGCGCCGGTCCGCAGCCACAGCTGGATCTGGGCGCCGCCGAGCGACGACCGGTCGATCTTCAGCCCGCCCCCGGTCGACTCGGCCACCCGGCGGGCGATGTCGAGGCCGAGGCCGGTGGAGCCGCCGCCGCTGCTGCCGCGCCGGAGCGCGGAATCCGGATCGCCGATCCCCGGCCCCGCGTCGGCGAAGAAGATAAGCACGACGTCATCGCCTGCGTGCAGGGTCACCGCGAACCCGGTGCCCTCGCCCGTGTGCTGGAACACGTTGCCGATCAGCGCGTCGGCGGCGGTCGCGAGATCGGAGCGCGGGACCGGCACCCGGACGGGCCGGTCCGCGCCGGTCAGGTGGCAGGGCCGCCCCTGGTCCTCGGCCAGCGCCGACCAGAACCCCATCCGGTCCGCCAGCACCTCGGCGGCGTCGCAGCCGGCCGGCTCTTCCGGCGCGGGCCGGCGCGCGGCCCGGATGATCAGGTCGATCTCCTGCTCCAGGCGGCTCACCGCGAGCCTGGTCTCGTCGGCGGCGTGGCCAGGGCCCAGCCCGGCCGCGTTCATCCGCAGCGCCGTCAGCGGCGTCCGCAGCCGGTGCGGAAGATCCGCCGCCATCACCCGTTCGGCCGTGATCAGCCTGGTCAGCCGCTCGGCCATCACATTGAAGGCGTGCCCCGCCGCCAGCAGCTCGGGCGGCCCGGCGGGCTCGCTCCGCGCGGTCAGATCTCCGTTGCCGAGCGCGGCCGCCGCCCCCGCCAGCGCCCGGGCGGGCCCGGTGATCCTGGTCGCCAGCCGGTCGGCGACCAGAACCGACACGCCGATCAGGGCGACCGCCACCGCCGTCATCACCGCCCACGACGCTCCGACGCCGCTGGAGACCTCGGCCGCGGGCAGGTAGACCTCGGTCACCGCCAGCCGTCCGGCGCCGAGCGCCACCGGCTGGAGCACGACGTAGCCGCCGGGCACCTCGGTCGTGAACGACTCGGCCGCGGTCACGGCCGCGCGCAGGTCGGCGTCGCTAGCGTGCTGGGGGCCGCCGACGAGGGTCCCGCCGCGCAGTCGGTCGGCCGGCTGCGGGCCTGCCAGGTAGACGTCGAGCTGCCCCGCTTCGCCCGCCTGGGTGCTGGCGATGGCGCGCTCGAGGGTCGCCCGGCTGGTGGTGACCGCGAGCACCGGCTCGATGGCCGCGCCGGCCAGCTGCGCGGACGTGAACGCGCGGTCGCGGGCTACGTCTCGCACGATGATCGCGAGCGGGATCAGGAACGCTATCGCGACCATCGAGGTGACGGCGGCGCAGACGAGCGCGAGCGTCCTTCTCATCGGCTGGTCACTCTCCTCGTGCGGTCACTGCGGCGGGTCGAGCATCACGCCGATGCCGCGCACCGTGCGCAGGTACCGCGGCCGGGCGGCGGTCTCGCCGAGCTTGCGCCGCAGCCACGACACGTGCACGTCGATCGTCTGGTCGTCGCCGTAGGACTGGTGCCACACCTCGGTCAGCAGCTCCTGCCTGGTGACGACCACGCCGGGCCGGGCGGCCAGGTAGGCGAGCAGGTCGAACTCGCGGCGGGACAGCTCGACCACGGCTCCCTCCAGCACGGCCTCCCTCCTGGCCAGGTCGACTCTGAGCCCGCCGACGGTGATGACGGGGGCCGGGCTGCCCGGCCCGGCCCGCCGCAGCTGCGCGGAGATGCGGGCCGCCAGGTGCTCGCACGAGAACGGCTTGACCAGGTAGTCGTCGGCGCCGGCGTTGAGCAGCCGGATGATCTCCGCTTCCTCATGGCGGGCGGTGGCGATGATGACCGGCGTCGTGGTGACCGCTCGCATCATCTTCAGCGCCTGCTGGCCGTCCAGGTCAGGGAGGCCGAGATCGAGCACGATCACCTCCGGCGAATGCTGGCTGACCTCCCGGATCCCGTCGAGCGCGGTGCCGACCGTCCGCACGGCGTGCGCCCGCTGGGTGAGGTCCGCCGCGATCGCCGACCGGACAAACGGGTCATCCTCGATTATGAGCACACGGGCCATGAGCGGAACGCTATGCATTCGAAGCCCGGCTTGCGGCATTATTGCCGACATGACGCGGG